>ENA-UONZ01000473-UONZ01000473.1-human-gut-metagenome-genome-assembly--contig:-C93old-NODE-473-length-65578-cov-9.578484_pt1 | contig 65578 bp, 62 predicted proteins | sample MGYA00242468_ERZ724015 | MGnify/ENA metagenome assembly ERZ724015
AGCCGGTCCGGCGTAATTGTCACGCCGGACCGGCTGCCGTATCTGCCGAACGCTTCAGGACAAGCGGTAGTAATGCCCTACCGCTAAATGGAAAGCACCCGCAGCGTCGTAAGCAACTGACGGTTGATCGGCTTCTGACACTTGATCGCCCGGCTGAACGGTATGTACACGAGCTCGTCGTTCTGTATGCCGATCATCACGTTGCGCTGGTCCTCGAGCAGCGCGTTGATCGCGGCCTCGCCCATCCGGCTGGCCATAATCCGGTCGCTCGCCGTAGGCGATCCGCCGCGCTGGATGTGACCGAGGATGGTCACGCGCACGTCATACTGAGGATACTCGTTCTTGACGCGCTCGGCCAGTCCCATCGCTCCGCCGGTCAACTCGCTCTCGGCCACGAGCACGATGCTGCTGTTCTTCGACTTGCGGAATCCGTTCTCGATCAGCTGGTCGAGCTGGTCGACCTCCATGGCGATTTCCGGAATGATCGCCGCTTCGGCTCCCGACGCGATCGCGCCGTTCAGGGCCAGAAAGCCCGCTTCGCGGCCCATGACCTCGATGAAAAACAGCCGCTCGTGCGAAGTCGCCGTATCGCGGATCTTGTCGACCGACTGCATGATCGTGTTGAGCGCCGTGTCGTAGCCTATCGTCGTGTCCGTGCCGTACAGGTCGTTGTCGATCGTGCCGGGAAGGCCCACGATCGGGAAATTGTACTCCTCGGCGAATATGCGCGCGCCGGTCAGCGAGCCGTCGCCGCCGATCACCACGAGCGACGTGATGCCATGCTTGACGATGTTGTCGTAAGCCGTCTTGCGTCCCTCGGGCGTACGGAACTCCTCGCAGCGCGCCGTCTTGAGGATCGTGCCGCCCTGCTGTATGATGTTACTGACGTTCTGTGTCTGAAACGGAATGATCTCGTCGGTAATCAGGCCTCTGTATCCCCGCATGATTCCCTTCACCTCGAACCCGTTGTAAATCGCAGCCCGCGTTACCGCGCGAATCGCGGCGTTCATGCCGGGCGCATCGCCGCCCGACGTCAAGATGCCCACGCATTTGTTTGCTTCCATAATCGTTCCTCCTGTTATTAGCCGTTTCCGTATCCGCCCACCGGCGGCCGGAACCGTCCGAAACGCCTGTCTCGGATCGGCTTCCGGACACCGCAAAAGTAGCAATAATTATCGTACCGCATATCCGATGCCCGATTTTTCGCAGTCCGGACCGCTGTACCCCTCCCGATCCGCAGCGATAACGCGCTCAAGGAAATACCGTCCGTCCTCCGACGGCCGGAGATGCCGCCCCCGGTCACCACGACCGTCCCGTACAGGGACTCCTATCCGGCCTTTCTCCCGAACCGAACACGACACAAACCGGCCTGCCGCTGCGGCTGCAGCGGCAGGCCGGCCCCAACGCTTTCTCATTCGTACTTCCTGCGACTGAACACGACCGACAATCCGACCGCGATCAGAATCGTCGGAACGGCGATCTTGTCTAGAGGAATATGCCAATCGAGCTGATCGATCAGCAGCAGGCACAGCCCGACGGCCGCCACGATACCGCCCGCGAGCCACTTGCGCAACGCCAGCAAATAGCCTCCGATCAGCACCAGCAGCATCTGCCACGAGAACACCACGTCGAACAGGCTGTCCGAAAGCAGTTCCAGATTATTCATCATCCACAATACGCCGACCACGATCAGCGTGACGCCGAGAAACAGATTTCTCGACCGCATCACCGAGGCGTGCTCGTCACGCCGCAGCTTGTCGTCATCCATTATTTCCATTGTCGTACATTATTTATCCCAATCATATACTTTGCCGCACCGGTTTCCGAGTTCCCGATGTTCCGGTTTCTCCGCACGCAGTCCCTTCCGACAGAGGCGACTTCACGGTAGGGACCTGACCGAGTACGAAACCCGGGGCCGCAACAGGCATAATGATTCTTCCGGGTGCGAACATGCTCGGTATATCGAAGCATATGACCGTCTTTTTATTCGGTTCGGTTCCGACGGAAAGGCGAGTCGCCCGTTCCGCTTTTGCCGGAACGGCGACCGGCTATTCGGTATAATACTCGATCCGAACGGTATCCCGCAGCGTCGAGTCGCCCAGCGTGACCGTCTCGACGCGTACGGTGTCGTGCCGGATCGGAATACCGTCCGGAACGCCGGCGCCGTGCCAACCGGAAGTCTTGTTGAAATACCACTCGACATCGCCCCGGTCGAACGCCTCCTCGATGCGCTCGTAGTTCTTCACGAGGTAGACGCCCAAAAAGATCAGGATCAGAACCCAGATGCCGAACAGCACCGACAACGTCGTACGGCGGCTTCGCAGGTTGAATACGAGCTTCAGCAGCAAATATACGACGATCCCGAGCGGCAGCACGATCCCCAGTACGATCAGCACCGGAATCAGCAGCGATCCGCCTGCCAGAGCGAAAGGAAATCCTACGGCCGCTCCCCCGACCAACACGGCGACGAGCCCCACGACGAGTCCGAGCACGACGAGCCCGAGCACGGCGCCGATCAGCAGCAAGAACGCCTTGATGCAAAACAGCAGCACACGGCCGGTCACATACAGCAGTTCGGAGAATACGGAAGCCGTCCGCTCGTTGCGCGGCGAGGGCCTCGCATCGTTCAGGTCGGCGCTGATATTGCGCCGAATCGACGAGGCGGTGATCCGCTCGCCCGTCATCTCGAGCCGCTGGCGGGGCGTGCGCGCTTTCGGAATCGCAAACCAAAGAATCAGGTAGAGCAGAAAGCTCACGCCGATCAGCGAGCCGAAAAACCCGCACAGCGCGTTGACCACCGGAATCACGCTGATAACTACCAGAATCAGCAGAGGCGAACAGAACAGCAGGCGCACCAGCGTCGGATCGACGCGGAAATAAGTGGCCAGCCCGTTGCAGACGCCGCCGAGCTTCGCGCCGTCCGGATTCCTGTAGAGCCGGCGGGATATGGCATTGTCCGCGCCGTTCTCAGGTATTTCGGCTCCCCCGGCGGGCCCCTGAGCGGTCACTCCGTCCGGCCACCCGAGCTGTCCTATAATCTCGCGGATCAGCTCTGGCGACACAATCATATCGGAGCTCTGACGGTTCAGAATCAGCTCGCTCACGCGCGCCTCGATATCCGAAAGAATCTCCGCGCCGTCGGGATCGTCCTTGTATGCCACCTCGATCCGGACCAGATAGTCCTTCAGAAGCTCGTAACCCTCGCTGTCGAGCACGAAGGCCACGCCCGCAATGCTCACGTTTATCGTATGGTTCATCGTCATATGCTTTAATCCTGTGAAACAAGCCCGTGTCATTCGGCGGAAGCCTCCTGCGAAGCGTCCGGACGGGGAGCGCCCTCCCGGATCGTGCGGATCTGCGAGATCAGCTCGGTCCACGCCATGTCGAGCTGCTCGAGACACTGGCGCCCCTTCTCGGTAATCGAATAATACTTACGGGGAGGGCCCTGCGGCGACTCCTCCCAGCGATAGGCGAGCAGTCCCTGGTTTTTCTGCCGCGTCAGCAGCGGGTAAAGCGTTCCCTCCACGACGATCATCTCGGCCTCTTTCAGCTCGGCAATGATCGACGACGCATAAGCGTCGTTGCGCGAGATGATCGAAAGGATGCAATATTCCAGAATGCCCTTGCGCATCTGCGCCTTGATGTTGTCGATATTCATCTCGCCCATATCACTTCCTCCCCCATTCGTTTGACTCGTCCGAGCGCGGCTCGTTCGGAATGACGATCCACATGACCAGATAAACCAGCAGGCCGACCCCGAAAACGATGAACAGCGCCATCAGCACCCGCAGCAATGTCGCGTCGAGACTCGAGTATTCGGCTATGCCGCCGCATACGCCGCCGACGACGCGGTCGCGGCGGCTGCGGTACAGATGCTTCTCGTCGTTCCGGACGCATGTCTGTTCGCGTCCGGGCATGCTCCGACGCGGCTCGCCGAACTCCTGGGCAGGGCCTATCACAGCCATGGCCCGTTTGACGAGCGCCGTGTCCACCACCTGCATGCGGGGGGAGATCGCGCCGCTGAAAATGTCCGCGATGCGAGTCTCGATGTCCTGCATCGTCTCCTGATCGTCCACTCCGTCCAGGCGAATCTCGATTTCGGAAAGATAGCGCTTGAGCACGTCGTAGGCATCCTCGTCCAGAACGAAAGGCATGCCCCCGATGTTTACATGGATTGTTTTTTTCATATCGATCGGAATTATGAATTGTCGGTTCCCGTTTAATTGCATTGCAAATATATGTAATAAAATTTATACTTTGCAATACAAAGTACCATTATTTTACGACAAATATCGGAAAAACCGAAAAAAGCGCCGACAATGCAATGATTGTCAACGCTTTTTTATTCAGATTATTTTCCGGTCGCCGGAACTCATATCCCGGCATTCGGACCGCTGCACGATCCGACCCGTTACGATCTCCGAACTCGGGTCAGGCCTCTTTCCACTGGCTGCGCACCAGCTCCAGCGCCGCCGGAACGGTCTGCATGCGGTCGCCCTTGCTGCCGCACTCGAAGCTCACGTAATTCGCATAGCCCATTTGCTTGAGCGTCCGGAAACCGTCCACGTAATTGTCGACGGCTCCGTCCTCGCCGGGCATGTTGCGCGTGGCACGGCTGGCGATATGCACATGCTGCAAGTAAGGTCCGGCGGACAGGAAAGCTCCCGAATCGGAAGGGTCTTCGGAAGTCATGTGCCAGAAATCGCCCATGCACTTCACACCTTCGTTCTTCGCATCGCGGCAGATCGACGCGGCGTCGGCCACCTGACGCAGATAGAAAGCCTCCTTGCGATTCAACGGCTCGAGAATAACGGTCGTGCCGCATTGCCGGGCATAATCGCCCAGCAGACGCAAACGCTCGATCAGGTAATCCCGCGTAGATTGCGTATGCGGCATGACGGGCACTTGCGAATTGAATGCAGGCACCATGATCACGCCCGTCGAGCCGAGCTCTCCGGCCGCGGCGATGATTTCCCGCATCGTCCGGTCGAACTCGTCGCGTACGGCCTGATCCTCCGACAGGATAAATCCGCCGAATCCGGCGCATATCGCACTGATTTTCACTTCGCGACCCCGGAGCGCCTCTTTCAGTTCGCCGACGCGCCCCGCCAGACCCGCCCCATTGGGCTCGAGGCCGACAACCCCATGATTTTCCATGAAGTCGAGCTTCTCCTTCAGCGTCTCGCCGGGCGTAACGCCCTCTTGCAACGAGATTTTCAGTTCGGCCCCTCCTTTTTTCGGACGGCCTTTGGTCCCGCCCAGCAGATCGAGCGGAGCGACCGCCGCCACCGCTGCGCCCAGCAGCGATGCCTTCAAAAACTCTCTTCTTTTCATATAATACGATTTACATGGTTCATTCCGACGGCGACACTTGCTCGCGAAGCCACGCGAGAAAGCGCCCGACCGCCTCGGCATCGTCCGCCGCCGGCGTCCACGGCGCCAGATCGACCGCTCCGACCGGCACATACGGGCCCGGCTTGACCTCGAAAACGACCGTTCCCGGCTCGAGCACGAGCGACCCGTGCCATACGCCCGGAGCGATGTCGAACCCATACACGCCGAGCGACGGATCGACGACCGCCCGTTGCGCGATTCGTCCCCGGTCGTCGAAAACGAACGCGGCGAGGCGCCCTCTGAGCACGACGATCGACTCGCTCTTGGGCGGAGCCGTATGTCGATGCACCGGCAGATAAGTTCCCGGTTCCATGGCATTCAGCAACCGATTGACCGGCTCGTCCTCCCGCGTATGAAAGTTATGATTCATTCGCAGACGGGGAGCGCGGAGCGCCTTCTCGGATGTCCGATCGAGCAGATCGTCGTCGATCAATACCATTTCATTCATCGCGTCCTTTTGCATGATTCGTCGGATTCATAGCGCTATGCCCCTATTTGCGTAGCGGGACGAAAGCGCGTTCCGGGAAGACAGGCGAGGCGGGTATGGGATATACCCGCCTCGTTCCCATCCCGTTGCGCGAACGGATTTACTTGCCGGTACCCGGAACGGGCACGGTATAAGCGCTCATATCCATCGGACCGAGCTCGAGCTTGGCCGGAGCGTAGCTCAAAGGCGAAGCCGTCATCTGCTCCCATGTGATCGTCTTGCCGGTATAGGCCGACTCGCGTCCCATGATGCCGCACATATTCGACAGGGCGGTCTCCTCGGCTTGTACGAAAGGCGTGTTGTTACGGATGCTGCTGATCCAATTCACATGCTCGAGCGTATAGGGATCGTTCTGCTGATGCTCGGTTTTTTCCGCCTCCAGATCGTAGCTCCAAAGCACATTGCCGTCCAGATCCTTGATCACGCAGGCACCGCTCACCATCGGACCGCTCTCCCATGTGCCTTTCGTACCATGGATGAACTCGCTGATATTCGTGTCGCAACCGTCGATCTGGCGGCTCATGCTGTGCACGTGCACGCCGTTCTCGTATTCGAAATCGACGCTGAAATTATCGTACTGGTCTCCCGTCACGCGACGCTGGCGGCTGCCGAAAGCCGTCGCGCTGATCGGCTGCTTATAGCCGAAGAACCAGTTGAACACATCGATGTTATGCACATGCTGCTCGACGATATGATCGCCCGAAAGCCACTTCCAGTTCACCCAGTCGCGAAGCATCCACTCCATGTCGGACCAGCCCTTCTCGCGCGAGCGATACCACAGCATCGGCTGATTCCAGTAAACGTTGCCGCCCGTGATCTCGCCGATCATGCCCTGCTGAATCCGCTTGAACGACTCGACATAAGCTCGCTGATGATGGCGCTGCGTGCCGGTCAGCACGCACAGCCCCTTGGCCTTGGCCTGCTTAGCGGCAGCCATGACCGTCCGGTAACCCTCCGCATCCACGCAGATCGGCTTTTCGAGGAAGCTGTGCACCCCTTTCTCCGTCGCATACTTGAAATGCTCGGGACGGAAGAACGGCGGCGTGGCTATGATCACGACATCGACGCCCGAATCGATCACGTTCTTATACGCATCGAAACCGGTAAAGCAGTTCTCGTCGGCCAGATCGACCTGATACTTGTCGTGGAGCATCTGTTTGAGGCTCTGGACCCGGTCGGGGAAGACATCGCCGATCGCCGTAATCGTCACGCCGTCGGCAGCAGCCAGAAAATTCTCGGCGGCTCCCGAGCCGCGCCCGCCGCAGCCGATCACGCCGGCCTTCAGTTCCCGTCCCGCAACGGCCTTGTCGGGCAGATCCGGAACATAGTACTCGCCCTCGGCCCTCAGCGGCTCGTAAGCGTTTTTCTTCTTGCCTCCCGCACAGGCCGAGAGGATCGGGGATACTCCTATCGCGCCTACGACGCCGGCCATGGCCGAGTAGGAAAGGAACTCCCTCCGAGTCATTGCATTCTTCTTCATATCGGTTTATTTTAGGTTGAGTCTCGTTCAAAATTTCTCCGTCTCAGACACGAGCGGCTAACGGACCGTGCCCTCGGGCGGCTCGCATACGACACGGAAACCGACGCTCCGGATATCGGAGTACCACCAGATACTCTTGGGATCTTGCGGATCGGTCTTCAGCCAGGCGTCGTGCTCGGTCTGACCCCGAGCCGCCGAACGCAGATCGGCCGCATCGTCCGAGAACTGCCCGCCCCGAACGACATGCTCGGTACCGGTCTCGGGTCCTTTCGGATCGACGGCCCCGTCCTGCATTTTCGAGTAGGCGTCAGGAGCGTACCAGTCGGAGCAGTACTCCATGACGTTCCCGAGCATATTTTTCAGTCCGAACGGATTGGGCAGCACGGCCGAAGGCTCCTGCGTGCGGTTCGGGCTGTTCTTCACATACACGACATAGCGGTTGATCCCGGCCGTATCGGCATCGAAAAACTTGCGCCAAAATCCGCGGTCGGAGAAATCCTTCGGACTCCCCTCGAAGAAATAGGGCGTCGACGTACCGCCGCGTGCGGCGTATTCCCATTCGGCCTCGGTAGGCAGGCGGTATTTCTTTCCCGTTTTCTTCGACAGCCATTGGCAGAACGTTTCGGCCGCATAGTGCGTCATCGTGATAGCCGGCCGCTCGCCGCTTCCCCAACCCTGATCGGGCGCTCCGAAAGGAGGCGTGGGACCGCTCACGGCATCGACGTCCGGATCGGAATTATTCGCATAGACGACCTCGGGCGGCGTCCGGCCTTCGGTCATCGTCTCGGAATAGAAAGCCCAGTACATGTCCCATGTCACCTCGGTCTCGCCCATGAAAAACGGCGAGACGGTCACTTGGCGCACAGGTCCCTCGTCGTCGCGGCGGAACGGTTCGTCCTCGGGACTGCCCATCGAGAACGTACCTCCCGGTATGGCCTTCATGTCGAACGACACGGTCGTTCCCGGAACGGTCTCGGTAAAATTCTCGAACGCGACGACCTCGGCTGGAGCCGCATACGGTTCGCCGCGCCGGGCGGCCTGCTGAGGCACGCCCTTCATCCGCTCGTGCTTGTAGTTCGGGTCGTAATGGCCCACGTCCAAATGACAGCTGATGCACTGCAGGTCGAGCTTCTGCTCGTTTTCCTCGTAATAAAGGTGGGCCGTGATGCCGTCCTGACTGATCCGCGACGGATACAACTGCTTGTGGCACTCTTTGCACGACTCGTTGTAGACGATCTTCACGGCATGCTCCAGCTGTCCCTTGCTCTCCCAGTCGAACGACGCGCTATCCTTGGTCAGATAGGACCACACGTCCCGAAGCCCGGTCGTAGCCTTGGCCATGAAATACTCGAGCGATCCCCGGGGCGGGAGATGACACTCGGCGCAGCCGGTAACCGCGCCGCTGCGGCTGTTGTGATGGACCGACAGCTTCCAGCTCTGGTCGGCGCCGGGATGAATATGGCACGACTGGCACGACTCGTCGGTCGAGCTATGCACATACACGCGATTCAGAGCAATCGTAACGCTCACGCCGACGGCGAAAGCAGCTAACGCGACCCACGGCAGAAACCGTCTCTTCCTGCCTTCATCGCGGATTTTTCCTTTTCTTCGTTTGGGTTTAAAAAATAACATGCGCGAAACCGACTTTCGTTGCTTTTACAAAAACGGAAAGAATCCCGATCTTGATACAAACTTACGAAAAATATCACGGAATATATCACGGAAAGGACAAAATATCTTCCGAAAGACCGATGTTCTCTGCGACAGAAAAGACCTCCGGGCCGTCCCCCGGCAATCGAGAGGCATCGTTCAGCCTCCCATTGTACCCGAGCTTTCGCCGACGACGAACCGAAGCATCCCATACCTCGGCCGTTCCCGAAAACGCCGTTCCGTATCCGCATCTCGCCCCGCCGCCGTCACGACAAGACCGAAACCGCGAGCCCGCCACAAAGCAATACGACGGGAAAGCAACCGAAGAAGTTCCGCAAAACAGAGCGTTCGTCGCCGCCCCTTTCCCGCAAATTCTTGTCCGCACATAACGATGCCCGGCTTGCTCCGACGAAAACGGGGCCGCGACCCTCCGGTCGCAGCCCCGCTGCCAATTCTCCGCGCCGAAAGGTCAGCCATTGCCGACCTCGGCACCCATCATATCGAGCAACTCGCTGGTAATCATCTGCTGGCGCGACTTGTTGTACTGTACCGTCAGTTCCTGCAACAGCTCGGTCGCGTTATCGGTAGCCATCTGCATCGCGATCGTCCGCGCGGCGTGCTCGGCAGCGTTCGAGTCGAGCAGCATCGTGAATATCTTCAGACTCAGCACCTGCGGGACCAGCGTCCGGATCACCTCCTCGCGCGACGGTTCGACGATGTAGTCGGCAGCCACCCCTTTCGTCTTGGCGGGCTCGACCTGCAACGGCAGATACTCTTCGCGACGGAGAACCTGCGAGGCCGTGCTCTTGAAATGATTATAGACCAACTCGACACGGTCGATCTCGCGCTCGGCATACATTCTCATCAGCCTCTCGGCCAGTTGAGACGCCTCCCGGTAGGTCGGACGCTCGGCCAACGACTGGTAGTCTCCCTGCGGGACATAGCCTGCCTTGCGGACCGCCTCGGCAATTTTCTTCCCGATCGGAAAAACCAAAACCCTCTCTTTGCCGAGCGACCGGTATTCGGTCAGCGTCTCGCCGAGCTTCCGGGCTACGTTGGCGTTGAACGCGCCGCAAAGCGACGAGTTGGACGACACGGCAACCACGGCCACGCGCTCTACCGCGTCGTGTTTCTCGGCATAGGCCGAAGCGACGGCGCCCTCGGACGAAAGGAAGCCTTCGAGTATCTCGTGCAGCTTTCTCTCGTATGGCAGCATGTTCTCGATAGCCGCCTGAGCTCGGTGCAGTTTCGCCGACGCGACCATTTTCATGGCCGACGTGATTTTCAGCGTGCTGTTGACCGACGCGATTCTTGCCTTGACCTCCTTGAGCGACGCCATAGCCTACGATTTTTTATACACGGACGCGACAGCGGCGGCGACCTCCTCGATCTTCGCGCTCACCGCGTCGTCGATGATGCCTTTTTTCAGCGTCGGGAACACGTCCGTCTGCTGCAGGTTGTTGATCAACGCCTTCTCGAATTCCTGCACCTTGTCCAACGGCACATCCTTGAGCAATCCGTGCGTACCGCAGTACAGCACGGCGATCTGCTGCTCGACAGGCATGGGCGAGTACTGAGGCTGAACGAGCAGGCGCGTGTTCTTCTGTCCTTTGTCGATCGTCAGCGCGGTCACGGGATCCATATCGCCGCCGAACTTCGTGAAAGCCTCCAGCTCGCGGTACTGCGCCTGATCGATTTTCAGCGTACCGGCCACCTTCTTCATCGCCTTGATCTGCGCATTGCCGCCGACGCGCGACACCGAGATGCCGACGTCGATCGCCGGCCGGTTGCCCTGATTGAAAAGATTCGTGTCGAGGAAGATCTGCCCGTCGGTGATCGAGATCACGTTCGTCGGGATATAGGCCGACACGTCGCCCGCCTGCGTCTCGATGATCGGCAGGGCCGTCAGCGATCCGCCGCCTTTGACTTTCCCCTTGAGCGTTTCGGGCAGGTCGTTCATCTTCTCGGCCACTTCCTGCTGGCCGATAATCTTGGCCGCGCGCTCCAACAGACGGGAGTGCAGGTAGAAAATATCGCCCGGATAGGCCTCGCGTCCCGACGGACGACGCAGAATCAGCGATACCTCCCGATAGGCGACCGCCTGTTTCGACAGGTCGTCGTATACGACCAGCGCATGCCGCCCTGTATCGCGGAAATACTCGCCGATAGCGGCACCGGCGAACGGCGCGAAGTATTGCATCGCGGCCGGATCGGACGCCGTAGCGGCCACGACGACCGTATAGTCCATCGCGCCCCGCTCGCGCAGCGTGTTGACGATCGTCGCCACCGTCGAACCTTTCTGCCCGATCGCCACGTAGATGCAATAGATCGGATCGCCGGCCTCGTAGTTGCTGCGCTGATTGAGTATCGTATCGATCGCAATGGCCGTCTTGCCGGTCTGACGGTCGCCGATAATCAGCTCGCGCTGGCCGCGTCCGATCGGAATCATCGCGTCGACGGCCTTCAGGCCGGTCTGCAGCGGCTGATTCACCGGTTGCCGGAAAATCACGCCCGGCGCCTTACGCTCCAAAGGCATCTCGGTGGTCTCCCCTCCGATCAGGCCGAGCCCGTCGAGGGGCTCGCCCAGCGGGTCGATCACGCGGCCGAGCATTCCCTCGCTGACGTTGATCGACGCGATGCGGCGCGTCCGCTTGACCGTGTCGCCCTCCCTGATCTGGTCGGTCGGACCGAGCAGCACGGCCCCGACATTGTCCTCCTCGAGGTTCATCACGACAGCCCGGATGCCGTTCTCGAACTCCAGCAGCTCGTTGGCCTCCGCGTTCTGCAAGCCGTAGATGCGGACCACGCCGTCGCTGACCTGGAGCACCGTGCCCACCTCGTCGAAACGAAGTTTCGTATCGATCCCCTCGAGCTGCATCCGCAGCACGTCCGACACCTCGCTTGCCTTTATACTTTCAGACATACCTTTCAATTTTTTTCGTTAACATTTCCGGCCGCTGCCGCTCAGACGATCCGCCGGTTCTTCTCGGCGAACTGCCGCCTGATGCTGCGCAACTGCGTCGCAACGCTGGCGTCCAGCCGCTCGCAGTTCATCTCGAAGACGAATCCGCCGATCAGGTCCGGCTTCACGGAAGCCTCCAGCTCGAGCTTCCCGCGCGTCTGCGCCTCGATCAGCTCCTTCAGGCGGCGCTCGGTATCGGGCGCCACCGGGACGGCCGTCTCCAACTTGCCCGTGCTGATCCCGTGCGCCTTGCGATACTGTTCCCGATACATCAGCGCGATCCATTGCAGGAAACGCTCTCGACGGTTATGCAGCACCAGTTGCGCGAAACGCTCGAGCACCTCGCCCGGATCGCCTCCGCAAGCCGCGTAGACCAGCTTGAGCTTCTCGGACTCCGGCAGCACGGGATTGTCCAGCGCGCGCCGCAACTCCGGCTCGCGCACGAAAGCGGCGGCCAGCTTTCCCATCTGTCCGTAGACCCGTTCGTCGCAGCCTTTCTCGGCAGCGAATTCGAACAGCGCCTTGGCGTACCGCACCGGAATCATTCCTGTATTCATAACGCTATTGTTTCATGGAGGGCATTTCGTCCAGCATCCGCTCGATCATCGTCATCTGAGCGGGCGAGCTGTCGAGCTTGCCCCGGATCACTTTCTCGGCGATGTCGACCGACAGCATGGCGATCTGTCCGCGCACCTCGCGGATGGCCGCCTCCTTTTCGAGCCGTATCTGGCGCTTCGCCTCTTCCAGTTGCTTCTGGCCTTCGTTCTGAGCCTGAGCCTTCGCCTCCTCGATGATCCGCTGTTTGGCGGCGGCGGCCTCGTTCAGGATACGCATCTGCTCCTCGCGAGCCTTCTGAAGCAGAGCCTCGCTCTCGGACTTGATGCCGGCCAGCTGCTCGCTCGCCTGCTTGGCCGCTTCCAGAGACTTTTCGACGTAAACCCTCCGCTCCTCCACCATCCGGGTAATCACGGGGAAGCCGAACTTCGCCAGAAGCACGAAGACGACCCCGAAAGAGATCACCATCCAGAACAGCAGGCCCGACTCGGGTTGTAAGAGTCCCATAGCTTATCCTTTCCGTTAAAGCGCGAGGAAACAAACCACCACAGCGAACAGGGCGACGCCTTCGACCAGAGCCGCGATGATGATCATGTTCGTCCGGATATCGTTCGATGCCTCGGGCTGACGCGCAATGGCCTCCATGGCCGATCCGCCGATCTTGCCGATGCCGATGCCGGCTCCGATCGCCGCCAGACCCGCTCCGAGAGCCGCTCCCAGCTTACCCAAACTTAACTCCGCAGCAACTTGCAACAAAATTGTCAGTAACATAGCTTCTTTGTTTTAAATGTTATTGTTTCGAATTAGTAATCGTCCTATCTCATCGTTCCTCATTTTCAGGAAATCCTCCGTTACCTCGATCCGCCGTCGGCCTCGGGCCTCCGTTCCGGTGCGAAACGTCAGATTTCCGCCTCCTCGTGCGGCTCGTGCCGAACCCGCGCCAGTCCGATGAACACGGCCGACAGCATCGTGAAGACATAAGCCTGCAGGAACGCCACCAGCAGTTCCAACAGATTCATGAATATGCTGAACAGCACCGACACGAACGTCATCGACGCATTCACGGCCGCCCCCATGCTGACCGTCACGAAGATCACGCACGTCAGGCTCAGAATCACCGCATGTCCGGCCATCATGTTGGCGAACAGACGGATCATCAGCGCGAACGGCTTCGTGAAAATCCCGACCAGCTCGATCGCCGGCATCATCGGCACGGGAACCTTGAGCCATGCGGGTACTTCGGGCCAAAAAATCTCCTTCCAGTACTCCCGCGTCCCGAACAGGTTCACGGCAAGGAACGTACACAGCGCAAGCACCAGCGTCACGGCGATGTTGCCCGATACGTTCGCCCCGCCCGGGAAGAACGGGATCAGCCCCATCAGGTTGTTGACGAAAATGAAGAAGAACACCGTCAGCAGATAGGGCGCGAACCGTTTGTAATCCCGGCCGACGCAACTCTTGATCAGATCGTCGTGGACCATCATCACGAACATCTCCACCGCGCCGACGAATCCTTTCGGCACGGCCTTCTCGACCGTCCGCTTCTTGTACCATCTCGCTACGCCGAGCACGATGCAGATCAGAATCAGACTGTTGAGCATCAGCGCGAAAGCCGTTTTCGTGATCGACAGATCGAGCGGTCTGACATCTTCTCCGTCGATCCGTTCGACGATCTTGCCCTCGTAGGGCCCCTCCGTTGCGATCCGATAGCCGCCGTACTCGGCCCCGTGAGCCAGACGCGACGACATGAAGACATCCCAGCGCCCCGTCTCGCTTCGCAGAATCACCGGAAGCGGCACGCTCAGCTCGCGTCCGTTCCACGAAGTGATATGCCACTCGTACGAGTCGCCGATATGCCCGAAGACGATCCCTTTCACATCGACCGTCTCGCCCGACCCGCCTTGGGCGGCCGCTGCGGGCAGAGTCCCGAAAACGAGCAGGCAGGCGCAAATCAGTATGTAGCGTAACTTAGTCATCGTTTTCTCGTCCTGTTTCCGGTTTCTTTCCGTACTTGCCGAAAAGCACCGTTTCATAGATCAGGTAAATCAGATAATATCCCATGAGCGTCAGCACGAAATCCGTGTTCTGCACGCCGACGCCCAGCGTATAGACGCCGATGGCGACGATCGCCAGCAACAGCTTGGCGACTTTCATGCCCATGTAGAGCCAGATGAAACGCTTGCGTCCCCGGTTGCGGTCCAGCAGCGTAATGAACAGCAGCTCCCACAGCAGAAAACCCAACGGAATGTACGGAAAGACGCTCAGGTAATGCCCCGGGAAAGCCGACCGGATCAGCGCGGCGCCGCCCCATCCGGCCGCCAGCGTGAGGATCGTCACCCCGATGACGAACCGCCTTGCGAATCTGTGTTCCGAATCGTTCATCGCTCTTTCCGACTATGGCCAAAAACCGCGCCGCTACCCGACGCAAACCGTCACCCTGTTCTTTTTCACCTCGACGAAACCGCCCTCGACCGAGAGCGATTTCTCCTCGCCTCCCTTCTCGACGTACTTCACATTCCCGCGCACGAGCGCCGAAATGATCGGGGCATGGTTGCGCAACACGGTGAACTCCCCCGATGCGCCGGGCAGCGTCACGCGCTCCGCCTCGCCGCGGAAAAGCGTCTTTTCGGGGGAGAGTATCTCGAGCGTCATACGGCAGCCTGCGCTTTGAGTTTCTTACCCTTCTCGATAGCCTCCTCGATCGTGCCCACGTTCAGGAAAGCCGGTTCGGGCAGGTCGTCGACCTCGCCGTCGAGAATCATTTTGAATCCCTTGATCGTATCCTCGATTCCGACCATCACGCCCGGCACGCCGGTAAACTGCTCGGCGACCGTGAACGGCTGCGACAGGAAACGCTGCACGCGGCGCGCCCGGTTGACCGTCAGGCGATCTTCGTCCGAAAGCTCCTCCATGCCCAGAATCGAGATAATGTCCTGCAGCTCCTTGTTGCGCTGCAGAATCTGCTTCACGCGCTGTGCGGTCCGATAGTGCTCCTCGCCCACGACCAGCGGATCGAGAATGCGCGAGGTGGACTCCAGCGGATCGACCGCCGGGTAAATGCCCAGCTCGGTGATTTTGCGGCTCAGCACCGTCGTGGCGTCCAGATGGGTGAACGTCGTGGCCGGAGCCGGGTCGGTCAAGTCGTCGGCCGGCACGTAGACCGCCTGCACGGAGGTAATGGACCCTTTCTTGGTCGAGGTGATCCGCTCCTGCATCGCGCCCATTTCGGTCGCCAGCGTCGGCTGGTAGCCGACGGCCGACGGCATGCGGCCCAGCAGGGCCGACACCTCCGATCCGGCCTGCGTGAAACGGAATATGTTATCGATAAAGAACAGAATGTCCTTGGTCCCCGTACCGGCATCGCGGAACGATTCGGCCACCGTCAGCCCCGACAGGGCCACCGAGCTCCGGGCTCCGGGAGGCTCGTTCATTTGGCCGAACACGAGCGTCGCCTGCGATTTCTCGACCTCGGCGTAATCGACCTTCGACAAGTCCCACTCGCCTTTCTCCATGCTTTCTTTGAAAGCCTCGCCGTAACGGATGACGCCCGACTCGAGCATCTCGCGCAACAGGTCGTTGCCCTCGCGAGTACGTTCGCCGACGCCCGCGAACACCGAAAAGCCGTGGTGTCTTTTGGCGATGTTGTTGATCAGCTCCATGATCAGCACGGTCTTGCCGACGCCCGCCCCGCCGAACAGGCCGATCTTCCCTCCCTTGGAGTACGGCTCCAACAGGTCGATCACCTTGATTCCGGTGTAAAGCACCTCTTGCACCGTCGTCAGTTCGTCGAACTTCGGCGGCTCGCGGTGAATGGGATAGGCGCCCTTTCCGTCGAGCGGCTTCATGCCGTCGATCGCCTCGCCCACGACGTTCATCAGGCGGCCCTTGATCTGCTCGCCCACGGGCATCGTGATCGGCCGGAAATACGAGACGGCCTCCATACCGCGGCGCAACCCGTCGGTACTGTCCATCGCCACGGTACGAACCGTATTCTCGCCGATGTGCTGCTGCACCTCGACGATCAGCGTCCGGCCGTCGTCGCGGCGGATGTCCATCGCGTCATGGATGCTCGGCAGCACGATCTCGTTCTCCGGTCCCTCGAACGCCACGTCCACGACCGGGCCGATGATCTGCGAGATATGTCCCGTGATTTTACGACCGCCGGCAGCGCCTGCTATTTTTTCCGATTCCATACTCTATATCCTGTTTAAAACACGTTCAAAGGTACGGAGTTGAACGGGACAAAAAAGTCCTGACACGCCTAATTGATGACCTAAAAGTCGTTTTCGGGCTTTCGTTCCGCTTGCAACTCCGCTACGGTATGACTACCTTTGTTCCGGTTCGTTTTCAATTTAACAAAAGTCGCCCCAATGGCAAAAAAAACAGCGCTTCCCACAGTCCGCATCGCCCAGCTCGCCCGGCACGAGAGCGGAGGGTACATGACAGCCCATTTCGCCGTCTCGGACGACGGATGGAACGGGCTGGAACCGTTCGACCGCCCCGTCCGGCTCGGGGGAGGAGCGCTCGTGCTGTGCGCCGGCGGCCGATGCCGCATTTCGATCAACCTGAAAATCTACGAGATCGTCGAAAACGACCTAATCGTGCTGTTTTCCGGCTCGATCGTCCACGTATCGCAGCGAAGCGACGATCTGAGCCTGCGCGCCGCGGGATTTTCGACCGACTTTCTGAAGGGCGTTCCGCAATCGGTCGTCCCGCTCTACCCCTATATGTTCCACAATCCGGTCCTCCTGCTATCGCACGAAGACGCCGACATGCTGGCGGACTACTTCGACCGGCTGCGCGAAAAGGCAACGCGGCAGAATCATCTCTATACCCGCGAGATCACGCTGCAATTGCTGCTGTCGATGTTTTTCGAGATCAGCGCGCTGTATCAGGCCAAACATCCGAAGGACAACCGCAGGCTGACCCGCAACGAGGAAATCTTCAAACGGCTCATGCAGCTTATCATGCGCCACTACCGGGAACAACGGGCAACGGCTTTCTATGCCCGGGAACTGTGTCTGACACCGAAGTACCTCGCCTCGGTGGTCAAGAAGATCAGCAACCGGAGCGTGGCCGAATGGATAGCCGAGGCGGTGATTCTCGATGCCAAGACCCAGCTGCGTACCTCGCAGATGACCGTCCAGCAGATAGCCAACTACCTGAATTTCCCGAACCCCTCCTTTTTCGGCCGTTTTTTCAAGAAGCATACCGGAATGACGCCGAAAGCCTACCGGCTGAGCGAATAAGCGGTATGCGCCGCCGCCCCGTTGCACGACATCGCGCCGCCATCCCCTCCGACATATGTTCCGTCGGCCAGGAACGGCGTCGGAAAAACAGAAAACCGCCGGCCGAGCGCCCGACGAAATCCCGATGCGCGAAACGCCTACAAGCCGCCCTTGCCTTTCCCGCCGAAAAGCTCGTAAGCCGAAACGGCCAGCGTCGCCATGCTGACACGGCAGGCCGGAGCGGCCCCGACGATCGCTTCGGCGCAGGCCGCGAGCGTAGCTCCGGTAGTCAGCACGTCGTCCACGAGCAAGAGATGGCGGCCTGCGAGCGATGCGGGGCGACGAACCGAGAAAATGCCCTTCACGTTATCCCAGCGTTCGCTGCGATCGGCCGTTCTGGCCTGCGAGCGGTTGTACCCGCTTCGGACGACGCTGCGCGCGTCGAGCGGAACTCCCAGCGCCTCGGCGATTCCGCGCCCGAAGTATTCGGCCTGATTGTATCCCCGGCTCAGCAAGCGCCGGTAGTGCAGCGGAACCGGCACCACCACGTCGACATCCCCATAGAGCCCGCTTTCGCGCAGCTCGGTCCCGAACCACCGGCCGAGCCGGAGCGCCGTCCGCCACTGCCCCCGGTACTTGAATCCGTGAATCATCGAACGATAGGCATTCCCCTGCGTAAAGAAGATCATCGAGCAGGCCTCTTGCACCGGCACAAGTCCCCAGAACTTCCGCGCTACCGGATTGTCGTGCTCGGCGCTGTAACCCGTCAGCGGCATATCCCAGCGACAGCGCGGGCACAGCAGCCGGGCTCCCTCCGGGAGCGAGCGGCCGCAGGCCGCGCAACGCTCGGGATAGAACAGGCGGAATATCTCGTAAGCATAATTCATAAGCCGACATTTCAAGTAAAAGACGGACTTATCGATATTCGGCAACCGCCTTCAGCGTATCGTTCTCGAAAATCAGGACCATTTTTTCGAGACCGATCGTGTCGGTTTCGAAATCCATATATCCGTACAGCCGGTGCCGACTAAGCAGCCGTTCTACTTCGGCCTTGCTCCGGCAGGCCCGGTTGATTATCTCGGCGACGGTTCTCAGATCGGCGTCCGTATCCGCATACGATTCCTCCAGATAAGCTATCGTTACCCCCTGATCGATCACGACGTAACTCTTCCACAGAAACAGAAGCGCCGTCGAAGCGAGATAAATCCAAAAGGCGATCCTCCACCGGTTGCGCCCGCGCCCTTTCGGACGGAATCTATCATCCGTTCTCATTCCGAAAATCCTTATTGATTCGGAATAAAAATACGAAAAAATAAGATATCAGCGATCCGCCGTTTTTCAGCTTCCGCCCTGCAAAGGCTCGGATGTCGTCGATTTTTTCCGGAGCGGTCGTCGAACCGCTAACGCTTTTCACGATCCATGCGCCTCCCGACCGCTCATACGGTCCGGAAAACCCGGTTCCGCAAACATTCCGGCTCCGCTCCGCAGGCATCGTTCAGTCCGAACGGAGCGACGGGGCAAAACCGGACGACCGGCGGCAAGCGCGTTACATCGGATCGACATCGGCCGCGACCTCGACGCTCCGGAACTCGGCCCGGGCATGCAACCGGCCGAAAAGCTCCTGTAGCAGCCGCTTGGCCTCGGCCGACGGGCTCCGGCGCTCGATTTTCAGCAGGAAACGAACCAGGAAGCGGCCCCGGATACGGTCCACGGGCGGAGCCTCGGGACCCAGCAGCCGACGGCCGAACACCTCGCGGGCCGAGCCGGCGAACGCCCCGGCGGCCCGCCATAGCAGCTCTTTGTCGCGGTGTCGCATCACGACGGCGATCAGGCGGCAGTAGGGAGGATAGAAAAAGGCACGCCGCTCGGCCAGCTGCGATCGGACCATCGCCCTGTAGTCGCCGCGGAGGACCTGTTCGATCACCGGATGCTGCGGCTGGGCGGTCTGGATGACCACCGTTCCCGGCTCGCTGCGGCGGCCGGCGCGGCCTCCGACCTGCGTCATCAGCTGGAACGCCCGTTCGCCGGCCCGGAAGTCGGGGTAGTTCAGCAAGTTGTCCGCATTCAGAATGCCTACGAGGGACACGCCTCCGAAATCGAATCCTTTCGTAACGATCTGCGTGCCGATCAGAATGTCGGTCCGTCCCTGCTCGAACGCCTCCACGATCCGGCGGTATCCGCCCGCCGACTGCGACGTATCGGCGTCGAGCCGATCGATCGCGGCTTCGGGGAAAATGGCGGCGAGTTCCTGCTCTATTTTCTCGGTTCCGAACCCGCGCGGCAGCAGGCTTCCCGTCCCGCACGACGGACACACGGCAGGCACGGGGATCCGGTAGCCGCAATAGTGGCAGCGGAGCGAGCCGTCGCTCTTATGATAAGTCAGCGACACGTTGCAGTCGGGGCAGTTGGCGGTCCAGCCGCAGTGACCGCACTCGACGTAAGGCGAAAAGCCCCGCCGGTTCTGGAACAGGATCGCCTGACTGCCGGCCTGCAGCGCCTCGCCGATCCGGTCGAGCAGGACTTTGTTGAAGTGCGAGCGTTTTTCGCCCCGCTTGGCCGCCCGCAGCGTATCCGAAACGATCACGCGGGGCAGCACGGCGCCGCCGTACCGCTCGGCAAGCGTTACGAGCCCGTATTTTCCGGTCGCGGCGTTAAAATAGGACTCGACCGAAGGCGTCGCGCTGCCCAGCAGCGTCTTGGCGCCGCAGAGCGCCGCGAGCATGACGGCCGTATCTCGCCCGTGATACCGGGGAGCCGAATCGGCCTGCTTGAAACTGTTCTCGTGTTCCTCGTCGACGATCACCAACGACAGGAGGGGGAGCGGCAGCAGCACCGATGAGCGAACGCCCACGACGAGCCGGCCGCCGCTTCCTCCGATCAGGCGGCGGTAGACGTCCGCCCGGCGGTTGTCGGTCAGCCGGGAATGGTACACGATCACCGCATCGCCGAAATGATCCCTCATCCGCCCGATCAGCTGGGCGGTCAGCGCGATCTCGGGCAACATGTACAGCACGTTGCGGCCCGCACGCAGCTCTTCGGCGATCAGCCGGATGTATATCTCGGTCTTGCCGCTGCCCGTCACCCCGTGCAGCAACACGACGTCCTTTCCGGCGAACAGCTCGCCGATCCGCTCGAAACAACGTTGCTGCGCCGGGGTCAGTTCGGGCAGGCGGAACCGGACCGCGTCGCCTTCCTTGCCGACGGCCTCCCGACGGACGGACCGGAGCAGGCACTTATCCGTCAAAGCCCTCAGTACGGCCGGAGAAGCCGTCAGCAAACGACGCGGCACGAATTTCGGGTCGTCGAAATCGGGCGGGCCGGTCCGCTCCAGATACTCGGTCATCGCCCGGTACTGCCCCCGAGCCCTCGACAGCGAATCGAGAGCGGCATGCAAATCCGCCTCGTTGCGGACCGACGGATGCAACGCGACGAAAGTCTCCTGCGGAGGCGAGTAGCTCCCGTCGACCGCCTCCTGAACCGAGAGTCCTCCGGACTTGAGCGCCGCAGGCACGGCCGCCCGCATCACCAGCCCGAGCGGACACATATAATAAGAGGCCAGCCAGTCCCACAGCCTTAACTGCACGGACGTCGCCGCAGGACGGTCGCCGACCGTCCGCTCGACCGGCTTGACCTTCGCGGCGACAGGACGGTCGCCGTGTATCCGGCGGACCACGCCGGTATAATACTTGCGAGCCCCGAGCTGGACGATCACGCAACTCCCCTCGGCCAACTCCCCCGCCAAATGCTCCGGGACAGAGAAAGTCATCGCCGGAGTGGCCAGCGGAAGAATCACATCGGCATACAGCCGCTCGTCTGGTACGGAATCGCTCATGGTCGCATGTCTGAACTGATTCTGCAAAGATAGACGTTTTTGAATCGGCGCGTCGCCTCCGTCCGTTTTTCGACGGCGGGCGAGGAAGCCGGAAAAGAGAGAAAAGTGTTGGCGGATTGAAAAATGTTGACGATATTTGAATAGGAAAACCGCAGCAGCGGGGAATGTCCCGGGCGAGCCGTTTCCCGCCGGACCGCGACAGCGGCCGGGAGCAATCCGACGAAGCCAGATGAAAGGAAATTTCTCAAAAACCGACCTGTTGAAGATTTTCAAGGAGTACGGGCTGATCTCGATCGGCGGACTGATGTACTCGTTCGCGTGGACCAGCATCCTGATCCCCGCCGGCGTCATGGGCGGCGGGCTGAACGGAATCGGCCTGCTGATCTACTACGCGACCGGGGGAACCGACGGCGGGATTCCGCTGGGCGTGACCTTTCTGGTGCTGAACGCCGTGCTGGTCGGGGTCGCATCGCTGCTGATCAGCCTGAAGTTCGGAGCCAAGACGATCTACGCGATCGGCTTTATCTCCGTCGCGATGGCCGTCATGCAGCAGGCCGTTCCCGGCAACGTGCTCGGACTGGCCGACGACAAGCTGCTGTCGGCCATTCTGGGCGGCGCGCTGGCGGGAGCCGGCATCAGCATCTGCTTCACTCAGGGCGGCAGCACCGGCGGAACCGACATCATCGCGCTGATCATCAACAAGTACAAGACCGTAAGCTACGGCAAGGTACTGATGCTGTGCGACTTGATTATCATCGGCTGCTCGCTGTTCATTTTCAAAAACATTACCTCGGTTATCTACGGCTACGTAATGGTCGCCGTGTTCGGCTACACGATCGATGCGGTGATGGCCGGCAACCGGCAGTCGGCGCAGATACTGATCGTCTCGCCGAAGTACGATCAGATCGCCGAACGCATCTTCAGCGAGATGCACCGCGGCGTCACGCTGCTCGACGGCGAGGGCTGGTACACGAAAACGCCGACGAAGGTAGTCATGGTCGTCTGCCGGAAAAACGAGACCGGCATCCTGTTCCGCGTGATCAAGGAGGTCGATCCGCATGCCTTCATGACTTTCGGCAGCGTCATGGGCGTATACGGCCTCGGATTCGAGGCGCTGAAAAAATAGCCTCCGGAATCCGTCCGCCGACACAGGGTGCGAGGACTGCCGAACGATTTCCGGAAGAGCCGACAGCGAGGAGAGCAGACCGACCTGTCCTTTCCCGGCGCGGCAAAGCGCGGCATCGGGCTTGCAAAGACCCGAGCGGAACAAAGGCCGACATGCATTCCCTCCCGGCGGGGGGAAGAAGAGAGCCGGCTCAGATCGGAACGCCTTGGTCCCGAATCGGTTCCTCCGCCGGAACGAGCCGCGTCGCGGGTAAGTTTCACCTCACGGAAACTACGTCTCTCCGCCCCCCCCGAAAAGGAAAATTCCGCAACGGGCGGACGGTGCAAAAAAGCGGCGGGCTGCGGCAGACCCGGCTGCCGGAGGCAAGCTGTCGTCCGCCGCAGCGCAAGCGATGCCTCCGACCGGACAGAGAAATGTTACGAATCAAAAAGATAGGTCTGTTGCCGCGCGTCGCGCTGGCGATCGCGTTGGGGATCTTGTGCGCCTTTTGGATGCCGTCCTCCCTGTCAAGGGTATTCGCCACATTCAACGAACTGTTCGGCAACTTTCTGGGTTTCGCCATTCCGCTGATCGTTTTCGGTCTGGTCGCCTCGGGGATAGCCGAACTGGGGACCGGCGCAGGCCGGCTGCTGGGAATCACGACGCTGCTGGCTTACGGATCGACGCTGCTGGCCGGATTTTTCGCCTACTTCGTATGCCTGTGGTGCTACCCGCCGATTCTCGGTTCCGAGGCTTCTCTCGGCTCGCTCGAGACGGCCGGCGTATCCCGGCTGGCCCCGTACTTTACGGTCGAGATGCCTCCGATCGCAGACGTGACGAGCGCGCTGCTGCTCTCTTTCGTGCTCGGTCTGGGTACTGCGCGCGGCGGCGGGAATACGCTGAAAAAAGGGTTGTCGGAGTTTCGCGACGTGATCGGGCGGATCATCGAGCGGGCGATCGTTCCGTTGCTGCCGCTCTATATCTTCGGCATTTTCCTGAAAATGGGGGCCGAGGGCCAGGTGGCCGGCATTCTGTCGCTTTTTCTGAAAATCATCGCGCTCATTTTTGCGATGCATCTGCTGTTGCTGCTTTTCCAATACGGTCTGGCGGGCATCGTCTCGCGCCGCAACCCGCTGAAACTGCTTCGCACGATGCTGCCCGCCTACATGACGGCGCTGGGGACGCAATCTTCGGCGGCGACCATTCCCGTCACGCTGGAGCGGACGATCCGCAACGGCGTGAATCCCGAGCTGGCCGGATTCGTCATCCCGCTCAACGCGACGATTCATCTCTCGGGCAGCATTCTGAAAATCGTCGCATGCGCGCTGGCGATCATGTGGATGACAGGCATGCCAATCCATACGGGTCAGTACGCCGGGTTCATCGCCATGCTGGGCGTTACGATGATCGCCGCCCCGGGCGTTCCGGGCGGCGCCATCATGGCCGCGCTCGGCCCGCTGCAGTCGATGCTCGGCTTCGATGAGACGCTTCAGGGACTGATGATCGCCCTCTACATCGCCATGGACAGTTTCGGGACGGCCGGCAACGTCACCGGGGACGGCGCGATCGCGCTGATCGTCGACCGCATCTACCGCAGGCGCAAACCGCCCGATGCTGAACCGGCCGGCCGAACGGACAGCGGCGCATAACCGGGCAAACGGCCCTTTCAGCGACAACCCGTTCCTCAAGGCTCGTCCGCGCAGCTCCCTCTCATCCGATCGGACCTCGTTCCCTGCCGTCGGGCGATCTCGACTTCGCTTTTCCAACGCCGCCGCGACAGTATCCGGGTCCGAACGCACGTCGCCGCCGTGCCCGAAAAATTCCGCCGACAGACGGCTTCCCGACCCCGGACGAGGAAAATCCGCCGAAAATCCGTATCTTGTCCTCAACCAACCCGAACCGATTTTTATGAAACCGACCATTCTGCTGCTCGCCGGCGTATTGATGCTGGCGCTTTGCGCCGAAGGAAAATCCTCCCGGCGCGTTCCCGCGAACGAACCCGCGACGCTCCGCGTCCACGATGCGCTCTTCCCCGCTCCTTACGGAGCCGTCCGTATCGGCGGCTATCTGGGCGAAAAGCTCGACTTGTGCATCGATAACCGGCTGATGGCTCAGGATATCGAGCGTCTCGTACAACCTTTCCGCGACAAGCCCGACGGCAACTGGGGTTTCCGTTCCGAATTCTGGGGCAAGTGGTTCACCGCCGCGATGATGGGCTACGGCTACGCGCCGAGCGCCGAGCACCGAGCGACGGTCGACCGGGCCGTCCGCGAACTGATGGCCACGCAAAGCGCCGACGGCTACATCGGCACCTATCCCGACAGCTGTCATCTGGGCGACTGGGACATCTGGGGCCGCAAGTACGTGCTGCTCGGCCTGCTGGCCTACTACGACCAGACGAAAGAGACCGCCGCGCTCGAAGCGGCCCGGCGCGTGGCCGACCACCTGATCGCCGAGGCGGGCCCCGGGAGCGGGACGAACATCGCCGCGACAGGCTGGATCGGTTGGAAAGGACTGGCCTCCTGCTCCGTACTCGAACCCATAACGCTTCTTTATCAACGGACCGGAGAGAAACGTTACCTCGATTTCGCACGGCATATCGTCCGCTCGTGGGACGAGCCGAACCGACTGGCACCGGCGGGCCTCCGCCTGATTCAGGAGGCTATCGGCGAAACGGCACCGTGGAAGATGAGCGGGGCGCCGAAAGCCTACGAAATGATGTCCTGTTTCGAGGGACTGTGCGAACTGTACCGCGTCACCGCAGAGCCGCTCTATCTGGAAGCCGTGCAGCGGCTGGTCGACGCGCTCGTCCGCGACGAGATCATGATCGCCGGGTCGGGCTCGGTAGCCGAAATCTGGTGTCACGGCGCCGTGCGTCAGAGCGAGCCGCTCTATCAGGGCATGGAGACCTGCGTCACGGCAACGTGGATGAAACTGATGTATCAGATGCTGCGCCTCACCGGCGACAGCCGTTGCGCCGACCGGCTCGAGACGAGCCTGTACAACGCGTTGCTCGGGGCCATGTCGCCCCGCGGCGAGTGGTGGGCCTATTACAGCGGCCTGATGGGCGAGCGGGTGCACAGCCACCAGCAGTTCCCCGACGTGGTGATGAGCTGCTGCGTGGCCAACGGTCCTCGCGGACTGATGATCACGCCCTCATGGGCCGCCATGACCGGCCCGGACGGCGTAGCGCTGAACCTGTACGCCCCGCTGCAGGCCGAGGTCGCCACGCCGGACGGGCAATCGCTGAAAATCGATATGCAGACGGTCTACCCGGCCGACGGCCGCGTACGGATAGCCGTCGGCCTGCCTAAAAGCGAGGCTTTCGCGCTCCGCCTGCGCATCCCACAGTGGAGCGAACGGACCTCGCTGCGAATCAACGGCGCCCCCTACGACGGCTATCTGATTCCGGGAACCTATGCTTCGATCGAGCGGACATGGAACGAGGGCGACCGGATCGAGCTCGACCTGGACATGCGCGCCCGGGTCGTCGACGCTCCGTCGGGATCGAGCGACCGGGCGATCGTCCGCGGACCGGTCGTGCTGGCGTTCGACACGCGCCTGATACCGCGGCGCGACGGCGTGAGCGAGCCGCCCATGTATCGCTACGAGTTCGACTGCGATGCCGACGGATACATCGACGCGATGCCGACGGAAAGTCCCGTCTCCGGAGTCGCCATGACGTTCGACGTTCCCTGCCTCGACGAAGCGGGCGGACGGCATCTGCTGCCGATGTGCGACTACGCCTCGGCGGGCAACTCATGGCAGGAAGGCAACCTGTTCCGCACATGGATCCCCCAGCCGTTCGACTTCCGCCACCTGTACGTCAACAACCTCGACTGGCACACGAACGTGACCGTCGGCGTCGGACGACCCGAAATCCCGGAGCTGTACCGTAAATGACGAGAACCGCACGGCATCGGATCACCACCGCACCTCGACACGAATACGGGTGTAGCGGTCGCCGATGCGCAGATAGATACCGTAATCGCCGGAAGATACGGACATCGTCGCGGGCCTGATCTTCAGCACGCGGCCCGAAGCCTCCAGATCGAACGCCTCATGCCCCGGCTCGCAGACGGCCTCGAAGTCGGAAGATGCGAGCTCGATCTCGAGCGACTCGGTCGACCAGTCGATTATGCCGACCGGATCGTCGTATCCGGGCAATCCGTCCGCGGAGACCCGGTCGGACAGATACTTCACGACGGCTCCCTTGTCCTCGGCGAGCCACGAGTCGACGTAGACCTTGCAATACTCGGACCCGACGACTGCAGCCGTCGTCCCCGAAGGGAAGACAAGCAGCGCATCGTCGGCGAAGATCATGTAGCCGTGACCGGGCATTACGGCCGCCTCATCGGTCAGCCCGCTCGTCGCGGGACCGCCGAGCGAGCCGATCCCGCGTACCGGACCGACGTCGGCGATCCGGAACGACCCGTTGCTGTAAAAATTGTCGGCCTCGTTGATATAAAAGCCCGTGCTTCCCAAATAGGTCTTTCCGTTTTCCGCATCGAGCATGTTGAGCGTTACCGTTCCGGCAGGATCGGAAGGCGCGTCGTCGTCCGAGCAAGCGACAAGCGCCAGCGACAGCACGGCCGGCGCGATCCACCGCAGCATTTTCGTTTTCATATACAAAATCCGTTTTCGTCCGGTTCGTTCCGAACGGGCCAAAGATAACGATTATTCGCGCATCGCCGCGTTACCGGTCCGATTCGCCGGACTTTTCGTATCCCCGTCCGGGCAGAGCCGACGGCGACCAGAGAGGACCGGCATTCCGCCAGTCCGGGCAAACGCGCTGGCCCGATCCGCCCGCTGCGGACTCCCGTCCGAACGGCCGCACGGAAAACCGTCCCGAACCGCCGACCGGAACCGTGCGGTATCCGAATGCCACGGGAGCGCATACGCCCGACGGGATACTTCCGGCACCCGGCGCCGTGCCGAAGCGGCCGCGAAGAACGCGGGACACAATCGGTTGAAACACGAATATGGAGTGCAGGCGAGCCATGTTTGCCGAAAAATTCCTAACTTTGTCGGGAATCGACACATCACTCCGAACACATGAAAAAATTCAAACGCTATCTTGTCACCTCGGCCCTGCCGTACGCCAACGGACCGGTCCATATCGGCCACCTCGCGGGCGTCTACATCCCGTCGGACATCTACGTGCGCTACCTGCGCCTCCGGGGCGAGGACGTCGTCTCGGTCTGCGGATCGGACGAACACGGCGTTCCGATCACGATCAAGGCCCGTCAGGAAGGGGTCACTCCGCAGGATATCGTCGACAAATACCATAATATCATCAAGAACGCGTTCAAAGGGCTCGGCATATCGTTCGACATCTACTCGCGCACCACGTCGCCCGTGCATCACAAGACGGCCTCGGACTTTTTCCGCACGCTGTACGACAAGGGCGAGTTCACCGAGAAGACGACGATGCAGTATTACGACGAGGAGGCCGGACAGTTTCTGGCCGACCGCTACATCGTCGGGACCTGCCCCCACTGCCGCAACGACCGCGCCTACGGCGACCAGTGCGAGAAGTGCGGCAGCACGCTGAACGCCACCGACCTGATCGACCCGCGCAGCGCGATCACCGGTTCGGTTCCGGTGCTGCGCGAGACGACGCACTGGTTCCTGCCGCTCGACAAGCACGAGGCTTTCCTGCGCAAGTGGATTCTCGAAGGGCACAAGGAGTGGAAAGTCAACGTGTACGGCCAGTGCAAGAGCTGGCTCGATCTGGGGCTCCAACCCCGCGCCGTGAGCCGCGATCTGGACTGGGGAATTCCCGTTCCGGTCGAGGGAGCCGAGGGCAAAGTGCTGTACGTCTGGTTCGATGCGCCGATCGGCTATATCTCGGCCACGAAGGAGCTGACGCCAGACTGGGAAAAGTACTGGAAGGATGAGGAGACGAAAATGGTGCACTTCATCGGCAAGGACAACATCGTTTTCCACTGTATCGTCTTCCCGGCGATGCTGCGCGCCCACGGCGGATACATCCTGCCCGAGAACGTGCCGGCCAACGAGTTCCTGAACCTCGAGGGCGACAAGATCTCGACCTCGCGCAACTGGGCCGTCTGGCTGCACGAGTATCTGGCCGACTTCCCCGGCAAGGAGGACGTGCTCCGCTACGTGCTGTGCGCGAACGCTCCGGAAACGAAGGACAACGACTTCACGTGGAAGGACTTTCAGGCCCGCAACAACAACGAGCTGGTCGCCGTGCTCGGCAACTTCGTCAACCGGGCGCTCGTGCTAACGCACAAGTATTACGACGGCAGCGTGCCCGAGCGAGGCGAGCTGACGGACTACGACCGCGACATACTCGGCGAGCTGCCCCAGATCAAGAGGAACCTGGAGGAGAATATCGAGAACTACCGTTTCCGCGAAGCACTCAAGGAAGCGATGAACATCGCCCGGCTGGGCAACAAGTATCTGGCCGATACCGAGCCGTGGAAGCTGGCCAAGACCGATCCCGAACGCGTGAAGACGATCCTGAACGTCTCGCTGCAGATCACCGCGTCGATCGCGATCGCCGTCGAGCCGTTCATGCCGTTCACGGCCGCAAAGATTCTCGGCCTGCTGCAGATCGGCAAGCTGGGCTGGGAGCAGCTCGGCGACACGTCGCTGCTCGAGGCCGGACACCGGATCGGCGAACCCGTGCTGCTGTTCGAGAAGATCGACGACAGCGTGATCGAAGCCCAGCTGCGGAAGCTCGCCGACACGAAAAAGGCCAACATGGCCCGCGAGGCGGGAGGCCGGATCGAACCGCAGAAAGAAAGCATATCGTTCGACGACTTCGAGAAAATGGACATTCGCGCGGCGACGATTCTCGAGGCCGAAAAGATCGCCAAGACGAAAAAGCTGCTCAAGCTCGTGATCGACACCGGTATCGACCGGCGGACGATCGTGTCGGGCATCGCCGAACATTACACGCCCGAGGAGCTCGTCGGACGGCAGGTACTCGTACTCGTGAACCTCGAGCCGAGAGAGCTGCGCGGCGTGCTTTCGCAGGGAATGATCCTGATGGCTCAGGACTCGTCCGGTAAGCTCGTGCTGCTGTCGCCGGCAGATCGGGTCGATAACGGCGCGACGATCGGGTAAAGGCTTCCGAAAACTCCGGTCCGTCCGACAGCCGGAACCGCGCCCATGCCGGACAAAGTTTTGAAAACTTAAAAACGAAGCATATGACGGACACGAATCTGGATTGGAAAAACCTTTCGTTCGGCTATATCCGGACGGATTTCAACATACGGAGCTATTTCCGCGACGGAGCATGGACGAAGCCGGAACTGACATCCGACGAGACCGTGACGATGCACATGGCGGCCACCGCCCTCCATTACGGACAGGAGGCGTTCGAGGGGCAGAAGGCATTCCGGGGGGCGGACGGGAAAATCCGCGTCTTCCGCATCGATGAGAACGCGAAACGGCTGCGCGCGTCGGCCGACTACCTGAAGATGGCCATGCCGCCTGTCGAGCTGTTCACCGACATGGTGCGGCAGGTCGTCCGCGCCAACGAACGCTTCGTGCCTCCCTACGGGACCGGAGCGTCGCTCTACATCCGGCCCGTATTGTTCGGGACCGGCCCGCAGGTCGGCGTGAAGCCCGCCTCCGAATATCTGCTGATCGTTTTCGTAACGCCCGTAGGCCCTTACTATAAAGAGGGATTCAACCCGATTCGGGTCATCATCGACCGGGACCACGACCGCGCCGCGCCGCTCGGCACCGGACACATCAAGGCCGGAGGCAATTACGGGGCGAGCCTGACTTCGGCCGAGATCGGACACGAGAAAGGCTATCCGAGCGTGCTGTACCTCGACGCGAAAGAGAAAAAGCATATCGACGAGTGCGGCGCCGCGAACTTCTTCGCGATCCGCGACGGCCGTTACATCACGCCCAAATCGCACTCGGTACTGCCCTCGATCACGAACATGAGCCTGATGACGCTGGCCGCGGAAATGGGCTTGCAGGTCGAGCAGCGCGTGGTCGACTACGACGAGCTCGGCACGTTCGACGAGGCGGGCTCGTGCGGCACGGCCGCCGTGATCTCGCCGATCGGGAGCATCTACGATCCCGAGAACGGACGCACGTTCGCCTACAACGACGGCAAGCCAGGTCCTTGGTGCGAGAAACTCTACCACAAACTGCGCGCGATCCAGTACGGCGAGGAACCGGACACCCACGGCTGGATGACCGTATTGTAACGGTCGGGCGGAGAAAGCGCGACCGTTTCGCCGGAAACGTGCAGGACGTGCGATCTGTTCGGTCTGACCGGATCGACCACCATATCTTCGTCCGCCGGTCCTTTTGCCACGAATCGCGAGGCATTCGCTCGGTCTTGCCTGACAGGTATTCCGTTCTCCTCGGTCGGAAAACGGGTATGCGCGGACGAATAGTTGCAGGCAATTATATACTTCAATGTGCCAGCGCGCGAATTTCCATATTCGTCGGATGCGGTTTGCAGACGCAGACTGCGTGTCCGATTCGGAGCCTGCCCGAATTTTTTCCGACGAAGGAAATTCCGAGCCGTAAAACCCGGAAGCATCGGAAATCCGACGGCCGGTACGGCAGGTAGCCGGGCGGCCGTACTATCTCGTTCAACCGCTACACTTATGACAAGCGAACAGTTGCGAAAGATCCTGTCCGTCCGAGCGACGTCCCGCTTCGGGGAGCGGGCAGGCCGATTGATCGCTCGTGAGGACCTGCTCGCCGAGACGATCGATTTGGGCACCGATCCCGACCCGAGAATCGCTTTCCGCGCGTCTTACGCTCTGGAATACGCGTTCGCGGCAGACCCGAAACGAATGGAACCGCATCTGAGCGCGTTCGTCGACCGCTACGCGGAAGTAAGCTGTCATGGCGCGCAGCGGCATTTCTCGAAAATCCTTGCGCTCCTGCTTCGACGGAAATCCCTGCGGCTGGACGACCGGCGGCTGGACCGGACGATCGAAGTCACGTTCGACCGGATGATCGACCGCTCCGTCCCGGTAGCGGTCAAAGTCTGGGCCATGGAAATTCTGGCCCGGCTGGCCGACGAGCGGCCTTGGATCGGCGAGCAGCTCGGCGACACGATCCGTCATCTGATGGATTGCAACGGTTCTCCCGGCTTATGCAGCCGGGGCCGGAAAATCTGTCGCCGGCTGAGCGAGGCCGGAGGTCCCCGCTCTCGGCCCGAGCGCCCGAAGCGGAATATGTCCGTGCCCGACATGAAAACATGCAGGCCAGCCCCGAGAAGCCGCGCGCCCGAAAACCCCGACCGGTAACCGTCAGCTGAAACGTGAAAACCGACGGTTACCCCTACGACCCGCATTCCGGTCGAGATTCCGGCAGCGAGTCGCCGAACCCCGGGAGAACCGCCTTTCGACAAATTCTCCACCGAACGGAGTCCGTGCGGGAAGTCGTTGCAACACGTTCCCCGAAAGAACGCAACGGAATCCCCTATTCCGCATGCGCCCCCGGAACGACAAGGCTCCGGCGCGGATATCGCGGCCGGCAAGCGCACGAGCCGGCGGACCGAACCGCCGACCGCATTGGGCCGAACCGCCGGCCGTACCGATCCGGTCCCGCTGCGTGAAGCGTCGCCCGCAGCCAGGCCGTTTCCTCTCGCATACTCCCGATCTCCGCAGACGCCGGCACAGAAACCCATGACGTACGGGCGCTTCCGGCAGCACCCGCCTTTTTCCGCGTTTTTTTCGTATCTTTACTGCAAAACAAAAAGGCGATCCAATGGCGAAGAAACTGACCGTAGCGCTGATCTACGACTTCGACGGCACGCTCTCTCCGGGCAACATGCAGGAATACGACTTCATTCCGGCCGTCGGAAAAAGCAACCGCGAGTTCTGGGAAGAGAGCAACCAGACGGCCATGGAGCAGGACGGGGACCCGATCCTCGCCTACATGTACCGGATGCTGCACGAAGCCAAGAATTCGGGTATCTCGCTGCGGCGCGAATCGTTCGCCCGCTCGGGACAGAACATCCGGCTGTACGAGGGGGTCCGCGAATGGTTCCCGCGCATCAACGCCTACGCCGCAGCGAAAGGCATTCAGCTGCACCACTATATCAACTCGTCCGGACTGCGCGAAATGATCGAAGGCACGCCGATCGCGCGGCAATTCAAGAAAATCTATGCCAGCTCCTTCTTCTACGATGTCGACGGAGTGGCCTACTGGCCGGCCGTGGCGGTCAACTACACGAACAAGACGCAGTTCATCTTCAAGATCAACAAGGGTATCGAAAGCGTCTACGACAGCGAGCGTATCAACGAGTTCATCGAAGAGGAGAAACGGCCCGTCCAGTTCCGCCACATGATCTACTTCGGCGACGGGACTACCGACATCCCGTGCATGAAGCTCGTCAAACAACAGGGGGGCCACTCGATCGCGGTATACAACCCGCGCTCGCGGCAAAAAAGGCAGACGATGGAACAGCTGATCCGCGACAACCGCGTGAGCTACATCTGCGCGGCGGACTACAGCCCCGACAAGGAGATCGATACGCTGGTGCGCACGATCATCGACAAGATCCATGCGGACGACCGGCTCAGCAAATTCTACAGAAAGACCGAGCCATGACCGAGCACGAGGAACTGAAGCGCAACCGGCGGATACTGCTCGGGGTATTCATCGTCCTGTTCATTGCGGTCGTACTGATCGGATTCATAGGTCATTACACGAAGCGAAAAAATTTTATTTTACCAAACAATGAAAATTATTTTTGCCACCAACAATAAACACAAGCTAAAGGAAGTTCAGGCCGTATTGGGCGACGGCTACCGGCTTGTCACGCCCTCCGAGCTGGGTATTACCGAGGAAATTCCGGAAGACCGCCCTACGATCGAAGGCAACGCTTCCCAGAAATCGCACTACCTGTACGAGCGCACGGGAGCCGACTGCTTTGCCGACGACACGGGCCTCGAGGTCGAGGCGCTCGGCGGGGAGCCGGGAGTTCGCTCGGCACGCTATGCGGGACCGGGACACGATTCGGAGCGCAACATGGAGCTTCTGCTGCGCAATATGGAAGGCATAACGGACCGGAGGGCCCGCTTCCGCACCGTCATTTCGCTGATTCTCGACGGAGAAGAGCATCTTTTCGAAGGAATCGTCGGAGGCGTATTGCTGACGGTTCCCCGCGGCACGAACGGCTTCGGATACGATCCGATCTTCGTTCCCGACGGGTATGCGGAAACTTTCGCCGAAATGAGCGACGAAGCCAAGAACGCGATCAGTCACCGGGGACGCGCCGTCGCAAAGCTGGCCGCCTTCCTCAACAGCCGTCCCTGATGCGCACCTACAAAGCGCGCGGCATCGTACTCCATACGATCAAATACGGCGACAGTTCGGCGATCGCCTATCTGTTCACGGACGTGCTGGGCCGAATGAGCTACATGGTGCAGGGCATCCGCAGCAAGCGGGGCCGGGGCAACAAGGCGGCGCTTCTCCAGCCGATGTTTCTCGTCGAATTCGAGGGCGTCGAACAGCCGCACGCGCAAATACACCGCATCCGGGAAATGCGCAGTCTCCGCCCGCTGATGTCGGTCCCGTTCGATGTGCGCAAAAGCACGATCTCGATGTTCATGGCCGAGGTGCTGTACCGGCTGATCCGCGAGGTCGAGGCCAACGAGCCCCTGTTCGACTTTCTCTGCGAGGCCGTGCTGAAGCTCGACGCGATGCGGGAGGGAATCGCTAACTACCACCTCTGGTTCCTCGTACGGTTGTCCGCCTATCTGGGCTTCTATCCCGGCAACGAGTATATCGAAAACGGCTGCTTCGACATCCGGGGCGGGCTTTTCACGCCGTCAATGCCCGCCCACCGCATCGGCATGAACGAGGCGTGCGCCCGGCTATTGGGCACCCTGATGGAGTGCGAAGCCGACGCTCTGGCCGAGATCCCGCTTTCCCGCGCACGGCGTACGGAATTCATGGAAGCGATGCTGTCCTTTTTCGGCTACCATTTCGATTCGATCCACTCGGTCCGCTCGATCTCGATCCTGCGCGAAGTTTTCTGACGCCGCGCGATAAGGTCCTTCCCTTGAATACCGCATCTTTCGCGCAAATCCCGCTCAGCATTCCACGGCCCGTCGGACAATCATCCGGGCCGGGTATCAAGCGACAAGCCCCCCTCCCGAACAGCCGAACAACAGCCGCGGACCGCCCGACCGGACACGGACGAAGACGGCCGGAAATCGCAAGACGACCGGAAAGGCCGAGATGTACTGCAGCGACAAAACGAAGAACGCGGACCGACTCCTCGGCCGAACGGCAGGCGAACGGCATTCGCTTTCCCGAATAATCCGTTAACTTTGTACCATGTCAAATTCGAGCTATTACTCATGAAAAGAACCGACTTTTTCAGAAAAATCGCAACGGCCGTCATCGCGCTGCTGCTCTGCCAGCCCGCGGTTTTCGGCCAGACTTACCGCCGCATAGCCGGCTGGCCGGACGAGACGAACCGGCGAATCGAATCGTTTCTGAACTCGACGCTCGCCATGAAGGAGCGGAAGGTCGCCGTATTCGACTGCGACGGCACGCTGATCGGCCAAGTGCCCCACTACCTGAGCGAGGAATCGATGTACGACTTCGCCGTAGCGAACTACAAGGACCGTCAGGACAAGCTGTCGAAAGAAAAATGGAAAATCTGCGAAGAACTGGCCGCAGGCGATAACGTGGCCGTCTCCTACACGCAGCGGTGCATCGACTTCTTCGCCGGACTGACGCCCGACGAACTGAGTAATGCCGGCTGGGTCTGCTACCAAAACAAGTTCGCGGGCAAGTTCTATCCCGAAATGAAGGAGCTGCTGGCCAATCTGGAGGAATACGGCTTCGAGATATGGATCGTAACGGCCTCGACGGAGCTGCTCTATCAGCGGTTCGTCCACGAGCAGCTCGGCATTCCGGTCGACCGCATTCTGGGCGTCAAGTCGTGCATCCGCGACGGCATCGTGACCGACGAGGTCGTGCGTCCGATCCCCCAGGACGCAGGCAAGGCCGAAGTCATCCACACGTTCATCAAGGCCCGTCCGCTGATCGTAGGCGGCAACTCGCGCGGAGATATGGAGATGATGCGCGAGTCGGTCGGCCTGAGAATACTGGTCAATCCCGACGACGCGAAACCCGAGCAAGCTATGGGCGGAAAGACCGTCAAATCATATTGGGAGAACGATCCGATGACGCTGATCGTCGCAAGCGACGACCGCCCCGACGAAAGCATCGAATGGACGACCGGGAAACTCGGCGTTGCCCGCAATCCGTCGCATCCGAAGCCCTGACGATTTTCCCGCGCAAAAGCGAAAAACGATTCGGGAACCGCTTTAGAGCGGTTCCCGAATCGTTTTTACATACTTTATCGAATATACTTTCCACGACAGCGGACGGAAGGCAAAAGACCGCCGAAATTCGACCGGACCGCATATTCCGCCGAATCCCCGTCCGTGCTTTCGACAAAAGCACAGGAACAAGCGAAAAAATCTAACGATAAAAGTCGGCAGCAACCGGACCGAAACCCCTATCCGGGAATTATCCGCATCCGCCTTCCTGCGCATACGCAATCCCCTCCGGGACAATTTATCTAAAATCCCTTGCTTTCGCTTCCCGAACCTGCGACCGTCATGCACGCTACCGAAGACTGCGACTGCCCGACGGCAGGATCGTTTCCGCACGGAAAGTCGGTGCAGCACAACGCATTCGCACACGAGCACACCGAAAAAAGACCGGCATCTTCTCCGCGGACCGGTTTCCCGCCTATTCGATTCCGCGCAGCCGTTTCTCCCAAGCCCAGGCCGAACGAAGCGTATCCTCGATCGACCGCTCGGCCTTCCATCCGAGCTCTCGGTTCGCATACGAGGTATCGGCCCAGATCTTCTCGATGTCGCCGGCCCGGCGGCCGACGATCTTGTGCGGCACACGCACGCCGGTAGCCCGTTCGAACAGCGAGACGAGTTCCAGCACCGAACGGCCGCGACCCGTACCGATATTGAAGTATTCGTAGCGGTTCTTGCCCTTCCCGTCGATCATCCGGCCTACGGCCACGACGTGGGCCTTGGCCAGATCGACTACGTCGATATAGTCGCGGATCGCCGATCCGTCCGGCGTGTCGTAGTCGTCGCCGAATACGCTCAGACACTCGCGGATACCGGCCGCCGTCTGCGTGATGAACGGGACCAGATTGCCCGGTACGCCCTTGGGAAGCTCGCCGATCAGTGCCGAGGGGTGCGCTCCGATCGGATTGAAGTAGCGAAGCGCTATCCCGCACAGCTCGGGATAAGCCGCCACCGTATCGCGCAGAATATCCTCGCATATCTGCTTCGTGTTGCCGTAAGGCGACGTGGCCGGCTGCCTCGGCGTCTGCTCGGTGACGGGCAACGCTTCGGGCTGGCCGTACACGGTGCACGACGACGAGAAGACAAGATTGCGTACCCCTTTCTCCCGCATCAGGTCGAGCACGTTGAGCAGCGACAGGATATTGTTGCGGTAATAGAGCAGCGGCTTCTCGACCGACTCGCCGACAGCCTTCGACGCGGCGAAATGGATAACCGCGCCGAACCGGTAGCGGCCGAACACGTCCGCCAGCGCCTGCCTGTCATCACAATCGACACGCTCGAAGGGCACGTTCCGCCCGGTGATTTCCCGAACGCCCTCGACCGCCTTCATTTCGGAATTCGACAGATTGTCGACGATCACGACATCGTATCCCGCCTCGATCAGCTCCACGGCCGTATGAGTTCCGATATAGCCGGCCCCCCCGGCCACCAATACACATTCTTTCATTATAATAAGTCTTTTTTAACGTTCTGTTCTTATAAAAATTCGCTCGCCCATCGAACGATTCCCGCCGATTTTCCACGACTCCGAAAGGCATTCCGCGCAAAACCGCCCGCGCAGCGACCGTATCCGTATCCGCGAAATATCACTCTTTCTCCTCCAACTCGCGGAGCCGCCGCAAAGCGTAATCCCGGTCGGAACCTTCCGCGCAGTCCGCCATTCTGCGATAATAAGTCGCCGCGGCCGGACGGTCTCCCTGCCGAACGTGCAACTCGGCCAGATTGGCCAGTATCGTCATATCGCGCGGAGCCAGCCGCTCGGCCCGCATCAACAGAGGCTTCGCCTCGTCGTAACGGCCGCGGACGATCCGCACGATAGCCGCATTATCCAGACTCTCCACATGATCGGGATAGATTCCCAGCACGGTCGAAGCGATCCGATCCATGCCGTCGAGCCCCTCGTCGGTCCCCAGCTCATAGAGGCGATTCACATAGTCCTGAACGGCCGACAGCATGAACTCCCGACCGTCCTCCAGCGGGCGGTCATCGCTCCAAAGCCAGCGGCACGCGTTATCGGCCGACGCTGCGACCGCATCGACGATCGCATCGACGTAGCGGCCGTAGTCCCCGATCTCGCCCAGTGCATGGATTTTGCCGAAACGCATGTCGAGACGCAAAGGGTACGCTTCGATTCCTCGATCGATATACGCTATTCCCCGCCGGACGAGCGCCGTATCGTAACGCACCGCCTCGGACAGAGAAAGTTCCCGGCAGGAGCCGGCCGGATCGACCGTTTCAAGAGTCGGCCCGTTCCCGGGACCATCCCCCAACACGATCAGACTCTGCCGGGCCATGCGGAAACAATAGTTCAGCCCGGCGACAAAAAACTCCGCCGGACGCTCGGCAGACGCCTCCCATTGCCGCAACACTCGCCGAGCGGCAGCCGTATCGCCCTTGGAAAAACAGTCTGAGAAACGCTCGTCGAACGACTGAGCCGTCAAAGCCGGAACGGCAGACAGGATGAAGCTCAACAGACAGGCCAGCCGGCGAACGACCGTCCGGCAGACACGGTCTTTCTTTCCCGGCATCGGATGCGCCTCGGGGCCGGGCCAGCGGAATGCGGCTACTTGTATCTCATCCATTTGTAAAGCTCCTTGAAACCCGGTTTCTTGCCGTACATGAATATGCCCACCCGGTAAATCTTGCCGGCCGTCCACACCATCGCGACGAAACTCGCATAGAGCAATCCGACCGAAAGGACGATCTGCCAGAGAGGCACCCCGTAGGGCATGCGCGCCATCATGATGATCGGCGAGGTCAGCGGGATGATGCTGCACCAGACGGCCAGCGAGCTGTTGGGCTCGCGCATGACGTTCATCATCACGATCAGCGCGAATATCATCGGAATGGTCACGGGCAATTGCAGTTGCTGGGTGTCCTGTACGTTGTCGACCGCGCTGCCGATCGCCGCGAACATCGCCGCATAGAGCAGATAACCGCCGACGAAATAGACGAGGAAGCCGCCGAACATCCGGGCAAGAAACCCGAAGTCGGTCACTCCCCTGAGCGCCGACAGCGTATCGGCATCCATTCCCGAGGGCATCTGTCCGGCCAGCGCGGCGCTTTGGGCCAGCGCGTCGCCGGCCAGCATCTGCACGGCGGCAGTCCCGAGCACCAGCACGACCGCCACCCAGATCAGAAACTGCACGACCGCCACCGAAGCGATGCCCAGAATCTTGCCGAGCATCAGCTCGAAAGGCTTGACCGACGACACGATGATCTCGAGCACCTTGGAGCTTTTCTCCTCCACCACGCCCTGCATGACCATCGCCCCGTACATGAACACGAACATGTAGATCAGAAAGCCGAACACATAGGCCGACACCATCGACAACACGCTCGAGCTGGCCCGGTCCCCTCCCGCCTCGTCGATCCGGAAGGCTTGCAGCGTCACGTCCGTCTTGACGCTCTGCATGATCTGCGGCAGATCGTCGATATCGTAAGCCTTCAGCTTTTCCGCTTCCAGAATCTGCCCGATCCGCTCGGCGATCGCGCCCTCCAGATCGAGCGTCGAAGCCTCGTGCGTATACAGGCGGACATCCGAGGGATCGGCCAGCACGTCGGGTCCTATCACCAGATAGCCGTAGAACTCGTCCTTATCTTCCCTCAGCCGTTCCTCGCTCCGATCGGCCGGTACGAAAACCGTCTCCCGGTCGCCCTGCAGCTTGTCGCCGACGATTCCGCTGCGATCCACGACGGCGATCCGCTTCACCTGATCGCTGCGAAGCTGCATGACGAGCGCCGGAGCGACCATCAGCCCGACCAGCAGCAGAGGCGTGAGAATCGTCGTCAGAATGAAGCTTTTTTTGCGCACGCGCTGATTGAACTCGCGGCTCACGATCAGTCCTATCTTGCTCATAAGGTCAACTCTTTTCGTTACGTCCGCGTTACAGCTCGCCGCCGACGGCACGGATAAAAATATCGTTCATACTCGGAATGATCTCCTCGAAACCGCGAATCTCGACCCGCTCGTTGAGCAGCGAGAGCGCGTTGCGGACCGAATCGGCCGAAGGCAACCGGAGCCGCATCGTCAGCAACCGGCCCTCCGGTCTCGGCTCCGCCACGACACGGGCCACCCGCTCCAGCGCCTGCAGATCGAGCGCCGAGAGGTCGCCCGCGAAGTCGATGCGGAAAACGTTGCCGCCGTGCCGGCGCCGCACTTCGTCGACCGGACCGCTCAGAACGTTCCGCGAGCGGTCGATCAGCGTGATATGGTCGCATATCTCCTCGACCGACGACATGTTGTGGGTCGAGAAAACGATCGTCGCGCCCGCATCGCGCAGCGCGAGTATCTCGTTCTTGAGCAGATTGGCATTGACCGGATCGAAACCGCTGAACGGCTCGTCGAAAATCAGCAATTCGGGCTCGTGCAGCACCGTGACGATGAACTGTACCTTCTGGGCCATCCCCTTGCTCAGTTCCTCGACCTTCTTGTCCCACCAGCCGGCAATGCCGAACTTCTCGAACCACCGCTTCAGCCGGAGCGTGGCCTCGCGCTTGGAAAGCCCCTTGAGTTGGGCGAAATAGAGCGCCTGCTCGCCGACCTTCATCTTCTTGTACAACCCCCGTTCCTCGGGCAGATAGCCGATGCGGCGGACGTCCTCCGGCGCGAGACAGCGGCCGCCGAGCAGAACGCGGCCTTCGTCCGGAGCCGTGATGCGGTTGATGATACGGATCAGCGTCGTCTTGCCGGCGCCGTTGGGACCGAGCAAGCCGTAAACGGCCCCCCGGGGAATCGCGAGCGACACGTCGTGCAGCGCGGTATGCGTCGCATACCGCTTCGTCACGTGCTCGACACATAGTAAATCCATGCGCTATTATTTATCGTCCACTGCGGACAAAGGTATGCAAATCTCGCCATAAATGCTTAGATTTGTACTTATTTTTAAACCCGCTCCGCACCGCTCGCACCGGGGTCCGTCCGCCGGTTCCGCACCGAGAACCGGCGGACGACGGGGCAAATCCCGAATAAGATGCTTTATCCGCTGAAATTCAAACCGATTCTCAAGGAAAAGATATGGGGAGGCCGCCGGCTCGGCGAGAAGCTGGGCAAAAGGCTTCCCGCAGGACGCGCCGTCGGCGAAAGCTGGGAGCTCTCCGGCCTCGACGGCAACCGGTCGGTCGTCCGCAACGGTCCGCTGAAGGGCAACGATTTGGAGGAACTGATCGAGGTCTACATGGGCGAGCTGGTCGGCGACCGCGTATACGAACGTTTCGGCCTTCAGTTTCCGTTGCTCATCAAGTACCTCGACGTACAGCAGCCCCTGTCGGTCCAAGTGCATCCGAACGACGATCTGGCCGCCGAGCGGCACGGCTCCTACGGCAAAACCGAAATGTGGTACGTGGTCGACTGCGGCCCCGACGCCGCGCTCCGCGTCGGATTCGACGGGCCCGTCACCCGGGAACAATACGCCGAACACGTCGAGCGGGGCACGCTTCCCGAACTTCTGGCAAAAGCCCGCGTACATCCGGGGGATACGTTCTTCGTCCCGGCTGGCACGGTCCACACGATCGAAGGCAGCGTGCTGATCGCCGAAATTCAGCAGGCTTCCGACATCACCTATCGGATATACGACTGGGACCGGGTCGGGCCGGACGGGCAAAAGCGGGAACTGCAGACCGATCTGGCCGCCAACGCGATCGACTTCGCTTCCGGGACGTCGTTCGATGTCACGGCTGCGCCGGAGCGAAACCGGTTCGTCACACTGAAAAAATGCCCTTATTTCACAACGAACCTGCTGCTGCTCGACGGACGGATCGAGCGCAACCACGTCGGGCGCGACTCGTTCGCCGTTTACATGATGCTCGACGGGCGGATGACCCTTTCGTGGGACAAGGGGAGCGAAACGGTCGACCGGGGCGAAACCGTACTGCTACCCGCCTGCATCGAGGAGATCGGGCTGGAAGGCCGGGGAAAGCTGCTCGAAATCTACATAGACTGACTCTATCGACGCCAAACGTATGGGATACCAAGAAGAAAAACAGCGGCAACTGGATATCCGCTACCTGAAGATGGCGACCGTCTGGGCCGAGAACTCGTATTGCGTGCGGCGGCAGGTCGGCGCGCTGATCGTCAAGAACAAGATGATTATCTCCGACGGCTATAACGGCACGCCGTCGGGCTTCGAGAACGTCTGCGAGGACAAAGCCGGCCGCACCAAGCCCTACGTGCTGCACGCCGAGGCCAACGCGATCACGAAAGTCGCCAAGTCGAGCAACAGCAGCGAGGGAGCGACGCTCTACGTCACCTCGTCGCCCTGCATCGAGTGCGCGAAACTGATCATTCAGAGCGGCATCCGCCGCGTCGTGTTCTGCGACGACTATCACAGCAGCGACGGCATCGAGCTGCTGCGCCGCGTCGGCATCGAGGTGGAGAAAGTAACCCTTCCCCCGGCCCGCTGACCTGCCCGGGCGAAAAAGACCGAACCGAAAAACCATGAGCAAGCGCAAGAAAAACCGGTACGCGATCCAGCCGGCGGAATCGTCGCCGAAATCCCTGCCGATGCCCTCGCGGTATTCGACAGGAGAGTACCGGCTCGTGCAAGTATTCGTAGAAGGCTACGACGACGTGGCGTTCTGGCGCGGCATTTTCGACGACTACGAGACCGAGTGGCTGAAATTCGAGATCAGCGTTCCGCCGAGGCAAGACCTGGCCAAGGGCAAGAAAGTGCTGTTGGGCATGATCGGCGAGTGTTGCGACGACCGCATTCTTTGCGTGGACAGCGACTTCGACTACCTGTTCGAGGACTTCAACGAGCAGTCGCGCCAAGTCAACCGGACGCCTTACCTGTTCCACACCTATGCCTATGCGACGGAAAACTATCTCTGCTGGCCCGCTTCGCTGCACAAGGTCTGCGTCAAGGCGACCAAGAACGATACGATGATCTTCGATTTCGAGCGCTTCATGGGTCGCTACTCCCGAGCGATCTATCCGCTGTTCCTGTGGTATGCCTACTCCGCCCGCCGCAAAAGCGAGAAAGCGTTCACGCTGGTCGATTTCCGCAGCAGCGTCCGGCTCAACTACCTCGACATCCGCGAGGACGGGCAGCAGACCCTCGAATGGCTCGAGCGGCAAGTCTCCAAGCGTGTCCGGATGCTCGAGACGCACAACCCGCAATGGGCCGCCGAGGTGGAAGCGTTCGGGCAGCACATCCGCGACCGGGGAGTCGAGCCGAACAACGTGCATCTGTTCATGCAAGGGCACACGCTGATGGATAATGTCGTACTGATCCTGCTGCACACCGTCTGCGACAAGCTCCGCGACATGAACATCGACCGCATTGCAGCCGGAACGAAACAGGGCATCTCGCTGAAAAACGAACTGAGCAACTACAACAACTCGCTGCGCAACGTGCGCGAAGTGCTGCTCGACAACGAACAGTACAAGGACTGTTTCCTGTACCGGAAACTCCGGCAGGATATCGAACGGTACGTCAGCAAGCTGACGCAGGGAAGCCGCAGGCGATATCCCGACTTTTCCCGAAACACGCAAACGCCATGACCGACACGATCAAGAATTTCCCGAACCGCCTGCACCGAATGACGCAGGTATTTTACCGCGAAGTGCCTTCGCAGGTCGCCGCGCGCCGATTCGTCGACTCGCTCGCGAACCTGCTTTTCCCGGTCCGCGACCGGCGGGGCATGTCGCTCAAGGAAATGGACCTGCGCTGGGAGAACCTGCAGCAGGATTTCCTGCATATCATCACGCCGCTCTGCTCCGGCATGGACTGCTGCTGCGAGCGGCTGACGGCCCGGTTCTTCGCCGAGATTCCGCTGATCTACGCGGGGCTGATGAAAGACGCGAACCTTTACAAGAGCTGCGACCCGGCCGCCTATTGCACCGAGGAAGTGATCCTGTGCTATCCGGGCTTCTACGCCGTTATGGTATACCGGCTCTCGCATGTGATGCACCGGCTGGACATTCCGGTGCTGCCGCGCGTCGTATCGGAATATGCCCACAGCCAGACCGGCATCGACATTCACCCGGGCGCCACGATCGGTCCGCGATTCTACATCGACCACGGAACGGGCATCGTCATCGGCGAGACGACCGTCATCGGCCGGAACGTGAAGCTTTATCAGGGCGTCACGCTCGGCGCGCGGTTCGTCGAGAAGGAACTCACGGGCGTCAAGCGACATCCGACCATCGAGGACAACGTCATCATTTACGCCGGCAGCACGATTCTCGGCGGAGACACGGTCGTCGGCCACGACACGGTGATCGGCGGAAACGTCTGGCTGACCGAATCGGTACCGCCCCATTCGACCGTCTACCACAAGCCCGAAATCATCATCAAAGGAAAGTGACCCGCCCATGAACCGAATTCGCGAAACGCGCCCGGCCCCGCGATACGGCCTGCTGTGGGCTTTCGTCCGGCGCATGCTGCTGCTCTATGCGGCATGGGCCGTGTGCCGCGTGATTTTCTATCTGATGAACGCCTCCATAATCGGACCGGTCGGCCTGAACGAGCTGCCGCACCTGCTGCGGGGAAGCCTCGCGTTCGACACCGCGTCGATCCTGTACGTCAACGCGCCGTTCATCCTGCTGTCGCTGCTGCCGTTCCGATTCCGCGAACGGAAGGGCTACCAGCGCATGCTGCTGTGGCTCTACTCGACGGTCAACGGTATCGCGCTTGCGATCAACCTCTCGGACGGCATCTATTTCCACTATGCCCGAAAGCGTTTCACCGCCGACGAGCTGTCGTACCTGGGCAACAACGACAACACGGGCACGGTCGTGCTGAAAGCCATGGCCGAGAACTGGTACGTCGTGCTGCTGGCCGTCGCGCTGATCTTCGGTCTGGTCCGGTGCTACCGGCGGATTCGCTTCGCTCCGGCGCGACGGGAAGGCAGGCGGTATTTTCTGGTCAATCTGGGCGTACTGGCCGCCGGAGTCGCGCTGACGCTCGGAGGCATCCGGGGCGGATTCAGCCGCCAGACCCGCCCGATCACGCTAAGCAACGCGACGCTCTACACCTCGTCGGACCGCAAGGCGAACCTGATTCTGAGCAACCCGTTCTGCCTGCTGCGCACGCTCGGAAACCGCTCGCTGAGCTATACCCGTTTCTTCGATTCCGAAACGCTCGACTCGCTCTACTCCCCCTATCACGATCCGAAGCCCGATACGACCGCGCTCGGGCCGCGCAACATCGTGATCTTCGTGCTCGAGAGCTTCAGCAGCGAGCATTCGGCCCTGCTGAATCCGGATCTCTATCCCGACGGACGGGGCTTCACGCCTTTCCTCGACTCGCTGATGCGCGAAGGGTACTGTTTTCCGAACGCTTTCGCGAACGGGCACAAGTCGATCGAGGCGCTGCCTTCGGTTCTGTCGTCCATCCCTTCCTACCGCACGCCGTTCGTACTGATGCCACAGGCGCTGGCCGAAACCAAAGCGCTGCCCGCCTTGCTCGCCGACGAGGGATACTCGACCTCGTTCTTCAACGGATCGGGCCGGGGATCGATGGGATTCGGAGCCTATGCCACGCTGGCGGGCGTCCAACGCTATTACAGCAGGGAAGACTACGAAAAGGTTTGCGGCACGGGCGATTTCGACGGATACTGGGGCATCTGGGACGAACCGTTTCTACAATATATGAGCCGCACGCTGTCCGAAACGCCCGAACCTTTCTTCGCGTCGGCCTTCACGCTCACTTCGCACCACCCGTTCGTCGTGCCCGAGCGTTACGCCGACACTCTGCCGAAAGGAAAAACGAAAGTGCACCAGGGCGTCGCCTATACCGACATGGCGCTGAAAAAATTTATGGAAACGTCGTCGAAGAAGCCTTGGTTCCGCCGCACGATTTTCGTCTTCGTTGCCGATCATGTCTCGTCCGAGACGTTCGCTCCGAAAACGCTGACCCCTACGGGGAATACCCGGATCGTCTGCCTGATCTACACGCCCGACGGATCGGTGCGCGGCCGTCACGAGGGCGTGGTACAGCAGATCGATCTGATGCCGACGCTGCTCGGCCTGCTCGGCTACGACAAGCCCTACTTCGCGTTCGGACGGGACGTGTTGCACGAAACCGGACGGACGGCCATGGCGACCAACTCGGCGGGGGATATCTATCAGGGAATCACCGATTCGCTCGTGCTGTTCTTCGACGGGGAGCGCACGACCTCGGCTTATCTGCGCAACGACACGCTGCAGCGGCAAGACGTTTCCGACCGCCGCACGCCGCTGCTCGAAGAGGCCGAGCGACAGCTCAAAGCGCGCCTGCAACAGTATTACGAACACGTCGAGCGTCGGGACTATCTGGCCCCCGAGCAGAAAACTCCCCCGACCGGCCGCGCCGAGCGGTAGCGCCGGAGCGCTCCCGGACCCACAAGATCGTTCGCGCGACATCGGCTGCCCGCCGATTTTTACTCGTCGACCGCCTCGGATGCTTTTCGCGGAAACAGGCAACGCCCCGGGAAAGAAACCGCTATTCCGTAACATTCTGTGCAGGAGGGCAAAAGCCGAGACAAAATAGGGGACAGGAGGTACGCGCCTTATCGGAAAACGGACGGACCGCTTCCATAAGGCCGATCCTCGTCAAAAAGCCGCAGCCCGTCTTCCGACGGGCTGCGGCTTATACGGATCATTCCGACTACTCCAGCATCTTCAGCGTCTCGGTCAGCAGCTTCCAGAACTTATCGACCGAAGCGATCTCCAAACGCTCGTCGGGCGAGTGAACGCCGCGAAGCGTCGGACCGAACGATACCATTTCGAGCCAAGGGTATTTCCTCAGGAAAAGCCCGCACTCGAGCCCGGCATGGATCGACCGCACGAGCGGCTTGTTGCCGAACAGCTTCTCATAGGCCTCGATCGTCACCGCAAGCAAATGCGACTCGGGGTCGGGCGCCCAGCCCGGATAACCGTCCGAATGCGTCACGTCTCCGCCTCCGAGCAGCAGGACCGACTCGACCGACGCGGCCGCTGCGTCGCGCGCGCTTTCGATCGACGAGCGCTGCGAGGTCGTTATCTCGATCAGACGGTCGCCGACGAACTTGACCGACGCCAGATTGGTCGAGGTCTCGACCATGCCCGGCATCGTCGGGCTCATCGCCAGTACCCCGTTCGGCAGCCCGCACAGGGCATACAGCAAATACCGCTGGGCATCGGCATCGATCACCGTATCGGGCTCCGGCATCTCGGACAGCGTGATTTCCATCGACTTCTCGACCGGAGCGAACTCCTGTCCGACGCCTCGGACGTATTCCTCGAAAAGCTCCCGAAGGCGCTTGGCGTCGCGCGACGGTACGCCGAATACGGCGAAAGCCTCGCGGGGAATCGCGTTGCGGAGATTTCCGCCGTCGAGGTATACCAGCCTCATTTCCGTCTGCCGCGCCGCCAGCCACAGGAAGCGGGCGAGCAGTTTGTTCGAGTTGGCCCGTCCCTTGTCGATGTCGTCGCCCGAGTGACCGCCCAAAAGGCCGCCGATGTCGATGCGGAAAAAATCGTAGTTCTTCGGCGCCTCCTCCTGACGATAGCGCATCGTCGCTACCGTGTCGATTCCTCCGGCGCAGCCGATGAAAAGCTGGCCCTCGTCCTCCGAGTCGAGATTGATCAGATATTTCCCGCTCAGCATGCCCTCGCCGAGGCCGAAAGCGCCGGTCAGACCGGTCTCCTCGTCGACGGTGAAAAGACACTCGACCGGACCGTGCGCCAGATCGTCGGCATCCAGCACGGCCAGCTCGGCCGCCATGCCGATTCCGCAGTCGGCACCCAGCGTCGTACCCTCGGCACGCACCCAACCGTCTTCGACGCGGGTCCGTATCGGGTCCGTATCGAAATGGAAATTCACGTCGCCCCTCTTCTCGCAAACCATATCCACATGGCTCTGCAGAACGACCACAGGGCGGTTTTCCATACCCGGCGACGCTCCCTTGCGGATCACGACGTTCCCCGTCGAATCCTTGCGGTACTCCAGCGAGCGGCTTTTGGCAAAATCGATCAGATAGGCCACGATCTTCTCCTCTTTTTTCGACGGACGGGGAATCCGCGTAATCTCGTCGAAGAAGCGCCACACGGCCTCAGGCTTCAGATTGACTATATCCGACATAGGCTTTTCATTTGGTTTTTACGTGTAAATATAGCGATAAATTCGTTACTTTGTCAACAAACTCCATGCTATGAACGACTTCAGAATCGGGCACGGCTACGATGTGCACGCGCTCGCCGACGGCCTCCCCCTCCGACTGGGAGGCGTCCTGATCGAACATCCGCGCGGCTGCGTCGCGCATTCCGACGGCGACGCGCTGATCCACGCGCTGTGCGACGCGCTGCTCGGAGCGGCGGCCATGGGCGACATCGGGCTTCATTTTCCGGACACTTCCGAGCGGTTCAAGGGCATCGACAGCCGGATCCTGCTGCGGCATACCGTCGAAATGCTCCGCGACAAAGGCTACCGCATAGGCAACGTCGATTGCACGCTTTGCCTGCAACGCCCGAAGATAAAGCCTTATATCGCCGCCATGCGAGAAACGCTGGCCGAGACGATGGGAATCGATCCTGAGCGTGTTTCGGTCAAGGCCACGACGACCGAACGGCTCGGATTCGTCGGCCGGGAAGAGGGAGTCGAGGCTCATGCCGTCGCGCTGGTTTACAGGGAAACCCCATAGCAAAGACCCTGCCCGGCAGACAAAGTTCCCCCGGAAACGGAGTTCGGCACACGGTCGCCGACTGGAACAACGGAACGCTTCCGCGTCCTCGCAGACCGGTCCTCCGGATCGGAAACAGTCTGTATCCGCATTTCCGGCCCCGCACCGCTTCCGGTCTCCGAAACGGGAGAATCCGCAGATCGCGACAGCAAGCCGTCCGCGAGCGGCGTTGCCTGCCGCATATCCTGCGTCTCTGACCGGGAGACGGAACGGAAACTCCGGGTTCAGCGCGGAAGCCGACTCGCTCCCGTCCCGGCAAAGAGAAAGAGCGTACCCGATTAGCCCGATACGGCAACCCGGCACCGGATGGAACCGTCTCTCCCGGTTTCCGAAAACGGAATCCGCTTGCCGGACTGCATCGGAAAACCAGCGGAAGAGAAACGAAAGTCCGATGACAGATAAAAGAGATGCGAGATGCAGAGCTCCCCGCATCTCTTTCATACGTCCTTCGGCCGAGCGCATACCGGCGACGGCCGCGATCCTTACCGGCCGACAGCCATTTTGATAATCGCGGCGACCGGAATCACCACGACAGCCAGCGCCAGCGCATACAACGTATAGACATCCATGACCGGCAGACCGAAAGCCGAGGCGATCCGGTTGTAGCTCGCATAAGCGTACAATACGACGACCAATAGTTTCAACACCCGAAGCATGCGGGTCGCCGTCGTATACAGCCTCTGCCGGTTGTCGTCCGTGACCGGTCTCGGATAGGGAAGCCGATGCGGAATACTCGTCAGCCACGTCAGCAGCAGATAGCTCAGCAGCGCGACGGCAGGCAAGACCCACAATCCGGCACGCAGCGAGGCCATGCTTCCGCCGCCGCGAAATTCGAAGAACTCGGGTGGCATTTCCGGCAGCGCGAACGTTCCCCACGCGGTAAACGAAAAATCGGCAAGCAGCACCAGCAATGCCGCGCCCTCCAGAATCCATCCCACCGCGCCGGGACGAACGACCGGCCTGTTTTCGGCTTTCCTTTCTTTCATCGGATGACTTCGATTCGTGTACAATTTTACTTCTTCTTGGACTTCGCCATGATCTCGCGGCACTGTTCGAGCGTCAGCTCCTCGGGCACATACCCTTTGGGAATGCGGTAGTTCTTCCCGTCGAAAGCGATATAGGGACCGTATCGGCCGTTCAGCACCGCCAGTCCCGGCTCCTCGGGGAAACTGCGGATCGGCACCTTGGCCTTGGCGTCTTTTTCCCTCTTCTGAGAGATCAGCTCCACGGCCCGGTCCAGCCCGATCGTATACGGATCGTCCGTCTTGGCCAGCGATACGAACTTACCGTCATGACGGACATAGGGACCGAAACGACCGATCCCGATCACGACCTCCTTACCCTCGAACTCTCCGACCGTGCGCGGCAGCGTAAACAGATCGAGCGCCTCCTCCAACGTGATGTTCGCGATCAGTTGTCCCTTCTTCAGACTGGCATAGCGGGGCTTTTCCCCGTCGTCTCCGCCGATCTGCGCCACCGGGCCGAAACGGCCGATTTTCACGTAAACCGGCTTTCCGCTCGCCGGATCGGTCCCGAGCAGATGGGCCTGACCGCTCCGCACGGGCTCTTGCTCCAACGCCCGATCCACCGTCGTATGGAAGCGGCCGTAAAAAGCGCGGATCATGTCCACCCAGCTTTTCTCGCCTTCGGCGATCTCGTCGAACTCCTTCTCGACGAGCGCCGTGAAATTATAGTCCATGATATCGCCGAACTGCGTGTCCAGATAGTCGGTCACGATCATTCCTATATCGGTGGGCGACAGCTTGTTCTTTTCCCGGCCGACGTTCTCGGAAAGTGTCTTGCGCGCGATGGAGCCCTTCTCCAGTCTCAACTGCACGTATTCCCGCTTGACGCCCTCCCTGTTCTCCTTGACCACGTATCCCCGGGCGATGATCGTCGAGATCGTCGGGGCATAGGTCGACGGCCTGCCGATGCCGAGCTCCTCGAGCCTCTTGACGAGCGATGCCTCGCTGAAGCGGGGCGGGCTCTGCGTGAAGCGCTGCGAAGCCGTGATGCTGCGGGCCTGCGGTCTGTCGCCTTTTTTCAGAGGCGGCAGCAGGGCCTCCTCTCCGTCGGCGGGTTCGTCTTCGGTCGATTCGGAATAGAGTCGCAGGAAACCGTCGAACAGGACCACCTCGCCGGTCGCGACGAATCGCTCCTCGGTTCCGTCGACCGCGATGTCGACTACGGTCCGCTCGGTTTGGGCCGAAGCCATCTGCGAGGCGATCGTCCGTTTCCAGATCAGGTCGTACAGCCGTTTCTCGGCCGGCGAACCTTCGATGCCGGTCCGGTCCATGTAGGCCGGACGGATCGCCTCGTGGGCCTCCTGAGCCCCTTTCGACTTGGTCTTATAGTTGCGCGCCTCGGAATACCGTTCCCCGAACAGTTGCACGATCTCGGCTTTCGCCGCGGCGATCGCCTGCGAAGAGAGGTTCACCGAGTCGGTACGCATGTAGGTAATATATCCGGCTTCGTATAACCGCTGGGCGACCGACATCGTCTGACTCACCGACATACCCAGTTTGCGGCCCGCCTCCTGCTGCAACGTCGAAGTCGTGAAAGGCGCGGCAGGCGACTTTTTCGAGGGCTTGCGCTCGACCCCGAGCACGGTGAAAGTCGTCGCCTTGCATTTCTCGAGCAGATCGAGCGCCTGCTGCTCCGTATCGAGGCGCCTGCTGAGCTCGGCCTTGAAAACGGCCTGTTTGCCGTCGGCGTCCGTGACGAAAAAGTCGGCCACGACCCGATAATAGGCCTTCGACTCGAAAGCCATGATCTCCCGCTCCCGCTCGACGATCAGCCGGACGGCCACGCTCTGCACGCGGCCGGCCGACAGCGACGGCTTGATCTTCTTCCACAGCACGGGCGACAGCTCGAAGCCGACCAGTCGGTCGAGAATACGGCGCGCCTGCTGGGCGTTGACCAGATTCAGGTCGATCCCGCGCGGATTTTCGATCGCATGCAGAATCGCGTTCTTCGTAATTTCGTGAAAAACGATCCGCTTCGTATTGTCGTCCTTGAGTCCGAGCACCTGATACAGGTGCCACGCGATGGCCTCCCCTTCGCGGTCTTCATCGGAAGCGAGCCAAACCGTCTTGGCCTCTTTCGCGAGCTTTTCGAGCTCGGCCACCGTCTTTTTCTTGTCGGCGGAAATTTCGTAATGAGGAGCGAAGTCGTTGGCGATATCGATGCCCAGTCCCTTTTTCGCCAAATCCCGGATATGACCGAAACTCGACTTGACGACATATCCCTTGCCCAAAAACTTTTCGATCGTCTTGGCCTTGGCGGGAGACTCTACGATCACCAGATTGTCTTGCATAACTCTATTTCTTTATTTCGTTCTCCGGCCGGCTTCGTTCCCGGCCGGCAGACCTTTCGCGCACCCGGACGGCCCTGCTGCGGAGGATTCTCCAAAAAACGAGAAAACCTAAAGTGTCCGCTTTAGGTTTCTGCGTATCGGCTACTCGGTCATTTGATCAACGTATAGGTGAGAATGACCCTCAACGGAGGATCGCTCACCCCGGTCTTGAGCACGACTTGCTTGAAATCGTACAGCTCGTCGTAGGCAGGCCCCAGCATCATCGTACGGGGAGCCTCGGAGGGCGAATTGACCAGTTTTTGCAGAAAACTGGATATATCCGTCGCATAGTTGCCGTGCGTACGGTTCAGATTGCCGCCGTATTGCAGGGTGATGCTGGCGGAACTTTCGTATACATAGTTATAATCGGGAATACCGGGGAAGGAAACGCTGTAGCCGGCATAAGACCCGAGTCTCTGCGGCGCCCGGTCGAAAATTCCGGCGGTCGGATCGTCGATCTCCCATACCAGATCGGCCCGGTTGATCACCATCGAGTTATAGGGTTCCTCCACCTTGGCCAACAGCTCGTCGACGAACTGGTCCGTGAAACGCACATAGGTCGAAACCCCGCCCAAGGACTGCACGTACCCTAATTGCGCGACCGGAGATCCGGACAGCGTATCGTTGATATGCTCCATCGAGGTCTCCGTATAGTCGTGCCGGATCGTGCTGACGCTGTTGTTGTTATATATCGTCGAACCGTTGGCGAACGAGTAATAGACGCTGACGGTATCCCGCCGGGTCGTCGCCGATTCGTCGATATAATTGTGGAGGTAAAGCATCATTTCCATCGACGAGTAGCCTATCCGGTAGACGCAAGCGTCTTCCGGAGAAGACGGATCGGGCACGAAACCGAATCCCTTGAACCTGTCGTAGAAAAGCGAGTCGGAAGTATAGGCCCCGCCGGTCGTGTCCATCAGCTTGCGGGCGAATTCCGCGACGGCCGGCCCCTCGAGCCTTACCCGGCGCTGGGAAGTCGGAACCCCGGTCAGTTCGAAATCGAACAGCGGCTGATCTCCGAGGACGGTCGACTGGTCGAAATTGGAATAATATACCGAGTCGTCCAGATCGTTCACCAACTCGTATACGTTGAACTTCTGCGTCTTGGTCGTATCGCCCAGATAGGACGAATCGAGCGTGAACAGCAATACGAGCGAATCGAACACGGGCGCCGTGCCGAAAATATCCCCGTCGTCGTACGACGAGGAGTAGTAACTGAGTACGTATTGGCTCGACGCGGAAGCCGCGGTGCGCCCGAAAACAGGGTCTACGGCCGAGCCGAGATACATGTACGACAGTCTCTCGCTCGGAAACGAATCGGTCTTCGCCAGATAGGTATCGATACCGTATACCGTATCCACCTTTATTTTCATCTGCTGATCGTCGGGAATCAGGCTTTCCCCGAGCCGATTATCCACTTCGGTACACGACGCGAGCGCCGACAGAAAGAGCAGCGCCGCCGCCCCGGCCCTAAGCCTACCTCGTCTATTCATTTGCGAGCACTTTGTTGTAGAATGCCTGATACTGGTCCAGATATTCCGGTGTTGACTTATCCTGATACTCCAGAAAGCGTTTCTTTTTCTCGACGAGCAAATCCCGGATCGCTTCGGGAGGCTCCGGAGTCTCGAAAATCACGCCATCGGTGTAGTTAATAACGAACTTCATCAGGTTTTCGTATGTGGGCTTGTCCAAATGGCTCAGATATTTCCTGCCGACGCCCTCCCCCTGAATCTTGCTTTTGAAACCCGGGTCCAGTTCCCCCTCGAACGCATCGTCGTAAACCGACAGTACGATCTTCGTGTGCTTGAAGACCGGATCGTCGGCAAACGCATTGCGCAGGTATACCGGAACGATGGCCGAGAACCAACCGTGGCAATGCACGATATCCGGGCTCCAGCGGAGCTTCTTGACCGTTTCGAGCACGCCCCGGGCGAAGAAGATCGCCCGCTCGTCGTTATCCGCAAAAAACGCTCCGTCTTCGTCCCGGATCATGGCCTTGCGGTGAAAATAGTCCTCGTTGTCGATGAAGTAAATCTGCACGCGGGCCGACGGAATCGACGCGACCTTGATAATCAGCTGATGATCGTTGTTGTCGATGATCAGATTCATTCCCGAGAGGCGGATCACCTCGTGCAGCTGGTTGCGGCGCTCGTTGATCAGCCCGTAACGGGGCATGAAGGTCCGAATCTCGTTTCCTCTTTCCTGCATCCCCTGAGAAAGCGCCCTGCACAATACGGACATATCGGATTCAGGAAGATAAGGCGTGATTTCCTGACAGACATAAAGAATTTTGCAGTGACTCATTTCCAAGGAATTTTACAGGATTAGGGGCTACGACCCGAAGACAAAGGTACTAATTTTTAGCCATTCGCGCAACCCGGCCTCCGATTGCGCCGTCTCAGAGAATCAGCATCGCGTCGCCGTAAGTGCCGAAACGGTACTTTTCCTTCTTGGCCACGTCGTAGGCGCTCATCAGCGCGTCGTAGCCGGCGAAGGCGGCCACCATCATCAGCTGGGTGGAGTACGGCAGATGGAAGTTGGTGATCATGCAGTTGGCCACGCTGAACTCGTAGGGAGAAAATATGAACTTGTTCGTCCACCCGTCGAAAGGCTTCAGCAATCCCTCGGTCGACACGGAACTCTCGACCGAGCGCATCACGGTCGTGCCGACGGCGCACACCTTGCCACCGGCCCTCTTGACCCGGTTCACGGCCTCGGCCGTCCGCTCGGGAATGACGACCTGCTCGGAATCCATCTTATGCTTGGTCAGGTCCTCGACGTCGACGGTCCTGAAATTACCCAATCCCACGTGCAGCGTCAGAAAGGCCATGTCGACGCCCTTGATCTCGAGCCTTTTCATCAGGTGCTTGCTGAAATGCAGTCCGGCCGTCGGCGCGGCGACGGCTCCCTCGTTCTTCGCGTAAATCGTCTGATAGCGCTCCTCGTCGATCGGTTCGACTTTCGGGCGTATCCACTTGGGCAGCGGCGTCTCGCCGAGTTTGTACAGCGCCGCCTTGAACTCGTCGTAGTCGCCGTCGAACAGGAAACGAAGCGTCCGCCCGCGCGAGGTCGTGTTGTCGATCACCTCGGCCACCAGCAGGTCGTCGTCGCCGAAGTAGAGCTTGTTGCCGATGCGGATCTTGCGGGCCGGGTCGACCAGCACGTCCCACAGGCGCAGGTCGCGGTTCAGCTCGCGCAACAGGAAAATTTCGATCTCGGCTCCCGTCTTCTCCTTGTTGCCGTACAAACGGGCCGGAAACACTTTCGTATCGTTGAATACCAACACGTCGCCCTGCCTGAAATAATCGATCATTTCCTTGAATACCTTATGCTCGATCTTGCCTGTGCGGCGGTTCAGCACCATCAGCCGCGACTCGTCGCGGCTTTCGGCCGGGTATTTCGCGAGCATATCGGGCGAAAAGCTGTAATTGTACTGGGATAGTTTCATGATCGGACGATCTTTAGTTCTTGATTCGGAATAAACACAGTAATATTTATACGCAAATCGAACCGTTTTGTTTCATTTTGCCGTCTTTTCCCTCCGTTTTTCGCACCGGAAGAGGCGAAAAGCGAAGGACCGGGAGTCAACCGGCCGGTGCGTCATCGTTTCCGACGCCCGGGCGATTTCCGAGTATCCGCTCGATTTCCGCGAGCGAATAGGTGTCTTCCAGCGAGCAGGCCCCGCTCCGGGTCCGGCGCAGGGAGGTCAGATAGGCTCCGCTGCCGAGCCGCTCGCCCAAATCCCGCGCGATCGAGCGGATGTAGGTCCCCTTGCTGCACCGAATGCGAATCGCGAGCCGCGGCGGCTCGAACTCCTCGATCCGCATTTCATAGATACGGACCAGCGCGCGCCGCATCTGTACCTCGTCGCCGCGGCGGGCGTACTCATAGGCCCGCTTGCCGTCGATCATCTTGGCCGAATAGACGGGAGGCAACTGCCACTGCTCGCCCTCCATGCCTCGCAGCGCCTCTTCGACGCTCTCGCGCGTGATATGTTCGAAAGGATAGGTCCGGTCGACCGGGTGCTCCCTATCGAAGCTCGGCGTCGTAGCTCCCAGTTCCAATCCGGCGAGATATTCCTTCCGCTCGGCTTGCAGCTCCTCGGCCCGTTTCGTCGCGCGGCCGATGCAGACGAGCAGCACGCCCGTAGCCAGAGGATCGAGCGTCCCTGCATGACCGATCTTGATCTTGCGGTGTCCCAGCCTGCGAAGCAGTACCTTGACCTTGCGCACCACGTCGGACGAAGTCCACCCGAGCGGCTTGTCGACAGGCAGCACGTAACCTTCCGCGAAAGGCAAATCCGTAGAAAGCGGTTGTCTCAAAATATCAGCGTTTTAAATCAGAGAATAGAGGATCGAGGCGATTCCCACCGCCAGACAGTACACGGCGAAATAGATCAATTTCCCGCGCTTGACCAGACCGATCATCCAGTTGCAGGCCAGAAAGCCCGAGACGAAAGCGGCGATGAATCCGCCCGTCAGCGCAGCCGCCGAGATACCGCTTTCGGCCGGAGCGAAACCGCCTTTCAGCACATCGAGAAACGCCTCTCCCAAAATCGGGATCAGCACCATCAGAAACGAGAACTTGGCGACATCCTCCTTGCGGTCGCCCAGCAGCAGTCCGGTCGCTATCGTCGAGCCCGAGCGCGACAGTCCCGGCAGTACGGCGGCGAACGCCTGAGCGATGCCGATCACGAAAGCGTCCCGGAACGAAATATCGCTCCGGCGCCTCGGCCGGGCATAGTAGGCGAACGTCAGCAATGCGGCGGTCAGAATCAGGGAGACTCCCACGACGAGCAGTCCCGACGCGAACAGCGCCTCGACCTGCTCCTTGAACAGCAGCCCTACTACGGCCACGGGAATCATCGACAGCAGAATCTTGCCCACGTATACCGTTTCCGCATTCCGGCGAAACCGGAAAAAACCGGCGATGAGCCGTCCCAGCTCCGCGCGGAAAACGACAATCGTACTGCACACGGTCGCAGCATGTACCGCCACGGCGAACGTCAGATTCTCCTCGCCTTGCAGTCCGAACAGCGTATTGAAGATTTGCAGATGGCCCGAGCTGCTCACCGGGAGGAACTCGGTCAGGCCCTGCACGATTCCCAGAACGATCGCTTCCCAGAACTCCATCGCCTACTGCCGTTTTTCGGGTTTCTTCATGATCGCGTAAATCTCGAAGGCAAAGCCGAACAGAACGAGCAGCGGAGCGAGCGTGATCCGGCGGAAACTGAACATCTCTTCGTTGAACACGTTCGGATCGTCGCTGCCGCCCCCCGCCATCAGAACGAAGCCGAGCACGATGATCGCCAGCCCGATAAGCATCAGCTTGTAGTTCGTAAAAGTCAGCGGCATCTCGCGCTGCTTATCCGCCGAAGCGGACGGTTTCGCATTCTTTTTCATCTTATCGTCATAAAACGGTTTGTCTTTTACGGACGCTGCCCGCAGGCACGCGCGCTTATGCAGGGGACCCGTCGAGCCGCGTAGTCCGGTGCTTGAGATATTTCAGAACAGCGTATCCGACGGCGCACAAGCCTGCGGCGGCCAACAGCCAGCCGTACTTGGGCTCCTTTCCCCCGATCCACTCGCCGGCGCAGTTGAGCAGGCTGAAAATCAGCAACAGGGCGAGCAGCCCGTTTTTCTCCTGCCGAAGCACTTTTCTCAAACTGAACGGGCGGACGGGCTTTCTGAAATTCCTCCAGCGAGGGAAAACACACGGCGTCGCTTCGGCCCACCGACGGTAGCTCTCGCCGAACCGGACGAGCAGGAACCGTTCCTCGGCATATATGATCCGTTCGTAGTAAAGCACGCAAAAAAGCACGAAGGCGACGACAAACCGCCAGTCGGCCGTCAGCAGCGCGATACCCAGCCACATAAAAAAATTACCGACGTACAGCGGATTGCGCATCACCGAGTAGACTCCCGTCGTATTCAGCTCGTCGGCCACCTGTCCTTCCGCCGTGTTGCGGCCCGAAGTCCGATCCGGCGTATGTCCCACCGTATAGATCCGGATGGCCAGACCGAAAAGGGAGACCAGCAAACAGCCCATTTCGTAGAGATACTCCCAACGGGTACCCTCCAGCGCGAAGCGACCGGGAGAGAGCTCGGTCAGCATGTAATCGTAGACCCCGAAAGCGAGTACGACCAGCGGCAGGACTCCCCGGAACCGGAAAAGCCGGCCGCCCTGTTTTCTCAAACGTTCTTCAAGCAGCATACGTATCTCAAAAACTGTCAATACAGATTGGCATTACTCGTATTCATCCGCAGGAACTTGCGCACGGCGAAGCTCGTGAAAACGAGCGAGATCAGAATGCCTCCTATCATCAGTACGCCGCAGATCGCGGCGATGTAGGCATGCTCGCCCACGAAGTTCACCTCGGGCAGTCCCTCGCTGAGCCCCACGATCATCACCGCGAGCATCGCCCACGAGATCAGCCCGGCATAAATCCCCTGCAGGACGCTGGTCACCAGAAAAGGCTTCATGATGAACCAGCGCGTGGCGCCGACCAGCTTCATCGTGTGGATGATATAGCGCTTCGAGAAGATCGTCACCCGAATCGTATTGTTGAGCAGAATCAGCGAAATGACGAGCAGCGTCGCGCCGAAAAGCAGCAGAATCAGGTTGAACTTGTTGATGTTCGACGTGATCTGATCGATCACGCTGCGCTGGTACACCACCTCGTCGACTCCCTCCCACGACAGCAGCTGCCTCTCGAGCGCCGAGAGAGCCTCTTTTTCCGCCGAAGTCGAAGCCACCTTCACCTCATACATGTCCGGAAGCGGATTTTCCTGCAGAAAGCCGACGAAATCGTCGCCCAGATAGGCCTGAAACTCGGCCGCCGCCTCGTCCTTGGACGTATACTTCACCTCGCGCACGCCCTCGTGCTTCTCGATTCTTCCCTTCAGCGCGGCGCTCTGCTCGGCCGTTATGTCGTCGCGAAGCATCACGTACACGGTCACGTTCTCCTTCAGCCGTTCGGTCGCGTTCAGCGCGCCCATGATCAGATATCCCACGGCTCCGAGCAGGAACAGCACCAGCGCGATGCTGACCGTCGAAACGATGTAGGCGTTGCGCACCCGGCGCTTGATTCTCTTATTCTTGTCCACAGCCATTCTCAGTAGCGGTTTGTTCGGTTTTGCGCTTGCGCACGGCGGCCACGCCGACGGCCGCGGCCAGCGACAGCAGGAGCAGCAGCGAGCAGACGAGCGTGACGGCCGTCAGCGTCTCGTAATGCGGCGCGCGGAAGCGGAACTCGACGACATGGTCGCCGGCAGGAAGCTTCATCGCCCGCAGCACGTAATCGGCCCGGAAATAGGGAGCCTCCTGCCCGTCGACATAGGCCGTCCACCCGTGCGGATAATAAATCTCGGAAAATACGGCCACCCCTTCCGCCGCAGCGGAATACTCGTACGTGTGGCGATTCACGCGATACTCGGTCATCCGGATCGAGGCCGAACTGTCCGCCGTAACGGAAACGCCCTCCAGCATCCCGGCGAAGCGTTTGTCAACCACCGCCACACGCTTCGTATCGACCGAGTCGAGCGCATCGATCTCCTCGTCCGGATCGGCCACGATCCTCACCTCGTCCACGAACCAAGCGGCCCCGTTGGCCCCGTCGTTGCGCTGCACCGAAGCGCCTCGGCCGTCGTCCGACGGAGCGATCACGTAGCGCGTGTTGAGCATGTCGTACACGTTCCAGTTCATCTTCGACAGATGATGCTCGATCAGGTCTTGGTAGCGATGCAACTTCGCCCCGTGGTACCCGCCCACCGAGCGGTGAAAATACGAGGTCGACGCATCGTTGAACGGGCTGACGGTCAGATTCAGCACGCGGTATCCGGGTTCGCCGGCCGTATCGGCCAGTATCTGCAGGTCGGCTTCCGTCGGCCTGATCCGTACGGCGCTTTCGGGCACGAAACGTTCGCGTCCCAGATAGCGCAGGTTGACCGGTACCATATCGGCCGTCACGATCACGGCCAGCGCCGCCGCCAGCGCGCCCCGCTTGATTCTGTCGGTCGCGAACAGCCACACCGCTCCGGCCGCCAGCAGCGCGAACACCAGCGAGCGCAGCGCATCGGCACGCATCATCGACGCCCGCTCGTCGCGCATCGCGGCAAGCACGTCGTCCGGCAACTGCATCTGCGAATCGGCTCCGCCCGAGAACGACAGCAACGCGCCGCCGAACAGCAGAAACAGCAACGAGATGCCGCCGACCGTCAACACGGAGTATTTCAGCCCCTTCATCAGTCTGGCGTGCCCGATCCGGCCGCACCAGATGCGCTGCAGCACGACGGCCGCGAGAAACGGCACGCACCACTCGACGATCACGAGAATCATCGACACGGTACGGAACTTATTGTACATCGGGAAATGACGGAAGAACAGCTCGGTCAGCCCCATGAAATGGTTGCCCCACGACAGCAGCACGGCGAGCAGCGCGACCGCGGCCACCCACCATTTCGACCGACCGCGCAGCACGAACAGTCCCAGCACGGCGAGCAGCAACGCCGCAGCGCCCACATAGACCGGACCGGACGTTCCGGGCTGGGGGCCCCAATAACCGGGCAGATGCGCTGCTACTTGCCGCGCATTGTACTTGCCGAGCGCGTCGGCCACCGCTCCGTCCTCGGAAAATCCGCCCTCGGACGAGCCGCCGTACAGATTGGGAATAAGCAGATTGAACGTCTCGCCGGGCCCGTAGCTCCAGGCCGTCGCATACTCGATGTCGAGTCCCTGCTGCTTCTCGCCCGTACGGGCCTCGCTCAGCTCGCTGCCTCCGCGCATCGTCTCGGCCGAATGGGAATCGATATAGTAGAGCATGCCTGCGTTGCTGCCGACGGCCAATACGGCGGCCAAAGCCAACAGTCCGGTCGTCTTGGCGAACCGGGGCAGCGCTTTCGCACGCGCGGCCGACACGAGCTCGTTGATCCAGAACGCGGCCAGTATGAACAGGAAATAGTAGGTGATCTGCGGATGGTTCACGCCGATCTCGATCGACGCGAAGACGCCCGTCAGCGCCGCACCGACCCACATGTTGCGCCGGAACGCATACCACACTCCCCCGAACAGCATCGGAGCGAAAGCCAGCGCCATCATCTTGGTCACATGCCCCGCCCCTATGATAATGAAGAAATAGGTCGAAAAGCCGTAGGCCAGCGACGGAACGATCCCGATCCACGGGTTGAACCGCATGCACAGCAGCATGAAAAAGAAAGCCGTCATGGCGATGAAGATCAGCGCGGCGGGCTGGCCGAGAAAGTAGAAGGCTTTCGACAGCGTCTTGATGACGGTCCCCTTGTACTGCACGTTGATCAGGTAAGCCGGCATACCCCCGAACATGTTGCCTTCCCACTGCGGGTCCTCGCCGTATTTCTCGCGGTGCTGCATGATATCCTCCGACGAGCCCTTGTACTGCTGAACATCGCCTTGGAGCAGCGTCTGTCCGCTGAACTGCGGAGCGAAATAGAACAGGTTGATCAGAACGAAAACGGCCAGAGCCGCCGCCACGGGAAGCCACCGTCGGATATTGCGCTTGTTCTCCATAGGGACCGGTTAATCGATAGTGATCTGCAAAGTAACGAAAAATTGTCGAGATTCTTGTGCCGGACACCGTTACGCGCCGAAATTTATCGCGCGGCGGGGCCTCGTCCGGTTCCGAGCTTCCGGACTTCGCATCACCGCCGGCCTGTCGTTTCCGCTCGGGCCCCGCCATCCCGCATGCCCGATCCGGGAGAATCCTCGGACCGCCCGCACCTCCGGACTGCAACCGTGCGGCAGCGGTCCTACATGAAAAGCGCGCGCACGACAACGGCGTGCGCAGCGCAACGAGTTACGCGCGCACGGCCGAGCCGGTCCGACGCGACGAAACCGCCTGTCGACGGTCGGAGCCGCTCGCCGCCGCAAGGTTCCGGGCGCTGCATTCCACGCCGGGCCGGCCGCACCGTGACTCCGCGCGTCTTGACGCTTCCGGCATCATGCGGACAAGCACCGTTTCCAAACATGCTAAACCGCCTCCGGCAGCACCTGACATTCGGCCCTCAACGGCCAAGGCATCCGCAAACGGAAGAAGCGCCGTTCGCTTTCATGGAAACGACTCGCCCCCGCCGCACCGACGCGACAGGGGCAAGATCGCACAAGGCCGCGAAGAACCCGGCCGAAGCGTTTATTCCTCCCCGTGCCAGGCTCCCGGGAGCGTCACTTTCCGTACACTTCCCCGCGACCCGCTTTCAGCGTATTTTTCATCAGCGAGATGATCGTCATCGGCCCGACTCCGCCCGGGACCGGCGTTATGTAACTGCACTTGGGAGCCACCTCGTCGAACTTGACGTCGCCCAGCAATTTCCACCCCGACTTGGTCCGGTCGCTCGGCACGCGCGTGATACCCACGTCGACGACTACCGCGCCCGGCTTGATCATGTCGGCCGTGACGAACTCGGCCTTGCCCAGCGCGGCGATTACGATGTCGCCGCCGCGAACGACCTCCGCGAGATTCTTCGTCCGGCTGTGACAGAGCGTTACCGTGCAATCCCAGCCCTTCTGCGACAGCAGATTGGCGATCGGACGGCCTACGATGTTGCTGCGGCCGATCACGACGCAGTGCTTTCCGGCGGTTTCGATCTTGTAGTACCCGAGCAACTCCAGAATCCCGTCGGGCGTAGCGGGCAGATAGGCGGGCAGGCCCGAAATCATCCGCCCCGTATTGACCGGATGAAACCCGTCCACGTCCTTGCGCGGATCGATCGCCTCGATCACCTTCTGCTCCGAGATGTGCTTCGGCAACGGAAGCTGCACGATGAAGCCGTCGACGTCCGGATCGGCGTTCAGCCGGGCGATCTCGGCAAGCAGAGCCTCTTCGGTCGTCTCCTCGGGCAGGCGAAGCACGGTCGAGCGGAAGCCCACCTCGCCGCAGCATTTCTCCTTATGCCCGACATACGTCTGGCTCGCGCCGTCGTTCCCGACCAGAACGGCCGCCAGATGCGGCGGCCTGTTTCCGGCGGCCACGAGAGCCTCCACCTCGGAGGCGATTTGCTTGCGGAGGCTGGCTGCGACCTCCTTCCCGTCCATAATCTGCATAGCTCGCTATCTTAAAATTTTCAAACAATATTCGGATACGTGAAAGCGTCCTCCGCCCCTGCCCGAGGAAACCGAGTTTTCCGCCGGTTCTTCCGCGACCCGGCCCGCGCATCTTTCCGCCGGAGCGGCTCGTCGCATCGCTCCCGGACTTCCCGGCAACCCGCCGGCCCGAACCGTCCGAAATCCGTCCTGCAACTTTCCCGGCAGACACTTACGTTCCGGCCCGCAACCCGGCAGCACGTTCTATCCGCTTACGACCGGAACTCCGGAAAAGTTTCGGCTACGTCCGACGGGACACGGGGTTCCGTTTCGGCATCGGCCGCGCCCGCTATCCGTCACAACGCCGCCGCGAAGGGGGAAACCCAGCCTGCGGATTTCAGACCGCACGGCCTGAAAAATTCCGGTCAACGAGCGTCGGAACTTTCCGGCCGGAATCAACGCCTTTTGCCGTGGCGCATCATTTTCGGCATGCCGCCGGCCACCGTCTTCATCATCTTGCGCGTGTCCTCGAACTGTTTGAGCAGCCGGTTGACTTCCTGAATCGTCGTACCGCTGCCCGCAGCGATGCGCTGCTTGCGGCTGCCGTTCAGAATCGACGGATTCTCGCGCTCGGCGGGAGTCATCGACTGGATGATCGCCTCGGTCTGCTTGAACACGTCGTCGCTGATCTCGACGTTCTTGAGCGCCTTGCCGACGCCCGGAATCATCGAGGCCAGGTCCTTCAGGTTGCCCATTTTCTTGATCTGCGCGATCTGGCTCAAAAAGTCGTTGAAGTTGAACTGGTCCCTGACCAGTTTCTTCTTCAGCCGGCGCGCCTCCTGTTCGTCGTACTGCTCCTGCGCCCTCTCGACGAGCGACACGATGTCGCCCATGCCGAGAATCCGGTCGGCCATACGCTCGGGGTGGAACACCTGCAGCGCGTCCATCTTCTCGCCCGAACTGATGAACTTCAGCGGCTTGTTGACCACCGCGCGGATCGAGATAGCCGCACCGCCCCGCGTATCGCCGTCGAGCTTCGTCAGCACGACGCCGTCGAAGTCGAGCCGGTCGTTGAACTGTTTGGCCGTGTTGACGGCGTCCTGACCGGTCATCGAGTCGACGACGAACAGCGTCTCGCTCGGCGAAACGGCCCGCTTGATCGCCTCGATCTCCTGCATCATCTGCTCGTCGACGGCCAAACGGCCCGCCGTATCGACGATCACCGTATTGATATGATTCGCCCGGGCATAGCGGACCGCGTTCTCGGCGATCTGCACCGGATTGCGGTTTCCTTCCTCGGTATAGACCTCGACACCGACCTGCTGCCCCAAAATCTTCAGCTGGTCGATGGCCGCCGGACGATAGACGTCCCCCGCCACGAGCAGCACCTGCCGTCCTTTCTTGCTTTTGATCAGATTGGCCAGCTTACCCGAAAAAGTCGTCTTACCGGAACCCTGCAGACCCGCGATCAGCACGACGGCCGGACTTCCTTCCAGACGGATGTCGGTCATCGTGCCGCCCATCAGCGCCGCCAGCTCGTCGCGGACGATCTTGGTCATCATCTGGCCGGGCTTGACCGAGCGGAGCACGTCCTGCCCGAGCGCCTTGGCCTTCACCTCGTCGGTGAACGTCTTGGCTACCTTGTAGTTCACGTCGGCGTCGATCAGCGCGCGGCGGATCTCCTTCAGGCTCTCGGCCACATTGATCTCGGTGATCCGGCCCTCGCCCTTGAGGACCTTGAACGACCGTTCGAGCTTGTCCGTCAAATTTTCAAACATATTCTCCTGCGGATTATCGGCCTGCGCACCCCTGCTCTTCAAAAGCGAGTAGCGAAAACGACGCGGCAGCGCCTTTCAAAGTTATCTTTTCCGGAAACCGCCGCAGCCCGGCACACGGCGAGGCGCGAAGCGGCGTACAAAAATACGAACTAATTTCCAAATACGAAACGCCCTGCGTTTTCCCCCGTGCAAAATCGACGCGCGGCGACCCGCTTAGAAGCAGCCGCACCGTTCGCCACCCAAAGCGTTTCCGGAACGGGCGACCCGAATCCCGGCGACGGCCGTGCTTTCCCGGCCCGCACCGTCCGGACAAACGTTTCGCGCGACCGGTTTACGGCTCCGCCGATACGCCCTGCCCCGGCACCTCGCCCGAAAGACACTCTCATGCCACCCGAATCAGGACGATTTTCAAAAATACAGGATGGCGCATTTTCAGACAAATCACTATTTCATTACATTTTATACGGCGCATTCCGAAGAATAGTTTAAAATGTTCGGAATCGCCCGAAGACTATCACCGTGCGATCATACCATACCGTTCCTATCCTTATTTTAAGGAGGCTCCGTGCCGCGACTCCGGCAAAAAATAAGGATGCCTTTCGACATCCTTATCGCAACGATTCCCTCAACCGGCCTGAACGATCCGTCCGACGTCGGCACACCTGCCATATAGGCTTTCAACCTGCAACAAACGCGGTCCCTCGACATAGTCCGAACAAGTTGGCCCTGCACTCGGCTCACAATATAT
>ENA-UONZ01000478-UONZ01000478.1-human-gut-metagenome-genome-assembly--contig:-C93old-NODE-478-length-65338-cov-12.536801_pt1 | contig 65338 bp, 40 predicted proteins | sample MGYA00242468_ERZ724015 | MGnify/ENA metagenome assembly ERZ724015
GGCTACCTTAACCCACCGTCTAAAGCCAGTGGGATTGCGGTAGCCTTATTTCAAATACTTTTTTCAGCCAGATTTCTTTCTTTGTCCTGCAGTTTTTCGGTGATCTTCTGATTTTCTCTCTGTTTTTCTTCCAGAATTTTTCTCCCGCTCTCCAGCTCACCTCTTTTTCTTGCGGAAGCTTCTTTTTCCTGCGGAATCACGCTCAAACGTTCCATGCAGTAATCCAGCCTGCTCTTGATCTTCTCGTAGTCGGTAAGTTTTAACTGTTCCTGTACTGCCAGAAGTTCTGCTTCTTTTTGTTTTTGCTGTGTGAGATTCCTGCGTTTTCATCATCTGCTCCGCTTTTACACTGTTCAGCTCACGCATATAATCCTGATAATTCTGATTGAGACGGATGAAATTGCTGCCCAGATCATTCCACCAGCTGTAGATTTTTTCCGGTTCTTCGTTCTGCATTTGCGGGATTTTTTCCAGATTCATGCGTATCCGCTCCAGAAGTGTCGGCTCCAGGGAAGAACTTTCGATAAACAGATTTTCTACCCGGATCACCATCCGCTCGATTTCTACTGTCGCTTTTGACAACTGATAGCAAAATTTTTTATTTTTCTTTCCTGTTCCACAGAATTGCAATCACGGAACTAACAAGCAGCAGCATCGGATAGAAGAGTCTTGGCATGATCTGGAATGCCGAAAGTTCTCCGCCAAGTTCATTTACGGCAGAAATCGCCACCAGCATCTGGGCACCGTATGGGATGATGCCCTGGAAAATACAGGAAAAGGTATCCAGGATCGAGGCTGCTTTTCTCGGCGTAATGCCGTACTCCTGTGCCATTTCTTTTGCGATCGGATTTGCCATGACGATCGCCACTGTATTGTTTGCCGTAGCAATGTCCATCGCACCGACCAACAGTCCCATGCCAAGCTGACCGCCACGTTTGCCGCGGAAAATCCGGTGGATCCAGGCAAGCAGAGCATCAAATCCGCCATATTCACGGATTAGGGCACACATTGCCGCAACCAGAATCGCAACCATGCAGGTTTCAAACATTCCAGAAACGCCATTCCCCATGTTTGCAAGAAGATCGACCGGTGCGATATGCCCTCCGGCCAGCATGATAAATGCCCCGGAAACAATCCCGATCAGAAGCACCACAAAAACATTGATACCGATAATGCCTCCAATCAGCACCAGCACATACGGGATCACCTGCACCAGATGATACGACTGGCTGACCTGCCCCTGCACTTCTGTCTGAAAGGACAGAATCAGGATTAAAATCAGCGTTGCGACTGCTGCCGGAAATGCAATCCAGAAATTCTCCCGGAATTTGTCTTTCATCTCACAGCCCTGCCCGTTGCAGGCTGCGATCGTCGTATCCGAAATAAAAGAAAGATTATCACCGAACATTGCTCCGCCCATAACGGATGCCACACAGAATGCCAGGTCAAATCCGGAAGCACCGGAAACAGCCGATGCAATCGGCACCAGAAGTGTGATCGTTCCGACCGATGTTCCCATCGCCACGGAGACAAAACAGGCCACCACAAACAATACCGCCACTGCATATCTCGCCGGAATCAGGGAGAGCATACAATACGCCACACTCTCTGCACTTCCCCTTCCCACAACTCCGACAAACGAACCTGCCGCCAGAAAGATCAGCAGCATCGTGATGATGTTTTTATCACCCACGCCGCCAGACATGATCTCCAGTTTCTGTTCAAAATTTATCGCCCGGTTCTGCAGACAGGCAACCAGGATCGCTGCCAGAAAAGCAACCACGATCGGCACATTGTAAAATCCCATCGGAATTTTCATCACGTATTCAAATAAAATACCAAGTCCGAGATACAGCACAAGAAATACGCCGATCGGCATTAAAGCGATCGCATTTCCTTTTGTTTTTCCATTTCTGTTTTCCTTTTCTTTTCCCATTTTTGCTTCCTTCCTATTCCTGCTCTTCCTTCTTTCTCATGTAAAGCGGACATTCACAATCCGCTTCGCAACCTGTGCGTTCAAGCACTCCGAGAAGTTTTGTGATCTCCTTTTGCGGATCATCCCACCAGTCCATCGTCCAGATGCGATACAGTTTCCATCCAAGTCCTTTCAGCACTTCAAACTGTGCCACCTCACGGTCTTTCGTATTTGCCGACTGACAGTAAGAATCTCCGTCCGTCATAATTCCGAGCAGATATTCTTCCGGATGATCCGGATTGATCACTGCGATATCCACTTTGAATTTTGAATGACCAACATTCAGCTGATATTTATATCCCGCATCTGCAAGTGCACGGCAGATTTTTGCTTTGATCCCCTGATTTTTGACTGCTTCATTCTGTCTGTAGTCTCCCCGCAATTTTCCGTTTTGAGCAAATTCCATGAAATATTTCAGAGATTCTATGCCTTTTGCTTTTGTTCGTCTCAAATTGATCTGATCGGCTGTCATAACAGAAAACACCACCATTTCACACCGGGCACGGGACACCGCAACATTCAGACGTTTCCATCCGCCATCCCGGTTCAGCGGTCCGAAATTCATGGACAGCTTTCCTTCCGCATCCGGTCCGAATGCAACGGAAAACAGGATCACATCCCGCTCATCTCCCTGGACATTCTCCAGATTTTTGACAAACAACGGCTCTTCTCCCATATTTGCCCATTTATCAAACTCCAGATCCTTCTGATATTCTTCCTGGAGCAGATCCTCGATCAGAGTCTGCTGATTAACATTAAACGTAACCACACCGATCGTCTGCTTTTTCTGTTCTGGATCGGCATATCTTTTCTTGATCTCCGCAACGATCGCCTGTGCTTCTCCTTCGTTCACACGGCTCTTGCCGCGATCAAAAAAGCCTTCCACTTTTACCATGCTGACGCGTCTTTGCCGGTCATTTACCGATGGGAACGTAAGCATAGAATTTTCATAAAATTCCCGGTTACAAAAAGCGATCAGGCTCTCATGGCGGCTTCGGTAATGCCAGTGCAGATGTGCGGACGGCATGCCAAGTGCCAGACAGTCATCGAGAATACTGTCCAGATCTTCGATATCCAGATTGTCCTCATCCACCGAATTTCCCGCAAAAAAGCTGGTCGGAGGCATCTGATTCGGATCCCCTACAATCACTGCATTTTTGCCTCTTGCAAGGGTACCGACTGCTTTACAGGTCGGAAGCTGCGATGCTTCGTCAAATACCACAATATCAAACAGATCATTTTCTGCCTTTAAATACTGAGCCGCCGAAATCGGACTCATCAGCATACACGGACAGAGTCTCTGCAAAATATGCGGGATCTGTTCAAACAGTAGACGGATGGAAATACCTCTGCCGTTGCTGCTGATCGCCCTTCTTAAATAATTCAGTTCTCTGCTGACTTCCACCGAATCACTGACAGACGGAAGCTGCGATGACAGCCGGTAAAACATTTCTTCTTTCGTCAGCTGCATACATTCCTGATCCAGCTTTTTAAACTGCCCGATCTGAACCTGAAAACCGGTTCCGGTAAATCCGTTCAGCACCGGTTCGGATTCGATCACGCCAAGAATGATCGCCCGGTAAATGGAACGCAGATATACATTCAATACCACTTCATGCGGAAGGCCTTTTTCATAGGCATCACAGATCGGAGCAAGCCCGTTTTTCCGGCACAGATCTACATTCTGCTGATAAACAATCCAGTCTTTTAATGCGGCTGCATTTTCCAGAATACAGCCACAAAGTGCCTTTCTGTTCTCAATCCAGTCTGCTTTCTCATCGCAAAATTTCAGTTCCAGCAGCTCTGCAACCTTTCGCTCTGCAGCATCCATGCTATTCCAGATAGAAAAGAGTGCTTTTCCCTTCCGGACAAGTGTACTTAAAATGCCCCTCGCCTCGATTTCCTGAAGTACTCCGGCAAAACGTACCATATTCTTTCTCTGATTTTGGATCTGTACTTTATAAGACTGCAATTCTTCATTTGTCAGATGTTCTTTCAAGATCTGTTTCCAGTCATAAGACAGTTCTGCTTCTGCCGCTTCCATTTTCTGCTCTTCCTGCTGATAAGCAGTGATCTCCGTCAGATACAGCGGAATCTGCTCGACCTCCACCGGAAATACGGCAAACAGCTGCATTTCTGCCACAAGTGCCGCCTGTGCTTTTCCTTTTAAGAAAAATACCTTTTTGTTTGCTTCTTCGTACTTCACATGATAAGAACTCATGTCCTGACTTAAGAAATTTTCGTTCCATTTTGAAAGCATTTCTGCCTTTTTCTGTTCAAATTTCTCCTGTTTTTCCAGATATTCTTCCGGAACGGAAAATTCACGTTCAACAGAATCTGTTGTTCTCAAAAAGGCAGGCATTTTTTCCGTACTTTCCATACACCGGATCAGTTCGGATACCTGATTCCATTCTGCCTTTGTGACCGGGTTTTTGATTCCGGCAGAGGCGGCAAAATCCGCCATCTGAGCCTGGATGTTATCAAGTACAGACAGATAGTTTTGCATCGCCGGCTCCAGTTCCGTTTTCAGATGCTGACTGTACTGTGCCCTTTTCACTGCCGCAAGCGGATGCTGATACGGATGACCGATGGATCTTCCGGCTGAGATCAGACGTTCCAGATGGTTTTTCTGACTGCTCAGATCACCTTCTGTTATATTTTTGATATCCGATACCGGAAATTTTACCTGTTCTTTTGTTTCCGGAATACTTTCGTAAAGATCGATCAGCTGACGCAGACTCTTTCCGAAATTTCTTTTTTTATGTAGTGCTTTTGCGTAAGCATCCAGTTCGGTACGCATCGCATGGATGTCCGCAATTCTCTGCTCATAATCTGTTTTTGTGCCTTCCATGTCAATCTCAAGACCACGCCGCAGCTGATTTAAAACTGCCTTTTTCGTAGCTTTGTTCGAATGTAATTTCAGGCAGAAATCATCGATTCCAAGTGCCGCCAGACGTTTCTGTACCACTTCCAGTGCAGCTCTTTTTTCTGCCACAAAAAGAACTGTCTTTCCTTTTGTCAGTGCATTTGCAATCAATGCTGTAATGGTCTGCGATTTACCGGTTCCCGGCGGTCCGTGCAGTACAAAACTCACCCCTGCGGCAGCCATATTGATGGCATGCAGCTGAGAAGCATCCGCCGTTACCGGTAAATAAGCCTCCTCCTGATCCACTTCTTCCGGGATCGTGCAGTCCCAGTCCACAGCTCCTTCGATCAGACTGTGGACGATCTTGTTTCCCTCCAGGAAATCACGGTTGTTATGAATATCATTCCACATCACAAACTGCGAAAAAGAAAAGTTTCCGATCACGGCAACTTCCAGCACATCCCACATTTCCATGCTCATCACCGCTTTTCGGATCATTGCAAAAATCTTCGGCATATCCATTCCATGCTCATCCTGCGGCGGCGGATTCATGCCAGGAATCGTGATCTCATAATTCTGCTTCAGAAACTCCAGAAGCGTAATGTTGATCTGTGAATCCTCATCCCGCATCTGCATCGCATAGCCTCTGCCCGCAGACTTTCGCACAATGTCGATCGGTACCAGAACGATCGGCGCGTATCTTGCCTGTGCGTTCTTTTTCTGTTCAAACCAACGAAGCATACCAAGTGCCAGATATAACGTGCTCGCTCCATTTTCTTCCAGAGATGCTTTTGCAGAACGGTACATTTTCGTCAGAGAAGTGCTTAAATCTTTCTCGCTGTAAATGGAATGCAGTCTTTTATGTTTGCTCTCAAAAGAAATAAATTCTGATAATTCTCCCAGTTTGTTGAGAAGTTCGATCTGACTTTCTGCTGCCGGATTCACACCTACATCAGCCGGCCGCGGCATCACCTGAAACGCTTCCCCGTCAAACAGTGCATCCTCAAGACTTCCGATATCCGCGGACAAAACCGGCACAACACTCTTTGTGACACGCATATTGATCAGCATATTCCGAAGGCTCAGATCCAGAAGTTTTCGCTCCCACTGCGTCAGTTTTGTGACCTGTGCCTTTTCCGTACAGTCCGAAAAATCAAAGACCTCGATTTTGCTGTCTGATCCACCTGTGACCTCTTTTTCTTTTCGGTCCTCGTGCAGAACCTCAAACCCGTTTGCCGTCTGAACCCGGATTGGAAGTGGACGGATTCCCCTGCTTCTGGCACGCTTCACATCGATTGCAAAATAAAACTTCCCATAATTGGAAACACGCCGTTTTGCCATGGCTGCTGCTTCGTCAAAACTTACATTCTGCCCGGAACACATCGCCGTACACTCCACAACCATGAGCTCCTGAATGCCTTTTGCCATACGTTTCTCAAGCTGTGACGGATCATCCACCAGAATATCTGCAAACGCTCCGTCCACCAGCCAGACACCGGCAAAAATATGACCTTCCACAACCACCATGAACGGATTTAAATCCATCGCTTCCAGACATGCCGTATAGAGCAGCGTCAGATCCATGCAGTTTCCAAAATGCTGCTCCAGCACCGCATCCGCCAGGCGGACTCTCTGCCCGCATGCCTCAAAGCTCGCTGTCGATGCATATGTAATATTTTTCTGCTGGATCGCCGCATAAGCTGCTGCCGCCATGTTTTTGACACGCTCCTGATCACCGGACTGATAACCGTCCAAAGAAGGATCGCCCGTCCATTTCTCCAGATATTTCGATGCCAGCTGGATCAGACTGACCACCGCCGGATGATTCGGCATTGCAAAAGATGTCAGAAGCTCCGGCGTATACTGAAATCCCGGGAACTCATCAAACGCCATAACCGTGATATTGATCTTTTCCGATGCCAGCACAGTTTCCCCATCCAGAACCGTAACCGTCAGCTGACTGGAAAACTTCTCCGTGATCGATGCCAGATATCCGACATGGAATGTCAGAGCCAGATTTCGAAAATGCAGCTCCTCACCTGTCTGCAGTGCCTCGATCCCGCACACAAAATCCTCCATCAGCTCACCGTCCGAAGCGATTTTTAAAAGCAGAGCATTCCGTTCCGTTTCGGATGTGTTTTTGATGCAGATATCACGCACGACAGAAGCACCATTGTGAACCAGTGCATAGTTGATCACCTCATCGATCTCACATGCTAAAACAATGCTGTTTTCTGGTTTATTCGCTGCCTCTGCTATTTCAGTCTGCTCCGTTTGCAGATGTTCTGTGGCTACTGTATTTACTGCATTTTCTATATTTTTGTTTGCTGCGTTTACAGCTTCTGCTCTATTTTCATTTGCTGTTTTTTCTGTCTTTGCTATATCTGCCGTTTTTGTTTCCCTCTGCAATCCAGCCAGCATCCGCTGTGTGGCTGCCTCACGCTCCGGTATGATCAGCTTCTTCCTGGATATCCGAACCATCTGACGATCCGGCCGGATAAACTTCTGACGATCCATCTTTATCAACTTGTAGTCCCCCAGTCTTGTTTGTTTCATTTATCACAATTATTCACTCATTTTGCAACTACTGTTTATCTTTTTCTTACCCTGCACCGTTTCCGGAAGAATGAAATCCCATAGCACAGAATCTCATCATAGTCATCCGCAAACTCTTCTGCATACATTCTTTCATTGATCTGCAAAAGTACCATATCGCATGCCTTGTCCATATCGCAGAGTTTTTTTGCATATTTTGCCTCAAAAACAGCTACTTTTGCTTCTCTCGGATTGTAAACAATCACATCACTTCTGCCTTCTCCATGTTCTTTATTCGATTCTACCGGATACCCTGCCCCAGCAAAAATCCCGGCCAGAAATGCATGATAAAAATCTTCTCCATAATCATGATAACTGATCGTGGTGCGAAGAAGCCTTGTCATCTCATTCGTTAAAAGTTCATCATTGCCATTCCACACAGCATCAAACAATTTTTGTCTGTTCTCAAGTTTTGCAGTATCATCAAACCATTTTTTGATCGTAGATTCAAAAATTTCCATAACTTCTGCATTTGGAATCTGCAGAGCATACTCACCATCTTTCAGGTTTTCTTTACATCCCTCTTTTTGTGCTGTTGTAAGATAACCCGTCAGATACAAAATGCTCCACAGATTTTCTTCAATCTGCTGTACAATATATCCCCCGGAAAGCAAGGTTTCCATTTTTCTGGTAATGTTGCTTCCGGCATAATCAATAAAAGATCGGATGATCGCATTATCGCTTGTATTTTTCCAGTAACTTGCCGGCTTTGCCTGTGGATTATCCTGCAGATCGTGCAGATAATTCAGCACATCCCATGGGCAGTAAATATCATAATTCCCAAAATGATAACCATCATACCATTTTCTGACCGCCGGTGCATACTCTGCCGCATCCGCATCCAGCAGAAGTTTCTCGGTTTCTTTTTGGGTAAACCCAAAATATTCACTGAACCCAAAAGAGAGAATACTGTCCGACACAAAATTATTGGTTCCGGTAAAAATACTCTCTTTTGCCACTTTCAGACATCCAGTGATCACTGCAAACTTTACAGATGGATTATCTTTCAGAGATGAACCGAGCATTGCTTTCATCACTTCCAACATCTCTTTGTAATAGCCATTGCTGCTCGCCTTCGCAATCGGCACATCATACTCATCCAGCAGTAAAATAACCTGTTTTCCATAATGGATCTGCATCATTCTTGCCAGAAATTCCAAGCTGTTTTTCAGCTCCGTCCCGGATGCTCTACACTCTTTTAATCTCTGAAAAACTTCTTTCTGCTCTTTTGCAATTTTTTCACTCTCCATCAAAAAAGAATGCCTCTGACAGAATTCTGCTATCGTAGCTTCCAGCATTTCATATGCACTTTTAAAATTTAATCCATCTACTTTTTTGAATGTAAGAAAAATAACCGGATACTGATTCATCCACTGCACACAAAGTTCCTTCTGCTTTGAAATCTCCAGCCCTTCAAAAAGTGCTCTGTTGTCTTTTTCAATGTCAAAAAAGTGAGCCAGCATACTCATCCCCAGCGTCTTTCCAAAGCGGCGTGGTCTGGTGATCAACGTCACTTTAGCCGCCTTCCTCACCAACAGATCCGAAATCAACCCACTTTTATCAATATAATAATAACCGTTCTGCCTGATCTCCTCAAAATCAGACATTCCAAGCGGAAGTTTTAAATGTCGCATGTAAGCCCTCTCTTCCCATCAAAAATGCCCCAAACATCAGGAAAATACTTTGTAGATATACTACCATTTATCTCCCTTTGGTTCAAGGCATTCACGCACTTATCCGAAAATAAGAATTAATAACTAAGTTAATAACTAAAACTTCCCACACCATATCGGTGTGTCGAACCTTGAAAATTCAATATTTCAGCCAATAAAAAAGGCATAAACCTGTTTACTTTGGTATAATGGAGTTGACTAGAAACCATCTTTACAAAGGAGATTTATGCCATGTCCAGTATACCACAAATCGTACTTCCATGCACCGGGAAAGAAATCATAATCAAGAAATCTTCCCGTGAATTCCGTGTCTTCAGCATAAATGAGCAAAAACAATTATGTACATATTTATGCAAACATATGTCCTATAAAAACATGGGAATTCTTATATGCCTCTACACAGGACTTCGTATCGGAGAAATATGTGCCCTTCGCTGGAATAACATTAAAAAGAAGGTTATCTGCTGACTGGCTCAGATTCTTATGTAGAACCCCGAACGATGCAAAACCATTTTAAATATGTACTGACCGCTGCACAGGTAGAAACAACAAACTTTCATACTTTACGCCACACTTTTGCGACAAGGTGCGTAGAAGCCGGGTTTGATATCAAAAGTTTAAGTGAGATTCTTGGTCATTCCAATGTCAATATCACCATGAACCGCTATGTTCACCCGACAATGGAACTGAAACGTCAGAATATGCAGCGACTGTCCTGCCCTTTCCCCTCTAATTTCGTGGAATAAGGTACTCTGCGAATTTAAATATTATCTTTGTTTCAAGCAGATATACTATATAAGGTTGTTTTTTTATAGTATATAATATATTTTACCAAATACCAAACACAATTTTGTTCTGCATAAAAAGAAAAGGCTGATATAGTACTTCAAAACAAGAAAAAGAAACTGGGAAACGTAACGCTTCCCGGTTTCTTTTATCACATATTTCTTTTTTTCTTCTCATATTAATAATTGCAATTTTGTTAATAAACCACAAAAATAGTCGCCCCAGTCTGAGAAACTAAGCGACTATTTTAGCTAAACCGGACTAACCGTCTATCGGCAGCCCTTTTATATAATATATATTAACACGCATCCTCACACATGTCAAATTTTCCGAACATATTTTTTATAACCATTTTTATCATTGCATGGAAACCGTTATATAACCGAACTTACACCATTGATCCTGTTCTACTTTAGAATAATCGTAATAATATTCCGTCTTTGCAAGGCTGACCGGATTGTCTATGTAATCATATATATGCTTCTTTCGGCTGAAGATCTGGTCAACATCTGCCTTCAGACCAAGTGCTGCATATTCTTGCCTGACATCCTCTTTGATCAGCTCTTCATCCGGCGATCCGGTTTCTCCTTCCGCAACACCTTTTACCTGAAACTGATTGCCATCATATTGAACTTCCATATACAGGCGGTCTCCATGTCCATCAAAAAATCTTCTTTCGACACTCTGCTCTGCTGCAAGAATCCACTGATTATTTTGCTGGTACTTAAATACTCTGGTATCACCTTTCTGAAAAACTTCAGCTCCTGTAATCATATTATAGGTTGCCTGACACAAATGCTCTGCTGCAAGACGAACCGTTCCGTTTTCAACTTCGTACATCTGCAGTCTTATTGTTGAACTTTGCATATCCGTATATGGTTCCAGATTTACGATCAGCAATTCATCTGCACCATCTCCGTCATAATCTTCAATATCACAGGTCAGTGGCTGAGGATCCAGATCGGATCTTCCCTGAATATCTTCTGCATTATTCGGATAGTAAATATATCCGTCATATGTTTCTGATTTTTCGCATAGATACTGATAATTTCGGGCAAATTTTTCAAGTTCCGAAGCTGAGTCTTCCGTTTCATTTGATCGCATTACAATCGTTTTAAGCTTAATATCCTGTCCCGGTGAAACATTTACGGTGGTTGTTTGCGTTTCATACCCATCTTTTTGAAAGGTCAGGGTCATTCTTCCGATTGCTGATATCATAAATGTACTGTCCGAAAAATTTAAATCCATGTTAAAAACCTGCTGATTCGATATTTCACACGTTCTCTTGCAGAGTACCCCGGTAATCGCATTGCCATTCTGATCTTTTATTTCTCCATTCACCGTTCCCATAATCGTAGAAGTTGCTGCCGATCCAAGATTCAGCATCGGATACTCACTTCTCGTATCTTCTTTGGCATGCTTCACAGCAATCTCCGCTGTATCGCTCAGCCTTTGTTTAACCTCTGCCGCAGACATGCCCGGATTCAAAGACCATATGTACGCTGCCGACCCGCTGACGATCGGTGCTGCCATGGATGTGCCATCCTTATATCCAAAGCTATTATTCAAAACAGTACTGTAAATATGCTCCCCCGGAGCAACAATATCAACATTATCACCATAATTACTATTAAAACGAAGTTTATACTTTCCATCTTTTTTCTTCTCGCCTACAGACCCGACAATCATAATATGACTTTTTATCAGATCATAGGAAAGCATCGAGCATTGTTTCCTGAGTTCTTTATCAATTCCGCCAAACCACCCTGCACGTTTCACATTATAAGCTGTGAATCCATTTCCATATCCATTACCGGAGGATTGAACGATCAGAAAATCCACCTTACTGTTTTGCAGAAGCTCGTTCATGATCTGTGTGGCACAAACAGATGAGTAAAACGTATATATATCTCCATACAGCTCGTTAAAATCCTTACTATGACCTGCCAGATTCGGAGCAATATGTTTTGCAAGGAGCTCTCGTAACTTCCGCACCTTCCCCCAGGAATTGTTGATCACGATCGGCAGTTGCTCTCTTTCTGCATATTCTATCATCTGTTTAAATCCCTGACTCACTCCTGTAGGTGTAAGCAAATTAACTTCTGTTCCGTCTTCTGCTTCCTGTGCCCAATCAATACAGACCACATCCGCCGATGGAATGACTCCTCTTGATCCCAAATTGTTATCCTGTGCAGCGATCAGGCCAGCCACATGTGTTCCATGATCATCTGCTGAATTGTCATTCAGCACTGTGAGCACAGAGTGTCCGTTCCGCTGAAGATCCATATGGCTCACTTCAAATCCACTATCCATAACGCCAACCACGATCGGATTGCAGTATCGTTCAAAATCCCATGCACTGTACGCACCAATAGCCTCAGCCCACCAGTCTGCACCGGATGGAGAATCCTCATTTTTGAGATCGCCATCTCCATCCCAGTAAGCTGCCGTATCCTCTTCCGGCATCACCGGAAAAGAAATCATGGCATATTGAACACCATCCAGTTTTGCTGCCTCTTCTGCTTTCTGCTGTAACTTGGCATAATCAGACGACGCAACCACGATATCCAGTACATTAAGCGTGCCCGAAAGATCACTGCCTATGCTTTCTCCATCGATTTTCTTTTTTATCTTCTCCTTTTCCTGATTGCTGATCTTCCTATCCAGATAAACCGTGATCAGATTGTCATAATAGATCATATGATCCGTATCATCGAAAAAGATATGGTCATCGGAAGGCGTATAAACATAATCTCCATCGTCATAAGTGACCGTATTGTCCTGAAGTTCTTCTTTTGATGTGGAAACATGTTTTCTTTCACTTTTCTGTGTCTGCGTCTCCGTTTCTTTTTTTACTGTTTTACTTTTTGCCTGATTTCCGGAAGATCCACCGAAAAGAAACAGCATAAGCAACATGACCAGTACATAGACCCCCAACAGAACAGCCGCTATAATCCCGATTTTTTTCTTTTTTTGCTTTTGCCCGTTTTCATCCTCTCTTTTTCTGTTCATTTTTCCTTCTCCACTTTCTGCAGAACCCTGCCCCTGTAACCATATTCACGCTTCTACCTGTTATCTACTCTATATTTCTCTTCCCGCCTGAGTTCCAATACATTATCTGCATCTCCAAGTACCAGAATTGCTCCGCTCGGAAGACGATAAGGCTCTTTTCTTTTCAGCTTCTGATTATTATAGAATGTTCCGTTGGAAGAATAATCCGTCACTTCAAAAACCCCATTTGGAAGCATCCGGATCACACAATGGATACGGCTGATTTCACCATGTATGATCTGAATATCGCAGTCTGCCCTGCGTCCGACCACACATTCCTGTCCCAGATACATTGGATAGATCTGTCCTTCAAATCTTCCGAACACTCCGCAGATATATCCTGCCGGCTGCATATCGGATACAACATGCTGTCCGCCTTTTGCTTTTTTCTTTCTGGATTTCACAATCAGAACCACGATCAGAATGATCACAAGAAGCACAAGTATTACAATAGCCGCAATCAGAATATACAGCATCGTGTGATCTTTCACTTCTTCCATCCTCTGATTTGATTTTGCTCTGTAGGTCTTATCTGTTTTTCCGTCACCGTCTTCATCCACTTCCAGATAAGTGGTATCCGAAGAACCGGTACTGGATGTTGCCTGCATGGAAGCATTGACCGGTATCGACGGAAATTCTCTGGTATCCGTGTATTCTCCCTGTGCATCCTGATATTTTACGGTATAGTCCATCGTTCCATCCGCATAACCGTCTATCTTGATATCATAGTTCTTCTCTCGATCCAGACGCAGAACCTTGACCTGGTCTTCTCTTGCTGTCTCGTCGTATTCGTCATCATAATAAAACTGTGAGAAATCGTTCTCATTATCACTGTCTTCCGACAGCTGTTCTGTATTTTCATAGGTCAGGGCACCAAAAGATGTTCTTGTATTTTCAGAATCCACTTTGGATGACAGAATCTCGCCGCCGCTTGTAACCGTCACATCCACCGGGCACGCAATACGGATATAAACATATTCCCGTCCGCCGATCTGATTTGCGATATCTTCAAAGAAAAAGATCAGATCATCCGCACTTTTCACTTCGTAATGTAAGCCCGGACTTGCCATGCTTTCCATCAGATTCTGTGCACCGGTTAATTCACCTCCATACACATTTTCGAAAAATCCAAGCGTATAAACATAATATCCCTTGTTTTTCAATTCTTCCGCATAAGTAATCAGTGCATCTTCATAACTGCCATTCTCATTAGGTCCATCATTCGGAAGACCATCTGACATAAGCACTATGATCTTCCGGTCTGCCGTACTGCTCGAAAGTATCTGATCCGCACTCTCCAGTCCGGCATACATGTTAGTTCCGCCGCCTGCCTCCATAGCATCCACAGAATCCGTCAGATCCGCTTCGTCTTCCGATAATTCAGACAATACCGAAGCACTGTTCTCATAGCCTACAAGTGCAACACGTGAATCCTGCTCAAACACCGTGTTGATAAATTTCTGAGCAGCCTGTTTTGTCTGATCTAACGGATCTCCACCCATACTTCCGGAGTTATCAAGAACCATTACCACATCCCTTGTAACATTCGAATTTTGCCTTCTGTTTGTTTCTTCGGTATGATTGGTTTCCTGACTCGATGCCATGCTGCGTGCCCGCTCCACTGCCGCCTGTGCATTGAGCATGCCATAGTGATATGCTCTTGATCCATTGTTGTTCGTATACTCCAGAGTGCCTTCCGCAGTATTTTTAATAATATCAACAACCTGTGCACCCGTCAGGTTTTTGTTGATCGCAAAACACATCGCCGCAACACCGGTCACATGTGGCGTTGCCATGGAAGTACCATCTAATGTTCCATAATCTTTCTTTTTTTTCGTGCTGTAAATATCCACACCGGGAGCCACCACATCTACTCGATCTCCACAACTGCTGAAATCAGCGACCTTGTACTGCCCGTTTCCCAGGTTTTCTGCCGCACCAACAACCAGTATTCTGCTTCTGACTTCCGGATTTGTGATCGCAGTAATAAAATCATTTGACTCTACACAACCATCTTTGTTTGCATTACTGATACGGTCTTGGAAGTCTTCATTCTGTTTATATTTTTGATATCGACTTTTCTGTTCATCTCTGTAAAGAATATATCCAAATGTTGCATCCGAATCATCTGCATCTGCACGCACAAAAGACTCCGTAGAATTATCATTTCCTGCCGCTTTGCATATCACAAAATCATTGTACGGCAACAGGCTCGCAAAATAATCTCCCATCTCCTGTGCAAGTGTGTTTATTGCTAATTGTGCCATTTCATTTCCTCTGGCAGCTCCATAAGTCAACTCATAATAGCCAATGCTCATATTCAATACTTTACAGTGATTTGCAACTACCAGATAAAAAACACCTACCTGCATCCCCATAGTACTTCCATATGTTCCTTCTGCTTTTTCAAAGGATGCTCCATACAGTCTCGCTTTCGGAAAAACACCACAGACTCCTGTATCATTATTAAAAAGTGCACCTATAGTTCCGGAAACATGTGTTCCGTGTGTGTTATTTAACTGATCTGCATTTTCCAGGATTCCGTAAAATTTCAGATCATCATGGTTATAAAACTGATTGTCGTAAACGCCCACATTTACCTGATGCATTTCATCTCGATAGTCCCACGCCTCCGGTGCATGGATCGCTTTCATTCCCCAGTTTGATCCTGACGGTGTCGTTTCCCATTCATCTCTCCATTTTTCGTCATTTGGATAAAAGGCTTCCAGGTCACACTCCAGAACATGGTTTACCGTACAGCTCTCCACGCTGTCACTGTTGCCAAATTCTTCGATCATGTCATCCAGTTCATCCCTGGAATAGCTTTTCGGAAACTCCACCTGATAAATATTCAGTTTCTCGATTTTTCCAACAATATCTCCCTGATACGGATCGATCAGTTTTTTAACTTCTTTTTCACTTGCTCCGTCTGTCATGGTCAGGACCAGCTGATTATCTGCATACTGCAAACCATCTTCCTGTGCCCATGCAACGTTTTTTTCATCAATATCTTTATAATAGTAAACACCGGCATCCGGCATCGCATCTGTTTCTGAATCCGCTTCTTTTTTTACCGCTACCTGTGGCTGATCCTGGCTTTCCCCCGTCTGCGAGTACAGATAAATACCGCAGACACCTGCCACAAAAACCAAAATCATGACACTAAGTACAATGGCCAGTGCCTTTTTCTCTTTCTGATTTTTTCTCATCTTCCCATTCCCCCGTTTTGTCTGATATAACAAAATCCAGCTCATTTGTCCCGCAGGACAAATGGCCGGATTCTGTCCAACGAATTGTCAGTCTTAACCTAATTTGATCTCATTACTGCCATCTGCCAGCTGTAATACTGTTCCGGCAGGGAAGCTCATCGGAACATCTTTCTGAATCCTTGCTCCATTCACATAGGTTCCGTTTGTTGAATGATCCTTAACAATATAAGTATTTGTTGCTGCTTTGTAGCGGATGCTGCAGTGTACATTGCTCACCATCGGGGAATTGATAAGCATGTTTGTGTTCTGTCTGCTCTTTCCGACAACAATCTTTGCAGTCTCCGGAAGTGAAAATCCCTGTCCGACCGCAACACCTTTGATGCACACAACCTGTCCCATCTGAGGCTGCTGCTGTGCTTTCATCTTTTCTTCCAGTTCTTTTTTCTGACGCTCGAGCTCTTCTTTTTCTCTGCGAAGACGCTCTTCTTCTCTTCTGCGGATTTCTTCCTGTCTCTTCTTCTCCTCAAGTTCTCTCTGTTTTGCTGCCCAATCCGGATCATATCTAGGTACTCCGTCTATCGGCGGCTGTGGCGGTACTGGCGGATTCACTGGCGGCTGGTCTGGCTGTTCACTTCCGCCGACAAACATGCAGACCACGCTCCACACCAGACTCAGAATGGCGATGATCATAGCTACCAGAAATGCCGGACCATAAAAGCAGGCTATCATTTTGGATGCCATGGAAGACATCAGTGATTCTGAAAGTGGAATCTGGGAAAACAGCTCACTGAATGCACTGCTTTTTGCAACCATTCCCGGTGTTGCAAACCGCAGAAATCCAAAAATGCCTGCTGCAACCAGACTGTATCCGGCAGTAATTCCAAGCGGAATATATTTTGACCACTCAAGTACAAAACCAAGGATCACAAGTACAATGACCAGAATCACAGCGATATAAATAATCCAGAAAATAATACGTCCTGTGTTATAACCTGATTTTACAGATGCTGTCGCTTCATCATCCGCATCTTCTGCATCGGTTCCGAAAAATTTATCCGCACTTTTGATCATAATGTTGCCAACAGAAATGCTGGATACTTTTACATTGTTCTCCTGCTCTGCTTCCTGAAGTGCCTTATCTATTTCACTCTCAAGGTCATCCATACTGTACCCTGTAAGACCACCTATCGCCTCATCAAGCTGACTTCCTGAAACTACTTTTTCAACTGCCTTGCGAAAAGACTTTCCATTTATATGAAATGCCGGTAAAAAGATTGTGATCATCATTGCCGCCAGCAAAACGACCGCAACGATCATCTGCCATGCCTTCATTGTCTTTTTTCCATTCATGTTTTCTTTCCTCCTTTGTCCCTTTCTAACTCACACTACAGCAACATAAACTGATGCGATGCAATAAAAACAGTTGTTCCACTCTGTACTGCCGTATATCTGCCCTGATATAACCTTGCACCATTTCCAAGATAAACACCATTCGTAGACTGATCCAGAATCTCATAATATCCCGTCTGCGAATTAAAACGTATCGCACAATGTGTTCTGCTGACCTGCGGATCCGGAATATAAACATTCACCGTCTCCGAAGATCCAATCGTTAAAGTTCTTCCATCCAGATAGATCGTGCGTCCCGCATATGCACCGGTGACTCCACGCATTCCCGGTCGAAATCCCGCATATGTACCGCCACCGCCTCTGTTTCCGCCATTGCTTACATAGAGCTTATCCGCTCTGTCACTGACCGGACCCCAGAAACAATAAGCATAAAAGACAGCGATAAGAACCAGGATCAGCCAGAATGCTGTCGTTCCGATCCAGTACCCTTTGGCATTCATCCAGCTTCTGTGATAAGTATTGATGTTATAATACTCGTCCTCTCCGACATACTGTGCCGCATACATCAGGATCTGCATGATCATAATCAGAGCCACATTGCAGATCTCCAGGATTGTCAGCACCGTGCCCATATTCACCCTCGAAAAAAACTGGACAAATGCACAGGCAACCACTGCCAGAGACAGCAGAAACGTCAGTATAAACAAGACAATACTGAACGCCGTCTGCGGTCCTCCTCCATAGCTCACACTGAACACCAGATAATGGATCAAAAACAAAATTGCATTAAATACGCACACACTGTAAAGCAGAGCCACTTCCTTCAAACGAAATGCCATGATCACGCCAAGACCTGCCGCCGTTAAAAGCAGCAGAATCCAGACAAAATTGCCTGCCCCCATCGCCAGTGCGATCAAAGATAACAGTGCCGCAAAGCAGACGATACACCAGAGAACAAACTCCATCACGACACCTGTGGTCCTTCTTCTGACCAGTGCAGTAAAAATGTTGTCCATATAAACCTCTCCTTTCCCTAATTCAATAACCCCTTACTTTCTTCCCGAACCTGTCGGATCGAACCGATTCTTTCTTTGATCTCCGGCTCCATTGCATGTCCCAGGAAGGTCTGCCACTGTCTTGCACGTTTTACTCTCGGTTTTTTCGGCAAACACAATTTTGTATTTTTACCCTCCAGCCTCTTTATGATATCGGGTGGTTTTTGCCCGGTAAGAAGATAATAAATCGTGGCGCCAAGTGCATAAATATCTGTCCACGGCCCTTCATCGTACGGAATCCCCTGTCGTGCTGTTCGGTACTGTTCCGGTGCCGCATAGTTGACTTTCAGAAATGCCGCACTTAAGACCGGTCTTGCAGTGTTTGTATATTTGGCCGCCCCCATATCAATCAGGCAAATATCTCCGTTTGAAGTACGCATGATATTTCCCGGACTGATATCACTGTGGACAATCCTCTGGTCATGCATGGCTTCCAGTGCATCCATGACCGGATTTATGATCTCAGATAATTCTGCTGCGGAATATGGCTTATACTCTCTTTGCCGCATCTCCCTGCCAATGCTGATTCCGGATAAATATTCCATCACCAGATAGGCAGTATCATTTTCCGGAAATATATCATAAATCGTGACGATATGCGGTGTATTTAAAAATTTTGCCATCATCTTTGCCTCTTCGTAAAAAGACTGAAGACCAAAGCGATATGCATTCAGCTTGTCCGAAGACCTTACAGAAACATAAGAACTCTCCCGCTCCGCCCACTGCTCCGGAAAATACTCCTTCACCGCAACAAGACGTTTCAGATAAAAATCCTGGCAAAGATATACGATTCCGAAACCTCCGATCCCGACACAGTCCAAAACCTGATATTGACCATTTAGAATCGTGCCGCACGGCAAAACCTGCTCTTTCTTTCTGCCCTGTTCTCTGTACTGCGAAAAATCAGGCATTTCCTCTGTTTCCTGTAAATCTTTCGCTGCAAGAACCGCCTGTATCTGCTGTTTTTTCTCTTCTGCATCTTTTGCAGAAAACAACAGAAACCATTCCTCATTGATCTTTTTAACTGCCAGAATCTTTACAAAATGCTCATCTAACAGATTCAGTCTCTCCAGCTTCCGTGCCATCTGATAAAGCTGCTCCTGCTGCCCTTCTTTTGCCCGGAAAGCAAGCACTTTGATCTCAAGAAGCTGGTCATACATTCTCCATACGGTCTGTCCCGCTTTTTCCCAGTAGAGCATCCCCGACAGATAACGATTTTCCATGATGCCCTCCTTACTCATGATAGAGATCCTGATACAGTTCCCGGATCGACTGATACCTGTTTTCCGGCTCGATACTCAGCCCTTTGCAGATGGCAAGATCCCATTCATCCGAAATCGGAACTCCCATGACCTGCAGACGCTGCACCGTGTCGTGTTTCTGCCTCTCTGGTGACGGCGGAATCCGAATCCCGCTCATCAGAAAATACATGCTCGCACACATACTGTAAACGTCCGTCCATGGTCCCTGATTTCCGTCCCGCTTGTACTGTTCGATCGGTGCATAGCCATGTTTCAGCAGAACCGGTGCATTTTCGCTGTTTCCATAGGTACGGGCCGCCCCGAAATCGATCAGAACCGCATGCATATCTTTTCGTGTCAGCATAATGTTATCCGGGCTGATATCCCGGTGAATGATGTTATCCTCATGGACTGCCTGCAAAGCTTTTAAAACATCCTTCAGCAGAGAAATCACTTCCTCCGGCTTTAGTCTGCCGCCCCGCAGTCTGGCATATTGTTTCATATCAATGCCGTCTATGTACTCCATAACAATATATGCCGTCGAATTTCCGTAAAAGAAATCACGGACCGAAACAATACCCGGCATCAGATAATACCGTGACAGATTTTCTGCCTCTTTGATATAAGCCTCCAGTCCTTTCATATAAGCAGACTGGATCTTGTCCCAGTGCTGCGTGTACGTCTCCGTATTGCATAAAAGAGAAACGGAAAGCTGTTCCGAATACGTGTGCCCGTAAACATTTCGAACAGCGATCTCCCTTGGAAAATATTCCTTGACACATACACGCTTCGCCTGGTAAAAATCCCACGCAATGTAAGTGATCCCAAAGCCACCTATGCCAAGGACTCTGCCAAGCAAATATTTTCCGTTCAAAATCTCGTACGGCGGCAGACTGTTCTTCGGCTTCTGATACTTCCGAATATCAAATCCACACTTCGGACACGGCATCCCCGGCCACTGCAATTCCGTCATGCATCCCATACAGAGACTGTCCGGATTGACTAATCGCTTTCCCACTTTGATTCTCACCCCTTTGCGTTGTTATTTGCAGTTAGTAATCAAAAACATCCATTATAGTATCATCGAAATTTCTATCTGTGCTTTTATCTGCCGATTCATTTTTACTTTTAGCGGATTTGTTACTTGCTTCTCCTGTACTACCTCCAGCACTTCTGCCACCGTCAAATGCACCATTGTTTCCGCTGTTATCATATCCTGCCGACGGTGCACTGTAACTTCCGCTGTTATCATATCCTGATGATGGGGCACTGTAACTTCCGCTGCTCCGATTACTTGGTGCTGAAGTACTTGGTGTTTCTTTTTCTGGCTCTTTGACCACAATTTCGAAATAAACACCTTTTTTGATTTCTTCTTCGCCAATGTAATCTATTGGATTACCCCCACCCTCAGCTTCCAGCTTATTCATGTCACCAGAATAAACTTTCACTTCAGAAATTTTCCAGCTTAAATCTCCAACTTCTCCGGATTTTGTCTCAACAATAAAATAATTGATTCCTTTTTCTTCTAACTCTCTTACAAATTCTTCTGCCGTTTTTCCTTCATAATCCAGTACTTCTCCAATGACTTTGATTTTCAGGATTTTATCCCCTGGATTTGATTCATCATATTTTTTCCCGGCTGCTATAGTCTGACCAACGATGTCATTTACTTCATGTACACCTTTGATTGCATAATAATTTCTATCAAGAATACTGGATCGTTCAAGAGATTTCTTACCGACTTTCTTTTTCTTATTTTTATCGTTATATCGGTACAGCTGCTGTTGCGGTATCATATCAACTCTCTGATAACCTGTGAAATCAGGGAGCTGTTTCCAGTAGAAGAAATTGGTTACATAATAATAAATCTTTAACTCATCACTATATTTAAATGCTTTATTTTTATTATCATTACTGTTGATATCATCACTTGTAATCGTACCGGAACTGGTCTGAAGACAAATCAGATCATAATATTTTTCTCCACCGCTTTCTTTTGGAATAAAACGATTCTGATCTTGTGTATCAATCCCAAGCTTTTTTGCAATGGTATAAGCATCCAACCCTTTAAGTTCGCTGTAATACATTGTCTCCGTATACACGGTCAGATAAATCGTACCGGACACTTTTGTATGTAAACCATCGCTGGTATAAGTCAATCCGTTTTTATCTTCTTTCTCTTCACTGCTCTCCGTGGCATCATAAAGAACTGTTCCTGCCGGTACAGACTGATCAAATATAGAACCAACTTCTTTCGAAGGATCAAAAATAGTTGTTTTTGCATCCAGTTTCAGTTCCCATCCATAATCCTGATTCAGTTTTTCAATTTCTTTATTTGCCTCTTCCCGTGTTTTTCCTTTCAGATCCACCATAAGAACCTGCTGGACGTTTGCCATACTGGTCTGCGTCTGATTGTGAAAAGTAGACATTACACCGATTCCGGTGCCGCCGATCAGTGCAATACCAAGCAGACAGATTGCTACTTTTGCCCCAACCGGCAGAGCACCTATCTTCGCTTTGATTCCCTTCGGCTTCTCTTTTGGCAAAATCCAGGTCGGCTCGTAAACCGGAATAAAGAACTTGCCGTCAAGAGCCTCCATAAATTCTTCCGCACTCTGGAGTCGGTACTCCGGCATAATATTCAGGCACACCATGATCGCCATCTCTGCCTGCTGCGGAATCGAAATTCCCATATCAGACAGCGGAACCAGCGGATCTTTCTCCAGACGATCTATGGCCGGAACTGGCTTCTGACCGGTCAGCATTCGATAAAAGAGTGCCGCCACCGCATAGAGATCGGTATATGGTCCCTGCTCAAACGTGTTGCGGTACTGTTCGATCGGAGCATATCCGGCTTTCAGCCAGACATCCTTACTGCTGTCCATAACGGTAACATTTTTCGCCGCTCCGAAATCGATCAGTTTTACAATACCTTCTTTTGTAACAAAAATATTGTCGGGTGCAATGTCACGGTGAAGCACCCCTCTTTTATGAACTTCTTTTAAAGTATAAAGTACCGTCAGGATAACTCTTCGACTCCATTCATAATCCTTCTTATTTCCGGATTTCTGCAGGATCGTTTTAACATCCATTCCTTCCAGATACTCCATAATAATGTAACCGGTTCCATTCTCTTCAAAGAAATTCGAAATCTCTACCACGCCCTGCACATCATGCAGGGCAGCAACGTTCCTTGCCTCGACAAGGAACTGCTGCAGTCCACGCTGATAACGTGAAATCAATCTCTCATCCGTCACCACGACCGCCAGACCATTCTGACCCCTGCCGCAGTACTGTTCCGGATAAAACTCCTTAATCGCAACCTTCCTCTGCAAAATCCGATCCCAGCCAATGTAAGTATTGCCAAAACCACCGGAGCCAAGATGATACCCGACAACAAACTTCCCGCCAAGAACCGTCCCCGGCTTCAGGAAACGCGGCTTCTGCTCCTCCGGAGCCAGACTCTTGCCGCACACAGGACAGGTAGCGGCTTTGTCATTGGAGATTTGCGACATACAATGATAGCAAAGTTTCATTGTTTATTTCCTCCCGGGTTTTCTCATGTTTTTTTTACTGCTTTTTTTCTCCATCATTCCAAGGATCTGAACCATTACTTCTGCCGTTTTCGCTTTCAGAACTCGGGGCACTATAACTTCCGCTGTTATCGTATCCAGCACTTGGAGCACTATATCTTCCAGCATCATCCGAATCTGCTCCATCTGTGTTTTGTGTAGATGACTGCGGTGGAAGATCTTTAACTATAATCAAAAAACATACATGTCTATCCTCACCGTTTTCATTCAGTATCTTTTCAAAATAGTCAAGCGGATTTTCAAGATCTGTATCTTCAGCATTATATACTTTGACATCGACAATATCTCTATCTGGTACTCCCTCTATAAAGTCCCCGGTTTCATATTTACATTTGATAAGCCCGAAAAGTTCTTTATTTAACTCTTCTTCAAACTCTTTCCCCTTTTTCCCCTCATACTCGAAAACTTTTTTTATTGCTTTTACTTTTAATTGCGTCTTTCCCGGGTTGCTTTCATCGTATTTGGTTTCAGGAGCTATATTCTGGTCTACAATATCCCCTACTTTATAATCTCCCTGGATTGCATAATAATTCTGATCAATCATAGAATCCGAATCCGACAGTTTTTTCTTTCCTGCTTTTTTTCGTTTTGTCTCATTTCTATAACGATAAGCTTGATATTCATCATTTATATTCTTGCCTTTAAAATTCGGAAGCTCATTCCAGTAAAAGAAATTTGTTTTATAGTAGTAAATTTTGATATTTTCTTTTTGATACTTCAGGCGTTCGTCCGGATTTTCCAGGTTATCCAGATCCTCTTTTTTAATTGTCCGGTCTGAGATCTCCAGTGAAACTAAATCATAATAATTTTCCCCACCTTCTTCTGCAGGAATAAAATGCTCCTTATCTTTAGTATCAATTTGTAACGCTTTTGCCATCGCATAAGCATTTCCCATATCTCTGAGTTCTTTATAGGAAATCTTTGTCTGACTGTTCAAGGTTACTGTCACTTCCGTGACGTGTTTATCATCCTGCATCGATTCTGTCTGAGTCTGTTCTGTTTGTTCCTGTCCTGTTTGAGTTTCTTCCGTGTTGCTTTCTTTTTGTTGTGGATCATACAGTATCGTACCGACTTCCGGAGTCTGTTTTGCCACTGTTCTATCCGGTTTATCCAGATTAAAAACGGTTTCTTTTATTCCTGCATACTTTACTTCCACCCCTTGTTTTTGCAGCTTCTCAACGTACTCCTGAACTTCTTCCTCTGTTTTTCCGGTCAGATCTTCCATTTGGATCACGTTTGTAGCAATCACAGTACTGCTGTTTCGTGTATTTTTTACGATATATACACCTCCGGCCACTACCACACAGGCAAGTCCGGCTACCAGAGCTTTTGCCCAGACTGGAATTTTTCCTGTTTTATTTTTCTGCTGTTTTACCTTTATACGTTTTACTTCCCGGCTGTTCAGTTCTGCAAGAAATGCTTCCGCAGACGGTGTTCTGTCTTTCTGATAAACATTCAGGGCATTCATCAGAGCATTTTCCATATTTTTCGGAATTGAAATTCCAAGCTTTGACGGCTCTTTCAGATCATCCGATAATGCACGTTCTACCGATTCCTGCGGAACTGTTCCGGTGATCATATAATACATAACTGCACCAAGTGCGTATACATCAGTCCATGGTCCTCGTACACCTTTGCTTCGATACTGCTCTTCCGGTGCAAATCCTCTTTTCAGGATAATCGACAGACTCTTCGAATTTGCTGTCGTGACATAACGTGTCGCACCAAAATCGGTCAGTTTGATATCACCGGAATTTGTAACCATAATGGTTTCCGGTGAAATATCACAGTGTACGATATCCATGCGGTGCACTTCAACTAATCCCTGCAGAATTTTGCGGATAAAGTTTGCTGCTTCTTCTGCTGAATAACGTTTTCCGTTTTCGAGAATTTCTTTTAATGTATGTCCTTCTACATATTCTGAAATCACATAACCGGTTTCATTCTCAGAAACACAGTCATAAACTTTTGCGATTCCATTTATATTCCGCAGATGCTGGATACGATTTGCCTCATTCAGGAAATTGGTCAGTCCCTGTTCAAACTGCTGCTGACCGTCTCCAGAATAAATCGTAACTTCTTTTTCCCCTTCCGAGCGGGTGGAAAAATCACTCGGAAGGTATTCTTTTACAATTACTTTTCTGTTGTTTTCTGCATCCATTCCCATGTATGACACCGTATGTCCGCCATAGCTCAGAACTCGTCCGACGATGTATTTTCCGCCGATGATCGTACCCGGATCGAGATAGTAAGCTTCCTGACGAAGTGCAGTCTCATTAAATCCACAATACGGGCAAATGGAAAGATGATCTTCTATCTCATTCATGCAGCCCATGCATAATTTCATAGCTCTTTCGTTCCTTTCTTTTTCTGCTGATATCGGAACATTTACTCCGACTTACTTTTCTCTTAATGAGCCCTGACTGTATTCCAGTTATCAAATGTTCCAACGTAAGACATATACTGATTTCCTGAAATTCTCGTCTTATTTTTATAAAATTTCATTCCGCCTCCTGATGAAACACTCTTATACTGCACAACTTTTTTCAATTTTTTACCGCTCAGTTTATAACAGGTATAAGTGTTATCAGATGCCCCACTGGAAGTTAAAATGCAGATCTGTTTTTTACCTGAATTATAATAAATACAGCTGATTCCTGTTGAAGATTTTACACTTACCACTTTTTTCTTTTTGTAAGTATAGATTTTAAATCCTGATCTTGCACCGCTCATGTATTCAAAAAACATTTCCGGTACGCCATCCCGGTTAATGTCATACAAAGTGTACGCTCCATATGGATATTTTGATTTGGATAACAGTTTTTTTGATGCATATTTTTCATAGGCTCTCTTTACGGTTGCCGTGCTCGGTTTTGCTGCTGATACCTGTGTTGGTACAGTGAAAATTGTTGCACATACTGCGAATGTCATTGCTGCTTTTTTTAAATTTTTGTTCATTCTTAACATTGTCTTTCTCTCCTGTCTGATTATTTATTATTTTTCTACCGTCAACATTTCCGAAACATTTTTTCCATAATAAACTACTACCTGAAATTTGTATTTACCACCAAACTGTTTCAGATCGCTGTCCTTTATGTTCAGGTAACATTTCTTGGAATTACTTTTTGGATTAGTCATATCTCTGTCAAATTTCTCATTAAGACCACTTGCATCTTTAACGCGAATTTTTACCTTTGTAGCACCTTTATAATTGTATTTCAGATCGTAGCGTACTCCTTTAATACCGCCCAGTGTAATTGCTTTTCTTGTAACCTTAAAGGTTTTCGCTTCCGGCTTTGCAATTTTTACTTTCAGTTTTGTAGTATATGTTTTTCCGGCTACAGTTACTTTCAGTGGAATCGTTCCAAGCTTCACCTGTGAAAGTTTCTTTGAATTGAGCGTAAGTGTTGATTTCAGATTTCCGCTCTTCTGTGCATCTTTTAAACTAAAATACTTTTCATATGTTTTTGCATTTTTTGTTTTTGCATATGATATTGTATAATCTTCGGTATTATAAGTTGTTGTGATCTTTTCTGCTGCTTTCTGTGCACTCTTTGTATTAGTTTTTGCACCAATATAAATTGTAATTTCTTTCTTTGGCAGAGCTAATTTCTGTGTCACATCATCGCAGTCTCTGCAATGTTTCACCAGCTCACCTTCTGCTTTTTTCGTAGGCTGTTTCTTAACATCAACTACGATATGATGACCGGTTGCTTTAAGTATCAGACTGTTTTTATCTTTGATTTCTTTTGTTCCATTTTTGTCTTCAAAGATTTTTCCACAAACATTACAAGTATAGTATCCTTTGTTTCCATCCCTGGTACAGGTCGCTGCTTCTGCCTTCGTTTCTTTTATCGTGTGCTGACCGGTTGCTTCAATGATCACTTCAATATCAGAATTTACTGTATTTTCGCCTTCTCCAAAAATTACTTCGTATTTATAAAGACCAGCATTTACACAATCCGGTTCTCTTCCTGATACTTTTGTTGCTTCCTTTGTTTCTATAACATCTTCATTTCCACAAGCATTGCAGTGGTTCACCTGACTGCACCGAACCTTAGTTATACTATCTGCCAAACTCTTACTCCATTTTGCATTTTTATCAAATGGAACCCACTGAGTGTCTTCTGTAATTTCCTGATCTGTCGCATATTCCCACTTATACAGTGTAGTGTTGTCATGAGCAATTTTTGAAATCCCTATCGTTTTAGTTTTTTCGTACGGCTTGCCATTTACCGTTACACTTGCTGTATAGGTTGCCTGTCCAACTTCTTCACAGGTCGCCTCGGAATCTATCTGTTTAGTCACCGTTGCAGACACTGCCAGATCATCTATACCACATTCATCGCATTTTAAATGTAATGTTGCCGTTTCGTTGTTTTCTCCCCATTCCCACTCTTTAACTGAATATTTATGAGGATGTACTAAATTCTTTTCTGCATCTGTCAGATCATTGATTGCTTCCTGAATGTTTTCTATTGTTGTTTCTTCTGAATCTGTAGAAAGCTTTCTTGCTGCGTTTAATGCTTTTCCAAATTCATTCCAGCTTTCTTTTGTGTAATAATCATTACCTTTTTCTTCAATTTTTTCTGCCTCATCGATGACAAACTTTAATTTTGCTACCTCTTGATTGTACGCTTCTTCATCCTGATCATAGGTATACGTCAGTGTAAGTCTATGATTTTCATCGGATAATTCCACTGTATCTGGATAAATTGGTTGAACTGACTCGCCTTCTCCGATTGAAAGCTCCACTTGTTCGTCTTTAAAAACTTTGTTATCTGCTGCTTGTACAACAATCTTAACTTCATAATTCTTATGAGCTTCTATCGTTCCATCTGTCACATTATTCTTTCCATGTTTCCATATAACAGACTTGATTTTTGCATCTTTTTCCAAATTTTCTTCTAATTTTACGTTGACATCTGAAAACTTCTTATTAATTTCCAGAGCATTTATTACTATTTTTACTGGTGTTGCAAGTTCACTTGGAGCCTCTGTTTCCGTTTTGGTCTCTGTTTCTGTTTTGGTCTCTGTTTCTGTTTGCTTTTCTGTATCTTTCTCTTCTTCATACACCACTGCATCATAATCAGCCGCCTGTGTAACCGGCATCGGCAGCAGGGAAATTCCCATTGCCATACATAAAAGATACGCAACTATTTTTTTCTTCATATTCTTTTTCCTCCTTTTGCTATTGGAATAAAAATACATTTTCGTTGTTTCCGAGAGCGATTTTGCTTCCGCAGGCAACTTCCAGATCCAGGTTCTGCGGCAGGCAGTCCTGCTGGTCGTTGATGTAACTTCCGCCGCTTGAGTAGTCCCTGAAAATATATTTCTGTCTCTGTGCGTCCCAGCGAACGATACAGTGATGTCTGCTGATTCTGTTTTCATTTTCAAAAATCAGGTTATTATCATCTGCCCGTCCGAATGTGATCGTTTCTCCGTCCTTCATCTCAATTTTCGCTCCGGCATAGAGACCGCACAGTCCAACAAGTACACCATGTTTCTGTTCCGGCTGTGGTTGTACTGGTATATAATGCGGATCTTCTCCTGGCTGTGGTTGTACTGGTACATAATGCGGATCTTCTCCTGGCTGTGCCGGTACTTCATTCTTCGGCGGCTGTGGAATCACATTTTTCTCTCCCGGTATATCGGAAGTTCCATGATTGACAAAGTATTCTTTTCGATTGTTAAAATAAACCTTGTTTACAAGATACATGGAAATGCCCGCTCCGCAGCTTGCATATGCACCGGTAAACATATTCCATACATCACCTGAACTGTCACCAAATGCCTGATATACGATTACCGTTGCTATCACTATATACAGTAAATTTGCTCCAACGGTAATAAGTTGATAACTTAAGTATAGTTTTGGCCCCTGCTCATCAAAATGTGCCAGTTTCTGTCTTACAACAATTGCAAAAACGGCAAGAAAAACAGCTACCATTCCCATACAGATATCCAGTGTTTTTAAATTTCCCAACACTCCGTAAAGCAATTTCAACTCATAACTGTTTAATCCATACTGTGAACCTGTAAAAAGGGCAATTCCAGATCCAAGATTTAAAAGTGCTGCTGCAAACAGCTGAAAATAAATCACAAATTTATACCATTTCATTGGCTTTTCAAACTGTCTTTCCAAAGTACTCACGCTCCCCTAATTCTCTGCATAACTGTCTGTATATTTTTTGATACCTTCTGTTTTCTGTTTCTTGCCAAGCCCTGACACAAACTGAAGAAGTGTGCAATTGTTCGGTCCGGTTGCGATGCACTGTGTTCTTTGCTGTTCCATTGTGCTGAATCCGTCGTAACCTGCATTGTAGGTCGGGAACTGTTCAAACATTTTTCGCATGATCGGATAGGTTGTCTGTTTCTGCTGGTTTTTCTGTGCCTGTCCTACTTCGCTTAACATAACCCACAGAAGACGCATGCATGCGGTTTTCTGATCGCTGCTGGATGCCTGCGTGATCGCATAACGCTCTGAAAATTCAACCAACATTCTTCCTTCGTCATCCGTCACAACATAAGTCTTGTAATCACTCAGCTTATTTGCACCTTTCCTGGTGTTTGCAATTGCCTCATTCATGATGCTGCGGTAAGCGACTCCTGCAAGAATGTTGCTTCCGTAAATCTTTTCCTTTTTCTTGCCCTGGCTTTTGTTGATCTGATATTTATTATTTTTGCTGTTCTGTGCCGTCACACGCAGGGTCTGAAGTGAAACAAGATCCTTGATCATCTTATCATCCGGCAGTGCTTTTTTGTCTGCTACTTTCTGCCAGGAAATGTTATTATCCAGCAGCAGTACATTTGCAAAACTGTCATCATTTAATACTGCTGCATATCGATTGTTCAGCATATTTTTGTCATCTTGATTTACGGCTGCCTTCTTTGGATCTTCTGCAATCAGTTCTGAAAGTCTGATCGTATTTTCTGTTTCTTTTTCTTTCAGGAAACAGGAATCCTCCAACGTGTTGTCCTTATCGTACTCAAATCGGCAGGCATAGAGGAGAAGCGTATCCAGTCCGGTCGGGATTTCTGTCATTTCTCCGAACATTTCTTCGTTTTCCGGTAAGAAAAGATAATCATTTTTATTCAGGGAATCATAAACATTCTCTTTCAGAGAAACCAGTTTATAGCTGGAAATGTCTGTCACATGATCTGTCAGGAACATATTTGGAAGTTCATTCGCTTTCTGCAATGCTTTTTTCATGTCTGACTTAACTTCGATCTCAACCTCGACTTTCTCATCTTCGCTCTGCATTTTCTGGATATTTTCATCCGGATCAGAAGTCGTGCCCTTTTTAAATCCGTTCTTTACCAGTTCCTCAATCTGTTCTTTCTGGTCTTCGTTTTCTACCCAGACCACAATCTTGGTGTCATTTTTTATTTCGGCTTCAAAGATGGATGCCTGTGGTTTCAGAACGGTAGAATACAATCCAATTCCGACAGCTACTGCCATCGCTGCCGTTGCCGTCAGAGCAATTGCCCAATTTCTGGTTCTTCGTTTTTTCTTCAGTTTTTCTTTTGGATTTTCTGCGATTCTTTTATTCTGCAGTGCTTCCTGAAATTCCTGGATGCCCTGGAAACGCAGTTCCGGTCTGACTGCCAGTGCTTCCATAATGGCACGGTCTGTGTTCGCACTGATCTTGACGCCGAGTTCTCTTGGTGATTTCAGTTCATCTTTAAATTCTCGCTCGGTGGATTCGATCGGTTTGACTCCGGTCAGCATCTGATAGAGAATGGCTCCTACGGCATAAACATCCGTATAAAATCCCTGGCGGCTCTTATCCCGATACTGCTCCAGCGGCGAATAGCCGACTTTGATCACCGGTTCTGCCGCCATACCTTCTTTGCTGTTATTTAAACGTGCTGCACCAAAGTCAAAGATTTTGATGGTATTTTCATCGGCAATAAAAATATTGTCGGGGCTGATATCCCTGTGAATGATTCCTTTACTGTGAATTTTTTTGACCGCCTCGATGATCGGCATGATAATGCTCATGGCTGCATCCGGAGCGATCACGCCCTGTTTGTCCAGATAATCTTTCAGAAGTACACCGTCTATGTATTCCATTACGATGTAGGCCGTTCCGTTTTCTTCAAAGAAATCAAAAACGTTTACGATGTCTTTGGCTTTTCCGAATTGAGCTACGCTCTGTGCTTCCAGAAGGAAACGCTGGAGCTGCTCCTGAAACTGGCCTTTTTTGTCACCGGAAAGCAGACCGACTCTGGATTCTCCCGGTGCACGGTTTACAAGACCTGCCGGATAAAATTCTTTTACTGCAACCACGACACCGAGGGTCATGTCAAAACATTTATAGGTAATTCCGAATCCTCCCACACCAATCGCAGTCCCCACAATAAACCGATTCCCCAGGATGGTTCCCGGGGTAAGGTAATGTGGCTGCTTTGGAGGAGTTCCTTCTACATAACCGCAGTAAGGGCATACTTCATATGCACCCTTAACGCTAAAACAATTCATGCACAATTCACTCATACTTTTGCTCCCTTATTTCAATAAAAAAATATTTTCTCTGTTTCCCAGTGCGATCTGACTGCCGCACGGCACTTCGATCTCCAGATTCTGCGGAAGACAGTCCTGCGAACCATTCAGGTAAGTTCCGCTGCTGGAATAGTCCAGAAACAGATAGCTCTGTTTTGCTTCGTTCCAGCGGATCTTGCAGTGGTTACGGCTGACACTTCTCTGTCCGGTAAAGATCAGGTGATTTCCTTCTGCTCTTCCAAGTCGGATCTCTTCTCCGTCCTTCATGGCGATCTCGGCTCCGGCATAAAGTCCCTGTATACCGACCAGCACACCATGCGGCGGCATCTGCTGTTTTGCCTGCGGTTTTTCCGGCTGTTCTTCCAGCATTACGTTGTATTTTGCCTCTACCTGCTGCTGTTTGATCTCTGCTACCTGCGGTATCTCATCCGATGTTTCTTTGACAATCTTCGGCGTTGCGATCCATGCCAGCACGGAGAATACGGAACTGACTCCTGAAATGATCAGTGCATACATACTTCCATTTCCCATAAGGTACGACTGACCTTCTTCGCCCTGCAGCAGAAAATTTCCTTTTGTTGCAAACATTATGATATCCAGCAGAAAAACAAGAAAAATAAGAATGCTGCTCACTCTCTGTTTGTGATCTCCAACGATCCCCCATACGCACGCTGCGACGGCAATGACAAGCGGCAGTGCCATCAGTCCGAGAATCCATGCCGCCTGCGTCGTCGTAAAGGTCTGTGGAAGATCCGCTCTTACATTTCCGATAAATATACCGATCGCCCCCTGAATGTAATCCAGTCGGCTCCATATATCCTCCGGATAATTTTCCTGCACCCGTTTCATAAACGGCAGAAACAGCGTGACCAGCTCCAGCAAAATGCAGATGCTGCCCATTACCCGGAATTTTTTTGCGAAACGCTCCATTTTCTTTCCTCTTATCTGTTATTCATGTTTCTTTTTCAGTTCATCCAGCACGCTTCCCCAGCTGAATTTTGCACCGCACAGCGGCATAAACAGCAGGTTGACATCGCCTACGGTGATCATGTCATATGCTTCCAGTTTTTCCGGTGTCAGAAGCAGGTTGTTGTTGTGGTATGCAAGGCTGCTGGAGTCACCCGGCTGGATCAGATACATATTTGACTTCGGATCATATACAACGATGGCGTGGCGTTCTCTGGAGACGCTCTTGTCTTCTGTCAGGGCAATGTCCATTTTCGGGCTGCGTCCGATAAAGTTCTTTCCGACTTTCAGGCGGAAATCTGTTCCGATGTGCTCACCGCCAAGTGCAACCAGCCATCCCACGCAAGGTGTGGATACTTTGTTGACATGCTGTACAGATGCCTGTGCCGGCATTCCCGGTATTACCGGTCCCTTTGTTGCTTCTTTTGTTGTATCTGTAAAGACATCATCAAAAAATCCTACGGTATGATCATCATCGTCGTCTCCGCTCTGATTCGGATCCCAAGGTACGGTTGGAGTATCTCCGTTATCGACTCCCATTGTCATATCATTGGCGGAAACGCCTCCTGCAACCGGCATTACCGGCGGAAATGGCTGCGGATTTGGATTGAAGGCTCCTGCTGTCGGCTGCGGATTTGGATTAAAACCGCCTTGAGTCGGCTGCACATTCGGCTGAACCTTCGGTGGATTTTCATTCATAGGAACGGTAGGGCCATCGTCCCATGCTTCCGTAGGTTTTCCATCTATTGCACTTCCTCCGCTGCAATGCGGACAGGTTGGGTATTTCTCCTTATCGTAAAAATGTCCGTTCTCACATCTGCATAAATTCATAATGTTCTCCTTTCCTGCACATTCTGTGCTCCCATTTGTTTTTTCTTTTTATTTTAATGATGTTTTTTTATATCAACTTCTTCGTAGTGGAGCAACACCACGGAAGTGTTATCCTGTGAATGTGAATTTGCATGTGTTGCTGCCTCTACCAGAGCTTCTGCCTTCTGAGCCGGTCTGACTTCGTCTGCCAAAATGATCTTTTTTATCTGAGCATCCGGAAGTGTCTTGGTTATGCCATCACTGCAAAGCATGATCATATCGCCGTACTGCATGGTAAACGGCTCTGTATTGATGTCCATCAAAGAGACATTTCCCATGCCGAGATAACTGATCAGTGCTTCTTTGTGACGCTGTGCCATCGCTTCTTCCATTGTCATCTGACCGGCTGCCACTTTTTCCTGCAGTCTGAGCCAGTAGTTGTGGTCACGCGTCACCTGCTGCATCTGATGATTGCGGATGATATAGATACGACTGTCGCCCACGGATGCCCAGTATAATTTATTGTCTTCTACAATACATGCCACCATCGTTGTTCCGGATCCTCTTCCGTTTTCCTTCGGGAAAGCACTGACTACCTGATCGATCGCATAGATTCCCTGCTGAAAAAATGCCGGTATATTGACCTGTGGTGCTTTTTCGATATTTTTAAATCCCTGCACCATCATCTGGATTGCAGTGCGGCTCGCTTTGCCTCCGTCTGCCATTCCTCCCATTCCGTCACATACAACTGCCAGAAGTCGGATTTTTTTATTTGCAGACAGGACTTTGCTTTCACTGACATACAGTGCATCCTGCTGATAATTTCGGTTTCCGACGGAACTTCGTGCCAGTGTGGTCATCTGCGGAACCGTGCGGATCACCGGTCTGCTCTGCATCGGCTGCGGTATCGGCTCCGGCTGCACTGCTTTTTTTCTTTTTATTCCAAACATCGTCTGTTTCCACCCCCTCTTCTATTTGCTTTCTTCCGAAACAACATCCTGTGTTTCCAGCTGCTGTTTTGGAAGATGGAATACAAACTTTTCTCTTCCTGCCGTGATCACATCGCCATCCAGAAGCATTCTCCGGTTCGTGATCTTGACGCCATTTACAAAGGTTCCGTTTGTTGATTCAAGATCGACGATATAGCAGCCCATTTTGTTGACTTCTATAACAAAGTGCTGTTTGGATAAACGGTCATCGTCAAAGAAAATATTGCAGATATCGGAACGTCCTACAAACAGGCTTCCTTCTACATTCCATTCCACATCTTTGATCATTCCTGCACGGTCGGTGATCGTCAGGCGGATTTTCTTGCTGTCTGCTTTTTCCAGTTCATCCGGATCGACACCGACTACTTCTGTTTTTTTTATGCGGATCACAATCACGATAATCACACCGATGATCACGACCAAAACGATCAGTCCGATCCACCAGTAAGATTTGATCATGTTCTGGAATTCCACTTTTTTTGCATCCAGACCGGTTGTGATCGTAAACTCTGCAGTGACATCCATCTCATTCTGATCCTGTGATTTATCACGTATGTTGGTCAGATGCAGCGTATAGCTGTCATTATAAAGTTCTTCGCTGGTTGTCAGCGTAACTGTGATCTGATTGCCGGATGCTGCTGTATTGATCGATTCAATCGACCATACTTTGCCTTCTCCGTTATCGGAAACAGTCTGAATCATATAGTTGGCTGCTTCGTTGGCATCCATGTTGTTGACACCGTTTTGATCCTGAATAGAAAATTTGATGGAATTGCTGCTCACTTCTTCGACATCACCGGTAAGTACCGGGGCATCGCTGTCTTTATCATAAGCAGAATAGTCCACATAAATTTTTCCGACAGCGGAGTTATTCACAGTCAGTGCCAGTTTTCCACGGCCTGCCGTCTGATTGGTGGAAGCTGTCAGATTCACCACATAAGTTTCTTTCTGCCACAGTGTAGTCAGTGTCTTAAATGCAGCATCGACACTTTCCGGTGTGGCTTCCACGCTGCAGTCGTAATAATATCCACGGCTGTTTTTCTCTTCCAGAATCTGATTTCTTGTATAGGAAATCTTTTCATCTGCTTCTGCGGAACTGCCGGACTTTGGAGGTTTTCGGTTGAGCATGATTCCATATACCGGAATGGATGCTTCTTTTACTGTTTTGGCTGTAGAAACGTTATTAATATCTTTTCCCTGAGAATCGTCCTCTCCGTCTGTGATCAGCAGAAGAACGGTTCTTTTTTCCGGTGATGCCTGTTCTTTGAGGATCTGATTGATCGAACGGTACAAAACGGTTTTGATATTCGCCGATTTCAGATACGGAATTTTTTCTATTTTTTTGCAGTCGCTTTTCTGTTCTTTTTTCTCTTTGTCTTTGCCTTGTACCTTTCTGGCAAAAACCTGTGTTTTTTCGCCGCCGGCATTGTCCGTTCCAACGGTGTAAAGTGTCATCTCATCGCCTTTTTTCAGCGATTTTCTCAGATTTTTCAGCTGTTCTTTTGCTTCTGCAAACTGTGTTTCATTTACGGAACCAGAATTATCCATCAAAATGATATAATTCATCTTTTCGCCGCTTTTTTGAAAGGTAGTGATATCGCCATTCTGCGTAAGTTCGATATCACCGATCTTGCCGGTTACCGCTGCATCTTTTTTCATCTTTGAACCGGTTACATAGGCTTTCATGTTTGGTGCTTTACCGATGGCCTGTTCTGCCACATACGGTGTCCCTATAGCAGCTGCCTGTACCATACCGGAGCCTGCCAGCACCGCCAGCATAAATGCTGCAATAATTCCTGTTATTCGTTTTCCCATTTTCTCTTCCCCCTGCTGAATGGTATAAATATAAAACTCGTATCTCCGATCGTGATCTTGTCTTCCTGTTCCAGTTCCTCAGTAGATTCCAGAAGCTCATCGTTCAGATAAACCAGATTTCCTGATTCTGCTGCCACATAAAAAGAATCGCTTTTCGGATCGTAGATCACGGAACAATGCTTTTCCCGCGAAATCTTTTTGTCATCCACCATCACCACATCCATCGACGGACTTCTGCCGACAAAATTTTTGCCCGCATGCAGACGATAATCTTTTCCACGCTCATTTCCTGTCATGCAGACAAGCCATCCTGTCACCGGCTGCTGTCTGGTATCTCCGAAAAATCCAAAGGAGATTGTTTTATCATCGTCCTCTCCGCTCGCCATGCTGCCCGGTATCGCTGTTCCGGTGATCGGATTTCCCACTGAATTGCCGATAATGGCTCCCAGCTCATCTCCCAGCGATAAACCGACATCCGCAATCGATATCGTGCGGTCATCTTCTTCCACATCCTGAATACCGATTCCAAGCTTTTCACTTTCCAGCTTACAGTGCGGACATACCTTGTTGGTACTTGTGTCGTACCAGTGCCCTTTGCTACATCGTCTTATCATTTTTTCTTTCCTTTCAGGCGATCGTTTTATCTTACAAACACTGCAATCGCCGAATAATTATCCATGTTTGTGCCTGTTCCGTTTTTCAGCACAATCTCTTCCATTTTTCCAAGCCAGTCCTGCGGATCCGCTGCCTTTTTCAAAAGTTTGCACATCTGTTTTTCATCAATCAGCTCCCAGAATCCGTCGCTGCATAACAGAAAACTGCTGCGGTTTGTCAGTTTTATATCATCGACCACCTGATATTTAGGACTGTCCCATTCCGTTCCTATCACACGTAGCAGACGGCTTCGGTCTTCGTGGTGCCTGATGTCTTTCTCTTTGATATCCCCTCGATTTACCAGCATCTGCGGAACACTGTGATCCTGACTTCTCTGCACGTACTTTGCTTTTTCAAAATGGTAGATCCTCGAATCTCCGACGTGTGCAAATCTTGCTTTATTTCCCGACAGCTCAAGGCAGGTCACGGTCGTCTTCATGGAATTCTCCGCATGCTCTGCCTTCTGCTTCTCCAGGAGCTTTTCCTGTGCTTCCATAATGCTCTCTTCGACACTCATTTTCTTTTCCAGGGCTTCTTTTATGGTTTCCGTCACAAATCTGGATGCCACATCCCCATTTCCATGTCCGCCCAGACCGTCACACAAGATAAAATCCTGACGATCCGAGCTGATAAGAATGTCCAGAAAATCTTCATTGGCTTTTCGCTCCCCGGAACTTGTCAGCATGCCATAGGTAATATTGAATTTTTCCGTTGTTATCTCCTCCCTTATTTGCAGAAAATTATGAAAAAATTATACTTCTTTATTTTTTCAACCTATTTATTTCATATTTTCAGAACATTTAAGTGTTAAAATAAATTTTAATTTAATCCTGATTATAATCTGCACAGCATCATATTCCTGATTATTTTTTCGCAGAGTATCCTACTCTGCGAAAGTATAGAAAATATTCAGTTTTTCTAGTAATCCTGGGCATTCTGACGGCTTGAGCTGACGGCGAAAGAACAGGTTAAACGTTGCATATTCTGTCGTTTTAATTCCATTGTCGGATGTACATAACGATTCATTGTAATGTTTACACTGGAATGTCCGAGAATTTCACTCAAACTTTTTATATCAAATCTGGCTTCAACACATCGTGTCGCAAATGTATGTCTAAGTGTATGAAAATTTGTTTCTTTAATTCCAGTTTCTTTCAATATACGTTTAAAATGATTCTGTAGCGTTCTTGGTTCGATACAGTAATCTTCCTGACAAGTAAGCATATATCCTTGTTTTTCGTGAATGGTATTTTTCAAAAGATTAACAATATCTTCTGGAATCGGAATTACTCGAATGGAACAAGGGCTTTTGGGTGTTGTGAGCATTAATTTTGTACGTTGTTTTGCTGCATTTTCGACCTGCAGTCGCTGCATGGTCTGATGTACATAAATGGTATTTTCGATAAAAGAAATATCTTTCCATTGCAATGCACAGATTTCTCCGATTCTCAATCCTGTATAAAGACACAATAGAATTCCTATATTTTTAAGGGAAAGATGGGTACATAAATATTGACATAATTTCTCCTGTTCATGAATGCTGAAAATGCGAAATTCTCTGGCATTTTGTTTGATTATAATCTCTCTTGCATCACACGGTACATCCACTCCTTTTGCCTTTGCATAGCGAAACATATTTCTGACCAGCGACAGGACATCGGCAACTGTTTTTGCAGATAATCCCTGATGATTTTGCCCACCATTTTGAAGTAACTCTGAAAAAAATGAATTCAGACACTCTATGGTTAAATTATTGATCGGACAATTTCCAATTTCAGGAATTATGTAGGACTGGATCATATTTCTATATTTGATATAAGTAGAATCTTTTATTTGACATCTAATATCGGTTAACCACTCATTTGTTATATCTTGTAACAAAACGATTTCTTCTTTCAATTGTGCTGTCTGAAAATGCCCATTTTGTATATCTCTTTTAAAAGAAATCATTTTATTTTTTACTTCTCGATATGATTTTGCATAGACATATCCATAAATTGCTTTGTTGTTTGAGTCGTATCCTTTAATATATCTTCCTTCCCACCTGCCATCTTTACGCTTATAAATATTTTCTCCTTTTCTTGACATAACCCATAACTCCTTTCTATGACGGATATTTTGACGGCAAATATCCATATAACATAAAAAACAATACTTCTAAAGCAGGATTTTTTGTTTCAATCACGACACATTTTTTCAAATCTCATATTCAAACAAAGTTTTTCAAAGAATTTTTGTATTTATCAGCAAAATTGTTCAAATTTATTGCCGCATATATTGACATTTTAAGTGACGTTTTGTAAAATTAAGTAGAAGTTTGATATAAAAATCGATAATTATGAAATCGCAGAGTAGGATACTCTACGAAATTTAGTATTAGCATATTGTTCCCACAAAAAAAGATTCCAGAAACATTACATTTCCGGAATCTTCTTTCTTTTCCTAATATCTCTCCTACGTCTTTTCGCAACTTTATCAGTCTTATCTATCAACAATTTAATTGCACGCCGAATTTAATTTTTATTACAATCAGTTTACATAAGTTTTTCAAGATAATGCTACATTTTTGCTATTCCTTAACCGTTACTCTTCTGAAGTTCACCTTTTTCACTTTGGAATCCTTCAATTAAGACCAAGCTCTTCCATTTGCTCCCTGCAATATTTTTCTGCCATAATAATAAATTCGTCCGCAGTTAGGATCTGCTTTTCTGATTCTTCTTTACTTGCAATATAAAAATCATCATAGTCACTTGCATGCCGAATCTCTTCTGCTTGTCCAATTTTTCGTCCCATTTTTCTTGGAAATACAGATGTTTTTACATAATCCTTGTTGAAATTCGCCACAGCATCTTTGTGTCTTTTATATGCTTTTCCATTAATAGCATATACGGCATTAATCGCATGAAAGATAGCATAGTATGCTCTGTTATTTGCTCCTCGATAGTCTTCCATTGCAAATAACGCTCTTGCAGATTTCAGATCATTTTTCGCCGTTTCCAAACGATATAGAACCAAATCCTGTCTTGTACCAATTTCCGGTTTACGCTGCTTCATATAAAACTACCCCTTCTTTATGAACATTGGAATAAAACGGATAATTTACAATCCACTTTTTAAAATGTGTTTCGCTTTTTGCAATAGGCTTAATATCCAGATCATTGTCCATATTAAAATCATAGGTCATATAAGAAAGCTGTTGTGCATATGCCTTTAACTCCAGATCAGACATATCCAGTAAAATCATAATATCTACATCCGAATCCGGTCGGAAATCTCCTCTTGCATAGGATCCATATAGAATAATCTGTCGTATATGTGAACCATAAATCTTTTTAACAGCTTCTACATATTGCTCTATTAAATCCAGCATAGTCTTTGGCATATATCATCACCTCATTTTCAACTGCTATATCATAAATTATTTTCTAATTTTATTATAACCATTTTACAAAAGTTTCTCAAGTTGAAGATTTCTTTTAGGTCTCGCACCACCTAAAAAGAACCCAGGCGAATATTCTCGCTTGGGTTCTTTCTATTCTGAGATTAAATATTCATCAGATCGCTGAGTACTTTCAGTGCTCCGTCTGTTTCGTGGGCCAGTACGCGTTTTGCCAGTACTTTACCGAGCTGTACACCTTCCTGGTCGAAGCTGTTTACGTTCCATACGAAGCCCTGGAACATGACTTTGTTTTCGAAGTGTGCAAGCAGTGCTCCCAGTGTTTCCGGGTTCAGCTGTTCACCAATGATGATGCTGGACGGGCGTCCGCCTTCGAAGTTTTTGTTGCGGTTTTCGTCTTCTTTTCCGCATGCAAATGCTACGATCTGAGCTGCCACGTTTGCACACAGTTTCTGCTGGCTTGTGCTGCCCTGGATCACTACGTCCGTGTTCATCTGGTTATTCTTGAAGCCTACGAACTGCAGTGGAATGATGTCTGTTCCCTGATGGAGCAGCTGGTAGAAGGAATGCTGTCCGTTTGTTCCCGGTTCACCGAAGATAACCGGTCCGGTTACATAGTCAAGTCTCTCACCGAAACGGTTCACGCACTTACCGTTGGACTCCATGTCAAGCTGCTGCAGATGTGCCGGGAAACGGCTCAGTGCCTGTGAGTATGGCAGTACTGCTGTGCTTGGATAGCCCAGTACGTTACGCTCATAAACGCCGATCAGTGCATCCAGCATTGCCGGATTCTTTCTGATGTCTTTTTCTGTTCCGAGTCTGTCCTCTTCTGCTGCACCGTTTAAGAATCTTTCGAATACTTCCGGTCCGAATGCCAGGGATAATACGGCTCCGCCTACTGCGGATGTGGATGAATAACGTCCGCCGATGTAATCATCCATAAAGAATGCTGCCAGATAGTCGTCGCTCTTTGCCAGTGGAGATGTCTCGCTGGTTACTGCGATCATATGTTTGGAAGCATCCAGTCCTGCATTTTTCAGGGCATCTTTTACGAAGGACTCGTTGGTCAGTGTCTCCAGTGTTGTACCGGATTTGGAAACCAGGATAAAGATGGAATGTGCTACGTCGATACCATACAGAACTGCTGCTGCATCATCCGGGTCTACATTGCTGATGAATTTTGCTTCCATCTTGAAGGTATCGTTTTTCTTTGCCCAGTTTTCCAGTGCCAGATACATTGCACGAGGTCCGAGGTCACTGCCGCCGATACCGATCTGAACAACGGTTGTAAATTTCTCACCTGCTGCATTTGTGATTTCTCCAGCATGTACTTTGTTTGCAAAATCTGCGATCTTCTGCTGCTGTTCTTTGTAGAAAGCACGTTTGTCTGTACCGTCAGCATTTACAGCCTCACCGAGCTGACCGCGTGTCAGGTGATGAAGAACCATTCTCTTCTCTCCGGTGTTGATAACTTCACCATTGTAAAGTGCTTCGAATTTTTCAGTCAGCTGTGCTTCATCTGCCAGTTTCTGCAGATCTTCCAGCACTTTGTCATCTACCTGCTTTGCAGCATAATTATACGCAAGGCCTTCTGCCATCGGTGTGCTGTATGTTTTCACACGTTCTGCACCGTTTTCTCCAGACATTGCCTCTGCGATATTTACACGCTCTGCCTTTGAAAGATTTTTAAATGCTTCCAGTGTATCCAGGTTGTTCCAGGTAATCATAGTAGATTCCTCCTTAAATGTATAAAATGATGTTGGGTTCAAAAGATGCCATACGAATTGTTCCGTACTTCGTACTTCCACAATTCTACCCAATATTCGCATATCGTGAAGCTTACGCTCCACTTTTATGCTCATATCGGGGCGGGTCATTAAGCCATAAAACCACTCTTGTGCAAGCACATCATGGTTTCAGGCTTTTGACCCTGGCATCATAAAATAGTATAAGCGGGTGTGTGATAAAGTTTACTTCTCTAAATCACTGATGATTATAATAGCAAACCTGCATAAATTCAAGCATCAATCGCATCTCCATGGTTTTTTACACCGTAAGAATTGTTTTTTACCACCATTTAATCTCCTGCCGTTTCATTAAATTTACTAAACAGTTGGAGATACATTGCCATTTTATCCACTGCATCCACAGATACACCAGGTTCGGTATCAATTTCGAAATAGCATTTCTCCCCAATATAACCCTTGAGATCTGCTTTTCCGCTGCCGATCTGATTGCCCTCGTAATCGTAAAGTTCCTCTCCGTGTTCTTCTGCCAGATAATCTTTGGGATTTCCGTCTGCATCCATAAATATGAGATAATATTCACGTTCCAGATTTTCGTTCTCGAACAACCGCTTCTGTGCATAGCCAAGGCACTGATTGTTTTCATCATAATAACCATAGGTTGTCCCGGCAATCACGCCATCGATGTTATTGATCGGCTCATCAGTCACAAATTTCATCCAGAACCAGGTTTTTCCATCGACCGATACCGTCCATTTCGTATTGAGAATACCTGTTTCTTTTAACCGCCCGGCTATTTTCCCGTCCGCAAGAATATTCCCCTCCTGGTTGACCTCATCCAGATCTCCTTCTACCAGAAATGTCCGGCACTGACTCATTGCCTGCTTTGCTTCCTCTGCAGATGCATAGGACTCGACATTAGATTTTCTGCATCCCAAAAGAACACTTGCCAGAATACACCACATCACTGCGATATACACCGCTTTTCTTATCTTTGCTTTTTCTTTCATTCACACCTCCTAACTGCGATCCCGTGCAAGTTCGCGTGCCACCATCACCGCCATTGCCGCAAGCAGCGGAAGATATTTTTCTTCATATGCAATGATCACTGCATTGTCAAAAACGATATTTTCCATTTTCAGATCCAGGTTGTCCAGGATTGTTCCCAGCGTTTTGCCATTTAAGGTTACGCAGAAATTATGGCCGATCGAACCGGCATATTCGGTCAATTCCAGTTTTCCTTCTTTGACCTTCATCTCAAATTTATCTTTGACCAGCACAAATTTCTTCTCCAGCGTGCCGTAAAGCTCACCCAGGTAATAAAACTGGTAGGTCGGCAGTACACTTACGATCTTCTTGGTCATTTTAAAGATCTCGTTATGCTGATTGTCATAAACAGAAAGTGTACGCAGCGGAGCCGTTCCTTCGATTTCGAAAACACGGTTTCCTTCGTTGTCACAGAGATCAAAATGCTGACCGGTCAGTTTAAAATCCTCCGTAAAAGTATAGACTTCCGATGGGCGGGACTGCGGAATTTCCAAAACCTGTTTTGTTTTCACAAAATGCTCCAGGCTCTCCTTCAGTTGCTTCTGCATCAGAAGCACATCCGACTGATAGCAGACATATTCTGCTGTATTATCGCCAAAATCCTCTTCTGCCGGAAATACCGGATCGTTATATTTTCCTTTTATCATGCTGGTCATGAACGAATAGCCAAGATAACCGATATTCCCGTCTTTTGAAAGCCAGAAATAGAGAAAATCGCCGTTTTTGTCCGGTCCGAACATCAGAGCCGGCTGTCTCATCGTGTAAAACTGAACAAGATAACCGGAGCCAAGCGGCGTGCGGACATCTTTGTAGGCCTCATAAAATTCTTCAATCTTTCTCGGACAATCCATGGCGATCATACTGCAGATATCCGTTGAACCGTTATAATCATCCGTCGATCCCAGCATCCAGATTGCAATACCAATGATCAGGACAACCGTTGCAATGCTGACCGGGATCTTATTCCAGTTCCCTTTTGATGCGATCCAGAAGGAAAATGCACAAACGATCACACTGATAATACGGTATTCCCACATACGCGCTCTAAGTGGAGCGGAGAGTTGCTGTTTTTCTGCTCCCTGCATAGTTCCAATCCTTTCCGGGCATTTGTGAGTACCAGAAATCCTCTCTGGCACTCACTGCCCAAGTCTTTTTATCTTATGCTTTTTCAGGTTTTACCTTGATCGCCTGTACTTTTTCTTTTTTTGCGGCTCCGCGTGCTTTCAGTATCTTCCTGTAAGCAGAAAGTTTTTTCTTCGGCACTTTGATGACCGCTTTCGCATGGATGCCGAAAAATGCCTTGCTTCCCACTCTTTTCTTCGTCAGTTTTGTCGTTTTGATCGTGATATTTTTCAGGTTCTTGCAGCCATAAAATGCTTTCTTTCCGATCCTGTTCACGCCTGACGGGATCATCACTTTTCGGATTTTTTTCTGATTCTTAAAAGCATTCGCTGCAATCTCTGTAACTTTATAAGTAACATGGTTTACGGTAACACTGTCCGGTATTTTTACCGTTCCTTTGACACCCTTTTTCGGTTTCAGATATGCCACTGTAAATGTCTTTCCGTCCGCACAGGTTACTTTATACTGATTTTTGTCCGGTCCTATGAACTTTGTTCCTTTTTTCAGATATTCTGGTTTCGATGGCTTCTGTATCGGCTCAGAAGTTCCCGGCTTTTCACCTGGATCTGACGGTTTTTGTGGTGTCTCCGGCGTTTCCGGTGTCTCCGGTGTTTCGATCATCACCGTTTTTGTCAGAGGGATTTCTGTGACTGGCTGTACCAGCCTGTAATTTGCTTTGTCTTTTCCGGCAAGCGTCAGTTCCGGTAATGTTACCGAAGTATATTCTCCTGCTTTTTTATCTTTTAACGTTCCATGAAGATCCGTCAGATCTACGCTCACTTCATCACCTTCCAGCATACCGCTTAGCAGTACTTCCGTGATGGCAACCTGATTTGTTCCATCATATTTCCTGTTTCTGGCGGTCGCCTTTGTTACCGTAAGTTCTTTTGCATTTACTTTGATCGCTGTGCTGCCTTCTGCATTTGCATATGCCTCATCAGATGGCATAAAGATCCATTCTGCACTTGTCACGGATGTATCCGGTCTTTGTGTGCCGTCTTTCCATTCAAGCGTTCCTTCCACTGTATTTCCTTCTTCGTCCACAAATTCTGCTTCCGAAAACTCCAGTGCCGACAAAAGACCACCGTAAGTAAGCGTATCTTTTTTCAGGGTTACTTCTGTTCCTTCCTGTAATCTGACCGGTGTCTGGTCATTACATTCCAGATTGAAGGTGATCACAAAGTCCTCATAGTTCTCAGTCGTAACTTTGATCTGGATCTTTCCTTTCCTGTCCAGTGCCCCCTGCTTCACTGTATAAGATAATATATCGTCTGCTATACTCGGTTCTGTGATATATTCCATGTTTCCGGTCATCTCCGGTGCAGCATACTGTGCATTCCCGCAGTCCACCGGGAGGATTTCCCTGAGACTGATCCGCTCTTCCTGATCCTTTAAATATAAGTAACTTTTATTCTGTTCTTCGATCTGAAGCCCACTGCTTTTTGCCACATTCACCGCTTTTGTCAGAGGAATTTCGTCTGTCGGCTGCACAAGAATATAATTCTCTTTGTCTTTTCCGATCAGGGTAAGTTCCGGCAAAGTTACCGAAGTATAATCGCCCGCTTTTACATCTTGCAAAGTCCCGCGGATTGTTCCGATGTCTGCTGAAATTTCATCTCCTTCTTCAATGCCCCCAAGAGTAATATCACTGAAGCTGACATACGCGGTTCCGTCATATACTTTATCATCTGCCGTTGCCGCTAAGACTTTCAGTTCTTTTGGCTCTACCCTAATCGCTGTGCTGCCTTCTGCGTTTGCATATGCCACATCATCCGGTGTAAAGATCCATTCTGCACTTGTCATAGATGTATCCGGTCTTTGTGTGCCGTCTTTCCACGCAAGCGTTCCCTGAACCTGCGTGTCGGTTCCCTGCTCAACAAAGACTGCCTGTTCTTCCCCTTCCAGATTCAGCTGCAGATCGGATAATGTTCCCCCGTAAGTAAGCTTCTGATCCTGTAAAACTTTTACCTCACTGCCTTCTTTCAGGACAATCTTTTTCTGGTCTGTCAGTGTGACCGTTAAGTCATAAGAAACATCCTTATAATTTTTCATTGTTACCCTTACATGAATTGTGCCTGTTTTTCCTATCATGCTCCTGTCTGTAAAATCTTTCACTTTATAATTTAACTGTCCATTCCGCGTAATCTCATAATCATCAAAAATCTGCTCATCCCCTGCTGCAGAATAGGAATAATAATCTTCCTTTTTGTCCGCCGGGAGTTTTGCCCGCAGATCCACAAATACCGTGCCAGAACCCTTGGTATAAATATAACTTGCCGATTCATGAAATGCAGTCTGCTGTGGAGTCTTTTTCTCAACATGAACTTCTACACCTTTTACTACATAATAAGGATAATTTCCATCTTTCGGTGTAAAAACAAGATCGCATATCAATCTTTTTCCAAGTTCCGGTATCACTTCCAGATTTTCTTTCTCCGTAAAACTCCAGGTTCCTTCCAGCAGCGTACTTTCTCCGTTTCCGGTATCTGCCCTGATCACGCCCGGAATTAAGGTATACTCCTGCAAAGTTTGTTCTACATTTCCGGAAATCTGCGGAAGTGTCTCACAGCTCATACCTGTATTTCGAACCTCCACATTTTTCAGATCACTCTGAGTAAGTACTTCTTTTCTGCTCAGAAAGCGTCCATCTTCCGTACTGTAGAACGCATAACCCTGCGGAAGCATATTTTCTGCACTGCCTGAATATAATACGATGTTCTGAAAATTTCCGCCGGTCATTTCTATACTGTTTTGATAACTGTCCCAATAGCCGATCTGTCTGAAATCACCGCTTTCTATTCTCAGTTTCCCGCTCCTCTGTGCTATTACAATATCAAAGGTTCCGTTTTTTACCGTAACCTCTGCTCCGTCTATGTAGATCCGGTCAACACTTTTCGCTGTCAGAGATTTTTGATTTAAATCCAGAGTGATTTTTCCACTTTTCAGAGTCGGAAGACTTCCCGTATTTTCCATTGACTGCATAAAGGTAATCTCTGCTTCTTTGCCATTTGCGTATTGTAACGCTTCTTTCAGTGTATCTACATAAGTTTCTACTCCATTTACGGTGATCCGAACATAACCCTGGAAATCCGGATTTTTCTTATGGCACCACACGCAGTACTGCACATCCTGCTCATAATCATGTTTCTTACACGCCTCGACATGCACATTCGTACAGCTTGTCTCGGCATATGGCTGTTTCTCATTCGTCTCATTATCCACCAGACAAAGCTCTTCTCCAAGTTCTGCCCATTCTTTTGAAACCCGATCGAATTTTCCACCGCTCACCTTAATTTTCGCACCGTTATACACAAAATAGCTGTTCGACTGATTTTCATAAATTCCGCCGGCAAATTCTATATTTTTACTTCTTACTAGCAACGTACCGTAAAATACACCCGTCTGCGTTTCACTGCTGTCTGTAATTTTAAGAGAAGCATCCTGATTCAGAGTGGTCCTCTTTAAATTTTGCAGACGATATCCATTCAGATCCAGAATCAGATTTCCACTGTTTACCTCCACTTCCCGTACCGATTCAATATTCTTCAACAGCTTCATCTGTGCTGTTTTTCCCTCTGTATCACGAAATGCTTCTGTCAAAGTAACATATGGTTCGGAATGTCCATCCATAGTTACCTCAATTTCTCCGTCCGAAATTTTATATAACAGATAATCCGATTCTGATTTATATTTTTCACGGAAAGTCATTTCTACTTTTACATAGTAATCGCCTTTATCAGCTGGCGCTCCGCCTTCGGTAAGTGCACCGGCATTTTCTGCATTTGTCAGCACGCTGCCGCGATCTTTATAATAAGTGGTTTTTACGGATGTCGGTGTTTCCTCGCAGCTCCAGGTGATTTTTCTTCCTTTTTCAAAGGACAGTTCCCGTGGATTTCCGGTATAAGCATAATCTATGCTTTTGCTGCCTGCGATTTTTTTCATCTGGATTTCGGCATCGAAGTTGATCTGATAGGAAAAGATTTCTGAAGTTTCCTGATAAAAATCTTCCACTTCCAGAGCCGTCACTTTTACATAATATTGTCCCGGCAGTGCCGGTGCTCCGCCTTTTTTAGCAGCTCCGCTGTTTTCCGCCGTGGTCGGTATCTGTGCCTTTTCATCCAGATAATAGCCGACCTCTATTGCTCCGTCCCCTTTCCAGTTAAAAACCTCGTTTTTTTTCAGAGACAGTGGCTTTGTTTCAGACAGATTATCGCTTGTCCGCTCAATCTGGGTACCGGATACCAGTGAAATCTCATTTTTTGCCATACTTCCCGGATGATTGCTGTAAGTATCGTTTTCCTCCAGATAATAAACCTTTCCATGTGTGCCATCCATTACAGGATAAGCATCCGGATTTTCTTCAAGATTCTGGAACCACTTTGCCTGTGAAGCCAGAGAATTATCCTTTCCATTTAACACCCAGGTCGCCTTTCCGGATGCAAACTCTGCGGTTGTCATACCTTCTGAATCTTTGACACTTCCATTTTGATTTTTATTATAAACCTGTCCCTTAAAACGATCGGTATTAAAAACACAGTTCTGAATTGTGTCACCCTTGTCCAGACTCCCTACAATTCCACCTGTTATACTTCCTGTCATGACTGCATCGCTCCAGCAGGAGATGATATCACAGGCTTCTTGATTCTTATAGCCTTGATAAGCAACTATACCGCCGGCATAATATCCATCTGCTGTTCCGGTATTATAACAATACTTGATATAGGTTCTTACATATTGTTTTGAGCTGTTCATATCACAGACCTGCTCCCCGGCGATACCTCCGCTGCGTCCCCAGCCCCACGTTGCCTTTACCGATCCGCTGTTTTTGCATGATTCGATCCAGCCCTGCGAACTTCCGACAATGCCGCCGCCGAAATCATGAGCTGTTACTTTTCCGTTGTTCCAGCAGTTGATCACCTTTCCAAGCCTGCTTTTTGCCGCAATCGCTCCGGCCGCGCTCGTTGACGATGTGAACACACCATTCTCCACTCCAAGATTTTTGACAACGCTGTTCTCCATCAGCACTGCAAACAATCCTGATACCTGTTTGTCTCCTGTCCGCTCGCAGACCAGATTGCTGATCTTGTGTCCGTTTCCGTCAAAGGTTCCTGTATAACCCTTATCGGTATCCCCGATCGGTGTCCAGTCTTCGCCTGTCATATCAATATCCGCCGTCAGCACTGCATTGACAGCGTTCTCCCCGGCATTGACCTTCGCCGCAAATGCCTGCAGATCTTCTTTATCTGCGATCGCATAATATCCTGCATAATCTCCGCTTAAATGAAAATTACTCTGGTTCTCTTCAGTAACCTGTACCAGTCCTGCTGCATTTGCCTGAATACTTACCAGACCACCAAAATCCATTGCGGTAAATACAAGTGCAAATGCAAGTAATCCTGCTGCAATTCGTTTTCTCATATCTTCCTCCTGTTTTCTTTTTTTAATCTTTCATTCCTGACTGATTCCTGCAAATTGCTCCGTTGAAAACTAACTTTCGCAATTCTATAACCATTATATAAAATTAAAAAAGCATTGTACACTAGCCAAACGGCTAGTATTACAATGCTTAACCGGTCTTTCGACAAAGTTTTTCTGTTTTACATCGAAATCCATCCCAGTACATTTGCAATGGAGCTGAGAAGGATAATGATAACGCAGGCGGATGCCAGATATTTCAGGAAGAAATGATATAATTTCTTGCGTTTAAAATCAGATGACTGTTCAATCTCCGCATCCATTCTTTTAAATCCGACGACTTTCAGGATCAGAATGCAGGTAGCAAGTGCTGCGATCGGCATCATGACCGAGTTGGTCAGGAAGTCAAAGAAATCCAAAAACTGCATACCAAGGATCTTCACAGAGTCCCAGATACCATATCCAAAAGAGGATGCCGTTCCGATCACCAGCATCACGACAACCATCAGCAAACAGCATTTTCCACGGCTCCAGTGAAGCTCATCGTTCAGGGTGGAAACGCTGGTCTCAAGAAGTGAGATTGCACTGGTCAGTGCCGCAAACAGAAACATCAGGAAGAATGCGATGCCGACAATCGTGCCAACTCCCATACTCGCAAATACTTTCGGCAGGGTGATGAACGTCAGTGCCGGTCCTGCCTGGAGCGTTTCCATATCTCCGCCGGAGAATGCAAACACTGCCGGAATGATCATCAGACCGGCCAGAAGTGCGACACCGGTGTCAAAAATCTCAACCTGCGTGGTGCTTTTTTCGATGTCTACATCTTTCCCGATATAAGATCCATACGTATACAGGATACCCATCGCGATCGACAGGGAATAAAACATCTGTCCCATCGCCGCAACGACCGTCATCCAGGAAAAGTTCTCCAGATTCGGGATCAGGAAATATTTGATGCCTTCCACGGCTCCCGGTCTTGTGATGGAATAAACAGCCACACAGGCTGCCAACAGGATCAGAAGCGGCATCATAACCTTTGAAACACGTTCTACTCCATTTTTTACACCTGCAAGAATGACAATAAATACCAGTGCCGCAAAGATCAGAAACCATATTTCTACTTCCATGGAAGAGGTGATAAAACTGTTGAAATAGCCGTCCTGTGCAACAAGGTTTGCATTGCCCCTGATATACTCAAACAGATATTTCAGAACCCAGCCGCCGATCACACTGTAATAAGGAACGATCATCATCGGGATGACTGCGTTGATCCAGCCTCCCAGGTGAAACGGCAGGCTCTTTCCGAATTTGTGGAAAGCTCCAACCGGGCTTTTTTTCGTCATACGTCCCAGTGCTGTTTCGGATACGATCATAACATATCCAAAAGTGACCATTAAAATCAGATAGACAAGCAGAAACATACCTCCGCCGTATTTTGCCGCAAGATATGGAAATCGCCAGATGTTTCCAAGTCCAACCGCAGAGCCGGCAACTGCCAGCACATAACCGATGCGACCGGAAAATTTTCCCCGTGCGTGCAAGAGATTTTCTGCATGTTTTTTATTTGTGCACATAAAAAGAATCCCCCTGTGGTAAAAAATCCCTTACAGCAGAAACTGCCCGCCGCAAGGGATTTTATTATTTAAAACTTACAAAATGATTGTTTTCAAGAATCTGAAAATACTTTACGATTCGTGGATAAAGGGGTTCTGCCGCTTCACCAAACCGCTCTTTTTCCAGAGCAGCCAGATCCATGACGGTTCTCTTTCCATCGATAAAAGGCCAAAGATAACTTCCATGTACATCCAGATGTATCTTTGTGACTTCCGGGCGGTTAAATACTTTCTGTGCGATCCCGTTAAAAAAACCTTCATTTTTTACTTCCAGTATCACGCGATCCCTGAAGTCTTTGTGCCACTTCAGGCCTTCGGCTTTTACCGGAATCAGATCCAGATAATTTATCTGTTGTTCCTGTTTCTTTTTTTTCATGCTTTTTTCTTTTTCTTAAGAGAGAAGTAAAGCAGGGATGCAATCATCAGCACCATAAGAATGACACCACCGATGTTGCCAAAGTTTACACTCTCTCCGATGCTTGTGTTGATACCAAATACTGCGAAAATTGCCAGCAGGATACCTACCAGACCTTCTCCGGCGATCATACCTGCACAGTACAGTGTTCCGTCTGTGGACTGCTGTTCTTTTGTTTTTTCATCGACATTCTTACGTGCATCCATTACCATACGTACAACACCACCGATCATGATGGTTGCATTCAGGTAAATCGGCAGATACAGACCGATTGCGAACGGCATTACCGGGATACGAAGGATCTCAAGTCCCAGTGCCAGGAATACACCTACAAATACCAGATTCCATGGCAGGTTTCCTCCCATGATACCTTCTACGATCATCTTCATCAGAGTTGCCTGTGGAGCCGGTACTTCTGCTCCGCCATAACCCCATGCTGCATTCAGCAGGTAGAGAACACCGCCGATAGCCAGACCGGATGCAAGAACACCGATCAGCTCACCAATCTGCTGTTTTTTCGGTGTAGCACCAAGCAGATAACCGGTCTTCAGATCCTGTGAAGTATCGCCTGCGATTGCTGCGATGATACAGATAACAGAACCGATTGCGATTGCTGCTGTCATACCGTCGATACCTGTTTTGCCGCTTCCTTTGATCGCTATAGTTGCGATCAGCAGAGTAGCGATTGCCATACCGGATACCGGGTTATTGGAACTTCCTACCAGACCTACCATACGGGAGGATACCGTTGCGAAGAAGAATCCGAAGATTACGATCAGTGCTGCTCCAAGCAGAGTTACCGGGATAGCCGGTACTGCCCAGATGATAACGACCATGGCAACGATTCCGATCAGGATGAACTGCATCGGCAGATCCTGTGCAGTACGTGCAGTACTTGTATTCTTTCCGCCTTTTACGCTCTTCATAGAGTCGCTGAATGTTCTTACGATCAGAGGCAGAGATTTGATCAGGGAGATGATACCGCCTGTTGCGATGGCACCTGCACCGATATATTTTACATAAGTGCTCCAGATAGCTGCTGCACCGCCGCCTGCATAAAGCTGAGCGATCGTTTTACCTGCTTCTGCCGGATACAGCCAGGTATCAGGTCCGAACAGACAGATCAGCGGGATGATAACCAGCCATCCAAATACAGAACCAACAAACATGTAAGATGCGATCTTTGGTCCTACAATATAACCAACACCAAGCAGTGCCGGGTATACTTCCATACCGATCTCACCTTTGAAGGATTTAAATGCTGCTGATACGTCTGCCGGGATCACCTTCAGACCGTCAACAACAAATTTAAATACTGCTGCAAGTCCCATACCGGAGAATACCGTAGAAGCGTTTGCTCCGCCTTCTTCGCCGGCCAGAAGTACGTCTGCACATGCAGTTCCTTCCGGGTAAAGCAGTGTCTGGTGCTCTTTCACGATCAGGGCATTACGAAGCGGTACCATGAAAAGTACACCTAAAACACCACCGCAAAGTGCAATCAGTGTGATCTCGACAAGGCTCGGCATAGAGCAAAGACCATCTTCTGCCCAGAGGAACAGTGCCGGCATCGTAAAAATCGCTCCTGCTGCAAGTGACTCACCGGCTGAACCGATGGTCTGTACCATGTTACTTTCAAGGATGGAATTCTTACGCATGATAATGCGAATAACACCCATAGATATAACTGCTGCCGGAATAGAAGCAGAAACAGTCATACCAACTCGGAGTCCAAGATATGCATTGGCTGCTCCGAAAATTACTGCGAGCAAAACACCCATAATAATGGAAGTCACAGTAAGCTCCGGCATGACTCTGTCTGCCGGAATGTACGGTTTGAATTCGTCTTTCTTATTCATTTCCTTTTCCTTTCATACTTTTTTCTTTTAACAATCCGAAAACCTTCGTATATCCGCCCTCTTCCATCTCCGGATCATTATTTACCTAAAATAATCCTTATGAATTGCTCCGCTTTCCCTCAGCTTCTGCAATTCCGTATCATCATAGAATTACATTGTACCTAAAATCCGACTAAATTGCAAGAATATAATGTAATTTTCTCCTTTTTTCCTGTTTTTCCCACTATTTTTTTGTGCACTTTTTGAGATGCCAGGGTCAAAAGATCAAAATGTCGTTCTTGCTTGCAAGATAAGACATTTGAACTTGGGACCCGCTAAACATGAGGAAGTAGCTATTTACGCAGTAAATATGCGAATTCCGAATGTTTATAGAATTGCGAGAGTTACTTGTAACGGAGCAATTCGCAGGCATCTTAATGCCAGGGTCAAAAGTCTGAAATCGCACTATGAGCCGGACGGAATCCGCACAATTTTCTGTTCCCCTTCCATCTCTGTCATCACAAGCACCGGCATATGGCGTTTACGAAGTGCATGGATCAGCGGATACACCGCAAAAAGATCTCCCTGCACATAGACTGCTTCCGGTTTGGATTTCAGAATCTTTTTCACCTGATCTTTGATCTGTGCTTTCCATTCCTGCTTTTCAAGTGTGGATTCACCGTAAATGCCGTCCCACTCCATCGGCGGAAGATCCGGCAGCTCCATGTGCACGATTCTGGCACCGGAAAACTGCGGAAGTTTGAAAAGCAATGCATCGGCTGCCTCATCTGTGCCAAGATTTACGATCACAACCTGCTCATGGAACTGCTGCTGACTGATCTTGCATGCCTTTATGGCATCTTCGAGCGTACTTGTCGTCATAAGAAATCCGCCCTTATGACAGAATTCTGCACCGGAAAGACCGCTCTCTTCTTTTAATTCTTCTTTTTCAAGACCAAGCCAGCTTTCCGGGAAACTGCATTTATAATTCAGGGAGTATTCTCGCTTCTGAGGCTGAATACAGTAGCCGCCGCGATTGGATGGAAAGATCACGAATGCAATGTCTGTCTCGGAAAGATATTTCTGGCACGGAACATAATCCGGCAGCGCCAGAATCTGCTTTTCATCTGCCGGCTTTTTGCCGGAAGCGATCTCTTCCTGATGCTGTTTTAAAATTTCTTCTACACGTTTGTCGGCACGCTCATTGCCCCGATAACGCTCCAGTTTGTTATCGAGGATCATGCCGGCCACACCGACCGCCTGAAAGAACGCCGCATCGTTTCCGCCCTGTGCATCCCATGGCGGATTGAAATTGCCGATCAGGGTGGCAAGTTCATTTTTTTCGCCGGTGTTGTCATTGTTGTCCAGTGGCTGCACAAAAGCCTCGTCAAATTTTTCTGCCAGTTCTTCTCCTAAAATCTCAGCACCCAACTCTTCCCATAAAAGTCCGAAAGCTGCATACGGCACACCATTTTCACGGATTCTGCTATCCCTCTGATGATGGTCGTATTTCCCTCTTCCGATGTCAAAAACAATCCCTTTAAAATCCTCCGGCACCTGACTGCCGCGGTGGATCGTGATCTCCGGATTGACAGACAGCAGAAGTGCAGACGAAAATACATCGTCCGCATGAAACTTTCCGCTGTGGGTAAATGCCTGTGCATCTTTTTCTTTAATTTGCTCCATTAACTGTGTCATGAAATTTCACCTTTCCGATCAACATATCGTCGTTTGCATTTTTCAGAACCGGGATGATCACACCGCATTCACTTCCAATCGATTCCAGTTTATTTGGCGGTGCACAAAAGATAACCTGAAAGTCCTGGTTTTTGAAGAAATCAAGCATCAGTTTGATATTGTGGTCACTCATTTTTTCGAACGGCTCATCAATAAAGATCAGTCTTACGGAATTGACTCGCACATTGTAGAGCATGGAGAGTGCCGCCGACAAAATCAGCGTATATGGGATCTGCGTTCCGGCACCGGAATTGTATCCTACCTGTTTGGATAATTTTCCGTCTTTTACTTCTTCGTTGTTGATGATGATCTCATAGCTCATATAATTGCGGTAATCTGCAAATTTCTGGATCTCCGCCAGATCATTTTTTTCAATGATGCGGTTAATAATATCTTTGATCTCCCGCTCCCGTCTCTCTATTTCGTCATCCTCATAACCCATCAGCTTTGTAAGGGCGATCTGACCGTCCGCCAGATTTCCGGTCTGCTGAAGATACTCTGCATAACGCAGAATTTTGGCATAGTCGGAATTGTCATTCAAAAATTTCACATCAAACTGATAGCATGTCGCGAATTTCAGCTTGCGAAGCTCTTTGTTGATCTGTGCGATGTCTTTTCTTGCAGCCCTTGCCGTCTCGTAAATATTCAGAACAAATTCTCTTTTGAAAATGCTTTCATAACGCATGGTCTGCTCTTTTAATTTCTGCTGCAGATTCTGAAGGTCATCGATCCAGATTTTTCCGCGTCTCTGGTGATAGCTTTTTTCGTACTCAAGACCGATTGGCAGACGTTCTTCTTCCTGCTTGCGGTTGTTGTACGCCTGCTGCTGTCCGTTGATATTTGCCGCAAAACTGCTGACACGTTTTTCCATCTGCTCTTTCTCGGAAAGCTGCATGATGCCGCCTTTTTTATCTTCTCCGGCAAGATAGCGGTCGTATTCTGTGATCGCCTGCTCTGCTGCAGAACGATTGAGCTTTTGTTCTTCTTCCAGATGTTTCTGCTCTTCCGCTTCTTTCGCCTGATACATCACGCTGTCTTTCTTTTTCTGTTCGATTTCCGCTTCCAGTCGGTAACGCTTTTTGCTCTCTTCATCTTTCTCACGTGTTTTATTGCGAAGCTGTTTTTCCAGATCGGTCACACGCTGCGAAAGTGCCATAAATTCTGCATTGTTTTTCTGGGCTTCCAGAAGTTCACGATAACGCACCTTTTCTGCTTCCAGCTCTGCATTTAAATGCTCACATTCTCTGTTGGCTTCCAGATTGTAATCTTTGAAATAATCCAGACTACTCTGCAGAAAGACATCCTGATTCTGCATTGTATGTCTGCTGCTCAAAATCTCTTTTTCCCGTTTTTCCAGCTGATCCAGTTTTTTCGCAGCTCTTTTGCGGTTCAGCTCGATCGCCGCCCCGCCAAGGCAGTAACTCTTGATCTTTTTCGTGTTGATGTAAGTAACTGCCATATTTCTGCCGAGTTTTCCTTCTTTTGACATGGCATTATCGTATTTTGCAACCTCGTCCAGCTCAACTGCATGGATCGCACCCAGCCAGAACTGGAAATACTTTGCTGCTGTCTCATTCTGAATCTGAAGATAATGATAGACCGAATCTTCCTCACATTTGATCTTGCGTTCAGCCAAACGCTTTGTATTGACCAGCTCCACATAACGATGTCCGGAGCGGTCCATAACCTGATTGGCAACATCAAAGGCCTGCGGCGAGACCAGGATCGCATAGCGGTGCACACCAAGAAAAGCTTCGATCGCATCACGCCATGCTTCATCTTTCAGTTCCGATACATATTCACACGCCATGCGGGCTTCTTCATCGATGCCCTGTTTTTTCAGTTCTTTGTTGATCTCCCGGATCAGCTGCGTCTGTTCCTGCACATGCGAATAATCCGCTTTGTTGCGGTCACAGTTTTCAACGATCTTGCTCTGTTCACTGCGTTCCAGCTGTACTTCTTTGAGCTCGCGATCCAGATAAGCCCTGTTTCGCACAATGCTGTCACGTTTTTTACGGATTTCCGCTCTCAGTGCATCGATGGCTTCCTGTTTCTCAGAATTGGAAAGATCGACTGCCGTCAGTTTGCCAAGCGTTTCAAAATGAGAAACCTCGCATTCCATTTTGTTCAGTTCTTCTGCCACATGCAGCAGACGTTTCCGGAACTGCTCCAGCTCTTCCCTTTCACTTTTCCGCTTCTCCAGCTGTTTCTCGAAAGCAGTGATCTGCTGTCTGGAATTATCGATCGCTTTGGAAACATTCAGTTCCCGCAGTGCGGCTTTTGCTTCCATATAATAACGGTCAAGTGCATCGATCTCCGTGCTCAGTTCTTTGATTGTTTTGATCTGTGCTTCTACTTCAATGCTGTTTTTGCGGATCATTTCTTCTGCCATGCAGCGTTTTTCTTTCCAGGAAAGCATATTTCGATATTTTAATTTAATATCATCCACTTTCAGCTGCATGACACGCTCATCGTATTCTGCATAATCCTTCAGGATCGCATCCAGATCACCGATCTCTTCTTCGATCTGCTCCAAACGGCTGTTGATCTGCTCAATATTTTTCTTGGCATCTTTTAATTTTTCAAAATTGACATCGTGTTCTTCCAGAACCGATTCCCGGATAAATTCCTGGATCTTTGCCGCCGGATTGTATGCCATGATATTTCGAAGTTTTCTCTGATAACGAAACACTTCCTGATACGGAAGCTTCAGTCCGACCATCTGCATAAACAATGCCACTCCATCCTGTTTCTTGCGGAGTTTGACATTGTAGCGTTTCTGAAATCCGGACGCATCGTACGGCTTTAAGGCAGAACCGTCTTCATAGACATAGGAAATATCCGACAGACGTTTGTCTTCCATCGCATACCAGTACGTGCCGCGGATATCCGTCACGGCTGTCTCGATGATCACGCCGAGCACAAAGGATTTTTCGTTGATCTGATCATAATATTCCAGTGCGATGTGGGTATACACAACCGGGATCTTCTCCGCCGGTCTTGCATACACGCCGGCACTTGCATCGACCAGACAGCGTGTATACGAGATCAGATTTCGCTTGCCCACGCCTGTATTATATCCGCTTGTCGCCTTATTAAACTGCGTATCACCGGTGTAGGCATATTTGATGGCATCGAGGATCGTCGATTTTCCGCACTCATTTTCTCCGGAGATCAGGGTGAGATTTTCTGCAACCGGAACGACCGTGTTGGTAAATCCATACCAGTTGATCAGCTGTACATTGCGTAAAACTATTTTACTCATCGCTCTCCTCACTTTCTGCTTCTTCCAGGTCTGCCATGTCCGCTGCCTCGAAATCTTCCTGTTCCACAAATTCTGCCATCACCTGTTTCAACTGTCCGATATCCAGACAGAACTGCAAAGAAGGATAGAGACGCACAGCCCCGTCCTCTTTTGTGATATCGTCACTGTAATCGATCAGGCAGAACCTGCGGAAGGTCGCATATGCCTTTTTAAACTCGACCGGCGTCAGCTCAATATCATAAAGCCTGCATTTGTCGATAATCTCACCGACCGTCACATAGACTGCCTCTTCATATCCCATCCGCTCCAGAAATAAAAGCCACAATACCAGCAGCAGTTTCATATGTCTCTGGTCAAAATGATAGAGATTAAGGCGTTTCAGTCCGACTGTTTCTTTATCATCATCATTTGGCTGCAACATCGCCACACCCATCTGTTCTTCTACAACCACTTTGTAGCCGATCACTGCCAGATACTGGTTCATGTCGTAACGGTTGGATTCGGAGGCCACAAACTGATAGAGCTTTTCTTCTTTGTCTTTTACAAGAAATGTCGTATCCAGAAGCCGCCGCACACAGCGTTTGAACAGATACGCATCCTCGTCGCTCATATTGCTTATAAAACTTAAATCCTGCATATAAATTTACCTCATTGTATTTGTAAAGCGGACATTCACAATCCGCTTCTCCGCGTTCAAAAAGATGCCCTGTGAATATTTTCGTACCCTGTGATCCACAATTCTGACATCTTTATTTTCTCGAGATCACCACATTACTGATATCGGCAATTTTCGTGCTCACTTTTTCGTCCTTGATACGGACTTCGTATGGAAATTCTGCATTTTTCGCATAAAGCATCGCCGCTGCGATCATCAGTGCCTCTTCTTTTGTCTGCACACCCTTTTCTTTCAGCTCCATGCTCACATCCAATCCAAGTGCCTCATCCAGATATGCTCCGACACGGACCGGAGCATATCGGTTCGGTGCACTGCGGAACAGATTCTCCGTCCGTTTCTGCATCTCTTCTTCCGACATCGCATTGGTGTTTAATGCGATATTCTGACCTTCGTTGCGGATACGCCGATTCTGCTCGAATGATTTGTAACCAACGTATTTCTGGTTGATAACACGAGTGCATTTTTCCACTTTTTCCATCGCCGCATCCTGCTCTTCTTTTGAAATCCTGGAAACACGGTCCAGGAAATCGCCGAGAAGATTCTCCAGTCTGACACGGCTGCTCGCCATCTGCATAATCCTCGTATTTGCCAGATTATAATAACTGTTGATGCGAGTATCAATCAGTTCCATATTTTCTTCGTATTCCACACTCAGGAAATACTGGAGTTCCGCCATGTAACGGTCCACACGGGAAATTGCCTGCTCTTTCGGGCAACGCAGACGTTTTCCACATTCTTCGACCATTTTCTCATACATATCCCCATAACGCAGATCCTCGATCCGGTCACGGATGAAAGAAAGCTGGGTCGGGATCAGTCCGTTGTTTTTTACGAAGAAATATTCACTGAAAAACCGGTCCAACATTTCATTTTTCATAATGAACTGCCCGAAACTGTTCATGTCCTGAAATTCGATGACTGTTTTCATGATATCCGATATACTGTCTTTTAAATCAGCCAGCTCATTACGAAGCTCGGTTTCATTTTCCATCATCGGCACCAGAATGTTTGAATACGGTCGTTCTTTTCGCACCGAGCCTTCTTCCGATGCGGATTTCATGATCTCATACATTGAGAGAATGCGGTTTGACATCGTACCTTCATTTTTCTTTTCAGTCAGTTTATCCAGAAAATCAATCACTCTTCGGCAATCCGTCGAAAGATTTACAACATATTCTCCGCTGCGTCCGATCTGCCGTGGCTTAATCCATCCACATTCACGGAAAATGGCCAGAATCTCAGCCGCCTGAAGCTGCACCGCCTCATTCTCATCATCCGCTTCTTCGATCAGTCGCTGAATCTCTTCGTTTTTCAGATACAGCGTGATACTGTCCTTTGCATCCGACTCGTAGAGAACCGGAAGTTCCTTCGAACGGTCGATCAAAATCCGGATACAGTCATAATAAATCCTGCGGTATTTGAACGTAAGCGGTTTAAAAAACGACTCGTTCTTTATGTAATCAAAAAAATTCATAGTTTATTTATCTCCTAAGCTGCTGCGGCATTTGCATTGATCTGGTCGATCACTTTCCGGATTCCCATCCATACGTTCAGATCCGTAAAAATGTCCACGACACTTCCCTGATCCGTAAATGGTGCCTCCTGAAGCACCGACAGATCTTTCATCATGCCATTTTGCACAATGTATTCCACGATCTGATTTACGAAATAAATCTGCCTGCTGTCCAGGCTGTTTTCATCCAGATATTCTGAAAATGCTTCTTTTGCAGCGTTCATATCCAAGCCGACAATTTCACGGACAAATTCTCCGAGCGGCTTCTGTCCGTACTCCGTCTCATACTCTTCTTTTGTCCCCAGTTCACCCCAGAGAATCTCTTCCAGAAGCTGTACATCCGCCGCTGTCAGCGGCTGATTATTCTTCAGCCTGGCAATCGCCTCATTATCCTGATGCCTGCGGACATAATATTCTGCTTTCGCTTTATAATTTTTCAGGTCATCATTTTCCAGCTCTGACTCTTTCCATTCCATCGCCAGAAGTTCATCCGCAAAATCGGTATCATACCGCTTTCCTTCTTTTTCTTTGATATATTTGATCAGTTCCCGCAGATTTTCACGGATATGTTCAAATTCATCCACACCGGCCGTCTCCAGATAATCCGTGTGCAGGATCTGATTCAGCAGTTTTTCCTGTGCTTTGATCTGCGGAATATTGGCAACACCTGCCACCGCACGCACCTTTTTCAGAAGATCCTTTCTCGCTTTTCCATATTTATTTCCCATCAGATAAGCAAGCTCAATCCCATAGAGCAGTGCGTCAAAACGAACGGCGGACGCCTCTTCCTGATCCGGCATGATCAGCGGTGCAACCTCCTCCTGAACGGTCAGCGTATCCTCGTAACGGATATTCTGATAATTCTCCGGATTGGAATAATATTCCACATATTTCAAATGCTGACGCACCGCAAAATTATCCCGGCTCAGTTCCTGTACTTTTCCCTGCATACTCTCAACCAGGTTTTTGCGATAGGCGATCAGTCTTTCTGTCTGATATTGTAAATCCTGCAATTTATACGAAATCTGAAATTTCAGGTTAAAAATCGCACTCTGCAAAGGCAGCCGGACTGCTGTCTCTTTTCCCTTCTGCATCCGGAAAAACTCGAAATTCCCACAAAAATCAAAAATATAGAATTTCTGCTTATCCTCACCATCCAAAAGTCCCGGACAGAGCCTCGTTCCACGCCCGATCATCTGCCAGAATTTTGCCTTGCTCATTACCTTTTTAAAAAAGACCAGATTTAAAATTTCCGGCACATCGATTCCCGTATCCAGCATATCAACGGAAATGGCGATCTGCGGCAGTTTATCCGGCTCCGAAAACTGATCGATCAGGCTCTGGGAATGGCTGATACGATTATCGATCACTTTTGCATAACCCGGCAGATGTGAATATTCTTTATTGAACACCTCAAATATTTTTTCCGCATGAGCATGATTTTTCGCAAAAATAATCGTCTTGCCGAGCTTTTCTCCGTAGTCTGTATGGATTCCATGTGTCATCAGAATGTCCAGCACCTGTCTGATCGTATCGTCATTGAAAATCCAGGTATTTAGTGCTGAGGACTGGATCCGCTCCACAACCTGTCCGTTTTCATCCACAAAGGTGTTCTCGTATGCTTCTTTATCTTCGTCCGAAAGCTCATCGTACGCAATGCCCTCTTCCAGAAATTTCAGCTTTGTTTCCACCGAAAGGAAATCCACCAGATAACCGTCTTTTACCGCCTGTGCCAGCTCATAACCGTAAGTCGGCACGCCCTTCTCCAGCTCAAAAATGCTGTAGGTATTTTTATCGATCTCATCTTTCGGCGTCGCAGTAAGACCAACAAGCGGTGCATCAAAATATGTGAAAATATCTTTGTATTTATTGTAGATCGAACGATGTGCCTCGTCACAGATCACAAGGTCAAAATGGCCGCTCGTAAATAATTTTCCGTCTTCGTCCCGTGTGGCATCAATGCAGTTGATCATCGTCTGATAAGTTGAAAAAATACAGTGTGCATGCAGATTGCTTTTCTCCTCACACAGATTTGCCACCGAAAGATCCGGCAGCATATTGACAAAGCTTCGTTTTGCCTGTGTGACAAGGGAAGTGCGGTCTGCAAGAAACAAAATATTTTTCACCCAGCCGTTCTGCAGAAGCACATCGCAAAGTGCAATGACTGTCCTTGTCTTTCCCGATCCGGTAGCCATGACAAGCAGTGCTTTTCTTCTGTTCTTTTTATCAAATCTTTCGCATACTGCCTTGATCGCCTCTTCCTGATAATACCTTCCGGCGATTTTTTTATCAATCCGGACACTGCCAAGATCGCCCCGCATGGTTTTTAAATTAAACCATTTTTCGAGATCTCTCCTGGAATAAATGCAGGAAACCTGCCGCTCCGGATACTGTCCGTCCACAATCCTCGTCTCAAATCCGTTCGTAAGGAAAATGACCGGTCTGCGTCCATACTGCCGCTCCAGAGAATCCGCATATAACTCTGCCTGCTGCCGTCCGCTCGCCACATCTGCACAGGTCTTTTTCGCCTCGATCACCGCCAGCGGCCGGTGTGCATCGTCATAAAGCACATAATCCGCAAAACCGCTGCCTGATTTATTTGGCATGCCATAGACTTCGACTTCATTCAGCCAGTTCTTTCCTTCCATCCATCCGGCATCAATCAGCATCGTATCGATATATTGTTTGCGGGTTGCATACTCCGACAGCTCCAGCGGCTTCAGAACATACGTCTGCTTCTGCTCCTCACGCCTGGAAGTCAGTTCTGCCTTCAATGCTTTATTTTCTGCGATCAAAGCCTCCAGATCAATATCCGGAAAGGCTGTCTCCGCTGCCAGAATCTCCTGATTTTGCTCCAGAAGACCTGCATCAAACTGCCCCTCCTGATAATCATCCGCATAACAATAAGCTAGAAAATCCAGAAATATATAAAGATTCTCAAGGCACAGCTTCGCCTGATCCAGCGTCAGCTTTCTTCCCGTATGTGCCACCTGATTTGCCACCCTGCGAATAAAATCCATTCTCCGCAAAATGTCTGCATCCACAATTCCTTTAAACTCTTCCGTATTCAGCAGGCTGACCAGCTTGTCCTGATATGGCATCACCAGCATATCGTCAACCGAATACATCCATTTGACGGCAAATTCCATCGCCCGCCGGCAGTTCATCACACTCGCCTCCGGGTCGATCATCAGGATCTTTTCCGCTGCCACCGCAACATCCGCAAACGCTGCAAACTGCGGAATATCCTTCAGGAAATCAAAGTTCGTCACGCCGCCACCCCCTCTTGTTGTATTTTCGTGAAATGTCTTCTGATATTTTAACACGAAGTGGTTTTTCTCACAAGAAAGTTATGAAAGGAATCCGACAAATCCTGTAAATCCAGCCTGAAAACACATATTTCACAAAAAACGACAGGTTCGGTTCCTGTTCACAAAAGAAAAACATTGTACAGATGGCAGATTCCTATTACAATGGTATTTAGCTTAAGAGCTTACCGTTTTGAAAATACATACGCTAAAGGAGGAACGCTTATGATTTTATGCTGCAAACACTGCGGAAATTGCAGAGAAACCAATCATCTTGCAGAAAACTGCGATTATTGTGGAAATGAAATGGTTCAACTGTTATCAGATGAAGAGCTAAGCCATATTGATCCTAAAGAATTACCTCAGATCATCGAAGCGATGCGTGCAGGTTATCAATACAGCAATCCGGATTATGACGAAAAATTGTGGGACAGTCGTGCAAAAAAAGAAGAAATACAACGGGCAGAAAACGAAAAACAGGATCTGGATTATCGTGAAAAACACCACATGGTAACAACCGGATTTCAGTTTGAAGGTTATGAAATCGTATCTTACCTGGGGATTGTCGCCGGCGAAGTAGTTCTTGGCACCGGATTTCTTTCAGAATTTACTTCTTCGTTTGCTGATTTCTTTGGCGTGCAATCCGGGATATTCGAGGAAAAGCTCGAGACAGCAAGGCACGCTGCCATGGATAAACTGATCAAAAAATCAGCTGTATTGGGTGGAAATGCAGTCATTGGCATTGATATTGATTACAACATATTTTCCAATAATGTGATCGGAGTCATTGCAAACGGGACATCTGTTGTAATCAGAAAGATCAAATGAATTACCGATAATTACCGTTCAAAATACTGCCGATAATTTGACACAAAAGCCGTTTTATGCTATGATACAGACAGTTCATATTTAAATACAAAAAGGTGCTACCATGACGGTTCGCCTGATGTTTATTAGGTTAAAAATAACCGTTCAGTTTCCTAGGCTGGGGCGGTTATTTTTTTGTCTTTTCCGCCATTTACAAGAAATATAGCCTGATTTTTTGTGAATATTCAGCCAGAAGTCCGTGTTTTAGCTTATTATATATTAACAAACTTTTTATTATTTTGATTTGTC
>ENA-UONZ01000481-UONZ01000481.1-human-gut-metagenome-genome-assembly--contig:-C93old-NODE-481-length-65233-cov-53.905459_pt1 | contig 65233 bp, 48 predicted proteins | sample MGYA00242468_ERZ724015 | MGnify/ENA metagenome assembly ERZ724015
TTAAACTTTCAATTAACAGATTGGCACAAAGATAATAAGCTTTCGGACTTTATTCATTCATTATTTAAAAAACTTGCCAGATTCTCCGTCACTTTAACTGGGAATCTTCCATTTCCATACAAAAATGAATTAGGTACATTGATGTAACGCATCACCAAAAATTATCCATCAAGATACGAACTTTATTTCTTTCTCTGCCTACTATCATTAATTTCACTGCCTATACTTATTTCGTTTAACTATAGTCTCCATTGCGTATGACTATAGTTATACGCAAGGGAGACTATAGTTATTCTTGCGGAACACTATAGTGCAACGAAGTAATAGTAGCAGACGAAGTAAATCCGGATAGGCAAGCAATTATTAAATTATCATACCTATTATATTATTGGGAACTCAGACCTTTAACTAAAATTATTACGGAAAAATTTCTTTAATTAGGATTATCGTTGTAATTTTGTCGCGCTAAAAGATAAAACAAATTATCAACTTTTTAAATATATAGTATTATGTCAAAAGTAACCGTAGTAGGCGCAGGTAACGTAGGTGCTACATGTGCAAATGTACTTGCTTTTAATGAAGTAGCAGACGAAGTAGTAATGCTGGACGTTAAAGAAGGCGTTTCAGAAGGTAAAGCAATGGATATGATGCAGACAGCTCAATTGCTGGGTTTCGACACTACATTGGTAGGCTGCACTAACGACTATGCTCAGACTGCTAACTCTGACGTTGTTGTGATTACTTCAGGTATTCCTCGTAAACCGGGTATGACTCGTGAAGAACTGATCGGTGTGAACGCTGGTATCGTTAAATCGGTAGCAGAAAACCTGTTGAAATATTCTCCTAACGCTATCATCGTTGTTATCTCTAACCCGATGGATACAATGACTTATTTGGCATTGAAAGCTTTGGGCTTGCCGAAAAACCGTGTGATCGGTATGGGTGGCGCTTTGGATAGCTCTCGTTTCAAATATTTCTTGTCTCAAGCTATCGGTTGCAACGCTAACGAAGTAGAAGGTATGGTTATCGGTGGTCACGGTGATACTACTATGATTCCGTTGACTCGTTTCGCTACTTACAAAGGTATGCCTGTAACCAACTTCCTGTCAGAAGAAAAACTGAACGAAGTAGCTGCCGCTACTATGGTAGGTGGTGCTACACTGACTAAATTGCTGGGTACCTCCGCATGGTATGCACCGGGTGCAGCTGGAGCATTTGTAGTTGAATCCATCATCCACAACCAGAAGAAGATGATTCCTTGCTCTGTATTCCTGGAAGGCGAATATGGCGAGTCAGATATCTGTATCGGTGTTCCTGTTATTCTTGGCAAAAACGGTATCGAAAAGATTGTTGAACTAGACCTGAACGCTGACGAGAAAGCTAAATTTGCTGCCAGTGCTGCTGCTGTTCACAAAACAAACGCTGCTTTGAAAGAAGTAGGTGCTCTTTAATCCCCTTTTACATTTATATATTAAAAGGCTGTTCTTCATTTCAGAAGAACGGCCTTTTTCTTTTCACCGGAATCACTAATTTTGCTATATTTCTAAAAAAAGCTAATTCTTTTTGCTTTCTCATAGAAAGCACATACATTTGTATCGTTGTTTATGCAATTATTGTTTAAGCTAACAAGTACAAATAAACAGACTATTTCCATAAACAAATTACATAAGAACAGGGTTATTTAAATAGAAGTATCACCTTATTAATATGCAAGATGCGATGAAAAAACTATTTCTCCTGACAATCCTATTGCACCTGACTTTTATAGTAAAAGCGCAAACTTCACTAAGCTTGGATAGTTGCCGGGCATTAGCGCTTACCAACAACAAAGATTTGTTGATAAGCCATGAAAAAATAAATGCAGCCCATTACCAACGAAAGGCGGCATTTACCAACTACTTACCCAACTTTTCGGCAACCGGAGCTTACATGAGAAATCAAAAAGAATTCTCTCTATTGAACAACGATCAGAAAGCGGCACTCTCCGGATTGGGAAGTAATCTGGCAGGTCCCATCGGGCAAGCCGCAGCCGGAATTATAGCAACTTATCCCGAACTGGCTCCACTCATATCCTCATTAAGCGGAAGTTTACCGGCAGCCCTCGACCAAGTAGGCAATTCTTTGGTGGATGCGCTTCGTACAGACACCAGAAATGTATATGCCGGAGCCATCACATTAACCCAGCCTTTATATATGGGCGGTAAAATCCGTGCTTATAATAAAATAACGAAGTACGCCGAAGAGTTGGCACGCCAACAACATAATGGTGGTATGCAGGAAGTTATCATGAGCACCGACCAAGCCTATTGGCAGGTAATCTCACTGGTCAATAAGAAAAAATTGGCAGAAGGTTACTTAAAACTTCTGCAACAACTGGATAGCGATGTTGAGAAGATGATCGCCGAAGGAGTAGCGACCAAAGCGGACGGTCTTTCCGTACGCGTCAAAGTCAATGAAGCGGAAATGACACTAACTAAAGTGGAAGACGGATTGAGCCTTTCCCGAATGTTGTTGTGTCAACTATGCGGTCTCGATCTGAGTTCACCCATCACGCTGGCGGATGAAAATATGGAGAATATTCCATTAATTCCGACAGACACTCATTTCGATCTGTCCACTGCATACGAAAACCGTCCGGAGATACGCAGTCTTGAACTGGCGACACAAATCTACAAGCAGAAAGTCAACGTAACCCGCGCCGAACATCTTCCGTCTATCGCATTGATGGGAAACTACATGGTCACCAACCCTTCCGTCTTCAACAGTTTTGAGAATAAATTCAAAGGTATGTGGAACGTAGGTGTCATGGTGCAGCTTCCTATATGGCATTGGGGAGAAGGTATCTATAAAACAAAAGCTGCAAAGGCCGAAGCACGCATCGCCCAGTATCAGCTTCAAGATGCACGAGAAAAAATAGAGTTGCAAGTCAATCAAGCAGCATTCAAGGTGAATGAAGCAGGCAAGAAGTTGGTTATGGCTTCCAAAAATATGGAAAAAGCAGAAGAAAACCTCCGTTATGCAACGCTTGGATTCAGAGAAGGCGTAATTGCCACCAGCAACGTTCTCGAAGCGCAAACCGCCTGGCTATCCGCCCAATCTGAAAAGATCGATGCACAAATAGACGTAAAACTGACTGAGATTTATCTGAAGAAATCATTAGGAACTCTTCAATAAGTGGAGAGTGAAAAAGTGGAGAATGGAGAGTTGGGAGTAAAACTCATTATCTGGTAATTTATAAATAGTAATTTAGTAATTCATTATAATATGGTAACTACAAAATCACAAAACAGCAATATGCTGCTGGCTTTTCTTACTTTACTCGGAGTTATTGCAATCGTTGCAGTAGTTGGCTTTTTCATGCTTCGCAAAGGCCCTGAGATCATACAAGGGCAGGCAGAGGTTACCGAATACCGCGTTTCAAGCAAAGTTCCAGGGCGTATTCTGGAATTTCGCGTGAAAGAAGGTCAAAGCGTAAATGTCGGTGATACACTGGCTATTTTAGAAGCTCCTGACGTCATGGCAAAAATGGAACAGGCACGTGCAGCCGAAGCCGCTGCGCAAGCACAGAATGAGAAAGCAATCAAAGGAGCCCGCAAGGAACAAATCCAAGCTGCTTACGAGATGTGGCAAAAAGCACAGGCAGGTGTTACTATTGCCGAGAAATCATACCAAAGAATCAAAAACCTGCATGAGCAAGGAGTTATGCCCGCACAAAAGTTGGATGAGGTAACCGCACAGCGTGACGCCGCCATCGCAACCGAGAAAGCCGCCAAAGCTCAATATACAATGGCTAAGAACGGAGCCGAACGTGAGGACAAAATGGCTGCGGAGGCTTTGGTGAACCGGGCAAAAGGTGCTGTTGCCGAAGTGGAATCGTATATCAAGGAAACCTATCTTATAGCGCCTGCCGCCGGAGAGGTTTCTGAAATTTTCCCGAAAGTCGGTGAATTAGTGGGTACAGGAGCGCCAATCATGAACATAGCCGAACTGAACGATATGTGGGTAACATTTAATGTGCGCGAAGACCTCCTCAAAGATTTGACTATGGGAGCCGAGTTTGAGGCAATCGTACCCGCTCTGGATAATAAAACAATCAAACTCAAAGTATATTATCTGAAAGATCTAGGAAGTTATGCCGCTTGGAAAGCAACTAAAACAACCGGACAGTTTGACTTGAAAACATTTGAGGTGAAAGCTTCCCCTATGGAAGAAGTGGAAAACCTCCGTCCGGGAATGTCGGTTGTCATTGACAAATAAGAAGTCATGAAAGAAAGAGAAAAGAAATATATAGCTTTGTGGCAAGTCATGCAAAGGGAATGCCGACGGTTGGTTTCACGTCCGCTTTACCTTTTCTGCATGGTTATCGCTCCACTATTCTGCTATATCTTCTTCACGACATTAATGGATTCGGGACTTCCGCAGAATCTTCCGGCCGGTGTAGTGGATATGGACGACTCATCGACTTCCCGCAACATCGTGCGCAATCTGGATGCCTTCTCGCAGACGGGTGTCATAGCGCATTACAGTAATGTGACGGATGCGCGAATTGCTGTACAGGAAGGGAAAATCTATGGATTTTTCTACATCCCGAAGGGTTTATCCGCAGAAGCGCAAAGCCAGCGGCAACCTAAGATTTCTTTCTACACCAACTATTCTTATCTGATTGCCGGCTCCTTGCTTTTCAGAGACATGAAAATGATGGGGGAACTCACCTCCGGTGCCGCCGCACGAACCGCTTTATATGCCAAAGGGGCAACGGAAGGCCAGGCGATGGGATTTCTGCAACCTATTGTGATTGATACGCATCCTCTGAATAACCCGTGGCTGAACTATTCGGTATATCTGTGCAACACATTGATACCGGGAGTACTTATGTTACTTATATTCATGGTTACCGTCTATTCAATCGGTGTGGAAATCAAGGACCGTACCGCACGTGAATGGTTACGTATGAGCAATAACTCGATTTATATTGCATTGGCAGGAAAACTACTGCCCCATACGGTTATCTTTTTTATTATGGGCATATTCTATAATGTATACCTGTATGGTTTCCTGCATTTTCCTTGCAATAGCGGTATTTTTCCGATGATATTCGCAACACTCTGTCTCGTTCTCGCCTCGCAATGTTGCGGCGTTGTCATGATAGGAACCTTACCGACCTTGCGGCTTGGACTGAGTTTCGCTTCCTTATGGGGAGTTATATCATTCTCCATCTCCGGCTTTTCATTTCCGGTAATGGCGATGCATCCCGTTTTACAAGCTTTGAGCAATCTGTTCCCGTTGCGTCACTACTTCCTTATTTATGTAGACCAAGCGCTCAATGGGTACAGCATGGCTTATTCTTGGAGTAACTATATGGCATTACTGATATTCATGCTGCTTCCTTTTCTGGTAGTTCACCGCTTAAAAGAAGCACTTGTTTATTACAAATATATTCCCTAAATGAAAGATATAAAATTAAAAGAGAAGATAGTACAAGGTATCAATGACCTGTTTTATATCTGGAAACGGGAGTTTCAGACAACTTTCCGCGACCAGGGGGTACTGATATTCTTTATACTCGTTCCATTGGGTTATCCGCTATTATACAGTTTCATTTACGATAATGAAGTTGTGCGTGAGGTCCCCGCTGTCGTTGTGGATGACTCTCATTCATCTCTCAGCCGTGAATACCTGCGCAAAGTAGACGCTACGCCCGATATCCAGATTGTTTCATACTGTGCCGATATGGAGGAAGCCAAGCAGATGTTGAAAAACCGACTTGCGTATGGTATTATCTATATCCCCTCTGACTTTAGTGATAATATAGCCAAAGGAAAACAGACGCAAGTCAGCATTTATTGTGATATGAGCGGATTACTTTATTATAAATCCATGCTCATAGCCAATACAGCCGTTTCATTGGATATGAATCAGGATATCAAAATTGCACGTAGTGGCAATACTACTGACCGTCAAGATGAAATCACCGCTTATCCGATAGAGTATGAGGAAATTTCCATATTCAATCCTACTGCCGGATTCGCAGCTTTTCTGATTCCTGCCGTACTGGTGTTAATCATTCAGCAAACCTTATTGCTCGGCATTGGCTTGGCTGCCGGTACTGCCCGAGAAAACAACCGTTTCAAAGACCTTGTTCCCATCAACCGGCATTACAACGGTACTTTACGGATTGTACTCGGAAAAGGTCTGAGCTACTTCTTGATTTATATATTGGTAGCTTTTTATGTACTGTATATTGTCCCAAGAATATTCAGCCTCAACCAAATAGGACAACCGGACTCATTAGTGTTATTTGTTGTCCCCTATTTAGCCGCCTGCATATTCTTTGCAATGACTGCCTCTATCGCTATCCGCAACCGGGAAACGTGTATGCTGATTTTTGTATTTACATCTGTCCCTTTATTATTTATCTCCGGAATTTCATGGCCGGGAGCCGCCATACCTCCCTTTTGGAAGTATGTATCTTACATCTTCCCGTCTACTTTCGGTATCAATGGTTTCGTGAAAATCAATAATATGGGAGCTACTCTAAGCGAAGTAGCCTTTGAATATAAAGCTTTATGGTTACAGGCAGGCATTTACTTCCTTACCACCTGTTGGGTATATCGCTGGCAAATCCTTATGAGTCGCAAACATGCGATAGAGAGATATAAAGAATTAAAAGAGAAGGCCCTACATTAATTCATTTTTGATATAGGATATTAAGTTGTACTGACACTTGAGTGTCATGCCACCTAAGACCCGGGTGTCGGTATGTTCGAGATCCGGGTGTCAGACAAGTAGTTCTTGCAGATAAATGAGGCAGAATGTATAACTCGTCCCAATATCATATAATAAGAAGAAATATATCAAACATTATAATATAAAAATCCCCCGTTCCAGAGAGTATAGAACGAGGGATTTTAAAGAGATATTATAAAGAGAGTATAATCCTAATTAGAATTTATAACCTACACCGATAGAGAAGTTCATGTTCTTCGGATTACTTACTCCATCAACTTCAAAATCTATAACTTTTGTCAATCCAAATTCTCCATCCAAGCTAACAAAGAACTTGCCTATTTCATAAGCAACGCCTACTCCTAAGCCCAAATCAAATCTTTTTGCTCCTTCTTGATCCTCGCCATCACCAAAGAAATCAACTTTTTCACTTTCGCCTTCATATTCATATTTTGCTTTACCAGCGATTCCAAATGCAAAATAAGGACCAGCTTTCACAACGATATTCTGATTATCAGCTACCGCAAATCTTGCAGCTGCCAATACAGGTATTTCAAGATACATTGGATTATATTTCACAGTTCCATCTTTTCCTAGATCAGATTTTCCACCTTTCTGACTAATCATCAAAGAAGGTTGAATAGACCACATATCAGTAAACTGATATTCCATACCAACACCAACATTAAACCCAACTCTCATGTCAGTGTCAGAATCTCCGGTGAAATTACTCATGTTCATACCGACCTTAGCATTCCAAGAAATCTGAGAATAAGAAACGATAGAAACAAGTGCAAATAGCACAAAAATCAAACCTTTTTTCATATCATTTATTTTTAATTCGCCTCCCTCTTTCCCTTTGGTCAGCATTATTAATAGTTTTGTATCTCTAGTGCGGGGAATTTCCTGAACTTTGTTAGAGTATCAAGACGCACCGTTTTATATTTAACGTCTGTTTCGTACCCGCAAATATATTTCATTTATTTTATATAAAAAAATCCTAGAACAACTATTTTTTGCATAAATGTTATTAAAGTGTGACTATTTAGGCGAAAATAGTGTTTATCCCGTCATTTTTCGTGCTTAATAATTTTGGTAAAATAATATCATTGAAACATTCTTGCAACAAACACACATATTTTATTATAAACCAACAGGTAGTCACAAGAATATTCTTATATTTGTTCGTTGTATAAGAAACATTATATAGATATGAGAAGTTTCGCATGGATTATCGGCTTGCTACTTTGCACCGTTTACGGTGTACAAGCCCAAGACAGAGTGATTGAACGTCCTCCTTTTCTAGCCTGGAGTTCCAATAGCATTGAGATTGATAAAATTGTTATGGGAGATACAGTTACCACCCTATACATTAAAGCTTATTATCGTCCTAAATATTGGATAAAAATTGCGACAGGCAGTTTTCTGAGAGACAATAACGGAATGCTTTACCCTATCCGCAAGGGAGTTGGAATCACATTGGACAAAGAATTCTGGATGCCGGAATCAGGAGAAGCCGAATTCCAATTATTGTTTCCTCCCATTCCTCAAAATGTAACTAGTCTTGATTTCTCGGAAGGAGATTTTGACGGAGCGTACAAGATATGGGGAATACAACTGGACAGAAACGCATTTTACAAGCAAAAACTTCCTAAAGAAGCGGTTAAGCACAAAATAAACAAAAAAGCGGTATTACCCACCCCTAAGTTAGCTTATGCTACCGCTACTTTGAAAGGGAAAATCCTCGATTATCAAAAAGATATGATGAAACAGATGCGGATGCATATAGAAAGTCCCGCATCGAATATCCACAACGAACAGAATATTATAAAAATCGAGGAGGATGGCAGCTTTCAAGCAGAAGTAAAAGTAACGTCCGTCACAAGCGTTGCATTGGAGCTTCCTTTCGGCTGGGTGGAATGCCTGATAGCCCCCAATGAAGAAACATCTCTCATTATCAACACAAAAGAACTTTGCCGTAGGCAGACACATCTGCAAAAGAAGGATAAAACATTCGGAGAACCTGTATACTTCAACGGATATCTGGCCAGCTTGCAACAAGAACTGGCTTCGGTAGATATTGATATCACATTAAAAAGTGTTTTCTACATGGATATGTACAACGCCATTGCAGGGAAAAGCGCAGATGAATATAAAGCCTACGTATTGGAACGTCTTCCATCCATCCGGAAAGCAATAGAACAATCTTCCTATAGCAATGCGTGCAAAGAACTATTGAACATACAGGTAGATCTCGCAGCAACCGGGAAAATCGCGATGACAGACAGAGAGCTAAAATCTGCTTATATTGCTGTAAATAAGTTGAACAGAGAAAAAGCAAACGAATATTTTTCCAATACGCATATTGATATTCCCGAAGGATACTATGACATATTAAAGGAATTTACTTCCATCAATACCCTCAAAGCGTTATACAGCAGGCAGTATGCATCAACAATCTATCTGATCAGTTTTATGCCGAACTATCGGAAAATACTTAAAGAAACGTTAGGAACGAATCAAGGGCCATTATTTGATTATATAAGATTCAACGAACTGTACCATTCTATCAAAGATTTCATTCCATTGACAGCAGATCAGGAGATAGAAATAAAGAAGTTGTCTTCTCCGGCGTATACCGAAATGCTTACTCAAACGAACAAAGAAACAATAAAGAAAATAGAATTGAACAAAAGGAAGAGTGGATTTACTATCAATGAAGCGGGAGAAGTCTCCAATGAAGATTTGTTCCCATCCATCCTTTCCAAGTTTCGCGGGCACACTTTACTGGTTGATATTTGGGCAACCTGGTGCGGTCCTTGCCGCATGGCCAATAAAGCAATCGCCCCGATGAAAGAGGAATTGAAAGAGAAAGACATTATCTACCTTTACATCACCGGCGAAACGTCTCCCAAAGGGACATGGGAAAATATGATTTCCGATATTCACGGTGAGCATTTCCGCGTAACCAACGAACAATGGAATTTTCTGATGTCCAACCTCAACATAGAGGGAGTCCCTACCTATTTTATCATTGATCCTGAGGGTAATATCACCTATAAGAAGACAGGATTTCCGAGAGTGGAAACGATGAAAGAGCAGTTACTGAAAACTTTGAGTAAATAGTTCCGAATATGGTATAAAAGGGGCTTGGGAGTATCCAGAAGAGTGTTGACATAATGAATAAACGAAACGCGGATTAACGCAAACATAGTAGAAACAGTTTTACAAATTATTGATAAATATATAATTGAAATACCCTACGATAAATTGCGTTAATCTGCGTTTTATTATTCATTACGATGCAGTTCTTTTACAAACTCTCATTTATGCATCTCTACAATCTTGGTAGGAGCCATTTCCACATTCCGACGATCTACCTGACGGACAACACTGGCTGCCAAGGAAAGGAACGCACGTCCGGTCACGGAATCTTCATCCAATGCGACAGGAGTACCATTATCTCCTCCTTCACAGATGCTTTGCACGATAGGAATCTGTCCCAGCAAAGGAACATTCATCTCTTCAGCCAGTTTCTTGGCACCTTCTTTGCCGAAGATATAGTATTTATTTTCGGGAAGTTCGGCAGGAGTAAACCATGCCATATTCTCAACCAGACCGAGAATGGGCACATTTACCTTATCATTGGTGAACATATTGATTCCCTTACGGGCATCCGCCAAAGCAACCGCCTGCGGAGTGCTGACAACAATCGCCCCTGTCATAGCCAATGTCTGAACAACGGTCAGATGAATATCACTGGTTCCGGGAGGAAGGTCTATCAGGAAATAATCCAAATCTCCCCAAGCCGCATCACCTATCAACTGTTTCAACGCATTGCTTGCCATCCCGCCACGCCATAAAGTAGCTTGATCCGGATCAACAAAGAAACCGATAGACAATAATTTCACTCCATATTTCTCTACCGGAATAATCAGATCACGACCGTCTATACGCTCGGCATACGGGCGCGCATCTTCCACCTGGAACATTTTCGGCATGGAAGGACCGAAGATATCCGCATCGAGCAAACCTACCTTATAACCCAATTTTGCCAAAGCAACCGCCAGATTTGCTGACACGGTAGACTTGCCTACCCCGCCTTTACCGGAAGAGATACCAATAATATTCTTTACCTGAGGAAGCATCTTGCCCACCTCCGGACGGGGAGCTTGTTTACTTTCTGTCGCAATCGTCACCTGCACATCCGGAGACACATAGGTATGAATAGCCGTCTCGGCAGCTTTCACCATTGATTTCATAAACGGATCGGTCGGTTTCTCAAAGATCAATGAAAAACTGACAGACATACCGTCAATACGGAGATTATCGGCAACCATCTCCGCTTCTACCAAATTCTTTCCCGTACCGGGATAGCGCACCGTTGCCAATGCATCCAATATCAATTTAGGATAAAGAGTCATGTCAATTAAAAATTAAATGTTAAAAATTAAAGAGGGAGATGCGCAGGCTCCTTGAGTGATAGGAGGAGATGCGTAGGTCCGGTCCATATTTATGCAGTTCTATTTACTTGTATTTAGTCCGCTACGCTTGCTGCGGTTATAACTGCGATAAGAATCAAGTTCTATTTCCACATCCGGCTCTTGCAACTTCCCTTCCTGTGGAAGACGGAATTTGATATACTTGATGTTTAAACCACGATCGAGCCATTGTTGTTCATAATAGGTCTTGATACCGAGAATATCATCCACCAATTCCGAGTGATATAAATCTTCGGTCATAAAATCTACCGGAAGCCGGTTCGCCTCTATCATGTATTTTGTATAAGTAAACATGAAATTGCTGTCCGTCTTCAGGTGGATAATGCCGTCCGGTCGCAAGAACTTGCGGTATCTTTCCATAAAATAAGTGGAGGTCAGCCGTTTCGTCGCTTTCTTCATCTGCGGATCAGAGAAAGTAAGCCATATTTCGCTCACCTCACCCTCAGCAAAGAAGCGTTCGATAATCTCAATATTGGTACGCAGGAAAGCTACATTCTTCATTCCCGCCTGCAACGACTCCGTAGCTCCGGTCCACATACGGGCTCCTTTGATATCGACCGCTATAAAATTCTTCTCGGGAAACATCTTTCCCAAACCGACCGTGTACTCACCACGTCCACAGCCCAGTTCGAGTACAATAGGATGATCGTTTTTGAAAAACTCCTCATGCCATTTTCCCTTCATATCGAAAGGCACGTTATCTATCGCCGAATAAGGATATTCGAAGACGTGCGGATAACTTGCCATATCGGCAAACTTTTCTAATTTGTTCTTACCCATATCAATCCTGATTAGACTGCAAAGGTACTGATTTTGACGTAATCGGCAAAAAGAAAAAAGAAGAGGATTATTTTCACCACAGATTACACGGATTAACACAGATTATTTCTTCTTTTTAATCTGTGTTAATCCGTGTAATCTGTGGTGAACCCTGTGTTATTCTACGATTGTCACCCATCCGTGTGTATCCGGTTCATCACCATATTGGATACCACGCAACTTATTGTACAGCTTCGTACAAATCGGTCCCGGCTTTCCGTCTTTAGAGATAACGTATGATTTTCCATTCTCCAAATCGTCGATACGCTGAATCGGGCTGATTACTGCCGCAGTTCCGCAAGCGCCGGCTTCTTCAAAAGTCTCCAGTTCTTCTTCCGGTATCGGGCGGCGTTCAACCTTGATACCCATATCTTCCGCCAACTGCATTAAGCTCTTGTTCGTGATAGACGGGAGGATGGAAGTTGACTTCGGAGTGATATAAGTGTTATTTTTGATACCGAAGAAGTTGGCAGCTCCACACTCATCGATATACTTCTTTTCTTTTGCGTCGAGATAGAACTCGCAGGAATAACCCAAGTCATGCGCTTTTTTGTTGGCACGAAGACTGGCGGCATAGTTACCACCCACTTTATAGATACCAGTTCCGTGAGGAGCAGCACGGTCATATTCGCGAATGATAACGTACGGATTGGTAGAGAAACCACCCTTGAAGTACGGACCTACCGGAGTCACAAATACGACAAACATATATTCATCTGCCGGATGCACCCCCACTTGAGCACTTGTTCCGATCAGCAACGGACGAATGTAAAGAGAAGCACCTGTCTCGTATGGAGGAATGAAACGTTCGTTCAGTTTCACCACTTTCAGAATAGCTTCCTTGAAACGTTCAGTCGGAAGTTCAGCCATCAGGATTCCCTGACAAGTAGATTGCAGACGGGCTGCATTCTCTTCCAAACGGAAAATACGCACTTTACCGTCTTTTCCACGAAAAGCTTTCAAGCCTTCAAACGCTTCCTGACCATAATGCAAGCACGTAGCTGCCATGTGCAGATTCAGATGTTCGTCACTGCTTACTTCCAGTTCTCCCCATGCTCCATTGCGGAAATTAATTCTCACATTGTAGTCTGTCTTCATGTAGCCAAACGACAGATTCGCCCAGTCTATTTCTTTCATATTGTAACGTATTAGTTTATTTTTCTTATGTATTGATTCGCAAAAATAGCTTTTATTCTTCAGATTGCCGCTTTTCTTGCAATAATTTTTCGACTTCCTTATCTGCTTTCGTCAGTTTTTCGGTGCAGAAAGCTATTATTTCATTGGCTTCTTTGATTTTCTCACCCAAGATGTCAATATCCAATTCATTATTGTCTATCTGGCGAACAATCTTCTCGAGACGTTCCATTGCTTGAAGATAGGTTTCTTTTTTTGCTGCCACGATCATTATATTTATTAAGAGTTAATGAAATTTGTTTCTTTTATCAGTTCCGATAAGACGGCTTTGCTCTACCACAGATTGCGCCTCCCCTTTCGAGAACCGGGTGACCAATCTGTCTCCCGACTTCAATGAGGATGCGTCCGTTACCGCCTTCCCATCTTTCAGCGTGATGCTGTATCCACGACTTAACAATTTATCGGGAGAGGCATCAGCAATGCGTTGTTGCAAAAGTTCCAATCGGTGACGCTGGCGGGACAATAACGCCATTGTGGCTTGCGACAGATCCTTTCGGGCTGTCAGCAAGGCAAAACGCGCCTCTGTCAGTTTCCGCTGTACAAGGTTCGGGATACGAGCCTGCAGTGTATCCAATCTTCTCCGCTCCCGCTCCAACAGCGTATATGCTCCTTGCCGAATGCGAACAGACAAATCCTCCAGACGGTCCGCCACTTCCGCAACCCGATGAATCAAAAGTTCCGCCGCAGCCGTAGGAGTTTTCACCCGGGTATGAGCCACCGAATCAAGCACTGTATCGTCACGTTCATGACCAATTCCGGTAATGATAGGGAGCGGGAACTGCGCACACGCAGCAGCTAATAGGTAAGTGTCGAAGCCGGACAAATCGGAAGTAGCCCCTCCGCCACGAATGATGACCACCACATCAAAATCATCAATACGGGCATTGACGCGGTCTAATGCAGCTAACACAGATTCTTCCACCTGATTCCCCTGCATCAATGCAGGAAACAGTTCTGTGTAAAAGAAGAACCCTCCGGGATTGTGCTGCAACTGATGACAAAAATCGCCGTATCCGGCTGCAGTAGCGGAAGAGATGACCGCAATACGTTGAGGAAGCTGAGGCATTTCCAATTCCTTATTCAAGGTCAGTACTCCTTCTTCCTCCAACTGCAACAGTATTTCCCGGCGACGACGGGCCATATCTCCCAATGTATAGGCAGGATCAATATCGAGCACGGTCAGACTGTAACCGTAAAGTTCGTGAAACTGGACGGTCACTTTCACCAGCACTTTAATGCCGGATGTAAACGGTTGCCCGGTCGTTTCCTCGAAATAGGGTTTCAGCAAACGATAAATGGTATTCCAAATCATACCGCGTGCTTTAGCGATAAGACTATTGCTGCGAGGATCTTTCTGCACAAATTCCAAATAGCAATGGCCTGTCGTATTGGAACGGACATCGCTCAGCTCAGCCTGTATCCAATATTCATCAGGCAGGCATTGCTCCAGACTACGGCGGACAAGCGCATTCAGCTCCAAAAGAGAAAGTCTCTCTCCACCCTCCCCAAAAGAGAAGGGGTCTGACCGCTTCGACTGATTCATAGTGTTTATCATACAGCAGCCATCTTATTTCTTTTCCTTAGAGGAGGAATCTAGATAAGCCTTCCATAAGTCGGGTATGCCATAGCCATAAATATTGTCGGGGAAACCGACTCTGTCACCCGAACGGCGAACAAGTTCGATTATCTCTTTTGCCGTCAGCTTCGGACAAGCCTGCCACAGACAAGCCACCATCCCACACATAATCGGAGAAGAGAAAGACGTACCGTTGGCACGGCTAAGATTGCCATTCGTTCCCATCACATCCGATCCCAGACCGACAGCCACCACATCAGGTTTCACCCGTCCGTCCGCCGTATTTCCTACGGAAGAAAACGGAGCCAACTCACCTCTTTTATTAATGGCGCCTACAGTGATCACATTTTCCGCATCTCCCGGAGGGGTAATCTTCTTCCACGAACCCGCACCGGAGTTTCCGGCACTGCAAACAACGACCATTCCTTTATCGGCCGCACGGGAAGCCTCACGTGACATCAACGCATAATGCCCGTTCAGATCACGGTACCTATAATTCTTTGTCGGATCATCAAAGGAATAATATCCAAGTGATGTATTCACCAAATCCACACCTACGCTATCGGCAAACTCAATAGCTGCCGCCCAATAGTCCTGTTCCACTAAGTTCTCCGAATACTCATCCTCACTGCGCAATAACCAATAAGAAGCTTCGGGAGCCGTACCGATCATGACATTCGGCTGATTCATCGCCATACAGGAAAGGACGGACATACCGTGACTGCTTTCCGCATAAATATCCGCCTCCGGGTTTACAAAGTCACGCACACCCTGAATATCGATATTCTTCATCGCTTCAATCTTATCTACATTATGGAATCCCGCATCAATAACCGCAATCGTCATTCCTTTTCCCTTGAAACCCGCATCATGAAGGAGGTTCGCCTTGCTTATCTCAATCTGGGTACACGCAGGACCGTAAAGGCTATCTGTACGTAGCGGCTTATTAATCAGCGAATCTCTTCGGGTAGCTTTTTCCATCTTTCCTTTCCATACTCTTTCCGCAGAACGTACAAAAGGCAACCGGGCAATCTCATCTATCAACACACTGTCATTACAAGAGACAGTAACGAAATTCTCCCATTTTCCGGTCACAAGTATGTGAACTCCTTTCCGACGGATAGCGTCTACATATTTCTTACATACCGGCAAATCGGTGGAATCAATCTTCAAACCCTGTTTCTTTCTCCGTTCAATAGACTTTTTGGATAAGTACTTTTCCGGCTTTTGCAAAGAATAATCGGTAGCAGCCTTGTCTTTCAGACTGATACGATACTTCAAGGTATCTCCGGGAGTAAATTGGGCGAATCCACCCAAGCACACAGTTAAAGTAAGAATCAATAGTATAAACTTCTTCATCAGTTATCTTTATTTTATCAATTAAAATCCTTCGTTTTCCAAAATCACCAGACCTATTCCACGCTGTGAAGCAATGAAAGCTCCTCCCAACACTCGCTTTCCATCATAGAATACAGCCGATTGTCCGGGAGCTATAGCCGAAGCCGTTTCAAGAAAACGGACAAGCAAACGACCGTCTTCAAGACGTCTCACCCGACAGGCCAACGGACGACTGCGATAGCGAATCCGTACTGTCAGGTTCTCACACTGAAACAGTTCTTGTTCGTCCACAATCTTATCCTGCTCCGCCAACATATAATCCGTCTTCAACTGCTCCGCATCGCCAAGCATCACCGTATTCTTCTGAGGGTTGATTTTCAATACATAAGCAGGCTTTCCAAGCGCGATTTCCAGTCCTTTCCTCTGACCTATAGTATAATAAGGCGCCCCTTTGTGCTGCCCCAGCTTTACACCTTCGGAGTTGACAAACCATCCCGGACCGATCTCGCTATCCAATTCCGGACACTGTTCACGGAGAAAGTCGCGGTAATCTCCTTTAATGAAACAGACTTCCATGCTCTCCCCCTCCTTCGATTTAGCCTCATAGCCTTTCTCAGCCAAGTATTCACGCACTTTCACTTTCGTATAATCTCCCAACGGAAAGATACAACGCTTCAGCACTTCCTGTCCCAACCTCCAAAGAAAATAAGACTGGTCTTTTTTATCATCGTCTCCGGCTATGATATAAATATGCCCGTTTTTCTCTTCCAGCCGTGAATAATGTCCGGTAGCAATCCAATCACAATCCAACTTGTCCGCCCATTCCGTCAACACACGGAACTTAAACAACGGATTGCACATCACACAAGGATTCGGTGTACGTCCCTGCTTATATTCGTCTATGAAGTTTTTTACAATAGTCTCTTTAAAAGGTATACGTTCATCCGCCACATAATGTTCAATGCCCATCCTGGCAGCCAACTCTCTGGCATCCTGCGGCTCATCTCCCCACACACGCATAGTGACTCCCACTATTTCGTATCCTTGTTCTTGCAGCATAAGACAGGCAGCGGTACTGTCTATACCGCCACTCATACCCACCAGCACTCTCTTATTTCGTTCTTTCATCTGATCCTTGAAAAGTTACATGGATACAAATGTACGAGATTTCAAAGAGAATTCTTGCTTTTCCGGAAGAAAATCCTTATATTTGAGATATACAAAAGCAAGAACAATTATGGCTAACCCAAGATTACCGGGCATTTCCGAAAATGAGCAAGCCTTATTGTATGCCAAACTGAATGAATACAACCGAGGCAGGGCCTCTTTCAAAGAGGCGGGAGTTTACTTGGTGGTATTACCCCGACCGGGTAAATCCAACTATTCGTTATGGCTTTATTCTCCTCTACCGGAAAAACAATCCATCCTTTACATACATGATTTGTCACCGGACATCAACGAATCCCTCCGTATGGCAAGTACTATGTTCTATTATTCAAGGCGCTGCCTGATTCTTGTAGATTACAACGAAAAGAGAATGCAAAGCAATGGCGACGACCTTATCTTTTTCGGGAAGTATCGGGGGCATTTCCTACATGAGATATTGAAAGTGGATCCGGCTTATTTGAGTTGGATAGCCTATAAGTTTACACCGAGAATCCCCAAACAGGAACGTTTCGTCAAGATAGCGCAAGCTTATCACTCCGTACATTTAGACCTCATGCAAAGGAAGTCGAAAGAGAAACATTCAGCAAGCCGGTATTTGGGTGAGCTGGGGGAGAAACTCGCGGACCTCAGATTAAAAGTCATACGGGTGCGGTTGGAAGATGATCCGTATAAGACAAGAATAAATGGTACTGTACCACAATTCTTTGTAAAGCAGGTACTGACATTGGCCGATGCAAGCGGCAACCTGGTTATCATGAGTATACCGTCAAAAAATCCCAGTGCGGTTTCATGCACACTATCCGGGATAGAACATGAATACCGACCGGGAGAAATCATTTATGTCGCATCTGCGCGGGTGTCACGCCGATACGAAAGTTACGGGTCAAAGTATACCCGTATCAGTCACGTCAAACTTGCTATGACCACGACAGTTTAATCCTTTTCTATCAGTACTGTGGCATAAGCCGAGATACCTTCTTCCCGACCAGTAAATCCGAGTTTCTCGGTAGTGGTCGCTTTAATGGAAATATCATCAACATCGATACCCATCACGTTTGCCATTGTTTCCTGCATCAAAGGAATATGCGCTTTCAGCTTCGGGCGTTCGGCGCAGATAGTCGCGTCAATATTACCGACCTTATATCCTTTGGAAGCAATCAGTTCTACGGTCTTTTTCAGAAGGATTTTGCTGTCGATATTCTTAAATTCTCCCGCTGTATCCGGAAAGTGATAGCCAATGTCACGCATATTCGCAGCTCCCAGCAATGCATCACAGACGGCGTGCAATAGCACATCAGCGTCCGAATGCCCCAGCAATCCTTTTGTGTGTTCCAGAAGAACGCCTCCAAGCCACAGCTCACGTCCTTCAACCAATTGGTGCACATCAAAACCAAAGCCTACTCTTATCTTCATAATTTACCTTCCTCCATCAGCGGACATAGAAGTCCAATAGTTTTTCCCCCTCCAGATATCCTTGCAAATGTTGTCCGATACTGACCGGACCTACACCGGCAGGTGTACCGGTAAATAGCAAATCACCTATTTTCAGTGTCACGAATTGACTGACATACGCTATGATGTCATCCACTTTGAAAAGCATATCCGCCGTACACCCCTTTTGCACTTCTTTACCGTCAATCAACAGATTGAAGTTCAAATGCCGGATATCCTTGTAACGGTCTACCGGAACAAAATCTCCGATAGCCGCCGAAGAATCGAAGCCTTTGCAAAGTTCCCAAGGATTTCCCTGCTCACGGAACTTTCGCTGAAGATCACGGGCAGTAAAATCGATACCCACAGTCACGGCATCATAATAGCGGTTAGCAAAACGAGGAGCGATGTTCTTCCCCAAACGGTTGATACGGACTACCAATTCCGTCTCATAATGTATCTCGTTAGAAAAGTCAGGAATGAAAAACGGCTTGCCGTCCTTTAAAATGGCAGAGTCCGGCTTCATAAAAATGACCGGTTCCGTATTTACCTGTGTATGTCCCAGCTCCTGATTATGCTGAGCGTAGTTCATTCCTACTGCTATAATCTTCATTATTTCTCGTTAAAATTCAATCGGTTAAACATAACGGCCAGATGCGCATAAAGAGAAGTGTTCTGTACGACAATATTTTCCGGCACGCGAATACGGAAAGGAGTAAAGTTCCACACTGCCTTTATTCCTCCGTCTACCATCTTATTTGTAATTTCCTGAGCGATATTAATAGGTACTGTCAGCACACCGATATTCACATCATATTCCTTCATCTTTGCTTCAAAGTCATCAGAATGGAAAATTGGAATTCCACCTAAGTCCTTCCCTACCAATTCCGGATTGACATCAAAAGCCGCCACAATTTCCAGGCCGAAATGACGCAAACCCGAGTCGCGGAGTAACGCACCTCCCAAACTACCTACACCAAACAAAAAGGCTTTGTGCATATTAGTAAATCCAAGAAAGCTTTCCAAAACCTCAATCAGTGCATCAATATTATAGCCCACTCTCGTACGTCCCGATATGTTCACATACGACAAGTCTTTGGCGATTTGAGAAGCGTCAATATTTATTTCCTTAGAGATTTGTGTCGAGGAGACATATTGCTCTCCTTTTTCTTTCATTAGTTTTATATTGGACAGATACCAGGGAAGTCTGCGCAAGGTAGGCTCCGGCACTTTATCCGCCTCTTTTCGTATATAAGTGCTCATACTTCTTACAAAATTTGGTATTTTGCAAAAGTACATTATTTTTTGAGACTGACAACCCAATAACGGAAAACCTTAATAGAGATTAAACAAAACAAGGAAAACAGGCTCAAATTTTGCCCTTTTCCATAAGTTTGATACTTTTGAGAAGAAATAAATATGACGAGTATGAAAAAGAATGATTGGAAAGATCGATTGAACATCGTGTATTCTACTAATCCCGACTTCGGCTATGAGATGGACGATGATGAAGAACAGTCCACCCTTGACAAAGACAAACAAAACCTCCGGGTTTCCATTGACAAGAAGAATCGCGGCGGAAAAGTGGTAACATTAATTACCGGATTCGTGGGTACGGAGAACAACTTGAAAGAATTAGGCAAGCTGCTTAAAAGCAAATGTGGAGTAGGCGGTTCGGCCAAAGACGGAGAGATAATGGTACAGGGAGACTTCAAGGTCAAAATTATAGAACTGCTCATCAAGGAAGGCTATACCAGAACCAAAGGGGCAGGCGGTTAATCCATACAATAAAAATAAAAGGGGAGCTTTGAACCTCCCCTCCATATCTTATTTCCGAAGAAAATTATTCAGCTTTCAAAGTGAAACGTTTGAAGTCAACAATCTTCAATTCAGGATCAGCAGCAGTCAATACTTCTCTTACAGTCTTCTTACCGTCCATGATATCTTCCTGATTCAGCAAGCAAACTTCTTTCAAGAACTTAGCCAAACGACCCTTAGCGATATTCTGAATCATCTGTTCAGGCAAGTGTGCAGCTTTCTCAGCAGAAACAGTAGCGATGATTTCTTTTGCTTTCGCTACATCTTCAGCTGTAATCCAGCCCTTAGCCATGTTGCTTTCCATGTGCTCTTCGCTGTCTACGTGAGCCGGGTTGATATTAGCTTTCTTCAAAGCAGCCTCAACTGCTTTCTGTACCTGTTCAGCTTTTGTCTTCTCAATAGCAACTTCGATTTCTTTCTGTTTGATTTCTTCTGAAACACCGTCCTCATCAATAGCAATCGGGTTCATAGCAGCAATCTGCATAGCTACCTGCTTAGCCAGTTGCTCGTCAACAGGCTTGTTGAAAGCAACAATCGTGCAAAGGCCATTTCTGTTCATGTGGTTGTAAACAGCAGTGCTTACACCTTCTACAGTCATGTAGCCATCCAATTCCATTTTCTCACCTGTGATACCGCTACGGTCAGTCACTGCATCCTGTACAGTACCGTTACCCATCGGCAATGCTTTTACTTCGTCCAAAGTAGCGCATTTATTAGCCACAGCAAGATCAAGAATATCCTGAGTCAGTTTCACGAAATCAGCATTCTGAGCCACAAAGTCAGTTTCACACTTCAAAGCAACGATAACAGCACGGTCACCGGTAGTCTTAGCAAGAACACAACCTTCAGAAGCCTCACGTTCCGAACGCTTAGCAGCAACAGCTTGTCCTTTCTTACGGATAATCTCCATTGCCTTGTCGTAATCGCCATCAGCCTCTGTTAATGCATTCTTGCAATCCATCATACCAGCTCCGGTCATTTTGCGCAGCTTGGTAATATCAGCCATAGTTACAGCCATAATAATTTCCTTTATTTAAATGAATAATAATTTTCGAAACAAAAAAATGTGCCAATCTGCCAATCAAGATACAAGCGTATAAATATACTCTTGCACATTAGCAAATTGGCACATTTTATATATTAAGCCTCTTCGTCTTCCTTGATGAAAGCAGCAGCTTTAGCTGCGTTGATAGCTTCTTCGTCAGACTTGTCGAGTCTAGCTTTCACTGATTTCTTCTTGCCTTTGTTAGCAGGAGCTTCACCAGCAGCTTCCATATCGATCTTTTCAGCTTTTCTTTCTTCCAAACCTTCGATCATTGCAGCACAGCAAGCATCCAAGATAACTTCTACAGATTTAGTAGCGTCATCATTAGCAGGAATTACGAAGTCGATGTTTGTAGGATCAGAGTTAGTATCAACGATACCGAACACAGGAATACCCAAACGGTTAGCTTCGCGAACTGCGATGTTTTCTTTCATCACGTCGATAACGAACAAAGCAGACGGCAGACGAGTCAGGTCAGCGATAGAGCCCAAAGTCTTGTCCAATTTTGCACGTTGACGAGAGATCTGAAGGATTTCTCTCTTAGAAAGGTTAGCATAAGTACCATCGTTAGTCAATTTATCGATAGTAGCCATTTTCTTCACAGCCTTACGGATAGTCGGGAAGTTGGTCAACATACCACCCGGCCAGCGTTCGATTACATAAGGCATATTAACAGATTGAGCTTTCTCAGCTACAACTTGTTTAGCTTGTTTTTTAGTAGCAACAAAAAGAACTTTCTTGCCAGATTTGGCAATCTGTTTCAAAGCTTCAGCAGCTTCGTCTACTTTTGCAACTGTTTTGTGGAGGTCAATGATATGAATACCATTGCGTTCCATGAAAATATAAGGAGCCATTGCAGGATTCCACTTTCTCTTAAGGTGTCCGAAGTGGCAACCAGCTTCCAATAATGTATCAAAATTTGTTCTTGACATCTTGTTTTTCTTTAAATCGTTTACTTTCTTTTTTGTTTTTTCTAAACCAACCGCCGGGTAGTCTATGAGTAGAGTCCCAGTAGTTTAGATACTAAACATATTCCTCGGTCAGGCAGCCCATTAACGCTTGCTGAACTGGAATCTTCTACGAGCTTTCGGCTGTCCCGGTTTCTTACGTTCAACAGAACGAGGGTCACGAGTCATGAAGCCTTCTGCACGAAGAGCAGCTTTATCTTCAGCGTTCATCTTAACCAGTGCACGAGCAATTGCCAAACGCAATGCCTGAGACTGACCAGTGAAACCACCACCACACAAGTTCACCTTGATGTCATACTTCTCAGCAGCACCCAGCTTGTTCAATGGTTGTTTTACAACATACTGAAGAATAGTTGATGGAAAGTACTCTGCAAGGTCTCTCTTGTTAATAGTAATCTTTCCTGTACCTTCGCTTACGAATATGCGTGCAATAGCACGTTTACGTCTGCCTAATGCATTTACTACTTCCATTATATCTTATTTATATGAATTAATATCAATCATTTTCGGGCTTTGAGCTTCGTGCTTGTGTTCGCTACCAGCGTAAACATACAAGTTGTTCAGCAATTTAGCTCCCAGAATGTTCTTAGGAAGCATACCCTTCACTACTTTTTTCAGTAATCTCTCTTCACCGTTCGGTTTTGTAATCAAACGGGCAGGAGTCATTTCTCTCTGACCACCAGGGTAGCCTGTATATGACAAATATACTCTGTCATTCCATTTGTTACCAGTCAGTTTTACTTTGTCTGCATTGATGATGATAACGTTATCACCGCAGTCTACGTGAGGAGTAAAGTTTGGTTTGTACTTTCCTCTCAGCAATTTTGCAACTTTTGCTCCCAGACGACCTAAAGTTTGGTCTGTAGCGTCAACGATAACCCATTCTTTGGTTACGGTCGCTTTGTTTGCAGAAATGGTCTTGTAACTTAAAGTATCCACTCTAATTTTGTTTTTTAAATGTTACTACTAAAAATTTCTTCACCACTCATTAGTCTTCCCCGGACAAAGGAATACTAACTTGCTATGAATTAATCTCTTATCATTTTGTGATAATAATCGGCTTGCAAAAGTACGGCTTTTCTTTGAATTGGCAAACAAATTCTTCCTTTTTTTGGATTTATTCGGTTGAATAACAAGAGATATAAAGATATTATCGGAAAACAAAAAGTCATCTCTGGAAGATTTCAAAGTAAATTATAATTCAGACTATTATATAAATAAGGTGTAACAGAGATCTGCCACCTTCCCTACAAGCATCACAACAGGTATCGGGATAAATTCTAAAGGGTTTTAGACGATTTCAAAAGCCCTCTATCTGTTTTCAAAAAAAGGAAAAACAATACTAAAATAGTAATAGAAAGAAAAGCATCTATCTTTGCCATAGATTCTTAATCCAGAAAACAACGAATAGAATTGATATGAAAAACATTCAAAAACTTCTCTTTCTTGCGGTTTGCCTTTGCACCGCACTTACGGTCAAAGCACAAAACCTGACTGTCACCGGAAAGGTCATAGACTCGGAAGGTCTTGAGGTGATCGGTGCCAACATTACTCTGAAAGGTACTCCCGGCGTCGGTGCAATCAGTGATTTAAGCGGAAATTACAAGATTCAGGTAAACAATGCCGCTAAAGACATTCTCGTATTCTCTTATATAGGAATGAAAACACAGGAAGTACACGTAAAAGGAAAAACGGTCGTCAATGTCACGCTGCAAAGTGATGCCAAAGCATTGGACGAGGTGGTTGTGGTAGGTTACGGAACCAGTAAGCGTAGTGACCTGACCGGTTCTGTGGTTTCTGTAAAAAGCGAAGATTTGATGAGAATGCCTACTTCCGACGTCACCCAAGCATTGGCGGGACGGGTGGCAGGTGTACAAATAACCCAAAGTGAAGGTGCTCCGGGTTCTACCATTTCCATACGTGTACGCGGTGGTATTTCCATTACGCAAAGTAATGAACCTCTTTATATTATCGACGGCTTCCCCAGCGAAGACGGAATGTCTACTATCGACCCTGCCGAGATTGAAACGATTGATATCCTGAAAGATGCCTCGGCAACTGCCATTTACGGTGCACGCGGAGCAAACGGGGTAGTGGTAATCACCACAAAGCAAGGAAACAAAGACGGTTCCAAGATGAGTATCAGTTTCGACAGTTATGTAGGCGTGAAGACTCTGGCACGCAAACTGCCGGTACTCTCTACCAAGGAGTTTGTCCTGCTGGATTATGAGCGCAGATTACAATTCAACGGTGAAACAGGAGTGAAAAGTTTCCAGTCTATCTACGGTTCTTTCCTGGATATTGATGAAAACTACGGCAACTACGCCGGAATCGACTGGCAGGAAGAGACTTTAGGAAGAGTAGCCACTTCACAGAATTACCGTGTACGCATCTCCGGAGGAAACAAGGAACTGCAATACTCCCTGAACTATACTTATTTCAAAGACCTTGGAGCTATGCAGTACAGCGGAAACGACAAGCATAATATTTCATTCAGCCTGTCTCACAAACCTACCAAGCGTATTTCTGTCAATGCCCGTGTAAACTACGACCAGACCTATATATATGGTATGGGGACTTCCGACCAGTCCACCCGTTTCAACAAGATGGAGCATATCCTGCAATATCGCCCCACCAAAGGGATCTATGGAGATGACGAGAGCCTGCTGAAGAATGAAGAAGACAATATCACCGACGAAGAAGGCAATCCGATGCAGAATCCGCTCACCTCTGCCGCCCAAGAAATAAACAAAAGGCAATTGCGTACTTTCCAAGCCAATGGAGGGCTGACTTTCAATATTGCCAAAGGATTCAGTTTCCGCAACAATACCGGTATGCGTTACCAAACCACGCGCTTTGATGTCTTTTATGGAGAGAAATCCAGCATCGGAAAACGTTCCAGCGCCAACGGATATATCCAATACGCGGAAAACAGCAGCTTCCAGACTTCCAATGTGCTCAACTATGAATACAAGAAGAAAAAGCATAAATTAGTCGCTATGCTCGGACAGGAATGGGTATCACGATGGACACGCAATATGCGCGCCAGTGCCACCAATTTCCCCAATAACGATATTAACCTGGATGATATGAACCTCGGCATTCCGGGTTCCATTACTTCCAATGCCAATTACGATGACAAATTACTGTCCTTCTTCACCCGGTTCAATTACAATTTCGGAGAAAAATATCTGGTGACCGCTACTTTACGTGCCGACGGTTCTTCCAAATTCAGTGAGGACAAGAAATGGGGACTTTTCCCTTCCGTTTCTGCCGCATGGCGTATGGGCGAGGAGAAGTTTATCAAGAACCTGAACTTGTTTTCCGACCTGAAGTTACGTGTCGGGTATGGTATGTCGGGCAACAACCGCATCGGCAGTTATGCTTCACTGAACCTGCTGAATTCCGTGAAATATCCGAATGGTGAAAGTAATATGCCCGGATACGTACCGACCGCTATCCCGAACGAAATGCTTCAATGGGAATCCAACAACACACTCAATATCGGACTGGATTTAGGTTTTCTGGAACAACGCCTGACTATATCCCCGGAGTTTTACGTGAACGAAAGTACCCACTTACTCCTGAACTCACGCATACCCAGCTCTTCAGGATACAGCAATATGATTCGCAATATCGGAAAGACGCAGAACATCGGCGTCGACCTGACCATCAGTTCCGTCAACATACAAAAACGCAACTTCACATGGAATACCAACTTCAACTTGTCTCACAACAAGAATACGATCAAAGCATTGTCCGGAGAGCAATACTTCCTCGAAGAAGCCAAATTCGGTTATAACCAAAAGACACACAAGATAGAAGTAGGCAAGTCAATCGGACAGTTCTACGGATACCGTACCCTCGGACTTTATCAGGTAGAGGACTTTGATTATGACCCGAACACTAAAAAATACACATTGAAAGAAGGAATCCCTTACAGAGGTTCCCGCAGTGAAACGCAACCGGGTATGTGGAAATTTGCCGATACCGACGGGAACAAAGTGATTGATGAAAACGACCAGACGGTTATCGGTGAAGCCAATCCGAAATTCTTCGGCGGATTGAACAACACTTTCACTTATAAGAATTTCGACCTGAGCATATTCTTTACCTTCTCCTACGGAGGCGAAGTATTGAATGCCACCAAACTGACCAATACCCAAGCCGGCAAATCCGGATACAACGTACTGGATGCAGTGAACAGCAGCAAGCGCTGGATGACCATCAACCAGAATGGTGACATTATAACAGACCCGCAAGAGCTTGCCGCATTAAATGCAGGCAAAAGCGCAGCCGTTGTCAACGATATGGAACAGGGAGACACCTATATCCACTCATGGGCAGTAGAAGATGCCTCTTACCTGCGGCTAAGCAACGTGACTATCGGGTACAACTTCCCCAGAAAATGGATACGGAAAGCCGGCATCCAGAAACTCCGCCTATATGCGACAGGCAGCAACCTGTTTGTCTGGACTCCCTATACCGGATTCGACCCGGAAGTTTCTACCAAAGGCAGCAACCTGACTCCCGGAGTAGACTACGGAGCATATCCGAGAAGCCATTCCTACGTATTCGGTCTGAATGTGACCTTTTAATTCACCTTAAAATAACGGAAAAATGAAAATCTACAAAACATATCTTTATGCGCTCGGTATACTGGCAGGAGGTCTGCTCAATACTTCCTGTGCCGACCTGTTGACTGAAGACCCCAACTCTTATTACGAGAAAAAGGACATATTCTCCACAAAGGCAAAGGCCGCCATGGCCGTTACCGGAGTATACGAACGACTTCCGGAACTTTATGGGTATATGGACATGGCGTTTCTCTGTTCGGACGATACTTATTATGTAGCGGGAGTGACTTCGGACAAAGGCCGGCGGGACATCGCCCACTACAAAGTGACCAGTTCAAACACATGGGTAAATAGCGTCTGGCAAGGCAACTACACCGGAATTGAACGTGCCAATTATACCGTTGAAGGTATTGAAGGCATGGCTGATTATGAGAAAGACAAAGAGCTGCAATCACTGGTCGGAGAAGCTAAATTCCTGAGAGCCTTGTATGCATTCAATCTGGTGCGTTACTGGGGAGATGTTCCCTTCAAAACGACTTCTACGAATGTAGACAAAAATGTCTTCCAACCACGTTGCAGCAGAGAAATAATCTACGACCAGATTATTGACGACCTGAATTTTGCCAAGACTCATTTATCGTGGGCTACCCCGGCCGTTACCCCGGAGAAAATCACCCAAGGCGCTGCACGCGGATTGCTTATGCGCGTACTATTGCAACGTGCCGGATACAGTCTTCAAATGAACGGAAGCATTACCCGCCCGGACGATGCCAAGCGCAAAGAATATTTTGAAGCTGTCATCGAAGAGTGGGAAGAGTTCAAAGCAAACGGCTATCATGATTTCTATCCCGAAGGTTACAGAGAGCTGTTCAAAGGTTTCTCGGCAGGAACACTTAACTCTGTAGAAAGCATCTTTGAAATCGCATTTTATAGTCCGGACGGAAATACAGGAGCCAAAGGATACTGGGGGACTTACATCGGCCCGCTGGTTGCGCATCCCGGCATCTCCGTCACTGAAGTCAACCAGTTCATGGGACGTGCCAATGCGATGTTCCGGGTGGTTCCCGAATGGAAAGCATTCTTTGACGTACAGGAAGAAGACGCAGACGGTAATGTAATAACGGGGGACGAACGCCGTGACGTGATGATTTGCGACTACAAATACAACTGGGACAAAGAAATCTACAATCACGTGAAAGTGGTTAACAAGAACGGAAAAGACTGGTATCCCGGCAAATGGCGCCGCGAATGGATGCCTATCGGATACAAGAACCCGAACGTTACCGATGTCAATTTCTGCTATCTGCGCTATGCGGATGTCGTACTGATGGCAGCCGAAGCCTACAATGAAACGGGTGATACATCCGAAGCATGGAAACTGCTCAACAGCGTACGCAAACGTGCCGGAGCCAGAGAAATTACCACAGAAAATTACACCGAACTGATGAAAGAGAAAGTGTACAAACTCAACTTTATTTCCGATGCTGATGATGCCGGCAAGTTCCGTACGGCACTTTATTGGGAGCGTGGTTTTGAACTCGCTTTTGAAGGGCAACGTAAATACGACCTTATCCGCTGGGGAGTTATCAAAGAGGCATTAACCTTGTTCAGCAGCCGTTCATCAGTGAAGAGCTCTTATCCTGCCGGAGACAATTTCCAAAAGGGCAAACATGAATTATTCCCTATTCCGCTGGACGAACTCCAGTTGAATCCGATGTTTGAAAGCAAAAACAATCCTAATTATTAAATAATACCATGAAGAAATTAATCAGCAGCATACTACTTTGTTGTCTGGTGTCCGGTGTACAGGCACAAGAGAAGCCGGCACGGATCAGACTTACCGACGTAACGCTTATGCACGAGATGCGTGCCACCCCGTCGCCGTTGGACAAAGCAACGGTGTCCGACCGTGCAGTCTCGTTCCAATGGCCTTTGCAGGCAGATATAGATACTTCCGAAGAAGTATTGGACGGAATGAAGTCCCGCAAGAAGAAAGTAGACAAGTCCCGTTTGAAATACCAGTTACGCTACTCGCAAGATGCAGCGCTGAAAAGTAATGTGATTCAGGAAGAGACCCGCTGGCCTTTCTTCAATCCGGAGAAAGATTTAGCTCCCGGTGTATGGTACTGGCAATACGGATATGTGAATGAAGGAGGAAAGACTCAATGGTCTTCCGTTTTGCAGTTCACGGTTGAAGCCCATCCGGACAAGTTCTGCCCGCCATCATTCAAGACGATGCAGGCAAACCTTTCCAAAAGTCATCCGCGTATATTGGTGCAGAAAGACCAATGGACGGACTTTATGAAAAACAGCCGGTCGAAACCGGAGTACCAGTGGTATTTGGAACAAGCCGATAAAGTATTGAAGACTCCGATGCAGTCTGTCAATAACATCAATACCAAACTGGCTGACGGTCTGGACAACGCCATGCAGCGCAGTGCCATGTTAACCAGGGAAAGCCGCCGCATCATCGATCAGGAAGAAGCCAATGTAGAGCTGCTGATACGTGCCTATCTGCTGACACAGGACACGAAATATAGCAAAGAAGCTATAAAGCGTGTGATAGAAATGGTCGGCTGGGATGAGAACAAAAATGTCATGGGCGACTTCAACGCTTTTACCATGCTTTCGCTCAGCTCATTGGCTTATGATTCATTCTACGACCTGCTGGACGAAGGGCAGAAGCAAACTTTGCTGAAAGAGATTAAAAAACGTGGCAGTGAATCCTACAATAACTTCAACAACCGGTTGGAAAATCATATAGCCGACAATCACGTATGGCAGATGACCCTGCGCATTTTCACATTTGCAGCATTCAGCGTGTACGGTGAGCTCCCCGAAGCGGATACATGGGCGGATTACTGCTACAACGTTTGGCTGGCACGTTTTCCCGGTCTGAACAAAGATGGAGCCTGGCACAATGGCGACGGTTACTTTGCGGTCAATTTCCGCACGCTTGTCGAAGTGCCCTACTTCTATACCACCGTCACAGGATTCAACTTCTTCAACGACCCGTGGTATCAGGGTTCCGTGATGTACACCCTCTACCAGCAGCCCCCTTTCTCCAAATCAGCCGGCAACGGTAGCGGACACCAGGGAAATATGAAGCCGAACTCTATCCGTGTGGGATATGCCGACGCATTAGCCCGCATGACCGGCAATACGTATGCCGCCGATTATGTGCGCCGCATCGCCACTACTCCCGACTTCCACAAACGTTTCCTGACTTCCAAATCCGGCAGCCTGGCATGGTTCCGCCTGCAATGCGACAGACCGTTGCCCGAAGGTGAAGGGCTTGCCAATCTCCCGATGGGGTATGTTTTCCCGGAAAGCGGACTGGCTTCCTTTATGACCAACTGGGAGCGTGTGGGTGGAAACGCCATGTTCAGTTTCCGAAGCAGCCCTTACGGCAGCACCTCGCACGCCATTGCCAACCAGAACGCATTCAACACATTCTTCGGCGGAAGCTCGCTCTTTTACAGTAGCGGTCACCACATCGCATTTGTAGACAAGCACAGTATGCTTTGCCACCGTTCCACCCGCGCTCACAACACTATTCTGGTGAACGGCATGGGACAGCGTATCGGTACGGAAGGGTACGGTTGGATTCCCCGTTTCTATATAGGCGAAAAAATCGGATACCTCTTGGGGGACGCTTCCAACGCTTACGGCGAAGAAATCTCCCCTATCTGGCTGGAACGCGGAAAAGAAGGCGGAATAGAATACACTCCTGCCAACGGCTGGGACAAGAACCACCTGAAAACTTTCAGACGTCACACCATCGCTTTAGGCAAGACCGGATTAGTATTCATCTACGACGAACTGGAAGCCGACGAACCTGTCACCTGGGACTATCTGCTGCATACGGTCATCCATCCGATGAATGTCACCAAGAAAGATAAGTTCGTACACATACAGGCTACCAACAAAAACGGAGCTTCCGACGCTTATCTTTTTTCAAGCGGCACATTAAAGACCGATACGACCAGCCAGTTCTTTGCTCCGGCTGTAAACTGGTTGCGCGCAGATGCCAAAGGACAGTTTGCCGCTTATCCCAACCACTGGCATTTCACAGCGACTTCCGAGAAACAGAAGACGTACCGTTTTGCCACCATTATAAACACACATCTTCTCTCCCGCCCTGTCGCCGACCCGGAGATACTTCCCGACGGACGCATCAAAGTGGGGAGCTGGATTATCAAGGTGAATGTCTCGGCAGAGGGTGCTCCTTCGTTTTTCATCCGCTCTACCCGGAAAGGGGAAGATGTAAACATCACCTATAAAGGCGGAGCGACGATAGTACGTGAAGACGGCTATGAAACGACTCTTGTAGACAAACGTCCGGAACTGGAAATCTAACCGATTATAAGAAACATATGAAAACAAAAAGATACTTAGTACAAGGATTCCTGCTGCTGTTCTGCTCCATGACAGCCATAGCCGGTTCTCCTTCCGAAGAACTGCAACATCCACAGCATCCACAGAAACAGGAAGGTAAACGTCCGCGCATACAGACTTCCGCAAGCGAGAAAGAAATTGTGTTCAAACCCAATGCGGAAACGGGAAAAGTGGAGACAGCAAAGACCCAAGCAGTCAAAGCCATCGGGGAGGAGCGGAAAGAAACGGCAGCCAAGCCTAAAAAGAAGCCTCATCCGAAGAAAACTTCCGAACGCTACCGGGCGTTCAAGACCAATATTGCTTATGATGCAATCGCCGTGCCGAATCTGGCTTTCGAGATACAATGCAGCGAGCATATTTCCGTAGAGCTTCCCGTCATGTTCAGCGGCTGGGACATCAGTGACAAACACGCAGTCCGTACTTTTGCCGTTCAGCCGGAAGGACGCTGGTGGTTGGAAAAAGCAGGGACAGGCCATTTCTTCGGTGTACACGCACACATGGCATTGTTCAACGTGAAATGGGACGAAAACCGTTATCAGAACACGGGGCGTCCGTTATTGGGCGCAGGTGTCAGCTACGGATACAAACTCCCTTTTTCCAAACATTGGGGAGCGGAATTTACCTTGGGAGCCGGCTATGCCAACATGAAGTATAATACCTATTATAATATAGACAACGGTGCTCTGATTGAAACAAAAAGCCGGAATTACTGGGGAATCACCCGTCTCGGTCTATCACTGTCCTATCATTTTTAAGCCTGTTTGATTATGAAAAAGAATACCTATATATCCATTATCCGCACGTTGGGCTGTTTGCTGTTACTGTCGGTTTTCGTAAGCAGTTGCCTTTATGAAGAACCGGAATTGACGGCCGACGGTGAACTCGGAGTAGACCCCACCGCTGTCAACATCATGACGAACCTGACACTGGAAACGTCGTTTGACCCCGTAAATGTGAATCGCGGTACACGCGCGGCAGCCACCACCTACTTGCATCGTTTTGTCGTTGCCGTTTACGAAGGCTCGCAAAAAGTAGCCGGTCAGGTTATCTATCAGGAGATGCAGAGCGGTGAAACAACTGTCAATATCCCGCTTAGCATGAAGTTACATGCCCGTAAGTATCAGCTTGCCGTATGGGCAGACTATGTGGAAAAGCCGGAAGAGGAAACTTATCAGACTTTCTATGATGCAACGGACATGGCATTCATATTACGTGCCACACCCTACAAGGGAAACTCCCGATACCACGACGCTTTCTACGGAAATACCCCATTGGATTTGAGTGCCTATCGCGACCAGTGGAACGTAACCGTTCCCGTAGATGTCAAGATGCTTCGTCCGATGGCATCGTACAACCTGATAGCAACGGATGTAGCCAAATTCCTGAAGAAAGTGACCGACAAGGAAATCACCGGAAAAAGATTTACCATGACTGTCAAATACAACTACTATCTGCCCACAGGGTTTGATGTGTTCACCGGCAGACTGAAAAACTCTTTGCAATATATAGAGTACAATAAGACGGTTGACCTGGCAACTCTCCAGAAAGAGGAAAACAAAGAAGAGTTCAACATCGGTTTCGACTATCTGCTTATCAACAATGAATCCGCATCGTCCATTCCGGTGACTATCGAGATAACGAATGAGAGTAAAACCGTGGTAGCCCGTTACCAGAATCTGAAAATCCCCTATCAACGGAACAAAGAAACAAACATCCGGGGATATTTCCTGACAGCCAGTCCGGGTATCAGTTTCGACCCTGACTTCAACGACGAGGACATCATCATAGATGTAACTCCTATTGTAAAAAACAACTAATAATTATTATACACTTTAATCATTACCATTATGAAAAAGAACTTTGCCTATTTAGCGATTATGCTATTCATGGGATTATTCGCCTCATGTAGTCAGGAGAATGACCCAACTACTTCGGACAGCCGGAACAAGCTGGTCAATATCTCCGCCGAACTACCGAAGGAATTTGCCCAAACACGTGCCGTTCCGTCAGCAGACGGACATTACCTGCGTTGCATCCTCGAAATAACGAATGAAAACGGCGACCGGGTGTATAGAGAAGAGAAACTGGGAACTGAAGGCAATGCGGACGGTAAACTCTCCTTTACTTTTGCCCTTGAAGAAGCTGGTACGTACAACTACAAGATGTGGGCTGACTTTATTGAAGCCAACGGACAGGAAAAAGATCCTGTGACAGGCCGCTATACCGACAAGTTTTATAACACGGAAGACCTTACAAAGATTACAATCAAAGATCCGGCTTTGCTTTATAACACCGATGCGTGTGACGCATTCTCCGGCAACGGAACTTTCGAGAAAAGTCAGGCAACGTTAGAGAATCCGCTTAGTGTCACATTGATTCGTCCGTTTGCCAAACTGATTGTATCGGACAAGAGTAAGGAGAATTTCGCTAAATGTACTTCTGTCAGTATCAGTCAGGAAATTCCTGGCGGATTCGATGTATCGACAGGTAAGATTTCTACGGAAACAGTGGAAGCCGTTCTTCCGGCTACTGCTCCTATCGGCACAGGAGAACAAGAAGGAGAAGGATTTGATTTAAGACTCTTCTCATGCTATATCTTTGCAGACAACGACGCTCTGGGAGAAATCGGACTGACTTTTGTAACTACCGACGGTGGCCGTACAGTCGCCATTCCCGCCAATGTGCCGGTGAAAAAGAACACACGCACACTGGTAAGAGGATACCTTGTAGCCGAATCACAAAACAACGGACAGATTGATACTGATTTCGGTGATTGGAATCCGGATATAGACGGAGGAGACGTTGAACCGACAGAACCGACTATCGACCCGAAAATTGGTGATTACTATTATAAGAACGGTGAATATTCTTCGGAACTGAGGACGGATGCCGAAAACCCATGTATCGGAGTTGTATTTGCCACTAAAGCTATAAACGGCGATGAAGCAAGCAATTATGGTGAATATACCCGTATCAAAGGATATGTGATGGCTTTGGAAAGCGCACCGATCAATACACGTAAAGAATTCTGTGCAAAAGAGATGTCCGAAACGATTGATTTCACCAGTATGGAATTGATAAAAACTGGTTATGAAAATACGAAAACCCTTCTTGCAGACAGCCGTTATACTGGCCATTCGGATCAATATCCGGTGATAATTGATTTCCTTGCCTTTAAAGAAAAGACCGCCACTCCTGCAAAGTCAAGCGGATGGTATATACCTTCTTTCGAGGAATTGAAAGCATTTACAATAGGATATTACGGATTTGAAGAAACAGCTAAGAGTGAAACATTCGCAAAAGCGGTGGATGCCATAGAAGGTGCAAATACTTTTGTTCACCTCACTACGTCCGACCGTTACTTGCTTTCCAGCACAATTAGTAAACAAGCTATCAGTCCTGTCATGTTTAATGGCGGTGTAATAAAAGAGATTACAAGAACTGCAACTATTTTCAATAAAGATAACACGAAAGCCGGTATACAAGGACAAATCCGCGCTATCCTCACTATCTTGGAATAAACAGCCAAAAGCGAAACACAATAGAAGAGCCAAGATAAGCAAGGCATCCCCTGCTAGCCTTGCTTATCGGCTTTTCCTCTTTATTTGCTATTTAATCTCGTTTTATTTCCTCTTTATCTCCCAATCAATCTTTTATTTAATTCATCCTTATGAAAACAACTCTCCGCTTCAGCACTCTTTTCTTCATGCTTGCCTGCCTGTTTTTAGGCACTGCTTGCAGCGACGATGCACTTCCCGAACCGACAGACACGGGAACGGAACAGCCGGGAGAATCTCCCGATGCCTTACACGACAAGACGCGGGAAAAGCCCTATCCTAAAGCGGACAATGAACTCTACATCAATCCCGCTCCGTTCATCGTGCCCCAAGCCATGAAGACCGGAGACAAACTTCAATTTGCCTTTTCACAGTCGAAAGACTTTCCTGATACAGAAACCACTGTATCCACTCCCCGGCAATGGTGTATGTACAATGCGCACCGGACACTCAAAAGCGGTACATGGTACTGGCGTTTCCGCTCTGTCGGCAATGACGGAACCGAACAGGCATGGAGCGAAACCTACTCTTTTGAAGTAAAAGACGAAACGCCCAAATTCGTAACTCCTACCTTTGAGACATTGCTCAAGAATGCTCCCCGCACTCATCCCCGCCTGTTCTGTTTTCTCGACAACGGACTGGAACAGGCACGGCGTAATGTCAAGTCGCATCCCGAATACAAACAATTAACAGGCCGTGCACAAACGGCATTGGGCACGGATTACTCTCTTCTTCCCAACCCTTACGATGCAGCCGCCCAAATAAAAAACTCCGTCCAACATCTGTATCAAGCCTATCACCTGATACAAGACAAAAAATATGCAGACAAACTGCACGAGATACTGACTATTCTGCTGGCATATCCCGTATCGGACTCCCAACTGTTTGCCTGTAATTTCGGCGCTACGGATATCGCCATCAGCTTTATCGAAATCTACGACTTACTCTACAACGAACTGGCTCAGGAAGAAAAGCTCGGAATTGAAGAACTGTTGATGCGTGTTTCGCGCTACTATTTCCAATCAAACTGCGGAAGACAGGAAAACCATATTTTCGATAACCACTTCTGGCAACACAATATGCGCATATTGTTCCAGGCTTGCTTCATCCTTTACGATAAAGCAGCCTATGCGGACGAAATTCTCCCGATGCTGGAATACTATTATGAAATATGGAGTGCCCGCGCACCGGCTTCGGGGTTCAACCGGGACGGAATATGGCATAACGGAACGGGCTATATCGCCACCAACATAAAGACACTGTATTATATTCCTTCCCTCTTCTCGCACATTACGCGAAGTGATTTCCTGAAACATCCGTGGTATCTGAACGCAGGGAAAGCACTGGTCTATACCAGTCCACCCCACTCCAAAAGTATCGGATTCGGTGACGGAAGCGAGAGCGGAGAAGAGCCGAGCCGGGTATTAGCCGCTTTTGCCGACTTTCTGGCTAAAGAGAACGCCGACCCGTATTCGGGCTGGTATGCCGACCAATGCAAGGAGTTGGTACAGCAAGACTATGAGTTCAGGCTCTACCGCATGGTACGCACTCAAAGCTATGCCACCGAACTGCCATCGAACACTCCCAAGCTCATCTGGTATAAAGATGCGGGAGAAGTTGCCATACATACCCATCTGGCGAATCCGGAACAGGATATGGCTATCGGCTTCCGTTCCAGCACCTTTGCTTCGGGCAGCCATACGGTAGCCAATCAAAACAGTTTCAATCTCCTTTACAAAGGAGTGGATGTGTACCGCAGCAGCGGATACTACCAGAACTTCAGCGACGCGCACAACTTGATGTCTTACCGCCATACCCGCGCCCACAACACTATTTTAGTCAACGGCATCGGCCAGCCTTATTCCTTGAAAGGATACGGCAACGTCACCCGTGCCATGGGCGGCGACCACATTTCCTATTGTCTCGGAGATGCCTCTCACGCTTATAGCGGCATCAGCGACGACCCGATGTGGGTGGCCGCCTTTGCAGCCGCAGGCATCACCCAAACCCCGGAAAACGGATTCGGCAAAACTCCGCTTACCAAATACCTGCGCCACCTGTTGTTGCTGCATCCTTATACCGTAGTCATCTACGACGAACTGGAGGCTTCCGAAGCTGTCCGCTGGGACTGGCTCCTGCACAGCCCCACGCAATTCCAACTAGACAAGGACAGGAACATGAGTGTCACCGAAAACACGACGAAAGGATTCAAAACCGTTGTTCGGCAATTCAGCAATTCTTCTTTTGAGTACTCGCAAACCGACCAGTTTGTTGTACCGCCTGCCACCCCCGCTCCTGCCCAATGGCATCTGACTGCAACCTACAGTCCTTGCGCCCAAAACCGTATCCTGACTATTATTCAGATTACGCCGGATTCGGAACAGGCTCCGGCAATCGTACGTACCGGAGACAGTTTCCAATGTGACGACTGGAGCATCCAAGCCGTCCTAAGTCCCTCCCAACCGGCCGAACTGATAGTCACCAACCGGACAAACAGCGCGCTATTCAGCTATTCGGCAGACAACCCGGTCATCGACGGAAGTATGTATCTCCGGAAGTCTCCCCATTCTTCTTTACTCTACGACCAATCGAACGGCAGATATGGCGTGACGGAACAAACGGATTATATCCCGGCTTCCACACGGGCTGTCGGCTATGAACATAAAACAAATCCCTAATTGACTATTATGAATATGAAACAAGTATCTATCTTTCTAATTCTACTGTTCGCTTATTGCGGCGCTTACTCTCAAAGCTCCAAAGAAACCATATCGGCTTTTTACACTTTCGACAACGAAGAAGAAATTGCCGACTGGCTGGTGGAAGGAGAAGGCAAAGCGTATATCGAAAACGGAAAGCTGATTCTGGAACCTCTGTTCTTTCCACTTATGGAAACGTTGATGAAAGCCGGAGCAATCTCCGACGACAACCGCATGAAAGAATACGAGCCCTATCTCTATGCAGCCATGAAAGCCAAATACGGAAAAGACGTCAGAAACTATTTTCTTTTAGGAAAAGGAAAGCCCGTATTCATGGGCGGACATTTCAACGTATGGAACCGGCGCATCCGGACATCCGATAACTTTGCCATCGAATTTGATTTCACCCCGCTTTCACCCGCTCCTTTGCACATGCTGATGTTCTGCGGCTCCGGCTTGGAAGGAGAAAGCGTTTTCGATGCTTCCCTACCCGCACGCTACGGAGTGGAAGACGAAACGATGTACGACATGGCAATGTATCGCGTCTCATTCTTCCATAAATCACGCCGGAAGGCTAACTTGCGCCGTGCCCCCGGCAAGATTATGGTTGCGCAGGGAGCAGATGTGGTGGTTTCGGAAGACTGGACGACAACCAGCCGTTGCCGGGTGGAAAGAATCGACGGGACAGTGCGATTCCTGATAAACGGAAAAGAAAGTTTCTCCTTCAAGGACGAGCAGCCGTTGAAAGGCGACAACTGGGGATTCAGACTAATGGCTTGTGCCAAAGGAGCGTATGACAATATTAAAGTACTCACAATTAAATAAGGTATCCTTATGCATATCAGACAGACATTTATATGGCTGCTTTTACTGCTCGCTTATAGCAGCATTCATGCGCAAATTCCGAAGGAAGCCATAAATCCGAAAGAAGCCATAAATCCGAAAGAAACCGTATCCGCGACCTACACGTTCGATACGGAAGAAGAGCTTGCCGACTGGTTGGTGGAAGGAGAGGGCAAAGCATCCATAGAAAACGGGAAACTGATTCTGGAACCTCTGTATTTCCCGCTTATGGACTCTTTGATGAAAGCCGGAGTAATCTCCGAAGATAACATCATGGAAGAATACAACCCCTATCTCTATACGGCAATGAAAGCCAAATATGGAAAAGACATCGCCAGGTATTTCCTGCGGGGAAAGGAAGAAGCGGCATTTACAGGCGGACACTTCAATATCTGGAACCGGAAAATCAAAACAGCCGGAAACTTCGCCATCGAATTTGATTTCACTCCCCTTTCGCCCGCCCCCTTGCACATGGTTCTGTTTTGTGCTTCCGGACTGAAAGAAGAAAGCATCTTTGCTCCTTCCCTGCCCGCACGCTACGGTCTGGGCGAAGAACTGATGTATGACATGAAAACCTACCGCCTTTCATTCTTTCATCAGTCACGCCGGAAAGCCAATTTGCGCCGGGCTCCGGGCAAAGTCATGATTGCCCAAGGAACAGATGTAGTTACTTCGGAAGACTGGCGTACAACCAGCCATTGCCGGGTGGAAAGAATCGACGGAACCATACGCTTTCTGATTAATGGAAAAGAAAGTTTCTCCTATAAAGACGAGGAACCATTGAAAGGCAACAACTGGGGATTCAGACTAATGGCTTGTGCGAAAGGAGCGTATGACAATATACGGATTATCACAATCTATTAATAGCCAACTCAAGTCGGCTATGTGGTCAAGTAGAGTTGTCCATTCAGCCAACTACTGTCAGCTATGTGGCCGACTGCATTTGGCTAACCCCATCTTACCTGTTTCCACCCGGTATTCAATCGTATTCGCTTTCTTATGTCCTTTCAGATTAAGGAAGCACCTACACTTTTGTCTTAACCGGGACTTCTTTCTTAAAAGTGTGAACAGAGTGAAGGGTGTGAAAGGCTAAAAAGAGAGCCTTAAATCACAGTATACATCTGTCATACTAAACTTACGGATTGGTGAAACTTGTGAAAAGCAAAAGTGAATTATAAAACCAGAATGAATCAGAATCAGTTTTGATTTCGTCTTTTACAGCTTATTGTCAGAAAATGAAATTCTTTAAATAGAATCTGAAAGTCATTTAATGTCCAGTTACCTATCTTTGCCCCCATGATAAGCATAATCAGCGTTAAAGAATTAAATAACACAATACCATGAAAAAAGATTTTCTACCTTTTTTAATTGCATGTTTCATCTGTTCATGCATCAGTTTTCAGGCATACGCACAGGAAAAAGTGTTTGCCACTTATTTTGATATTCCTGTCAATAGCCCGGAAGGAACGGAAGTTACCGGACGCATTCATCTGGAAAGGAATAAAGATGTACTGACTTCTCCTATCCCCAAGGGATATAAGTTCGAGATTGTCACACAGCCTGCGGAAGCACTGTTCAAGATAGAAACCCGCTACGATTTATCCCAGCGTATCATGGGAATATTGAGCGTTGACAAAAAGAAAAAGACCGGCCCCAAAGCCATCTCCTATCCCATGACAATCGCCCTGAAAAACGGGAACAGGGAAATAGAGAAATTCGATATTACGGTTCATATCGCTAAAAGCACTTTATGGACGTTATTATACGACCGCTACCTTCCCCATGCCATCGGCAACAGCCGCCTGTATGGCCGGATGAAGTACTCGGACAAAGAAGTAGCGGAGATAATAGATGAATTAGAAAAGAACAACGGACGTTTCAGCGGATTCAGATGTTATACTGCCCGTCCACAGGATTATAAAGCGGAATTCAATCCTAAGAACGACCATCTCAACACAAAAACCATTGAATATGACTGGGAAAAAGTAGCCAACCGGATTGGAGGACTCGGCTATGCGTATGCCACATCGAAAGTCTATGGTCCGGAAGGTTTGCCGGAGAAAAGGAAAGAATTGCGCGATGCTTTATACAAAGCAATATTAGCCTATACCCTGTCTGTTCCAGTGGAAGGGAAAGAGGTGGAAATAAACGGGAAGCCTATCGGCAATTGCACCGGCGACGCTTTCAGCCTGCTTCAAGCCAACAAGCTGTCGGGCGTTCAGATACCGACTCATCAGTGGGTGCTGACAGACCCGTTGGTGGTGCCTGCACTCTACCTTATGCCTGACATTCTGAAAGGGATGCAGGAAAATGACGAGACCTGCCTCAAAGTGCATAATGCACTGGTACGTTATAATCAGTTATTTATGTCCATCATAAAGGGGCGCAGAGCTATTGACAATCCCAAAGAACGCTGGGGGGAAATACAGGATACCCTTTATTCGTCCGGAGCGTGGACAGATGCCAATCTGGGACATCGCTCGCGCACCATGTTGGCTCTCCCGCTTATCTGGGCGGACTACAACCGTCCGCTGACGTACGTACAATACTGGTATAGCGACTTCTATAAGGATAAGCCTTTCAAGAATTTCAGTTTCTCTCCCGGATGGAGTCCGCAAGGAGTGATAGCCGACGTCAGCCGATGGATGACGAAATACAATATTCCCGCACACAAGTATATCCAGTCGGGATTTCAACCGGATGGCACCATATCCCACCACATTGGCCGTGCTACTGACGCAGCTATGGTAGCCTACGGCTTTGAATGGCTGACGGATTGCAACGTGGGATACCAATATTTCAAGAACACGCCCTTCAAAGTAGCTGCCCCGCAGTATCAGTTCCAGTTAGACCATTTATTGAATGTATATCCCAAGTTAATCTATAAGCAGCACATGGACTTCCTCGTCGCCGGACGTTCTTATCTGGACGATTTGAAAGGATTTGCAACCAAGCGCTATCCCAGAGCGGTCAATGAAATGCTGAAAGCCCGAAGCAAAGATACCCAATTGAGTGGAGTGGAAGAATTGCAGACAGTAATCAAAGCAATCAAAGCGAATACTCATGAATATTCGGGTACGGATGCTTATTGGGTGAATGAATATCTCGTGCACCGCCGGGGCGAAAACGAACCTGCGTTCTATGCGTCCCTGAAACTGAAATCGGAACGTACGGTAGGAGCCGAAGATTTCAGCAAGGTACGCAAGTCCTGGCATCTGGGATATGGTATCCTGCAACTTAAAGTACGCGGAGATGAATACGCCAGCCGCGTTTTGAAGAATTATGACTGGCACGCCGTGCCGGGACTGACGGAAGAATGGCGTACCGACGCCCTGCCCGCCGAAGGTGGCGCACAGGCTTCTTTGCCCGGATTAAACAAAATATCCGGTGTACTGGCCGACGGCAAAACGGGTATGGGAATCTACCACCATCTGCCGAAAGAGAAATACAGTTCCTCAACCGCATTCAAAACGTACCATTTCATCGAGGATAAAATCATCGCACTGGGAAGCGGCATCTCCCGTCTCCGTCCGGGACAGGGAAAGGAAATCACCACATTCCTCGACCAGTCTGCCTTCAACCGCGAACTGACCTGGTGCGTCAACAGTAAAGAGCAAACTGTGAATCCGGGTGAATCGGTGAATATCACCGAAAATATAGAATCTGTCTGCTGGCTTCACCAAGGAGAGAAAGGATATATCATTCTGCCGAAAAAGAGGCTGCAACTGGTGATTAAAACCGGAAAAGAAATCAATATCACCGACCGGGCAATAGCTGACAAACAGCCTAACTTTATTATCGCCCTCAATCACGGAGTCACTCCGGGAAGCGGTCTGGATGATAGTTATGCCTATTACCTGATACCCAATATCGGCAAAGAGGAGATGGAAGCCCGCGTGGCAAACCTGCAAAAAGAGATTACGACCGTAGAAAACACGGCTTCCGCCCATGCGGTATATTCCGCTGCCGACAAGACCTGGCAATATGCTTTCTTCAAGCCCGGAACGATTTCCGCAGGAAAGACTGAAGTGACTTCCGACGATGTGGCATTAATCATGCTGCGCGATAACGGTGACAGTTGGACTTTATCTGCTTCCAATCCGATGCCGGACGGCAAAAAGCAGAGACTGACTTTCCGTGTCAGCACTCCTCTGACGGCAGGCACTTATACCTACCGGACAAAAGGCGTTTATCCGCTGGAAGGAGAAACCGTGACTGTTTCTCCGGATAAAGGGGGTGCAAAGGTGGTGGTTGAGCTGCCGGACATCAGAGATGAGAAACAGTACAATTATCAGTCCGACTTATATGCGGCAACCCCGATTGTAGTTACTATTCCTAAATAAATCGTTTTCAATATAATACACCAGCATCATAAGAAGATGCACTTATCATCATTGGTTGAGATATGAAATCACTTCAAAAAAGAAATATACTTATTCTTCTACTCCTGACCGCCTGTTTCTGCGGAAACTCGCAGAGTTTTGCCGCCGAACCGGGAAAGAAGGTTCCGCAATGGGTTCAACACGCTTTTTCCGTGATTGAGAAACAGGCACAGAAGATGTCTGCCAAAGTAGAAAAAACATCTTGCCTTCCCCGTTCCATCCAACGGGGAATGGTAAGTCCGACCGACTGGACCAGCGGCTTTTTTCCGGGAATGTTGTGGTATGTGTACGAATATACCGGAAAAGAAGAATGGAAAGCGCGTGCCGAACGTGCCACTGCCTTACTGAAAATGGAACAGTTCAATGCTTTCGACCACGACATAGGTTTCAAAATGTATTGCAGCTACGGTAACGGATGGCGGCTGACCCGGAATCCGGACTATAGCAAAATTATTTTCCGTTCTGCCAAGACTTTAAGTTCACGCTATTCATACAAGACAGGGCTTATCATGTCTTGGGAAGAAGACAACACACGTGACTGGCAGTTCCCGGTTATTATCGACAACATGATGAATCTGGAATTACTGATGGAAGCCTATAAATTATCCGGAGACACCACATTGCGCCACATCGCCCTTTCCCATGCCGACAAAACAATGAAATGCCAATACCGCGAAAACTATTCATGCCCCCATGTGGTAGACTATGATGCGGAAACGGGCGAAGTCCGCAAATTCGACTGGAACAACGGCTCCGATGATGTCCGTGTTTCGACCTGGGCACGCGGACAGGCATGGGGACTTTATGGGTTCACGATGATGTACAGGGAAACAAAGAACCCGAAATACCTGCGCCATGCCGAACATATCGCCGACTTTCTCATACAGCATCCCAACCTGCCGGCAGACGGAATTCCTTATTGGGACTATTCCGGCAGCCAGGTTTCAACGATACGGGATGCTTCCGCCGCTTCCGTGACGGCATCGGCGCTCATTGAGCTAAGCACCTACTCTCCCCATAAAGGCTACTTCAAAACCGGAGAAAAGATGCTGAAAAGTCTCTCTTCCGACGCGTATCTCGCCAAACCGGGAAAACATTCTTTCTTTATTATAAAGCAGGCTATCGGGAATTATCTCCGAAACAGCGAACTGGAAGGTGGATTGTCATACGCCGACTACTACTATGTGGAAGGGTTGCTGCGCTACTTAAAACAAATCAACCCATCCATGGAACAGAAGTAAAAACATCGAATAGGCTGGAAATGTGAGATGAATAATCCGAAAGTATATTTGGCTATTGAATGAAAGATGATTATCTTTACCTTACATTTGTAGTATTCACATTTATCATTCAGCACACATGAGAAACCGATATTTGCAAACAAGCCTCATCTCCGGCCTCTTCCTCTGTTTACTATCCGTTTCGTTCTGCCATGCGGCGACCGGCGGATCGGAACACATTCATTTCCGGCGTCTGTCGGTCAATAACGGAATGTCGCAAAATACGGTTCTCGCCCTCACGCAAGACCATAACGGTAAAATCTGGGTGGGAACCATGGATGGTCTGAACTGGTATGACGGATACCGTTTCGCTCTCCTCTACAAGAATCTGAACGACAGCACCAGTTTATCCAACAATCATGTTTACTCACTCTGTACCGACGCAGAAGGTACTGTGTGGGTAGGCACTTTAACCGGACTATCCAGATATAACATTGTAGGAAACAACTTCACCAATTTCTACTTACCCGGAAAATTACCCATACAAATATTCGCCATAGAAGACCTGAACGACAAGAACCAGCTCTTATTGGGAACCAATAGCGGGCTTGTTGTCTTTGATAAAAAAACGGGGTACATGAACCTGCATCCCCTTCTGCGGAAAGTCAACGTTTATTCCATTTGTAAAATAAAAGATGAAGTGTTGCTTGGAACTTCATCCGGTCTCTACCATTACCATCCCCATGACAATTCTGCCGTGCAACTGCTTCCGGAATTGAAAGAAGAAGTGTTCTCGTCCATTCTCCACGACCCGAGAAAACAGGTCAGCTGGCTGGGGTCGCTGACCAACGGAGTCTATTGCATAGATGAAAAATTCCGGATAAAGAAACATTATTATGACAAAAGCCCGCAGCAACTAGCTGAAAAGGCCGTCCGCACATTGGCACAGGATGACAAGGGAAGAATCTGGATCGGTACCATAAATGCCTTATTCATATTGGAACCTGAAACCGAAAAAATACAGAGACACGCCTTCTCCCATGAGGATCAAAATTCATTGGGACATAACTCTGTACGTTCCATTCTAAAAGATAATCAGGGAGGAATGTGGGTAGGTACTTTCTATGGCGGACTGAACTATCATCATCCCATGGCTCCGGCATTCGGGACGTTAGTTTATTCAGCCTACAAAAATTCCATCAGCGACAACACGGTCAGTTGCATCGTCGAAGACCCGCATACCGGCAATCTCTGGATAGGAACCAACGATGGCGGGCTGAACGAGTATGACCGTAAGAACAACCATTTCTCGGTTTACCGAGCCAATCATCACAACGCCCGCGCATTGCAATCGGACAATATCAAATGTGTATTGCCCGACGCGGACGGCATTTATATAGGAAGCCACGGCGGTGGATTGAGTTATTTATCCGCCCGCACCAAGCAAATTGAGAACTATACTTTCCCCGAAGCTGTCTCTTTCAGCAACAGTTGTTACTCTTTACTGGACGGACAGGACGGAACACTTTGGGTAGGTTCCATCATCGGATTGTACCGTTTCAATAAAAAGACCGGGCAGCTATCCCTGCATCCTCTGGCACAAGAATATCCCCGGCTGAACTCCATCCTCATATCCGTCCTATACCGCGATTCGGCAAACCGGATATGGATTGGAACGGAAGAAAGCTTGTTCGTATATGCCAACGGCAAACTGGAAGAATGGAAAGACGGCACATCCGGCGTTCCGGCTCTGATACAGGCTTTCTGCATACAGGAAGACAGCAATCATCGTATCTGGATAGGCTCCTCCGACGGCCTGTATAAGTCGGATGACGGAAGTGTCGGACAGCAAGTCCGCTATTCTACACAGAACGGATTGCCTAACAATTTCATCTATGGCATACTGGAAGACGGACGGGGACGGCTCTGGCTCACGACCAACCGAGGTTTATCCTGTTTTGACCCTGCCGAAGAGACGTTCCTCAATTATACCGTACAAGACGGATTGAGCCACGGGCAGTTTAACACTTACGGAGCGTGTAAGACCAAGGACGGCATCTTCTTTCTGGGAAGCCTGCAAGGAATTACCTATTTCAATCCGTATGAGTTTGTAGACAATCCGTATTCTCCGAATGCTGTCATTACGGGAGCCAGCATCCAGAACCAGCCTGTGGCAAAAATAAAAGATGGCGTTTCCAAGTTTTTCCAGGCAGATGACGGGAAACTATTAGGAATGTCCTTTCCTTCCAACCGCAAGTTATTCAGCGTCCATTTCTCCGTAATCAATTATCTTTCCGGCAGACGGAATCTGTTTGCCTACAAACTGGAAGGATTTGATGAGGACTGGATTTATTCGAGGCAGATTGTTCCGTCGAGAGGTGTCGCCTATTCCAATCTGCCGCCGGGGAAATATGTATTCAAGGTAAAAGCCTGCAACAACAATGGCCGCTGGAGTCTTACTCCGACCGAATTCTTTGTACATATCACTCCTATGTGGTATCAGACATGGTGGGCAAAGATGCTCTATGTCTTATTTACATTGGGCGGACTTACTTTCATCTTCTATTTCTTCATTGCCCGCGCGAAGATGAAAATGCAGATGCAGATTGAACATCTGGAACGCAATAAGATTGAAGAAATCAGCCAAGAGAAAGTACGCTTCTACATCAATATGTCCCACGAACTGCGTACTCCGTTGAGCTTAATATTGGCTCCTCTGGAAGAACTGGTAGAAGAGAAGAATAAGTTTGACGACCGGATTCAGCAGAAACTTTCGTATGTGTACAGAAACGGACGCAAATTACTTCACCTTGTCAACCAGTTACTGGATTTCAGAAGGGCAGAGTCGGGAGCGCTTCCCATTCATGTTGCCATGAATAACGTGGATGAACTGGCCGGAAATGTCTTTACGATGTTCAAGGAGAACGCGCAAAAAAGAAACATTGCCTATCAGTACCGGTCGGAACTGGATGCGAGCCTGCTCCCGATAGACAGAACATATGTGGAGATGATACTAACCAACCTGCTTTCCAATGCGTTCAAATTCACTCCGGACGGTGGAGAGATAACGCTCTCTGTCTGGAAGAAGGAGAATTATTTCGGATTCACGGTCAAAGATACCGGCGTCGGAATCGCGCCGGAGAAATTAGCACGCATCTTCGAGCGTTTCTATCAGGCGAGCGAAGGCAGGAAGGGAAGCGGAATCGGACTTTCATTAGTCAAATGCCTGGTCGAAAAGCATCACGGAAGTATCAGTGTGGAGAGTAAGCCGAACCAAGGCAGTGAATTCCGTATCGAGTTGCCGTCCGATCTGTCAGTATATGCTCCGGAAGAAATAGAGAACCCACATGAACAGCATATCCCCGAACTACAAACGGCTTCATTAGCCACTGAAACAATGGTGGAAGACGGAGAGTTCCGGGCAATAGAGCAATCTGCCGCACCGACGGAAAATGAGTCATCGGATGAGATTACAGAAACAATCCTGCTGGTGGATGATAATAAAGAGATGGTGGACTATTTGAAGAATAACTTTAAATCCAAATACATCACATTGACCGCCGGAAACGGGGAAGAGGCACTGACCATCCTGAAAGAACAGAAAGTGGACATTGTATTGTCCGATGTCATGATGCCGGGTATTGACGGGATAAAGTTGTGCGAACTGATAAAAAAGAATATGCAGACCTGCCATATTCCTGTCATTCTCTTATCGGCCAAAGGTAGTATCGAAGCCCAGACAACCGGTATCCAGACCGGTGCGGATGACTATATCCCCAAACCTTTCTCGATGAGTCTGCTAAAAGGTAAAATCAGTAATATACTGAAAGCAAAGCAGCGGTTGAGGCACTACTATTCCAACACAATTGACATTGATACGGCGAAAATAACGTCCAATGCGCTGGATGAAGAGTTTATGAGCAAAGCGATACAGATAGTCGAGGAAAATATTGACGATGAAAATTTCACGGCGGATGATTTGGCGGAGAAACTTTGCATGAGCCGTTCTTCCTTGTACCTCAAGATGAACTCGATATCAGGGGAACCGCCGGCTAACTTTATCCGTCGTATCCGTTTTAATAAAGCCTGCAAATTATTGCTGGAAGGAAGGTATTCGATTTCCGAAATCAGTAACAAGGTCGGCTTTAGCTCGCCCTCCTATTTCTCTACCAGCTTCAAGAAACACATGGGTTGTCTGCCTTCCGACTATGTGAAAAACCAAGGAAAGAGAGAGGCTGAATAATATTCAGCCCTCTCTCCTGTTTCATTTTTAATATCCTTTCTGACAAGGTACCATCAAAGGGTAACGGTCGATTGTCTCCTGACAACCGGAAGTCTTATTAATCAATAAAGTGCTATGCGAGAACTTCCGTCCTTTCGCTTTTACTGCTCCGTTGGCAGGGCCATAAAGCAGGTATTCTCCCGTCGTCTTGTTTTCAATTTCCAGACGGGCTTCCTGACTGGTGTCCATCTGCGCTTTGATACGATAGTTGCCGATGACAATTGTGTTATCTGCATCCGGCTTCGCATCAGCAAATGACATGGAGTTGGATTCGTCTATCTGAATAACTGCCAGGAATCTCATATCCTTGCATTTACGGACGTTCTCGAATTTACCGTGATATTGATTTTTTTCAAACTCGATTGCTTTTCTTCCACGCTGCGGGTTCAGCCAGTCGAACGGTTTGACGTACGACGTATCAACCAGGGAAGTAGTCAATTCGGAACTTCCGAAAATCCGGGCAAGCACATCACAATTATCCGTATCGGCTATCAGTGAATTCCCGGCATCGCCAATCTTCATGCCTGCACGTTCAAGCCCATTAAGCTGAAAAGTCCAGGTTACTTCTTTTTCCGCTTCCAGTTCATCATATAGTACGATGATATTAGGACGCAACATCACCAAGTGACGACGGAATTTACGGACTTGCGGATTATCATTATCATCCAGTATAAAACCGTTTTCGGAGGTGTAAGCCTGTGCATTCTTCAACACAGTAGTCCAGTTGAGGGCACTTTGGTCAAAAGGTACATATGCGTTTGAAGCATCGCCCAAAGCATAGGTAATATCGTTGCCGTCCAGATAACGGGCAATCCATCCGTAACCGCTATGCGAATAGGCCTGCGTCTTTCCGTCTACGGTAATGGTATTACGCGCCCGGCTATGCTTGTGTGCCAGCAAGTAATGCTTGTCTTGTGTCGTCACTTTATATCCTGTAGGATAAAATATCGGTTTCCCTTTGTAGGACACATTGAAACTATTTTGCTCTGCCATTCCGTGAGAACCGGATCCGAAAGGTGAACTGCGGAACGAGATAAACAGATTGTCCGAAGCATTCAGCACATCGGTATTCATGACGACGATACCGGTTTGAGGAAATACGGCAGACTGGGGAATGTTCGCCAGATTCACTGCCTCTACCTTCCGCGGACGATGCTGCAAACGATAGGTGTCAAAGTCCGTTTTCTTAAAAGCGAATGGAGCGTCAGGCGATTGGCCGGACAGCTCATAAGCGTAATGGATAGCAAACGGATTATTCAACTCTTGCCCCAGAATGTATGCAAACTCTGCCCGGAGCCGGTTTACTTCATAGACCTTGTCGCTCCCGTCACCGAATCCGTCACCGGCAGAATGTACAGGCATCGTGTAAGCCAATGCATTGGCACAATTGGCATACCATGGTTGCTTGAAGATATTCACGTTGAAAAGATTACGAAACAAGATGAAGTTATTCACCATCGATTCCATATTCACATGGATATAGCCCATGTTTCCGTTAGGCCAGACACCGTCTGACAAGAAGCCGCCGCCCGGTGAACGTGATAACCAGATGTCATAAAGCATACCGAACCACTTCTCTGCCTGTACATCATGGCCTTTCATGACGATAGCGGAAGTAAATGCGTTATAAAAGGTATGCTGAAAGAAATGGGCGCATAGTATGCCATCCGCCGACCCGACATTTTCCTGCATGGCATCGTCTATAATCAGCCCAATGACGGTCGTGATGAAGTGCTTATAATTCTTTTTCTGTTGTTCGTTCAGATAGGCATAGGCCACGTCATAGGTCATACTCAAGGCGGACATGGACTTGGCACCCGTAAAGTCGGCAGCCGCATACATTGCAGCCGGTTCTTTTGCCGCGATGTAATCTGCCAAGGCTACAGCTTTATCGAGATATTCCTTGTTCGAAATCAGCCGATAGCCATTCAACAAATGTTCAATATCTCTATTGATTCCTTCTACTTCGTATCTCAAACGGAATTGCATGATTTGCTTTCGTTCTACTTCAGAAGCCGTTGCAGGTATGGGGTCGCCTTTCACCTTATAACTCGCCACCTCTTTATTCAAAGCCGCATTCGCAGCTCTCCGGTAAGATGCCCTTAATTGTTTCTGATCGGCTGTCAGCACTTTGCCGGATATGGCCTCTCCGAAAATACGAGGATGCTTCTCCGGTATCATATCATACGCTTCTTCGGCATTCGGTGACTGAAATTTAGGAAGATTTTCGGGGATATTCACTTCGTATACCTTCGACCAGGATTTCCCTGACACCCGATAGCGCCAATACCACGTACCCGGTTTGAGAGGCTTGTGGTTATTATAAAAGGCCAGTTTCAACCCTGTACGGGTAAGTACATCTTTATCTGAAAAGTTTCTTGTACGTCCCATTTGGAAGTCATACTGCAAACAGCGATCCGTTTTTCCGCTTACTTTTTTTACAGGAAAGACTTTAGGATACTCGTAATCAGCCATCGGCCAAGTGAAAACCGGCGGATTGGTTATAACCTCGTGCCCCTTCACCGGGTAAGGAAACTCCCGGTTTCCCTTTTGCCGGATGCATCCCATAGTCAATGGGGTAATGCCACTCTTACTATCATCCGCCTCCTCTTCATTCACCTTGAAACCGTCGGCAAACTGATGGAAACCGCTGAATACCTGCTGAACCGTTCCATCCGACTGCGCGAATACTGACTGCACGGAAACGGACATTACCGCCACCGTTGCGCCAAGCCATACTTTGATTTTATTCTTCATGATACTCTTAACTATCTATCTGCTATAAATTCTTTTTTATATTTATTGAATACATTCCGCCATCTTTACCTGAAAATCATTCATCATGGCAGCCATTTTTTGTGCTATCTCCGGATATTGCCCAACCAAATCTACAGTCTCTTCGGGGTCTTTCTCCAAATCGAAAAGCGCAAGGCCGGTTTTGCCTCCCCTTGCAAGCTGCACGCCCGGCAGACCATCCTTGCCCGGTTCTGTCACGATGCGATATTCGTGAGGAGCCACACATTTCCATTTCCCGTCTCTCACCGCTTCTACTTTACCGTCATATAAGAAGTAAAACGGTTTATGACTCTGTGCTTGTCCGGTAAGTGTCATCCATACGTTCTCACCATCGAACTCGTTCATCCGCGGCATTTGTGAACCGGTCAGTTCTACAATGGTAGGGGTAATGTCCAAAGCCGACAGGAACTGCCCGGAAACTTTACCTGCCGGAATACGACCGGGCATCCGGGCTATGAACGGCACACGCTGCCCACCTTCAAAAGTAGTACCTTTTCCCTCACGAAGTCCGCCTGTAGAACCGCCGTGATTGCCGTAACTCAGCCACGGACCGTTGTCGGATGTAAACAATACCAGGGTATGATCGTCCAAACCGTTTTCTTTCAATGTTTTCATTATTTCACCTACCGACCAGTCTATCTCCATAATTACATCAGCATATAGCCCTTCTCCGGATTTTCCTTTGAACTTATCCGATACGCCCAGAGGAACATGAGGCTGTGTATAAGGAACATAAAGCAGGAAAGGTTCATTCTTATGCTTGTCAATGAATGCCGTTGCACGTTCTGTGATACGGGTAGTCATGTGATTCACTGTAGGATTATATTCCACCACGCGCTCATTGTCGTAAAGCGGCAATGCCCGGTACGGATGTCCCGGCTGAGGATGGAAAGGCCACATATCATTGGAATAAGGCAAACCGAAAAACTCATTGAAACCGTGTCGGAGCGGTAGGTGTTCGGGAAGACATCCCAAATGCCATTTGCCGAAAATGCCGGTAGCATAATTATTCTGTTTCAGGTAGTCGGCAAGGGTAAATTCATCGCTTTCCAATCCGTTTACGGACAGGTCGTCTACAACTCCCTGTAAGCCTGCCCGTTCGGCATATCGCCCTGTCAGTAAGGCGGCGCGCGATGGAGTAGAGGCTGCCGCACCTGCATAAAAGTTAGTGAAACGGATACCCTCCGCCGCCAGTTGGTCCAGATTGGGAGTTTGCAAACGAGAGTTGCCGTAACACTTCATGTCTCCATAGCCTTGGTCGTCAGTCAGTATAATAACGATGTTGGGCTTTTCTGCAGCGTTGCTTCTTGAAGAAGCATTCGCTGTTTCAGATGATTTTGAGTTTGAACCGTTGCAGGCGGATAATCCTGCAACAGCCAAACATAAGACTGATAAATTATTCATAAAACTTACTGTAAACTATCATTTTTTTACTTTAAAGCTAAAGGCTAACGGTTCATTCTTCAACCCTTTGGGCAGAGTAACAGTCACCTTGCCACCCTTACAGGAATACTTCACGCTCTTGCCGTTTTGCAACAGAGTCATTCTGCCTGTCGGCTCGTTACCTTCCCACTCAATGGTGGCAGGCAATGTCTCTTTTTCGGGCAGGGCGTAGATGGCATATAATGTTTTACCGTCTTTATTGGCAGTAAACCATACTTTACCGCAGTTATAGTTTGGTGTAGTACGGGTGGCGTAGATAGCCGCACCATTCTGCTTCAACCAATCACCAACTTCTTTCAAGCGGTCGATAGCGCCTTGCTCAATCTCTCCTTCCGGAGTAGGTCCGATGTTCAGTGCCAGGTTTCCGCCTTTGGCTACAATTTCAGCCAGCATATTGATTACCCATGAACAGGATTTGTATTCAGAGTCCGGACTCCAGCCCCAAGTTTTAGCCAAAGGGATACAAGTTTCCCAGGGGTTGTTTATCTGTTTTTCAGGAATGACACGTTCCGGTGTCTGGTAGTTCTCGTTACGTCCCGGCACGGTTCTGTCCGCCACGATAAGACCCGGTTGTTTCCGGCGTGCTTTGTCTACGATTTCATCCATCTTGATATCCTGTTCCGGTTTACGCACCCATCCTCCATCAAGCCACAAAATGTCGACATTGCCGTAATTGCTCATCAGTTCGTCAATCTGGTTGGCGGTAAACTTCTGGAAGTTCGCCCATTTCTTATGGTATTTCTTTACGTCATAGTTTACGTTACGTGTGGGAGTAGCCCAAAACGGATCCCAATAATCTTTGTGATGCCAATCCGGTTTGGAAAAGTAAGTACCAATCATGAAACCTTTCTGCCGGAAAGCATCGAACAGGTGCTTGGTGACATCACTGTATTTTCCATTCTTATACGGCCCTTTTGTAATGCCGTAATCCGTGTATTTAGAGTCGTACATACAGAATCCATCATGATGCTTAGTGGTGAAGACAAGGTATTTGCATCCGGCATCTGCCGCAATGTCTGCCCAACGGGAAGGTTCGAACTTGACCGGATTGAATGAATCCGCCAATCCCCAGTACCATTTTTTAAATTCGTCGTAAGGTTTGTCCGGAGCTACTCTCTCTCTGCGCTTGGTAAAGCGGTCTTCCGAACAAAGCAACCATGATTCCGTAATACCCGGCACTGAGTAAATGCCCCAGTGGTACATGATACCGAATTTCACGTCTTGCCATTTATCCAGTTTTTCCAGTACTTTCGCATCCGTAGGCCATTCATAGCTTTCCGAACTTTCGTGTATCAGTTCTCCGTCTTTCGTTCCGAAAACTTTTTTGTTTTGCGCATTCAGTGCCAGCGACAGACCGATACACGCAACGAGTGATAAAACTTTTTTCATAAATAATTCTTGTTATTGCATTAGTAATAGATATTTTAGTTCTTTGAGTCAGAAACGCTTTCTATAAAAGCAGGTTCGCCCTGCAATTGCTTCACGATATTTTCCGCTTTCTCAACTTCTGCTTTTGTGCCGCAAATTAGTAATGACACGCCACCTTCAGCACCGTCCACACCACCTTTCGCCGTGACGTGAACATCTACATCGGCAAATTCTTTCATGGCTTCGATTTCAGTATAGATATTGCCTTGCGTTACATTGAGACGCACTGTACCCTTACCGCGTTGTATATCACCATTTGTTATCTTCTGAATTTCAAACAGGTCTTGCGTTGTTTCTTTTTCGAGGCCTACCGGCACAATCCAGCGTCCTTTACCTTCATCTGTGTATTTGCGCAGCTTCGCTACAGTGCCTCCGTCGGGTGCTCCTACACATACGGCTGCCTGACGTTTGGCGTAGTTCACCATGTTAGCACCTTTAAACACGATGTCCTTCGCATTCATACGTGCTAAAGCATCGGCATAAGATATGTCAGCAGGCTTCCCTTTCATTAATACTATTTCCGACTGACGTTTCATCCCTCTAGCAAAATCTTCTTTCGAACTCGGGAAGATTCGTCCTGTGACGAAACTCCCCCGGGGAGCTGACAGTCCGGCAAGTTCTTCTGCAAGATAAGTATTAGTTGTTCCCAAAGTTATGATGACAATGCCGTTCTCCAATCTGTCCTTGACATCTTTATTTGCCGCAATACCCTTAGCTATCAGACGTTTGCTTTCACTGACCGTCAACCGTGCGGTTGTCATATACTCATATGCTTTCTGCGGAATAGTTCCCGCCGCTTCTTTTTTTTCTTTAAGTTGCTGCATACAGCTACTGAATGAAAGTGCTATCGCAGTTAGTAGGATATAGTTGATTGTTTTCATATTTAATGTTTTTACCTGATATTTAATGTCTTTATCTGATTAGATTTCCAGTTCGGGAACTTTATCAACCAAGACTTTTTCAGTACCGTTTTCTTTGATAATGGTAGCTTTACCTTTATAGTCGATGCTTACGTTCTCACCTTTCTTCGTATTGCGAACGAAGAAAGAGGGAGCACCTTTAGAGGATAAATTAACCTTGATATTCCAGTCACCTATCTCAATACAGCCATCTTTCAACATTCGTGGCTGCGCGGTGGGGGACAGTTTGGCATGAGTATCGATAATTGTAGCAAAACGATATACTTTCTGCTTGTCTGATGTAGCTGTGAAATGCCAATGATTTGCGTACGTTTTAAAATTACCTTTCTCGTCAGCAATCAGCCAATTGACGGCAGGCGTAAAGAATTGGCTGGTCGTATCGGTTTTCAATACTCCGGTGGAAAAAAGGTAAGCATCAGAGATTCCTTCTTTGTTGGTAGCCTGTACGTGTACCCAATCCGGATTGCTTTTATCCACATTCATCGGATTAGTAACCGTATGCAGCAAGTAACTCCAAGTGACAGGCTGTTCAGCTTCCAATTCGTCATAGATAAAGGTAAGACCTGTTTTTCCGAGTTCCACGATATGACGGCGGTAAGTTTTCAGTCCGACTTCGTCCCAACCATTCTCAGGGGTATATTCCAGCCCGGCAACTTTGCCACGTTCTATCCAAAGCGGAGAGATTACTTTTCCATATGCATTAGACGCATCCCCTACCACATAACCTATGTTTTCACTTATATAATGACGGGGAATCCATCCGTAACCTTCGGTACCGATACGCTGTCCCATACCATTAACCAGTATCGTATTGTGAGCACGAGTTGCACGGTAACAATAAACAGAATGTTTATCAATAAAAGAAGTACCATGACCTGAGCTATAAAAGAGCGACTGTCCGCCCCAAAAGGTATTGAACGCATTCTGATTGGTTAGTGCATGGGATGTGCCACCGTAAGGACTGCTACGAAAACTAATCATGGCACTGTTTTCTGTCTGCGATAAACGGGTGGAGAATGAAGCCAGACCGGATTGCGGGAAAACGTGTCCCATAGGCAGGTCGGCAAGACCAGCCCCCACAGGCAATGGTTTGTCACACTGCAAACGGAACCATGCCAGTCCGCCTGCTTTGGACGTACTGCCTTCATTCAAAATGTTCGGCTGACGTGCCCGGATAGTACGCACATAATCAGCAGCATACGTATTGCCTGTCATCCGGGCGACAGCATCCGCGTAACCGACTCTTACTCCTCTGGGCGTTAACACCTTTTCATGGGAACTACCATTTCCGCCCGATTTTGAAAATGGGGGTTGCTGATAGATAGTGTACAACACCGAACCTTGATACCAGGGATCAGAGAAGAAATCAAATCCGGTCAGCCTGCTGTAAAAATAAGGAACTTCTATCAATGTACGTGTGTTTACAGTGAAATAAGAGTCACCATTATGCCATGCACCATCCTTATTCAGACCGGGGAAACGGGCAAGCCACACGTTATAGCAGTAATCTACCCAAGTATCAGCCTCGGGCAGTTCACCGTAAACAGTGAAGGCCGCCATTGTAAGAATCCGGAGCGTCATTTGCCAGACGTGATTCTCAGCGATATGATTTTCCAGATAATTATTATAATGGTCATACATCTTGTTTCCATACTTCCGGATGCAAGCAAGCAGGTCTTTTCGGGTATCTTCATCCAGAAGGTCATAGAGAGCATCATAAGCCAATGTGCCAAGTGATACGAAAGTAGCGTCATTAAAATCGCCTTTCACATTATCACTTTCCCCCCAAGTGATAATTTCCTTGATACGCTTGATGGCTTCATCGGCATAGCGACGTTCTTTAGTCAGCATATAAGCACGTATGATAACATCCAGGTTCGACTCTTCTCTGTCGACAATACGGCGACTTTCACGAGTAAGCATTGCGTTGCGCTCCATTTCGCTGTTCAAATTTGCGAGCAGCTTGGTGTTGACGTCATTGATAGACTTCATAGGTGTCTTCATCGCCTTGTTGGCAGCCGAGATATAAATCTTGCGTTCCAGAGTGGAAATGCTACGACGGATAAAGTGCTCCCACTCTTTTTTATCAAGCCAGACGCGGGGATGTTCATGCGGAACTTTGGCGAGGACTTCTTTCAGGGAAGGCGGACAGAACTTGTCAGGATTGGTTTCCACCGTAAATTGCTGAACCGTAGCCCATTTTGTCTTGCCATCCTTTACGTTGCCATATTGCCAGTACCACACGCCGGGTGTCAAGTCTTTCTCCGGATTGTAAAAAGGCCAACGGGTTTCCACCTGTACCACCCCGGTCTTGAAAGTGGGATCTTGAGAGTAGCGCAAGCTATAACGGACTTTACTCTTGTCAATCTTATGCTTAGTATCCAGCCCGTCCAGCCCGCTCTCTACCACATAAAGCCCTTCCTGCAACGGCCATTAAAAAGAAACGATACGGTCGGCAACCACTGCTTTGTCCGACGGCGAGGGAGTAGCACGCATTTCGTGCATCAAAGTGACATCTTTCAGCCGGATATTAACAGGCGACTGTTGAGCATACAGTCCGGATGCCAATAAACAAATTGTAAGAGTATATAAAGTAAGTTTCATGGTATTTGTTATTTATAATCTAGCAGTTAAGCGTTTTTCATTCTATATTCATTCTTGTTTAGCCGAACTTCTTCAATTCCTTATATCGTCTTAATGCTTCCAGATAATAATAATCCGCATAGTTTAACGGTACATCCACCTCGCTATCATGTGGAAAACTACCCACCGAGTGTTTCAGGATGAATCCTTTATTCTCATTCTCCTTCGCCAGATAATCCGGTGAAGAAAGCTGTTTTAATATATTTTCCGCATACTCCATATAACTGTTACTTAGATTCTTATCATCTGTATATCCGCATAGTTCGAGCAAAGCGGAAGCGGTAACAGCCGCGGCGGAAGCATCACGCGGGGCGTTCGGAATATCCGGTGCATCATAATCCCAGTAAGGAATATAATCATTTTCCGAAGGACGGTTCTCCATTATAAATCGGGCAATCTTATGCGCAGCTTCCAGATAAGCGGAATTTTTCGTAAAGCGGTAACACATCGTGTAACCATACACTCCCCATGCTTGTCCGCGTGCCCAGGCGGAAGAATCGGAATATCCTTGGAAAGTTCCTTTAGACTCCACTTTCCCGCTAGGTACGGAATAGCTGACTACATGATAGGAAGTCATGTTCTCACGAAAATGATTCTTCAAGGTTTTGTCAGCGTGAGCCATCGCAATATCACGATATTTAGAATTTCCGGTTTGTTCGGATGCCCAGAAAAGCATCTCAAGATTCATCATATTATCAATAATCACCGGGTAACTCCAATCCCCAAAATCCCAGGAACGAATCAAGCCGACTTCCGGACTGAAACGCGTACAAAGGCTCTCGGAAGAATTCACCAAAACCTGTTTATCTTTCGGTTCCGGTTTCAAACGAAGCGCCTGTCCGTAGCTACAATACATCATAAAGCCAATATCATGGTTTCCTGTATAATATTGAATATCTTCCAGACGGTTCGTATATTTACGGGCCTCCTTCGCCAGCGCCTCATCCCCTGTCATCTCATAGGCCAGCCACATGGAACCGGGATAAAAACCACTTGTCCAGTCTTTGGCATTTTCCAGACGGTAACTTCCATCCGCCTTGGTTGAGCGCGGGAAACAGGCTGTATCCGGTACATCTTTCAATTGTTCAGCCATATAGAGCAACTGATGATCGGATGTTTTTACCGCATTCTCAAACCATTCCGGCGCACCCGTCTTGGGGGCGCTGCAAGCAGCCAGCAGACTCATTCCCCAAACCGCTACGTACAACTTTCTTTTCATTTTCATATTAATAGCTTTAGTGATTAAATGTATTCTTATCGATTGCTCCCGGAAGTAAACTGTTTCTCTTCGTTCCGGGTAACGAGCTTACAGGTCTGTTCATCAATAGAAAACGTTACAAGACTATGCAGCAACCAATCCCTTTCGACTATCTTCTTTCAGACTACCTCGAAAGAGGGAGTTACAAACCGGGGGATATCATCTGTTATCGTGAAAGAATAAGTAGGACTCCACGCCATATTCTCACCAGACTTACTTACCGAACGAAAACGCCAATACCAGGTTCCGCTGCTCAATATCTGATGAGGGTTGAACATACACCAGGGGACAGATTTGGAAACGACTGTCGTATTTCCAGGATTCATACTATTAAAATTAATCGATACTTTACTTGTGACAAAAGTAGGGATTATCGGAAAGACGGACTTTATATATCTATTTTTTCAGTATTGATTCCTTATCAACAGGTATTAATATCGTCCAAAGAAGTTTTGATTTTGTGTATCTGTACTATTATTTACAATCTCATCTCAGACAGGAAGCTATCGCCATTGCAAATTGGCATTAACGCCTATATATAAAAATTGCGTACATATATCCTTTCACGGATAATGTACGCAGTTCACTTTAGCGGAATGTATTTTATTTATATAAATAGAACATACGATCCATCAGTTGCCATTTCTCTGCAGAAGTCTCTGTTGCATCCGCCTGTTGGAATATAGACATATAGGCTTCCCATTCAGCCTGACGAGGCAGGATGGCGAGACGCGCCATCGCAGTCTCCCAATCAAAATCAAGTGGTGTCTCGACTATCATGAACAGACGGGTCCCCAATATATAAATTTCCATTTCCAGAATACCCACTTCACGGATTCCATCCCGGATTTCCGGCCACGCCTCTGCTTCACTATGACGCTTTACATATTCCGCTATCAATTCGGGGTTGTCTTTCAAATCCATTGTCTGGCAGTACCTTTTCACCGGAACTTTATATTCCTGTACTACATAACCATTTTCTTTCATTTTCTAGTGTTCCTTAATTCAATTATATTTTAATTAGTTGGATATATGTTCTTTTTATAGCTAAACAGACTAGACTATCTATCTCACGATGTCTTCCGGGAACTTGGTCGGCATTCCCAGTCTCTTCCAAGTCTCATAATACCAGGCATTGAGTTCGTTTCCATTCAAATCTTTCTTGATAAAGTATTTCAGATGCAAGTAATCTTTATCCTTGATTTCGAATTGCAGAATATTATCCTGATTGTCCAACATCGGAAGATGGATATTCTTCTCGATACTCTCTTTATAAGAATCATCCGTCAGTTGCTTCCACGTTCCATATCCCGTGATGATAGCATCGGAACCGGGAATAATCGTGAAGTTCACGATTCGTCCGTCATCGCTCAGAACCTTGAACGTGTTACTAGGCTTTAAGGCTCCCGGAACATCAGGAGATTCGGACACATAATGGCAAAGCTGCCAAATACCTTTCAAATCGGCCAATTGGAATTTTGTTTTCTTCTGGGCCATCGCACCTGTTACCGCCAACAACATTATTGAAAGCATGGTAAAGAAATAGAGCTTTTTCATGATAGTATTATTTTAGTTAACACTCTCGAATGCGTATGTCCAAATATAAAGATTTATTTTGAGAAAAGAAACAGAAAGCGCATAAAAAACTCGCATAACCAGAAGATTATGCGAGTTTTACATAAATATACCGAAATATTAGAAATCAGCATTTCGCGGTGTACGCGGGAACGGTATCACGTCACGGATGTTGGACATACCCGTTACAAAGAGCAACAGGCGTTCAAAACCCAGTCCGAAACCGGAATGAGGACAGGTACCGAACTTACGCGTATCCAGATACCACCACATATCCTTCATCGGAATGTGAAGTTCTTCGATACGGGTCATCAGCTTGTTGTAGTCCGATTCACGTTCGGAACCGCCGATAATTTCACCGATCTTCGGGAAAAGAACATCCATCGCACGTACCGTCTTGCCATCCTCGTTCTGCTTCATATAGAAGGCTTTGATTTCCTTCGGATAGTCAGTCAGAATGACCGGACGTTTGAAGTGATCTTCCACCAAGTAGCGTTCGTGCTCGGAAGCCAAGTCCACACCCCAGTAAACGGGGAACTCGAACTTATGACCTTTCGCTACGGCATCTTCCAGAATCTTGATACCGTCTGTATAGGGCAGACGAACAAAATCATCTTTCAATACACCTTGCAGACGCTCAATCAAGCCCTTGTCGAACATATCGTTCAGGAACTTCACATCATCCGCACAGTTATCCAACGCCCATTTCACACAGTACTTGATGAACTCTTCAGCCAAGTCCATATTATCTGTAATGTCGTTGAAAGCAACTTCCGGTTCAATCATCCAGAACTCTGCCAAGTGACGGGGAGTATTGGAGTTTTCGGCACGGAACGTGGGACCGAATGTGTAAATAGATCCCAAAGCCGTAGCAGCCAACTCACCTTCCAACTGACCGGAGACTGTCAGACTTGCCTGTTTGCCAAAGAAATCGTCATCATAAATGATAGAGCCTTCTTCGTTTTTCTTCAAGTCATACAAGTTCATAGTGGTCACCTGGAACATCTGTCCGGCACCTTCGCAGTCAGAAGCCGTAATGATCGGTGTATGGAAATAGAAGAATCCTTTTTCATGGAAGAATTTATGAATAGCGATCGCCATATTGTGGCGGATGCGGAACACAGCACCAAATGTATTGGTACGCGGACGCAAATGAGCTATCTCACGCAGGAATTCCATGGAATGACCTTTCTTCTGCAATGGATATGTATTGTCGCAAGTACCCAGCACTTCGATTTCGCGAGCCTGCACTTCCACCTTCTGGCCGGAACCTACTGATTCTACCATTTCCCCGTTCACGCTGATACAAGCACCAGTGGTGATCTGCTTCAACATCTCTTCGTCGAAATTAGCCAAGTCTACTACGACCTGCAAATTATTTATTGTAGAACCGTCATTCAGTGCGATAAAGTTTACTTGTTTGCTACCTCTGCGGGTGCGAACCCATCCTTTCACATTGACCATAGCGCCAATATCCGTGCGCTTCAACAGATCAACAATTTTTGTTCTACCAATCTTTTCCATTTAACTTATTCTTTTATTAACGTTCTTATTCAAACGAACCCATACGGAGGTAGTTTACTTCTGCTTCCGTCAGGTAACGCCAGTCTCCGCGTCGCAGACCTTTTTTAGTCAGCCCGGCGAAGAATACACGGTCGAGTTTCACTACTTTATAACCCAGTGATTCGAAAATACGGCGAACGATACGGTTCTTGCCGGAGTGGATTTCGATACCTACCTGGTCTTTTTTAAAGTCATCTGTATAGCTGATAGCGTCTGCATGAATCTCGCCGTCTTCCAACTGGATACCGGCTGCAATCTGATCCATATCCGCTTTCGTCAGGTTCTTGTCCAGATGAACATGATAAATCTTCTTCTTCAGGAATTTCGGGTGTGTCAACTTGGAAGCCAGATCACCGTCATTCGTCAGTAACAGTACCCCGGTGGTGTTACGGTCAAGACGTCCTACCGGATAGATACGTTCGTTGCAAGCGCCTTTTACCAAATCCATTACTGTACGGCGTTCCTGCGGATCATCTGATGTAGTAACCGTATCTTTCGGCTTATTCAGCAACACGTATACTTTGCGTTCAATGCTAACCGGTTCTTCGTGGAACTTAACCACATCCGAGCGTTTGATCTTTGTACCCAATTCAGTTACTACCTCACCGTTTACAGAAACCACACCCGCCGTAATAAATTCATCAGCCTCACGGCGTGAACAAACACCGGCATTTGCCAAGAACTTATTCAGACGAATCGGTTCGTTCGGGTCAACAAACTGTTCCTTGTACTCAATCTGTTTCTTCACGCTGTACTTAGCATTCGGATCATAATCAGCGGTACGCGGACGAGGACGGTATCCTCCTTGACGGTCGTTGTTGAATCTCGGACGGTAACCTCCGCCATTGTTGCTGCGATAGCCGCCACCTTCACCGTTATTGAAACGGGGACGATACGGACGGTCACCACCTTCACGGTTGTAAGGACGCTGAGGACGGTCGCCACCTTCACCGTTATTGAAACGGGGACGATACGGGCGATCACCACCTTCACGATTGTAAGGACGCTGAGGACGGTCGCCACCTTCACCGTTATTGAAACGAGGACGGTAAGGACGGGCACCACCTTCGCTATTGAAACGGGGACGTTGAGGACGGTCACCGTATGAACCACCTTCACTATTGAAACGGGGACGTTGAGGACGATCACCGTATGAACCTCCTTCGCTATTGAAGCGGGGACGCTGAGGACGGTCACTGTAAGAACCACCTTCGCTATTGAAGCGAGGACGTTGAGGACGGTCGCCGTATGAACGTTGCGGACGTTCGCCTCCTTCATTGTTGGCATTAAATCTCGGGCGATACGGACGATCCCCTCCTTCACGATTGTAAGAAGGACGATACGGACGGTCGCCACCTTCTCTGTTGTAAGACCTGTTACCATCACGGCCGGCACCTGCATTCTCTTCATTGAAAGAATTTTCGCGCCATTCTTCGTTTTCTGTGCTCATTTTTTTATTCGAATAAAATTAGACTTTGGCCTCACGGCCTATTTAAAAAACACGTTTATTATATAAGTAAACAATTAAAGCCCCGTATATGTATGGGGAGTGATTGCTCTTAACTCTTTTTTAATATCTTCGCTTACATTCAATTCTTCGATAAACTCTTTAATAGAACTTTCTGTAATAGCTTGGTTGGTCCGGGTCAAAGCTTTCAAAGCTTCATATGGATGCGGATAAGCCTCACGGCGCAGAATTGTCTGAATAGCTTCTGCCACTACACTCCAACAGTTATCCAAGTCACGATAGATAGCCGGCTCGTTCAGCAACAGTTTGCGCAATCCCTTCAAAGAACTTTGGATGGCAATCACAATGTGACCGAAAGGCACACCCACATTACGCAGCACCGTTGAATCTGTCAAGTCACGCTGCAAACGGGAAACAGGGAGTTTCACGGCCAAATGTTCCAGAATGGAAGTCGCAATACCCAGATTACCCTCCGCATTTTCGAAGTCAATCGGGTTGACCTTATGCGGCATAGCGCTCGAACCAACTTCTCCGGCTTTGATCTTCTGCTTGAAGTACTCCATAGAAATATACTGCCAGAAGTCACGGTTCATATCCACCATAATGGTATTGATACGCTTCATTGCATCAAAAACAGCAGAAAGGTTATCATAGTTCGAAATCTGCGTTGTATACTCTTCGCGCTCCAACCCCAACTTCTCTGCAACAAATCTGTTGCCGAATTGTTTCCAGTCGTACTGGGGATATGCGACATGATGTGCATTGTAATTTCCGGTAGCGCCACCGAACTTGGCAGTAATCGGACTGGCTTTCAACGTTGCCAACTGACGTTCCAGACGGTAAACGAATACCATCACTTCTTTACCCAAGCGGGTGGGAGAAGCCGGTTGCCCGTGAGTTTTGGCAAGCATAGGGATATTTGCCCAGTCCGTTGCGTATGTTTTCAATTGTGCAATCAGTTCTTCAATCAACGGATAGTAGACCTGTTCCAATGCTTCTTTGATAGAAAGGGGGACAGACGTATTGTTGATATCCTGAGAAGTCAGTCCGAAATGAATGAATTCCTTATAGTCATCCATCCCGCCCATCTTGTCAAATTCTTCTTTCAGGAAGTATTCTACTGCTTTCACGTCGTGGTTAGTCACACTCTCGATATCTTTAATGCGCTGTGCATCCGCTTCTGAGAAGTTACGGTAGATATTCCGTAAAGGTTCAAACACGCTGCTATCGATTCCTTTTAATTGCGGCAAGGGAAGTTCGCACAAGGTGATAAAGTATTCCACCTCTACCTGTACACGGTATTTGATCAGTGCAAATTCAGAGAAATAAGCTGCCAAAGCTTTCGTTTTGCCTCTATATCGACCATCAATCGGGGATATGGCCGTCAATACATCAAGTTCCATACGTTTTCTTAGATAATTATCAGAGCGCAAAATTAACTCTTTTTCCTGAGTTATAAGGCAAAAGGATAAAGAAAGTTTGTATAAAAGCGGTAAGAAATAAAAAAAGTCTCACGAATTTCTTCGCAAGACTTCTGTTTTATGTGGGCGTTGACGGATTCGAACCGCCGACCCTCTGCTTGTAAGGCAGATGCTCT
>ENA-UONZ01000487-UONZ01000487.1-human-gut-metagenome-genome-assembly--contig:-C93old-NODE-487-length-64816-cov-7.302358_pt1 | contig 64816 bp, 77 predicted proteins | sample MGYA00242468_ERZ724015 | MGnify/ENA metagenome assembly ERZ724015
GGTATTTAAATCGCGTAAAATACCTTGCGCGTCATAAATTTCAATACCCATCGGCACGCGGGCGAAAACGCTTTCTGTGAACAGGATTTGATCCGACAGCAATTCGGATATCTCCTTTTCGAACCGGATGCAGTTATTTTGCGGAGACGTAATTTCTTGGCGTTTCATTTTAGTATCTAAATGTTTAGTCGTTCACTTGATGATATGGATCGTGCGCCGGTATTCCAACGGGGACATGCCCGTGTGTTTGCGGAAAAAGCGGCTGAACGAAGACTGGGAGGAGAATCCGCTCTGTCTGACAACGTCTTTTATCGTTATGTCTGCGTTTCTCAGGAGTGCTTTTATTCCGATAATGGTGTAATCCGCAATCATATCCCGGGCGGACTGACCGTTTACTTCCTGTATGACTTTGGTAAGATACAGGGGGGATATGCATAGTTGATCGGCATAATATGCGACTTCCCGGTGAGTTTCGCGGTTTTCAAAAACCAGCATGGCGAATTTCATCGCGATGCTCTCTTTATTTGAATTCAGCAGGGGGGTATTTCTTTTACGCGTTTTCTTTTGGAAATGCACATAAAAATCCCAGTAATAGATCCGCAGTAAGTGCAGGATGGTCTCACGACGAAATGCAGGATCGTCGTTGTTTGTCCGGAAGTCTATTGCACGGCAAAAACCAAGGAATCTTTTGGCTTCATTAACCGATATTGGAACCTGGAAGTCCTTTCTCATGTGAAAAAAGAAATCGGGGGTTATGCGTCCCAGGCTGCTCATAATATCCATGAACATTACCTTGTCGACTTTGAAGAAAGTCATGGAAAAGTCATCGCTGACTTTATGGATGGAAGCCAGCTGGCAGGGTAGAATGGTAACAAGGTCATTTTTCGATATTTGCCGCCGCATGGAAAATAGTTCTATAATAGCGGTGCCTCCGGTGCATAATCCGCCAACCCCCTCTTCCAAATAGGTTGCGTGTTCCGTAAGCGGCAAGCAGGATATATCGGTGTATACAAAAAAATTATCACTCATTTAAAATGATCTCACTTTAACAGATATAAAGATACGGGATTCGTTTTTAATAAATAATTTGAATACGATATGGAATGTGATTGGCAAGTTTGAGCACCAGATTGAATATTTCCGGTCGTTGCAGGATTTGTATAAGAGCCGGTGTTTCCGATTTTCGTCAGGGTGAAAGCAAACATCCGGCGATTGTTCCGGCTGGCGGATTCTCGTCGATCGGACGGTGTCCCGATGAGGAATATGGTGTAGGTGGAAAGTTTCGTCGCCGAATGTGACGGAGTTTTTACGATTGAAGACTGGCAGGGGTAAAATAATACGGACGTGAAAAAAGTCCCCGCTTAGCGGGGACTTTTACTAGGATCTGTGGCGGTATGGACGGGACTCGAACCCGCGACCTCCTGCGTGACAGGTATAAAATTGTAATTGATAATATATTTATAAACAGTAATTTATAAATAAGTATAAAAATGTTTGCACCTATATTTGCACTAGTTATTATAAATTTGGGGTGTTTCGGTATTTGGCCCTGATATATTCTTCTCGGCGTATTCTCTCTTCTTCCTCTTCTTCTTTCCGTTCATCGGTTTTCCCCAGAATAAGCAGAATAATAATAGATACTAACGGGGAAAGTATTAATCCCAAAGCGATATATCCAGCCTCCGACCGACCACGAGTAGAAGCCATTTTACCTATTAACACTAAAAGAACAATCCAGATACAAATGATAAGTAGAATTTCCATAAATGTGTAGTTTGTGTAGTAAGAAATATTTTTATAACTCTATGATTTAGTGGTCACTTCTTTTTTAGATTCTTATTAATCTTATATAGTAAAACACAGATCACTATTCCGATAACAAGGATAAGAATAGGCCATGCCAAGATACCTGTTGCAAATCCCATCAACGGGGCATCTTCGGAAAAAGAGCGCTGAACCAAGAAGTAGATAGGTGCCGATGTTATGTGATCGTATTCTTCTAAGAATGCGTCGGTATTATCTATGGGAAAAGAAAATTGAGCACCCGATACAGGAAGCGTATCCGCTTTTTCAATAGCTTCTGGTGTCAGGTAGATTAAGACTGTTTCTCGGTTTATTACCTCCACCTTCTTTACACTCCCATTAGAAATAAGGGATTTAACTTTTCCCCATGATGTTTCAATAGGTTGAGGTTTTTTCTCACATAATGACCATCCACCAATAACAGCTATAATCAGAATCCAAATTACCCATATTTTGTTTTTCATCAGATAAACGAATATTTATTGAATATCAATGAAACACATTTCTTTGATTTTGTGATTAACATCATCAATTGAATTAAAACACTCTATATAATTGTCTGCTTTCATATCAACAAATTCTCGCAGAGTATCAAGGTCTACGAGTGCTTTTTGGGTAACATTATGCTTTGCTTTGTCTAAAATCAATTTTTCATATTTAATTTTATAGTTGATAAAGCATAGGCGAGTCATTCGGCATATCATATTATTGAAGTGACTTCCAAAACGCTTTATCTCCTCTTCAATATCATGTGAAAATAAGTAATAAAACGCATTGTTCCTTTCAGTGGATTGTGCGAACCACTCATACAATGAGTCTGCAATTCGCTTCTGTTCACACAAAATGTCTATATTATTAGTTTTCTCTATAGTTGAATAGCATTTCTTTATAGCTTGGACGTTATTGGTAAAAGAGTCATTGTCGTACACATAGCTAGATGCGGTGAGTGTACTATCTCTTTCGCAGCGTGCCTCTAAATATTTTAACGCGGCTTGACGTAAAGAAGATGTTTGGTCTAAAATATTTTTAGTTTGGCTTGATATGCAATAACATTTCCTTTCCGTACAGATTCTTTTTTGTAAGGACGAAACTTGGTTTTTATATCTTTTTAATTCAGATTCCAATCTGTGCGACCGAATAAGGACGACAACAACACCCGAGGCAAGAAGAACTGCTACGAGTGACAAATATCCAATAGGCATAATAACAAGATTATGAGTCAGATTAATGTGTGAGCAGCTTAAATGTTACAATAACGCTTTTTTCGGGCACATGCCAATCTTCTAATTTAACAACTTTCTCTTCCATAACCACCTCTAATCCTTCTGTAAACCAGTATACAGATCGAGGGTCTGCTGTGGTTATTTTGGGGTCTCCGTATAAGGATTTCAACCATTGTTTGACGGCAGGATAACAATCCCAATTGAGTTCAAGGTTTTGGATGGTTAAGTGGATTTGTGAAATTTTATTATCTGTATATAAGGGTTTTGCAACAGCGTAGTAATAATCATTATCCCATGTTTGACTTTTAAAACAATAGGCGGTTAATCCAGAAGCAGACATTTGTTTTACATGTCCTTGTCTTTTTAATCGATTCCATTGATTTTTAAATTCATTGGCCGTCATGCCGAATTTAATACCCCAAATAACAGGGCCTTCATGGGTTCCGCTATATTGCTTCTCTAATTCTTGAACTTGTTTTAAGTGATTCCATTTACTATCAAATGAAGACGTGTTTTCGGTTGTAAATGACGCAGGCTTGCTATCAGTGCATGAATTACACGAATTGAACCACCATAAAAAAATCAAGATAACAATCCCGATAGTCCACAAGATGCCACGTCCTGAGATATTGGACTCATTATTATCATTATTCATGATTTTTATTTTTTAGGTTTAACATTCAATCCTCTTACAATTCTAACATAAACTCGGAATCTCAGGTATTAGCTAATCTTCGTTTATTCTATCGGCTATTTTATCCATTATTCCACGTTTGCCTTCCTCTTGCTTGTTGATGATTGCATAGTGGTTCATCGCGATTGTTTTTTGAATTAATGCATTCTCGGCAATGACAGCAAGAGATTTTAAGACAAAGGATAGTATAAAACAAGATATAATTCCAGCGCTACACAAAACAATATCCCATACGGGAACAGGATGTGTTTTCATTGTAATGGGATCATATCCGGTCTCTGATGATATTAATATAAAAGAGGCGATCAAAGCAATAAAACCAAGAAGCGCCAAAATGGTTGACATGGATCGAAGGGTTTTTATTCCACTATCTGAATAATCAATTTTCAAAATAGGCTTGCTTGTTTCCATAATTCTGATTTTTAGGGTTTCCTTATTGTTTGCGCGACAATTAATATTTCGGAATTATAAAGATTACTTCTCCGAATTGAAGCCGCTTGCAGCGGCAGAAATGACATTGTCTCCCTGCTGGACATCCACCCCGTTTTTTGCAATTTGTTGTTCTAGGCGCACAAGGGTATCTTTAATTTCTTTGATTACTTCCGTGGTGTGTTGAGCAAGAATTTTATTGGATTCAGCCATCAATTTATTCGCCTCGGTAACCTCTTTAAATGAGTTCGCTTTTACCTCCTCGATTTGCATCCATTTATTAAAATCAAATTCCAACTGTTTAGGTTTTGATTCTGACTTGGGTATAGGGTCGGTGGTGAGCATTTGTCCATTACCGGTGAGGAGCCATTGAATATTTAAATCAGGATTATTTCGGGCTATGTTGTCTAATTTGTCCTGTGATGGTCTATGTTGTACCCTGTTGAAATAGCCGTTAGAGAGTCCGGATTCTTTCTCGAATTTTGAAATAGGTATGTTTTGACTTTGGCAATATTCTTTTACTCTGTCTTTAAGTGTCATTTTATCAAGTTGTTATGTTTTCGTAAAATCGAATAAGAAAATCCTATAGACAAAATTTGTCTAAATGTGTTGCAATTGTCTAAAAGTTGTCTATCTTTGCATTGTAACAATAGACGAACGAACCAAAGATAATTAAAATAATATGAAAAAAAGAAAGAGCAGACGACAAGAGCTTATGACGCTTAAAGTTGGGCGATCAGTCTATTACGAGATCGCAAAAGCCGATTCGGTGCGATCTACTCTCTATCGGTTATCACAGATAACGGGAAATGTCTACAAGACTAAGAGTATGCCGCCGAGATATAGAGTAACCCGAATATCCTAAAGCTATGCCACGAGGAATAAAGCAAATACCCACCACCCCACCCCAGCCGGGAAAAATCTTCTATTCCCGAAAAGAAGCTGCGGAGTATTTGGGGGTAAGTGTGACCACTTTGGATAGGTATGCGAAATCAGGGGCTATTTCATTTAAGGTGCGCCGCAGATGTCATCCTGTCTATCATATCGCGGACTTGGATCGGTTCAATCAACCGCAGGAGATTTACGAGGTGGCACGTAGGGAAAGATGTTAACCGAAATAGAGAAAACCTAAAACGAAGAAATCATGAACGACGAATTTATTATCTCCACCGCACCTCAGAGCGAGGATCAGAAGAACCGGGAGCGGATCGGCCTGCTTAGAGTTGCCGACAATTACCCCAAAGAGAGTAAGAGCCGCAAGTTACTGCTTGAGCATATTGCAGAATCATACGAGTAGGACATTCCACCCCTTTAGTCTAACGGGAGAGAGACGGCGAACACGCATAACTGGTTATTGCTTGACTGAAGATGTTTTTGTGCGCGTGTGAGCAGGTAGCGGTTCGAGCCCGCTAAGGGGTGCAAAATAAAAGAATAGCCATGCAAGGACAAGAGTTTACATACAGCGAGGCGGCGTTGCGCGAGTTGGCCGCATGCCTTAAATCGGAGATGAGCGCACTGATCTGTAAACCCTACCCGCATTTCAGGAAAGAGTATTGCGGCGAGATTACCGCCGTTCAAGATGGCGGTGTAATCAGCGTGTATGCAGACTATTACATTAACCATGTGGGTGATTACGATCTTCAGCTTTCGCAGGCATACTTCAAGCCTGAAGGCGAGAAAGAGTACAGAATCCATGAACCCGATCCAAGAGATATAGAGTACTACTACGCAGAAGCAAACGGTTCCTGTTACCGTAAAGCAGGTTAGGTTCATTATGGTTAGTATTTGGTTTAGGTTATCAGCCATTTTTTTAACGATCCGGACGGCAATCCGGGTCACCCCTCCGCCCTACGGGAGTATCGCGGAGTTTTTAAAGGACAAATTAAAACACTCAATATTATGGACTATTTAGCGGAACCCCAAAAGAAGATCAAAGCGGCCCTATTATCGGGTATCAGGCTGACGACCGCACAAGGTAACCGGATGGCCCAGACTGTGGATTTTCGCAAAATCATATCAAGATTGAAAAAGGATGGGATGGCGATAAAATGGTTTTGGAATGCTCGCAAAGACCAGGACGGTAAAATAGTCGCACGATATAAAACCTATTACTGTGAATCTCCGCTTCCCGCTAAAGGGACGAAGATCGATGGTTTTGGAGAACCGAGTTTTAACGAAATGTTTTGGAATCAGTAAACATAAACGACGATAAGATGAAACAATTTAAAAGTACTAAACGCGCAGAACGGAGAGGCCATTTAAAAACCGTATGGGATCAGGCATTACAGAAGTTTGTTTGGATGCGCCGAACCACTAATGGAAAGTGGGTTTTGTATTAAGACAGCCCGGAAAGACGGGCAACTGGACAGGCAGCCACCGGGGACGCCCGGATAAGTGGCAGGCAATGATGCGGGGAGTGCGCCCTTGAGATGTACAGCAAGACAGGGCCAACACAAACGAAGCCGACAGATACCCTTTCTCGCGGGTAAGATTCAAAGCTGTCGCCGGGGCAGAACCGGCCCTGTCCGCCAGCGCAATGGTATAAGCGAGTAAGATGCCGATAAAAATGATTAAAGATTATGGGACTTAACGAAGGAACAAACGCGACGTACATTGGAATCAGCGACGGAAAAATTTCGCTGCGGGTAAAAGAGAGCACGCCGGGAGCTATTCAAATCGTCAACAAGGAGAGCGGGAAAGTCAGTTGGATGAAGTATTACCGCTCCATTACCGGCTACCTGGCGGGAATCGTCAATAAGCCGGACAAGTTCAACGACAAGGCGTACAATTGGCACCTGACGATCGTGGACGGCGACGATACCTACATCATGCAGGTCAGGGAGCGGAGCGGTTACGGTCGTTCACTGATGAAGTCGTTACCCAATGTGGACTTCAACGAAAAGATCACCTTTTCGCCTTATGTGAAGGTTGTAGACGACAAGAAACGCGGAACGCTTTACCTGCAACAGCGCGGGGAGAATGTCGATTGGTATTTCACACAGGAACATCCGAACGGACTTCCCGAACTGGAAAAACGGATCGACGCCCGGGGGAACGTCACCTACGACGATTCGGCGGTGCTCGATTTCTTCCTCAAATATGTGGAGAACGTGATCCAGCCCCGGATCGAAGCGGCGAATCGTAGGCGGCTCGGCGAGCTTCCGAAAGAAGAGCCGGTAACGGACGGGGACGATTCCACGGCATGGATGGAGCGTGAGCATGAGCGGCAGGTTGCCGCTATCCGCACCGAACAAGCGGCGTCGGGCAGTCAAACTTCCCCCGTGCGCCCCTTTATGCGCAATCAATCATCCCCCCGGACCTTCTCGGACGGGATGCCTATTCCGGACGATATGCCTGCCGACCTTCCATTCTAAAAATGCACGATCATGGGACGCTTATTTCACAATCCGTCGGCCAAGCAAATTACCTTTTGCGACGAACGGTTTTACGAAACTTCGGAAGGCAATTTTTACCCTTCCGTGACTACGGTACTCGACCTATACCCGAAAGGCAAGGAGTTTAACGAATGGCTGAAACGCAACGGAACGGATGCGGATGCAATCGTGACGATGGCCGCCGACAGCGGATCGAAGGTGCACGAGGCTATCGACAAGCTGCAACAGGGTGCCGAGGTTTTTTGGGACGACAGCATCTACACGCTTCGGGAATGGCAGATGATAAACAGGTTCATCGACTTTTACACGCGGTTTCAGCCGGAGATTATCAGTTCGGAATTTACCCTCGTATGCGACAAATACGGGATTGCCGGTACTGTCGATATGCTCTGCAAGTTGCAGGGTAAACTATGGCTGATCGATTTTAAGACCTCGAATTATGTGCACGTCACACACCACATCCAGGCGGCCACTTATACCACCATGTTTAATGAGATCAACAAGGGTAAATACCCGGCCATACAAAAGACGGGTATCCTTCACCTGAATGCCAAAACGCGCACCGCTGGGGCCAAAGGCAAAATACAGGGTGCCGGGTGGCAGCTGATCCCTGTTGTGAACTGCCCGAAACACTTTGCCTCGTTCCGGCACGTTCGGGCCATCTGGGATTTGGAGAACCCGAATCCCCGGCCTAAGAACCTCGTTTATCCCGATCGCTTAAAACTTTCCGACTATGGACACCTTGCAACGTCTGCTATCTGAGGCGGAAGAGTATCAGCGTTATGCGGAACAAAAATGCGGTTCCGATCCGGCCCAAATTGCCGAACGGATCAGAACCTTGCAGGTCTATGTTGCCCGGACGGGTCAAATGCTGGCCGAAGGCAAACTGCTTTTGAACCGCAAAAAGAGTTCACAGATCGCAGAAGTGGTGACGAAGATAGCCAAAGAAGGGCATTTGTCGGCTAAGGCTCAAAACGTCCTTGTGGACAGCATAGCGGCAGAGGAAAAGTATTTGGTAGACTGGCTTGACCGATTGAATGCGGCATGCACACATCAGGCAGACCACATCCGCTCGCTTCTCTCCTATGAACGCGAACATTTACGGTTGACTAAAACAGGGTATTAAACAGATGAGATCATGGAAAAGAACAAAGACGATCCGCGCCGGGAATTTTACCGGCTGCTTGACGAAGAAAAGAGGCTGATCGGTCAGCTTGGCAGTACCGGCAGGCATTGTACCTCAAAACTCAAAGAACTTAGCCGTATTCAGGCCCGCAGGGCGGAAATAGGCAGGGCATTAAACATAGGAAGACTCAGTAATGGATAATGGATTCATCCCACTTTACCGGCGGATATTTGAGCACCCTTTATGGTGCGAAGATCGGCCTTATTCGAGGTTCGAAGCTTGGATTGACTTGTTGCAGTCGGCAAGATTTGAGGACACGACAACCAAAAAGATCATTAATGGTAAGGTGATTTGTTGGAACCGAGGGCAACTGCCCATCTCGATCAGTTATCTGGAAAAGAGATGGAATTGGACAACAAAGCGGGTGAGAGTATTCCTAAAAATGCTTGAAAACGAGGGAATGATAACGAAGGGCATAGCAAAGGGCAACCCTACGACAATCTTAAATATCTGTAATTACGAGTATTACAATGGTACAGGGCAAGGCAAAGGGCATAGCAAGGGCACATGTGGGGCAAGGCGAGGGCAACAAGTAGTAGAACAAGGAGAACAAAGAAAAGAAATATACCCCCCTTCCCCCCCTGACGGGGGGCCTGGCGGTGTAGCGGAGAATGGGCGAAGCCCGCTTATATCTTCAGATTCTTCTACTGATTCACCGGGCCGGGCGGCGGCCGGCGGCAAGGGCCATGGGGGCCGGTTTCAGAAGCCGACGCTTGAAGAAGTGGTTGCCTATTGTGCAGAGCGCCGTAACTGCGTTGATCCTTCCTCCTTTGTAGATTTTTACGAATCGAAGGGTTGGATGATAGGTCGCAACAAAATGAAGGATTGGAAAGCCGCCGTGCGAACCTGGGAAAAAAGCCATCCGAGTGTACCGACAGAACAACCGCAACGTAAACCGATCCGGCTATGATCGACGAGATGCACATACCGCAGGCTGAGAAGCTGGAGCAAACAGTACTCGGGGCACTGTTGATGGAGCCAGGCTATTTACCGGAGGTCGTAACGGAGCTTACCCCGGATAGTTTCTACGATCCGTTCAATGCGAAAGTGTACGGGGTGATCCGCACCATGTACGACAGCGGGGAGCAGATCGACCTGTTCACCGTTTCGCAGCGGTGTAAGCGGGACAAGGAGCTTGCCGGGGAGAATGTCGTAGCGAAGCTATCCGGCTATACGATGCTGGTCGGCTCGGGTGCCGGAGTGGTCGCCCATGCGAGGATTGTGCGGGAAAAATACCTCTCCCGCCAGATGATCGCGGTAGCAACGAAAGTGTTGGGATGTATTCAGGAGGAAGGGGATATTTCGGGAATCATCGACGAGTTCAACGCGGGCATGGATCGTATTTCGATGGCTATTGCCGGTGGCCGGGGTACGAAACATATCGGTGAGTTGCTGGAGGAATCGTTGCGCGACGCGGAGCGCCGCCAGGTGCTTGCCAAAGAGGGCAAGACACCGGGAGTGCCTACCGGCCTTTCGCGTCTCGACGAACTGACGACCGGATGGCACAGCGGAGAATTGATCGTACTGGCTGCCCGGCCCGGCATGGGTAAAACGGCTTTCATGCTGCACAGCGCACGTGCCGCAGCGCAGGCAGGTTATCCGCCCTGTATCTACTCGTTGGAAATGAGCGGGACATCCATTGCCGACCGGCTGCTGCTTTCTGAGTGCAATGTCGATCCGGACGCTTACCGCTCGGGAAGGATGGATGCGGAGGACTGGCGGGAGGTCGAGCGTGCGACCGGGGAACTCGGCAAACTGCCGATTTATATCGATGACAATCCGGTGGTGTCTATGCGCTATATCCGCTCCCATGCGAAAGTGATGAAGAAGCGGAACAAGTGCGGGATCATCTTCATCGACTACCTGCAGTTGGCCGATACGACGACCGACCAGCGCAACCGCAACCGGGAGCAGGAGATCGCGCAGGCCAGCCGACAAGCGAAGATCATAGCCAAAGAACTGGACGTTCCGGTGGTGTTACTCTCGCAGCTCTCCCGCAAGTGTGAAGAGCGGGGCGGGGCGTACAAAATGCCGATGCTTTCCGACCTGCGGGAATCGGGGGCTATCGAGCAGGATGCGGATGTGGTAGGATTCATCTTCCGTCCTGCTTACTACGGAATCACCGAGTGGCCGACTTCTTTGGGGAACGTGAGCACGCACGAGTTCGGGATTATCAACATCGCCAAACAGCGCAACGGAGGGACGGAAGAGGTGGCTTTCCGGCACAACTACTCAATGACCAGAATTGTGGATTACAAACTCTACGACAATGTGCCAAAACGGGATACCCCTTTCTGAGCGGGTTTACGAGGCGATACGGGAGGTAGAGCGGAAGAAAATAGTCGATAGGATTTTTCCGGATCATGCGCTACTGATAGACGACCTGTACGAAATACTGAATATTCCGACGATAGACATCTATTGGGCTTGTGTGGAACTGTACAACCAACACCGGATCATCGGAGGGAATACGATTAACGATAAATATTTCAAGATACTATGATTCACACAAATATAACGGCCATCAAACGCAGTGAAAAAGAGGACAGTATTCATCTGGTAGACGACGAACGGCACATGCGGGCCAGCGCGTTGTTGGCCTCGATCAAAGCCAAACATGCCAAAATGCAATTTGTCCGTGTGCCGCTCCAAAATGGGAAGGGTTACCGGGAGATCGAAAAAAGCAAATATGAAAAGCTATGCGGAAAGTCAGTTACCCCAAAAATATGACCGTAGACGAGTTTAAATCGTTCAGGCATGCAGTTGCCCCACCGGGTAACCGAAAGATCAGGAATGCCCGGAAAATCGAGCGGGACGGGGTGAAGTTCGACAGTCGATTGGAGATGTACATGTACGATTTGCTGACAATGGCCGGCATCCGGTTCGAGTTTCAAAAACGCTACTGTGTACAGGAGGGGTTTCGCTATCGCGGCGCAGCGATCCGACCGGTCACCTACACCGTCGATTTCTTCCTGCCGGAACACGATACGGTGATAGACACGAAAGGCTACCGTACCCAGCAGGGCGACCTACGGATCAAGATGCTCAAAAGGCTTTTTATCGGGCGGGGAATTTCCCCACGTGTAGCGCTTCCAAAAAATCAGGGCGAATGCCGGGCACTACTGGCCGAAATATCAAAGTGAAACCGTCCCGTCCGGGGCACAGAATGAAGAGAGATGACGCACGGCAGTTCGTTTTCAGGGATCGGAGGTTTTGACCTCGCCGCCGAATGGGTCGGATGGCAAAACCTTTTCAACTGCGAGATAGACCCTTTTTGTCAAACCGTACTAAAACACCACTTTCCAGATGCAGAACAATTCACAGACATACGAACAGCTGACTTTGCCGTTTACCGAGGACTTATCGACGTGTTCACAGGAGGTTTTCCCTGTCAATCGTTTTCAGTTGCCGGAAAGCGAAAAGGAACCGAAGATGACCGCTATCTGTGGCCCGAAATGCTCGGAGTTATTCGGGTTGTTCGACCCCGTTGGGTCGTGGGCGAGAACGTTTACGGGATTGTTAGTTGGTCGGACGGGTTGGTATTCGAACAGGTGTGCGCTGACTTGGAAGCGGAAGGTTACGAAGTCCAGCCGTATGTACTTCCAGCTTGCGGTGTCGGCGCTCCACACCAAAGATACCGGACATGGTTTGTTGCCCACCGCGCAGACACAGGGATTGAAGATGTGCGAGAACGGAAAGACGAAATTTTATCCGGTGGGGCTGCTGCAGACACCCAATACCTCGGAAGCGGCCAAGTACGCCAAAACATACAATCCGGACAGTCAAATGGGAAGAGGATTGACGGCGTTAGCGGTGAGCGGGATGATTCCTACGCCGAAGGCCAACGATTTTCGGAGCGGGATGCAGAACTGGGTAGGAAGGAATCATACACAGCAACTCAACGACACTGTAGCATACCACGCTGGAAAGACTTCCCAACTCAATCCCCTGTTCGTCGAGGAGATGATGGGCTTTCCGACTGGTTGGATTTTGACGCCGTTTTTGAAGGAATCCCAACACCCCGGCGGGCCAAAGCCTACAACCGATGGCGGGAGCATGCCATCAAAGCCTACGGAAACGCCGTAGTTCCCCAAGTGGTATTACAGATTTTTGAAACGATCAACGAGTATGAAGCCCTATCGAGGGCAGAAAGGAGCGGGAAATGAAAAGCAAACGAGCAAAGGAATTTATCGGTGATACCTATTTGGTTGGTCATCCGGCCTTCCCGATAAGAATAGACATCAAAAACGACCTCGTTAAAGCCGTCGAGCTTGCCGAGCAGGACGCAGAAGAGGAGATCGAAGCGCTGAAAGCAATAGCGGTGGAGGCGTTCAAAGAATACATGAAACAAGAACATGGAGGTTTTCTCTCCTCCGATCTGGACAATTTCATTCAAAAACTCAACGAGCGATGAAAACACCCCAAGAAGCGGCCAGTTATATCGAACGAGTAAAGGAGTAAGAAGATGAAGATAAAGATGAAGATTTACGATAAAGAGCGTCGATGTATTTATGATACAGCGGTTTCTATTGCTCGATGTTTTGGAGACTATGTTGGAAGATGTAGACCTCCTGGATTTAGCGACTGTGATTTCACCCCGCAACCTGATCGATATGAACCCATAATATGCACTTTTTACAAAGATAGAAGCGGCCAAGAATTATGGAGTGGCGACCTTGTCCGGGTGCAACATCCCACTGCGGAGCCAAGCGTTACTTTGGAGTGCGTGATAGAATATTCGGAGTATGATGCTGCGTTCGTGTTTGTACCTCGCGAGAATCCAGAGTCCACCTATCCTCTCTTCGGAATGGATAGCGAGCTTATCGAACGAGTGGGAAGTATTTATGAAAAAACAGAGCGATGAAAGAGGTGGCTTTAGGAATACGTTGGGATGAGCTTTTCGGCAGGAGTAAAAAAGATGCTTCTGATGCCACCCGCCGGGCTAGGTGGGAGCAATGGAAAGACCTATGCCTAAAGAGCGATCATCCCGAGATGGTTGAATGGTGGGGCGAGGGCTCAATGGCTGACGACTGTTTTTCCTGTGAGCACAAAGATGGTGATTGGTGTTCTCTGCAATCTTTACCATGTACGGTGAATCCGGTAACGACTTTCTCATTAGGAGATATTGGGATGGCTTGCAGAGGAATTGGATTCAAACCAAAGCAAACTAAATTGGAATTTTAACCCGCCTTCGGGCATAACAGGAGAAGAAGATGAAAAAGATAATGTTTAACGACCGATACGGCTTGACGCAGGCGGTCATCGAGGGGCGAAAGACCATGACGAGGCGAATAGTCGGCGATAAATTGTGGGACAGGTGGACGGATTACGATGATTTTTGTAATTCGGTATCGTGCGGTCCCTCCACGCCAGTAGTGCGTCAATATTACAATGAATTTGAGTTTTTCAAAGACAATATTCCCTACCGGATCGGCGAGATCGTAGCCGTAGCGCAGTGTTACGCAGACATACATAGCGAATTGATGATCGGAGATTTTGGGGATGCTCGTTACGATAGCTTCAAAAATGCCGTAGTGCATGATAAGGCAGGTTGGCACAACAAAATGTTCGTTCAGGCCGACCTAATGCCTCACCAAATCCGCATTACCTCTGTCCGCCCTGAGCGGTTGCAGGATATAACCGATGAGGACTGTATCAAAGAGGGAATTTTTGAAGAACCCTTTCCTTTTGGCGAGGGTTATTGTTTCGATCCGATTTTCCCACGATGCCATAAAACCAATTTTAACACTCCCCGCGAAGCCTTTGCTTCCCTCATCGACAAGATCAGCGGTCGAGGAACCTGGGAACGAAACCCCTTTGTTTGGAGAATTGAATTTGAACTGGTGAAGTGATGAATGAAACCACTAAGATCATGCGCAAACTATACGTTTTCGCCGAAGATGAGCAAGGCAATGCCTATTATTCACAAATATGCGATGAACATTTTGCAACCTTTCTAGCCGGCCTGGCTTCCTCGTGCGCACCATTCATTCCGATTGAGGCTGTCGGGCCGCTTAACATCAAACCGAAACGTAAAGAGGAATAGCGATGAGCACAACAGTCAAAATGTGGGCGGTGTTTGATCCAGAAGGGGAAATTTTAACCTCGTCTTTACACATCTATGCAGATCAGAGCAAACGTCTCTATACCGGTGGTGGTTTTTTACATTCAGCCTTATGGAGTGAGGCCAAAGAATATGGTTACACCTGCCGCCCTGTGAGGGTGACGATTGAAGAACTGCCGCAAGGCCAAAAATAAAAGAAGATGACCGAAGAAACGAAAGGCCCTTACAATGGATACAACAGCCTGGAGGAGCTTGAGAGTGCTGTAGACGAGTATTTCGGTGAGTATATCTCCGAACAGAATCAAAAGACAAAAGAACACATTGAAAATATCACGCCGCAGGCATAAATAATAAAAATCATGCGACCAATAATTTTCAGAGGCAAGTGCCTCGATAATGGGGAGTGGGTAGAGGGCGACTATTTCCGTAAATACATATACGACAGGTATGATAACGGTTCTCTACACCATCTCATAGGTTGGCAGGTGACGGATAATGACGGAGAGAAGTTTAATGACTACGAAGATGTCGATCCGGACACCGTCGGCCAGTACACAGGGATGAAAGACAAGAACGGAAAAAAGATTTTCGAGGGGGATATAATGTCACTTGTAACCGAATTTGGCGATACTATAATACGTGAAATACGGTTTATCGATGGGGCTTTTTGTGTGATCGGAGAGCAAGAAGATGACCTGCACGGGCTAAGTTGGGCCGTAGAAATGTGTGATGGAATAGTTGGTGATAACATCCACGACAACCCCGATCTGCTGAAATAAAAAAAGGAGGGTGTCCGCCTCACCCTCCTACTTACTGCTACGAACCCAAAACCCCGATTATGAATAATAGGGTAATGCAAATATAACAAAAACCTGAAAAATGAAAAGAACCTTACTTTATTTTCTTCTTGCCTTTATAGCCGTGATTCTTGCCGCCTGTGAACTCAACAAGACCAAGCCGGGCAAGATCATCTTCGACCGTGTTCCCTTCGTCTATGCCACGATAAACGGCCAACGGGAGCTATTCTTAATAGATACCGGAGCGTCTACATCTATGCTGGACAAAAAGCTCTGTGACGAAGTAAAAATCTACTACATGTCCACCGGCTTAGAGGTAATCGGCGTAGACGGAACCTCGATCCCTCTAAAGACCACCGGAAGAATCCCGTTCACGCTCGACAGCATCCCGTATTCGGCCAGCTTCGCGGTACAGGACATGACCAGTCTACGGAGGGCTACCGGAAAGAACGTAAGAGGGCTGATCGGCTCGGATGTGCTGGGATTTTATCGGTTGACGGTGGATTTTAAAACATGTGAGTTAAGGTAAATTGTCCTAAAGGTAGAAAGTTGCATAGGGGAAAGACCGATAAAAGGTGATATTATTGTTCTAAAAGTATTGTTATGGATATTAAAGCAGCAGCACGAGAATTTGGTATAGCCGAACTCAGATTACATCAGCTTATCCGCCAGCATGCGATCAGTTTTAGGGCGGATGACTATGGTGTGTATGTGGAGCAATCCGAAGTGCAAGCGTGGCTTACCTCCCACCCTGAGCAATGGCAGCAATGGATGGACGCTTTGCAGCACACTCAAGATCATCTCATTTCAAACAGGTATTTGGAGCGACATCGAAATTTGAAAGATTTTGAAAGAAAATAGCTTGTATTGGCTTACATGAAGCTATACTTTTGCTATGTAATGGTACATGGCTATGGTAGAGCTTGTTCGTAGTTGGATCGCATTAAGGGATTTTGCCCACTTTGCACACATCAATGTGCAAGGAGGGCATTTTTTTACGCTACATAAGCAGTTCAAGAAGCTATATGAAGGAGCCTTAGATCAGGCCGACACTATCGCTGAGCGTTACCGTCAACTCAATCCAGATTCGGTTATTCAGATGACCGGAGGTGACCGAACTTATCCTGAGATGTCAGACCGACAACTCGTACAAGAAATCATCGCACAACTTTCCAATATCCGCCAACAGCAGAATGCTATTTGGGCCAACACCAATGCGACGGGTGATTATGTTACCAATGATCTGATGGTGCAGTGTTCAAAGTATGTGGATTTTATCATGTGGCAATTTAATGAATTCTTGAAGTAATGGCCTTTAAGCAAGGAAATACGTATTGGAAACTGGCGAAAGGATTTACGCCCGGCACGGAGAAGAAATACGCTCCTGATGAACTATGGGTAAAGGCTGTTGAGTATTTCAAATGGGTGGAAGACAATCCTTTGCTTGAAGAAAAGGTATTTGGAACTGGCCTGAAAGACACTGTAAATAAAATGCGGGCCATGACCATTACAGAGTTTTGTGTATTTGCGGGAATTACGTCTCAGACATTTTTCAATTACGAGAAGGAGCAAGCCTATTTTGACATCACAGCGCGCATACGTGATATAATCTACTCGCAGAAGTTCACCGGGGCCGCAGCAGGCTTACTGGAAAGCAATATTATAGCTAGAGAATTAGGTCTGGCTGACAAGCAAGAGATAAAACAAGATAGCACCATAACTACGGTAATGTTCGGCAATGAGGACAAAGGCTTATAGTCTGAATGTCTCTCTTACAGATAAACAAAAAGCGGTTCAGGCTGCTTTGTTTGTAGGGGTAATCGTCAAGTTCATTTGCCTGTATGGTGGATCGAGAAGCGGTAAAACGTTTTATGCTTTTTTGTGGATTGTAAAGCGAGCGATTATTTACCCAGGTAGTTACGGATTGGTGTTCCGCAAAACACTGAGTTCTTTGAAAATTGGTATGCTGAATCAGACGATGCCAGCGCTATGGAGGGAGTTCGCCAAAATCAATGGCGGTGTCCATCCTTACGATGCCAGTGTGGGCGGGGTTCCATTTGTGACCTTCAATAAGTCCGAGAACATCCTAACCTTTTTTAATGGGTCTAAGATATTCTTTTATGGTGCCGCCGCCACAATGGGGGACGAGGATAGCATGACTAAGATTTTGTCTTCCGAGTACTTTTCAATCCTTGTTGAAGAGGGTAATGAGAACGATTACAAGGTTATCGAAAAGCTGTTTACCCGGTTGACGCAGGTTGTGTATGATTCCGATGGAGTCAAGGGAATGCCGAAGTTTGTCACTACGCTCAACCCTACCGTCTTTGAGGCATGGGACTATGTGATGTTCAACAAAAAACTCAATCCATCTTCCCGGGAGCCTTTGAATGATCCTGAGCGTTACGCAACGGCACATTTCCGACCGACGGACAACATGCAGCATTTGAGCGACGATTATATTGCCACGCTCAAAAACCTTTCACCGCGTGACCGACAGCGGTTTTTGGAGGGCGAATACGGGGCTAACTTCGACGGCGAAATATTCAAGCACCTCAATTGGTTGGATGTACTCGATTGGTCTGTGTTCGAGAAGATCGTGATCTACGTCGATCCTTCTTATAAGTCAGGGCCCAAGAATGACTACAAGTCGGTCGCCACGGTGGGAATCTGTCAGGGATCATTCTATGTGCTCGACATTAACGCAGCGCAATGCACTACTTACGTGATGATGGAGCTCATACACGAGGCTCAAAGTTACGCAGAATCCAATCTGGAGCAGGTAAAAGGCCATCGAGCAATCGTAGAAACGTGGATCGAAAACCAGGGTATAGCGGATGACTTCACCAAAGCACATGACGAGTATTGCGCCCAAAACGGTTGCGCTATCCCCTATCGGTTGGATAACACGAACAAAGGCGACAAGTTCATGCGAATAGAATCTCTGCTAGTTCCGCTCAATGAAAATTACAAACTGATATTCAGCAACCATATCAAGGAAAAGATGATTTCCTCACAGGTTGAGGTGCAATTCCTGAATTTCGCCAAAAACATGCCCAAAGACATGCACGACGATATTCCGGATAGCGTACATGGAGCTGTGATGAAATTGAGCCAAAAAACGAATGTCACCCACATGAGTGATGTGTATATAGCAAAAAGGACGTGGAGGTAATGGTTGATCCTATCGACATAAAAACAATGGATTTCGGGTACCTGATGGGTATCGACCTGATTCAGTATTTACCGGAGTATTATCTGGAAGCTGTTTACGATAAGAATGCCGATAGCCTCCAGCGTGCCGTACATATCGCCAAGAGCCGTGTACAGAATTATCTCGCCGCACTTTATGATTTATCGGCTGAATACCAGAAAACCGGCTGGGATCGCAACGGAGTGGTTTTAAAGCTGGTTATATTCTGTGCTTGCTGGGAGATAGCCAGCGGAGACGAGGCGATTAAAAAGAGCCTTACCGACGCATATCAGGATTTCCTGCGCACGATTGATGAGTTGCAGTCACGCAAACAATCGCTTTTGGATGTCCCCTCTGTCGGGGAAGATATACGAATGACTCCGGAGGTTATTTCCACTAAAAATAAATACCTGTACTGATGGCAAGGGCTACAAATAAACAGAACTCCGTTAACCCGATTAAACCGGTCGGGTTAGGCTCGTTTGTAGTCAAGACCTATCCCATGACCCGGTATATAGACTATACCGAGGCTGATTGGCGTATGTATTCCGACCAGCTTATTAATAACGGCATGGCTCAGGGATGGGATACTATGGTAACGTGGATGCTGGCCTCGTCCCCGTTTGTACAAACACTTATAGAGCGCAGATTAAACCCGATTCTTTCCGCCCGTTATGTTTTGATGGATGAAAATGGGAATGTGGACGAAGCGCTGACCGAACAAATTGACAAAGGGTGGTTCCGCAAATGGATCGAGGCGGCATCTATGGCGATCTTTCAAGGGTATTCGGGCGGTGTTTTTCAGCCACAAAACAATAAAATTGAGCGCTACCCTATCTCGGTTATCGATCCATTCAATAGAGCCCTCAAACATACGCCTTTCGACCTGAACGGGCATGAGAGGTTCGATGATTATTCTAACCTGTTCTATGTGGAGTATTCATCACAACACCAGACTATGCTCGGGTTGTTTCAACCTCTTTTGAAGGAGTATGTAGGCATTGCGATCACCTTGAGAAACTGGTTAGCATCGGGAACGAGATTGGCATTCCCCTTAACGCAAGTCGGATATAACGGTGCAGGCGTAGAACTACAAGACTACATTGCTCCGGACGGCACAATTCAGCAGAAAAAGGTAAATCCCAACCAGGAGACTGCACGGGAAATTGCGGCCAATATAGACCCTACCGTGGCTATTACTACTCCTTTTTCGGTAGATGATGGGAAACAGGTTTATTCCATAGAGGTTAAACAAACCGAACATCACAGCACCTCGGATGCCTATAAAACATACTACGACTATATCGATCAGGCTGAGATCAGGATGATTAATCTTGTACTCGGGTCTCAGTTGACCATCAAAGAAGGCAATAGCCGGTCTTTGGGGGAGGTTCACGAGCGGGTTGCAAAGACCTATGCCGAGCGGGATGTGAAATGGATGGTAGAGGTGCTTAACAATGTCCTTAAACCAAAGCTCAACATTCCGGATAATCGATGGTTTTCTGATGACAGTGCTTCCACGATGAGCATGGATGAGGCGCAAAAGATGTCGGACATTGTTAATCAGAACGGCAAACAACTTACGCAGGAATTCTTTACCCAGATCGGGTTACCTGAAAACTTTTACGAGGATAAATCGGGCATCCCTTTGCCTCCGGTCGCTATCAAAGAAGAGTCCGAGATTGAAACCAAAGAGGAAAAAAACTTTGTCCGCAAAGCGCTCGATTTCCTAACGGCTCGCAGTCGTCAAACACCACAGGAGCCAGAGGGGATTATCTATTTGCGTACACCCAAGATAAAAGAAGAGGTAGCTAAAGAAGATGTCGATCTTCCTGCGGGGAGCCATGCGCATGTTTCCGACGCATTTGTGAGAAAGTTGTATGAAACGGAACAGCCCCAACCTGTTTTTATCGATCTGGAGCAGTACAAATACTACGCAGACACATTTAAGGCTCCGTTGTTCGGGAATAATCCTTTGGTGAAACTATCCGCCAAAGGGAATGGTTCTATCCCTGATGACTTGCGGCCTCGTTACATGGCTAACATCTTCCAATTTTCCGCTGCCAAGAACGTAGCCGAGCAGGCTGCGGTTAACGATGCCATTGCTCGAAGTCTCTTTAACGACAATGGGCAAAAGGTCTCTTTCTCGCAGTTCAAAAAGGCGGTCAATAAGATCGTGTCTACATTCCGCGAAGACTGGCTAAAGACCGAGTATAGAACAGCCTCGATGACGGCCATTATGGCCAATCAGTGGGGAAGTCTGTGGGCGCAGCGCGACTCACTCCCCTATTGGCGCTATCGAACCCAGGAAGACAACAAGGTGCGGGATGAACATGCAAGGCTCAACGGACGGGTGTTCCGTATCGATGATCCGAATGCTCAAAGACTGTTTCCGCCTAACGGATGGAATTGCCGGTGCTTTTACGAGGGGGTATCCGAGTATGACCGACAGAAAAACGGTTGGCAAGTCGCCCCGAATGAGGATATACAGGACCTGCTATCGCAGGATGTCGAAAAGGGATTTACTTACAATGCCGGCATCAACGGCATCATGCCGAATAAGGATAGCAGCTATTTCGATGTGCTTCCCAGCATCAATCGGCTTTCATTCGATAAATACCGGCTTGATTCCGTGAACAAGATGATGGAAACGGCCCCCAAAGTCGATGTTTACCAAGGAACAGTATCGGACATCGCTAAGATGCTCAAGCGTGCACCGGTTCAAAACGGGAATATCCTGGTGCATAACTCTATTCTACGGATGGGATTTGTACTCACTCTCTCGTTGCGGTCTCGTTTGGAGGTGGCTGGAGGTAAAGGTGTCAACCTTTTGGGTGAAACCATTTCCAATCCTGATGAGATGTGGATGCAGTGGGTGGATGAGAACAACCAGACTAAAACGAAGGGTGTAATGCTTCGTATTGCCTCGAATGTGGTTTACGCAGTGGAATTTGAGGATAATGTAATTACGGACGCTTATGTGGTTCGAAACTCATTACAGGCCGATATGCTGCGGCGTGGGCTTTTGATGGTGCGGTGATGAAAAGTTTGAAGGATTTGACAGTGGATCTGGGCAGGCTTCAGCAGAAATGCGACGAAGCTATGAAGGTAGCTCCGGCCATCATCGGAAATATGGTAGCTCAGGACATCAAAGCCAACTTTATGCGTCAGGGAGTCCAAACAGATCAGGGATTACGCAAATGGAAGCCTAGTGAAGCCGCACAAAAGGAAGGGCGACGAACATTGGTTAAAAGCGCGGCCATGATGAACGAAGTGCATTTTGAAGTACAGGGTAAGACCGTTCGTGCGGGCTTGGATACGAGGCTTATTCCGTATGCCCCTAGACACAATGAAGGATTGAAGGGTATGCCCCAACGGCAATTCATTTATGTGAGAAAGGCCGTGCTTAGGAAAGCGATGGATCAGGTAGAAAATATGCTGAAAAAATGACCGGGCAATTACTATATGCGGTTTGCAAGGAACTGATGGCGCTTCCGGAATTGGGTTTGAAGCAAGTGCAGATAGCTCGGAATTTTACCACGAACAACCCGCCGCAAAACGTTCTTCCGGCGGCAATCGTGGGGATTCTGGAGGATGAAAGCTCGGTGTTTGTCGGGGGCTATGAGAGACGGGAGTATGAGATCGGTATTTCTATCTCAATTCTCGATACCAATATAGACCTGGTGCACTCTTCGGATTGGATAGTGGATAAGTATAAGGGGGCTTACGATATACCCGACCGTATCCAGACGCTTTTCAATCGGCAGGTGTTTACTACACCGCAGATGCAAAAGCTACTCCAGAAGAACAATTTAATAACCAGGTCGCGGGGGTATAATCTGAGGCATACGCCTTATGACAAGTGGTCGAAGAATGTGGTTACCTACGAATTGATCGTGCGTGCGATTCTTACTGTTCCGATGGAGGAGCCGGAGGTGCCCATAGAAGATATTAAGTATGAATTTGAAGTAACGGTATAATGGAAACAAGACGCATAGTTCTTTCATCCGGGAGGATGAATCGAAAAGGCTACAGAATCCCCGTCGAGGTAATCAATATATCGGATTATCTCGCAAACCCGGTATTGTTGGCCGAACATGAATACGACAACAATATAGGCCACATGGAGGACATCCGGATAGAAAACGGCAAACTGACTGCTCTGCCCGTTTTCGCATCTACGGAGCTCGGGCAGCGGTATAAGACCCTTTATGAAGAGCGAGGTATCAATGCCATCAGCATGGGTGGTTTTGTCAAGTTGAATGCCGACCGGAACGAAGCATTGGCCTTTGATCTCTGGGAAAACTCGATGACTTCTGTTCCGGCCGATCCGGGAGCTGTTGCAATGGAGGCCGGGGTTGCCCTCAGTACGGACGAAGCACCGGAGAAGTTATCCGGCATCAGTCCCGATGTGATGGAAGCCAAACTTTCAGCGGGTTATGAGTATGTGACCCTGAATTGCTGGGAAGAGGAAGAAGAAAACCTTTCCGCAGGAAGCGGAGTAAATAAATCAAACGAAATGGAAGAGAACAAAAACCTTGCGCCCGAGACTGGCGCACCGGCAGAAGGCGCTACCCTGTCTGCCCCCGCTGCTTCCGCTCCTGCGGAAGAGCCCAAAACCCAACCCGAACCTGCCGCTTTGGCAGCACCGGAACCCAAACAGGTGTCTGAACCGGCCCCGGCAACACTGGGCCTGAATCCCGCGATGCCCCAAATGGACATGCCGAAAGTACGTGTCAGCACACAACGGGCATCCCTCTCGGCCCTTATGAAAGAAAAGGGTATGGATGGGATTTCCGAGATGCTTTCGCAGGGCAACGAAAACGAAAAACTGCATGTGTTCGATGCGATCAAGAACACCCCGTCAGGAAAAGTGTTTTTCGACAAACTGCACTTCAACATCGACAACGGTGCACGCCCGGTGCGCGTCAGTGTTGCTGAGTACATGAGCAACCGGGAATCACTTTCATCGTCACTGCGTGAGATTCAGAAGCTCTCCATGGGCGGCAATGCCAAACTGAACGCATCGACCGACTTTGTGGAATCTCCGGCGCTGGACCGTATCGCATTTGCGGCAATGGCGTACCTCAAACTGTTCCCGACCAATCTGTGGGTAAACCGGATGCCCGTTCTTCCGGCCCAGATGGTCGGCGATAACGTGGGAATCGTATGGGCGAATATCGGTTTCGACAACAAGATTACCACCCAACCGGCCCAGACCGATACGACGGTTACGCCTGCAACGATTGTGGCCAAAGCCGACACGCCGGTATCGATGCAGATTTACGAACATCTGCTGGAACCGATGCTCTGGAAACGTTACAACCGAGACATCGTTGCTTACGACCAGATGGGATTGCAGTGGGATGTGGCGCTGAACAACCTGTTTACAGCTATGTATGATTGGGATTTGTTCACGCTGGCCCAGAAGATCGCAACGACCAAATCGGGCTATACTCCGAAGGTGCAAGGCACTTCGGGCGAGGCGCTCAAGCTTGGGGAAAACTGGGTGAAAGTTCCGTCGAACACCGGCGACTACAACGGTCTTACGATGAAGGACATTCAGGCTCTGGAGGCATTCTTCCAGACGCAGAATGTTCGTCTCGAATCCCTCAATCCTGTTATCAACGTCGATCCGTCGTTGCAGTATTCACTCACTCAGGACCCGAAAGTGCAGACCGTCCTCACCCGCTTCGTGGAAGGATACAAGAACGAAGACCTGCGCGTATCGTATTCGCGTGTGTTTACCCGTCAATACCTGGGTGTGTACGATCCGACCACGAGCGCGGTCGTAAACCCGGTTACGGGCACTCCGACGGCTACGATGGTACAGTACGGTCTCGCACTGATTCCGGAGTATGTTCTGCGCGCCCTGGCTTCGATGGAGGTGTTTACCAAGATTGAGCCCACCCTGTACGGCGAAGTTTACTCGGCAGAAATCAAGACGGGTATCGCTCCGGCGTACGCCAACAATCTGGGAACGGCTCTGATCGTGCCGACCAAGTATACCGCACCCTCGACGGGTGAATAACCATAAAAATACACAATCATGGTAGAAATCAATCATAATGTGGATGAACGCTTTTTTGCGAGGCTGAAAGGCGTTGTAAAGAAATTCATCGATGCAGGTTATAAAGGTGTTCATCTGGACACCTACCTGCAAATGGTGATTACAGACGAACAGGTGGCTAAACACCATCTGTTCTATCCGAAGTCTCCGCTTATTCTGGTCACCAACGAGAATATGCCCGAGACCATCGAAGAGGTGGAAAATCTCTTTATGAAATACCCGATTTATCCTCAGAAGAGCAAGGAAGAAGAGGCGCAGAATGTGGCCGACCTTCTCAATGCCGTGGATGAATCCACTACGGAGAAAGAGTCCAAGCCGGACAAGAAAACCGGAAAAAAAGAAAAAGCATGAAAACAGGTGTAAATATCAAATTCACCAACACCCGGACTGGTGTCGCCTCGTCTTCGGACGGGGTGGCACTCCTCTGTGTGCAGGCAGTGGCGGTAGCGAGTACGTTTAAGCTGAATACCCTGTATAAGCTCTCGCAGCCGAGCGATTTGACACCTCTCGGCACAACCGACACGTATGACGCAACGAATAAGGTGTCATTGGTAAGGCAGGTTGAAGAGTTCTATGCCTCGGCCGGAAACGGTGCTACGCTGTATCTGATTGGGGTGGACAAAAGCTCGACGATGAGCGAATTTGTCGCCTCCGATACTTTCGAATCCCTGCTCCGCTCCACCGGTCTGAGTGCCGAGGGAAATCCCTCGCCTGCTGATCGGGCCAAGATGATCGGTGTGGTCTTCGCTCCGCAGGATCAGGCTCCTTCGAGCGGAAGCTACTATGCGGATGTAATTCCCACTGCAACGGCCCTGAATACGACTTTGGGCAATCTTTGGGATGCCGGTTTCAGGGCGTTTGCAGTACTGGACGGCAATAACCTCAAATCGGTTACCGACGCTCCCGACTTCAATACGCAGGATTGTCCGCGTGTAGCTGTTTGTGATACTACGGCTACCCTCGACAGCTGTGCCTCTGTCGGGCTGGTGCTGGGTATTCTTTCCCGGCAGGCGGTCAATTACGAACTCTCGAATGTGTCTGCCGGACCGCTCCCGATTCAGAACGCATGGTTTACGGACGGAACTCCGGTAAGCTCGGTTTTGCCTGCCGTGTTCGACACGCTGGGACAAAAACAGCATCTTTTCATTCGGACGCGGGACACGAAGTCGGGTTACTACTTCAATGACGGTGCAACCGCCGAGGACAGCACTATGGCCCTGTCGACGATTCCGGCCAACCGGGTGCTGAATAAGATTGCGGATTATCTGCATGCCTACCTTACGGATATTATCGGACAAACGCCGCCCATCGATACGGACGGAGATATTAACGAAGGGTATCTTTCCTCGGTGACGGAGAATTTCTACACGACCTATACCGATCCGATGATTACGGACGGGGAGATTGCTGGGGTGAATCTGGAGCTTTCGAGCCTTTCTCCGTTCACTTCGACCAGGACCGTCAAGGCTCACTTATCTATCCAGCAGCGTCCGGGCATTGCCCTGATCGAAGCGGACATCGAATTTGTAAACTCGCTGTAATATGAATCTGGATTATTTAGTTTCAGGCGGTGATAAATACCAGGTGTTTATCACTATCGGCTCGGTTCCGGTGTACATGTTTCTGACCGCTTCCGCTGTGGGTAGGAATCTATCTCAGGATGCTACCCCTATCGGAGCTATCAGCACGGAGAAGCCTATCGCCGTCAAGCGGGGGATTAAGAACAACGCGTTCAATATCTCTTTGCAAGACGGAGAGGCCATCAAGATCGTGCAGGCCGCTAAACTGGCTATGGGATCGGGTATTCACGATTTCCGGGATTTCCCGGCTAATACGAATATCACGGTGACCAGCCTGGAGAATGGCTCTGTTGAGAAGTATATCGGCTGCGCGTTCTCCGGCGACAACAAGAACATCGAACGCAATTCACTCGAAACGCTCCGGGAGTTGTCCGGGACGTGTATCGACTATAAATCTGTGTAATCATGGAAATCACGCAAAAATTCAAGTGCAAAAATGCCGACGGCCAGCTGGTCGACAAGGAGATGAAGTTGGAGTTCCGGGAGATCGACCGGTGCCGGAGAAGCGACGCAAAGCTGTTTTATGCGGCGATGGGTATGATGTCCACGGATGCAAAAGGCGAAGCAGTATTTTCCCCGGCTTCTATCGAAAAGATGGGGACGGAGTTTATCGACGGGCTTGTGGTCAAAGGACCGGATTTCAACGAGACAGATTTTGTCCTGCTGAAAAACGACGTGGTGTCAACGTTCCAGTTGAACATGGAGCTTTTCGGGAGGGTGATCGGCCCTTTTTTAACAGCCAACTTGTAAGACTGTCATCGGTTTTTCAGGTTGCGCAAACGAAAAGCGCCGAACTGCTCCAGTTGTTCAGCAAGGAGAACCCCCTGTGGGAAACATACCTGTTATTCGCCCGGATTTTCGGGATGAGCCGCAGGGAGTTCGAGGAACTGAGCATTGACGAGATCGGAGCCACCTTAGCCCATATTTACGCAAATAAACTGCACGAGAGGCAGTTATTGTAGCTGCCTCTCTTAATTTTCCTTCAAGATGATCGATTACGGAGTAAAGATCAACGTAGGCGGGAATGCTGCCACGGTAATGGGGCAACTGTTTACCATTTCCCAAAAACTGGATGCAATCATGCAGAAGTTAAATAGCATGTCATCCAAGTTGGGAGACACATACCGTCGTACCGGTACTTATGCCCAACAAGCCACTCAAAAAGCGGAATCAGGTTTTAAACGAGTATCAACGGCTATTGGGGATGCACGGCAAAAGCTTGATAAGCTAAATTTCGGCTTTCATGGCTTAGGCTCCAAGCTGGCCGGACTTGGCTTGTCTATTGGTGCTGTCGATATTGGCCGCAGAATCATCAATGCGGGAGGCACGGAAGAAGATGCGCTTGCCCGGTTGCGATTTGCACTCAAAGATGAGGGGAAAGCACGGGCTATGCTAGGCGATTTGAAGCAAATGGGTAGGACTATGCCTATTGCGATAAGCGATATTTATAAACAGGCTGGTTTTCTTGCTCCTGTTTTCAAAGAAAACACGCAGAAATACCTCAAGATGTTTGCCGATGTCGTTGCGGGTTCCGGGGGCGACTTTGGCAATATCGCTTTTAACTTTGCTCAGATCAAACAACTAGGTCGATCTCAGGGTATCGACTTAAAGCAGTTTGCTTATCAGAACATTCCGATTTTTGAGGAATTAAGCAAGCTAATCGGTAAGAGCACCGAAGAGATTTTGAAAATGTCCACCGAGGGCAAAATTTCTTTTGACATTGTTGCCAAGGCTTTCGAGAACATGACCAAAGAAGGCGGAATCTATTTCGGTGCCGTTGAAGCCAGGGCAAAGACATTTCGGGGGCAATGGCAGATCATCGCCAATAAGCTCGAAGAGATTTGGGTGAAATTCTTTGAGAAGGCCAGGCCCTATTTGCAGCAATTCAGTGATTGGGTGGAGAAGCAGATCGAAAACTTCGATGAGTTATGGCCGAAAATCAAGCTTGCCGGAGAATTAATCGCGACCTATTTTTCTGTAAGGGTTTTAGCAAATTTTATAAGTGGCTTAAATACTATAAGAAAGACTTTAGTAGCAATATCATCCATAAAATTAACAGGCGTATTAACTCAATTTGGTACGATTGGAAGCATTCTTAAAGGTATAGGAGGGCCGTTGGCCGCCATTTTAGCGTTTTTTGGGCTTATTAATTATGGGCATGGTAATGCGTCGGGTCAAGGTTATCAGGCTATGAGCTTGGAAGAATTGAAAGCCGAACGCGAAAGGTTGATAGCGCTGAGGGACAAACCTGCTGCAAAAGATTTAAAAAATGTCACCGATGAGGAATTTGCGAATATACATCGCAATGTGACAAATAAAACGTCGTCAGACATATCCTCAAAAATCGATGAAATAGATAGGGTGATGAAACAGAAAGAGGCTTTTTCTGCATTCAGGGATTCTGTCAGTGGGGTAAATAGTGCTATGGGTGGTATTAGTGATGTCAACACCGACCTATCCCCTCGTGGTGTCTCCGGTAACGGCGGTATCAAAAACTTCCAGATCACATTCAATTCCCCCGTGGTTCAAATTGACGACAATCATGTGGACGGGGAAAAATACACCCCGGAACAATTAGGACAAACAGCCGCTAAAGAGTTTGTCAATATTCTCACTCAAATCGCTGTACAGTAATGAGTAAAGCAAAGGAGTTTATACGCAACTTGTTTACATATATCGGGGATTATGATGCAGCCTCTCCCGATAATGTGACGTATGTTGAGTTCAATAATACCAAGTTCTCCGTACAGATACAGCCGTTTTTTGAGCTGAATACTTCACACGGTAAGGTTATCGCCCGTTCGCAGATTATTGACGGAGAAGAGGCGTTTGAACGCATGAGTGTAAAGGCCTCGAAAATTACTTTCAGGGGGACTATCCTTGTGGATAAGTGGAAAGCAACTTTGGGAGACCTGTCGACACTTGGACGAGGGGCCGCGCAAATAGTTACAGGCACCCCTGATTGGAATGATGCTCAAAGACAAAACACAATGCTGGAAGCTCTCGACCTGATAAATCGTCAAGTCTTTCAAGTCAACGAGATTATAGAGGTCAAAAACCCTTACCTCAATAAACTCGGGATCGAATACATCTTGGTGGAGAGCATGACCACCAGTCCGCTGATTGGTTCGGTAGGGTTCGAGTATTCGATTGAGGCGTACGATGCAACCGGCAAGAAAAACAACAAAGAAGAAACGCTTATAATCTCGCAATAATGCTGTACCTGATCGCGCATGTTCAAGTTTCATTCGGCGAAAACTACGAGAAAAAACTATCCTCGGTGGTTCGGGTTTCTGTGAATGATTCTATCGACGGGATCGGCGCACGGTGTGAAATCACCTGCCCTCTAAATGCCCGGATCGAGAAAGACGGCGGGACACCGTTTATAGCGCCAGTGCGGACTGCTTTTAAGGCTGGGGATAAAGTACGGGTAAAAGCATGGTACGACGACTACCCGGAAAGAACTTTGTTTGAGGGCTACGTGTATCAGATCAGGGAGGGAACCCCGAGTACGATAGTTTGCGAGGATCAGGTTTATTTACTGCGCCGGGGCATCCTGAATAACGTGTGGAATAAACCCGTCAAGCTGAAAGAAATCTTGAGATACGTGTGCTCATCGCAAGGGGTTGAGGTTTCCGATGATGTGGCCGATGTGGAGTTTATCAAATTCTCCATCAAAGACTCTTCACCTTTGTACGTGTTGCAGCAGATCAAGAGTGAAATGTGGCTCGTGGTTACCTTTCGGGACAAAAAGTTGGTTGCAACGGGCATCAGCGCTACCAAAGGAAATAATGTCAAGCTGGCCAGCGACAGAAACGTGATCGGTTGCAATATCCAACAGCCCGACGGAGTATGGAAACAATTTAAACTGAAAGTCGAGTACACAGATAAAAACGGGAAGAAAAAGAGCTTTACCGTTGGGGACCAGGAGGGGCAGATAAGGGTGGTTGACTGCACCTCTGTAACGAAAGAGAACGCCGAATCTTTCGTCAATACTCATGTACTGGATAACCTGCGGACCGGCATGTATGAAGGAACGCTTACCACCCTGCTCTATCCGGAAGTTAAGCTGTTCAGTCTGGTGGATTACAAGGATAAAAGTTTTTCATCACTGAATGGCACCTATAAGGTGAAGCGCGTAGGGGTGACTATCGACACTCAAGGATGCAGGCAAACATTAACATTGGCACAGATCGCAAGTGATATGCCCGTGCCGCAAACCACCCTCAGCAATGGATAATTATACGGATTACGCGGTAGCCCAATTATCCACGCTTTTACGGCAGTTTTCTATGCAGGGCAGCATTATCCAGGGCACGATCACCGCCGTAAACAAGGATGATAACACCTGCACGGTGTCGGTCGAGGATGCGGAAGGAGGTTCTTTGGAGTGGGAAGGAGTACCATTGCGGGTATTGTCGGTAGAAAGTAATTACATGATCTACCCCAAGCCCGGCACCGATTGCTCGGTATGTTTCTACGGAGGAAACACCCGAAGCCCGGCAGTGCTGGATTTTCAGGATGCCGAGAGCATTAAAATTACAGGACAAACGAACATAGATATTCTGTCGGATCAAATAACTCTGAATAATGGTGATTTGGGTGGCATTATTAAAATAAACACTTTAACTGATAAATTGAATGCTCTGGTGGACGCTTTTAACAATCACACCCACAATGTTACCGGAGTCCAGCCGGGTACCGGATCGGTGGTAGCCCCGGCACCGACCGGGAAAGCGGCAGAATTTGTCGCAGCGGATTACGAGGACACTAAAATAACGCACTGATGCAGGATTTGAGATTCAACCCGAGGGAAAGGGATATATACATTGAGAGTGGCGATTTGGATGTTGCCGCAGACCGCGATACCGGGCTGCAAAACGGGTTTATCCTTGCGGGAACGGCCATGTGTACCCCTCTCTATCCTCCCATCGGATTATCCTTAGTGGATGCTATCGGGTCTGAACTTTTGCCCACGCTGATCCGCTGGCAAAACATGGCCTATACGGACGGTGCCAAGAGTGCGGAATACCGGGTGCAAGGGAATGATGTAGTTCTAATAACAGAATATTGATATGGCAAGTTTCAATGACATACTGGCGAACGTACAAGCGGCCATCCCCCAGCTTACGAATACCTCTGCCGGGTCGGTGTATCAGCGGATCATCAAGGCTTTTTCGGATGTGATCGATACCGTCCGCACGGAGATCGGCAATACCTGGACGACGATACAGTCTTATGTAAGGCAGAATAGGTACGGGAAAGCCAAATATTACGAAGATGCGGCTAAGGCTTTTCAGTATGGGGATAATTTGGAGTTCGACGAGAATTACCAACCCTACTATCCCACTATCGATACCACAAAACAGATCGTCAAACAGGCATCGGCCGATATATCGACCTCTACGGTGGAAATCGGGGGTGAGGATTATCCGGTTTCTACCCTGTCGTTAAAGGTGGCCGCACAGAATGAAAACGGGCAGCTGATTCCTTTGACTGACGAACAAAAGCAAGCTTTCGATACCTACATGAAGAATTTTGAAATTCCAGGCATCCTGCTTAATAAGTATTCGCTTGCTGGCAATGTGATCAAATTTGCCACGATGAACTGCGTATACTCGCCGCAGTACGATCAGGCGACGGTTGCATCCGGTGTAGTTGCGGCTATGGAGCAGTTCAGGGATTCGATGAGCTTCAATTCTGCTTTTTACCCGAATCACCTTGAGCAGTACGTGCGGAGCAATGTGCCGGGAGTGGTGGATTTTTATCTGGCAGGCGGTCAGATTCAGACCGACACGGGTTGGCAGCCTTTTACCGAAAGCGTAATAGTCCCTGCCGGGTATTTCAATTACGAAACCGACTTTGAGAAGAATATAACTTATGTTTCGGGAAACTGACATACGAAAGCTCACCATGCTCTACCTCCGCCAATATTGGTCGGTGACTAAATCGCTGACCTTATCGGTGGCTTATAGGTTGGTGTACTGTTCGCTCACTCCTTTGCACACTCCACTGGCTGATTTGTTTGCTTTTCGACTAAAACAGAAACTTCTCGCCCTCATCCCGTGGACGTATGGCTCAGCCTTGAAGTATTTGCGGGATCATTATTCCGAGCAGATAGATTTTGAGTATTTAGGGGCGAACGAGACTGTATGGTTGGCTCCGGACGATGCCTCGAATGATGTGTGGCTGACATCGACGACAGCCGATCCGGTCTATCTGACCCCAAATCTGGAAAGTGTGAGCGGCATTAATATTCTAGTAATATGGGTTCCTCAGTCCTTAATGGATGAGAACGCTTTGTATTCTCAGTTTCTGGCAGATTTGAACACTTTAATTCTTGATGGGATAACCTACAAAATCAAAGCTATATGAGTTCGATAAAGAAATACAACGTTCAGGAGACGAACAAAACTCCTTTTTTGCAGTCAGATGCTGCTCAGTGTACAGACAACGTTATGACGGCTGTTGCCGGCTTGGCTGACGTGCACTTTGCTATTTTGAGTGGCCTGACGTACAGCGGGAATGCCTACGGGGCGGGATTGGTGGTTATGGATGGAGTTATTCGCTCGGTTCCAGCAGGGGCTACCCGGTCGAGTTATCTGGCCCCTCTCGACAATCAAACGGATGTCCGTCCCACCAAATCCGGCAGCACGGCACCGGTATATACGGAATACACCACGCAAATTAGCGCCAGTGATACGGGCTACCCGCAACTTACAGAGGCGAATGTTGCCAAATATAGCGGGTGGATTGCTCCGGGGCAGATTCAGCCGGAAGCTATCACAACTCCAGCTATCGCGCCTAATGCTGTGTCGAACGCTAAACTGGCGAATATGCCTGCTCAGACGGTCAAAGGGAATGCTTCCACACAATCTGGGCCTGCTACTGATTTAACGGGGTCGCAATTGTCTGCCTTACTCGGATTGTACCCTTATCCGGATTTGGATTCCGAAACCGAAGTAATTATAGAGGGATTGACATTTAACGGAAAGCAGGTTTACGGAAAGAAATACAAAGCGCAGGTAGATTCCAGCCTTGTATATCCAAGTGGTCAGGTGATAACCCTTGAGACAGGGGGTATTGATGCCGTATTGGGGGCTATTGGATATGTCGGCATAAATCAGACTAATAATTCAAGAACATACACCCGCAGACTGCCTGTTAATGCGTATTCTCAAAATATCCTGTCGAGTATAGTGTACACCTATTCGGAAACATCAGCCATGATTCTGAATGTTTATCAACTAGACACAACAATAGGCGGTATCGGGGGAGGCAAAACGAATTATATTGAATATTCATTTTTTGTATTGTACACCAAAGGCACACAGCAGTATTTGAATTTATCGCCTTCATCTATGACGATCAACGCCGCCGGTGGTGGTTTCTCTTTGCGTGTGAATTGCCCCGCTTCACTATCATGGAGTATTTCATCTCTTCCTGCGTGGATAAGCGCTTCTATAGAATCTGGTACAGGAAGTACTCAAATATATTTTACTGCAACTGCTAATACCTCTACCTCTCAACGTACCGGGACGATTGAAGTTTCCGGAGGATCATTATCTGGTTCGTGCAGTGTTACACAAAATGGGGCGGAAGCTCCCGGAAAAGATACAATTAATGTATCTGTATCTTATCAGGGTAATGATGTTATTGTGCTACTTTCGGCAGCCGCAAAAGACGCACTTACCATACATGGCGATTATGGTAATGGTGTCAGCAAGGAAGGTGAATGGGATATATCGGTACCCGTGGGAAGCTCTATGGAAACTACAACAGTAACAGGTACAGTGGCCGGGGTTGGCATACTTTCGATTAACGGAGCTGAGACAAGTCCGTATGAAGGGGCTAATGCTAAATATTCATGGTAATGGATTATATAGTAAAGCAAGGCGAAACGATTTTGGATGTCAGTGTAAATGCGACCGGTTCACCTCTGAATATAGAGAAGATTCTGGATGCCAACAATATTGATACTTGGACTCCAACACTTGTGGCCGGTCAACAATTGACGATCCCGGATGATGTCGAATTGCAGACAAACAATCTGCGGGATTTGCAACGCTACCCGGTTGCAGATTGCGGATTTATATCTGCGGAAGAATTTGACCGATTGACAATGGAGTTGGAAGATTTAATATTCCCCGTTCTTTTGGCGACAGAAGACGGTCGGATAGTTATAACAGAAGATGGTTATGCAATTAGCTTGAGACGATATGGAAATTCAAAAGGTTAAAATCAGTGATCTTCCTGTTACAGAAGATTTAAATGGCCTCAAGACACTAGGAACTACAGCTGAAAACACAAGTAAGGCGGCGGAACTGACGTTTATTGCTGACGCTGCTACTTCCGCCAATGAGGCCGCCACCAATGCGAATCAGGCGGCAGAGAATGCGAATACTTCTGCTGCCAATGCAGATGCTAAAGCGGAAGCAGCTCAAAAAGCGGCGGACAACGCAACTGCGTCGGCTAATCAGGCGGATCAGGCAGCTGTGAACGCTAATACAGCTACAACCCGAGCAACGGCAGCGGCGGAAAAAGCAGAAAATGCCGCAGACGTAGCTATTGGAGTTGTAAATGAAGCCCAACAGGCTACTGCTAATGCCAATCAAGCCGCACAATCAGCCAATGAGGCCGCCACCAATGCGAATCAGGCGGCTGCGTCTGCTAATGATGCTGCAACAGAGGCGCATACTCAGGCGGAATATGCCAAGACACAAGGAGACTACGCCAAAGCCGAAGGAGATCGAGTCTTAGCTGAGAAAGGCCAGCCGGGAGGACTGGCAGAACTGGATGAAAGCGGTCGGGTTCCTTCTTCCCAGCTGCCGTCTTATGTAGATGATGTAATAAACGTAGCGACTTATAGCCAACTACCCAATCCGGGAGAATCCGGTAAAATATACATAACGGAGGATACCAATTTGGCGTACCGCTGGAGCGGAACGGGGTATGCAGAGATCAGCCCTTCATTGGCTCTGGGGACGACAGCCGAAACAGCCGGACGTGGTGATTGGACGCAGGCGGCTTACAATCACTCGTTAATCAAAGACGGAAGCAACCCGCATAAAACCACCTTTGCGAGCTTGCCGGATAAGCCTACGTCCCTGACTCCGGGTGGCAATGCCGGTGGTGATCTGACCGGGACCTACCCTAATCCGACTATAGGTGCAGGGAAAGTGACCACCGCAAAAATCGCCGACGGAGCCGTGATCGCCGCAAAACTGGCAGAACAATATATCGTAAACCGGGGTGCTGCTTCGGATTTGAATAGCGCCACGACTTACGGTTTTTACACCTACGACACAACTACGCAGAACGCGCCTACTTCCTACGGCAGTGTCATTGTCGTCGAAGGAACCGGGCGTAAAGCAAATTGGGCACAGTTGGCATTGGGGTACTCTTCGGGAGATGTCAATCCGTCTATTTTTATACGACTAAGACAAAGTTATACTGTTTGGGGCCCATGGGTTAAAGTTTGGAACTCTAACAACTTCAATCCGGACGATTATTTACCTAAAACTACCCCAAATGTTAACGGGGGAATTATTATCAACGGAGAGACTACTGTCGGCTACAGACCGTACCTGAAGTTTCATATCCCCGGCGTGAACTATTCACAGTTTGTGATGGATGAAAACGGGACAGTGCATCTCCTGAATGGTTCAGAACAAACTCCCGGAACTTACAAACCCCTTAAAGCTGGCCCTATCTTTTCAAACGGTAATCGGGTTTGGGATTCCGGAAACTTCAATCCGGACTCCAAGTTAAATTACAGTGAGTTTGGCGGAGATTTAGATACGATAAGCACTTCCGGAATGTACCGACTTCTGTCCGGGTGCACGAATATCCCGCTAGGAAGTTCGCAAGGGTGTTTCCTGTTGCATACGAATTGGGATGGCAACGCCGCCCAGCAGATGTATTTTGTTTACTCCACCACCGACATCTACATCCGCAATAAAGTGGGTGGGACATGGAATCCGTGGCAAAAGGTGTGGAATGCGGGCAACTTCAACCCTGATAGCAAATTCCCTTATCTGGGGATGGGAGGTGTAAATGATAATAGCAATGAAATAGGCGCAGGATATAGTGGAAGTTCTGCTGGAGGTAATTTTAACGGGCCTTTTATAAAATTCGGGCAGACTTCCAATTATATGACCGAACTTTACAATCGCCATGATCAGGATGTGTTCCAGATCAGAAGGATGGTAAACGGAGAGTGGCAACCATTTGTCAGTTTGTGGCACTCCGGCAACCTCGGCAATGCGACCACTTCCAAAGCAGGGTTGATGTCGGCGGCTGACAAAACCAAGCTGGATGGACTTTCGGGCGGCGGATTGAATATTCCTGCTTCCGGAGAGGTTGCTGTATCAGGATGGACGTACAATGGAAAACAGGTTTATGCACAAAGATGGGCGGGAGACACTTCTACCGGTGCTGTTGTTTCGGGTAGAACTACCTCAAAAACTCTTGCCTCAGTCAATATGTCTCAATTAACTATGCAGGGGGGTGCATTTTATTTGTCCGGAGACATTACAAATACTTTCACAGTTTTAGGATCGCAAAGATGGGCCGACAGTGGAGCCCCTATTATGAATTCCAGATTGGATTTCAATGTTGAAGATGGGACTGTTACACTCAAAATTTATAGTACAACGAGCGGAGTATTTGTATATGATATATGGGCCGCTTATACCAGATAATCATCAATCTTTCAAAACTTATGACAAAAACAAACCTTTGGCAGATCATCGTCGGGATGGTGGTGACTGCAATCTGCGGAGTAATCCTGAACATGGGCGTGTTCTCGTTCTTTCCTGCGCTGATCGTGGCGATTGCGTGGGCCGGAATCAAACAAACCTCCGGTAAGGAGTACAAGGACAAAAACGGTAACTACGTGAAGCCGAAGTTCTGGAAAGACTTTGTGCCCGTGATGGCCGGCGCGCTGGTTATGTGGGCCATCGTGATGATCGGATAGGAAGGAGGCGGCCATGCAACAAAGAAACATCCTTTCGGGCTTTCTGGCGACAGTCCTTTCGCAATTTTACGAATTTATGCTACCGTTGGCCGGGGTGTTTCTCGCCGCCGTGATCCTAATCCTGGTCGATTTAAGGTTCGGTGTGGCTGCGGCCCGTAAACGAGGCGAAACCATCCGCTTCTCGCGGGCCGTGCGCCGGACACTTAACAAGATGGCCGATTACCTGTGTTGGATTCTATTGGCAGGGGTTATCGGGCAGACCTTCGGTGAGCCGTTCGGCATCCCCGTCCTGCCGCTGCTGATCTTGCTGGTGATCTTCGGCTGTGAAATTAACAGCTGCTATGCGAATTACTTCGAGGCGCGCGGGAAGCGAATGCGGGTCAATATCTTCAAGTTGTTTGCCAAGAAAGCGGATATTATCGAACCGGAAGAAGTAGATACGAATGATAACAACGACAAAAAATGAAATACTTTACCATACCCGAACTGACCGCCTCGGCCAAGGCCCGGGCGCTCGGGATCGACAACACCCCGCCGCCGGGGGTGAAAGTCAAACTTTCGACACTCGTAAACAACCTGCTCGACCCGATCCGCGAAAAGTGGGGCGGCCCGATCACGGTTAACAGCGGTTACCGGTGCCCGACATTAAACAAGGCGGTCGGCGGCGTACCCACCAGCCAGCATGTCCGGGGAGAAGCCGCCGATATTACCGTCGGCAGCCAGGCAAAGAACAAAAAGTTATTCGACCTGATCGCGGGCGGAGGCTTCGATTTCGACCAGTTGATCGATGAGACGGGATATAGCTGGATTCACATTTCATACTCGCCGGGCAGGAACCGGCGGCAAATCCTGCACAAAAAATAGCCCGATATGTGAATTCCCATGTCGGCACTAATTCAACAAGTTAATCATGAAAAACACGCTGATCGTACTTGCTTCATTGGTCGTCGTATTCCTGCTGGGGCGCTGGACAAAGAATTTCGACCCGGTTAAGATCGTACAGTACGATACTTTGCCGCCAGTCGTGCGTCTCGACACGATCAGAGATACGGTGTCAGTACCGAAATACGTGCATATCGTCCGGTATGACACTATCCACGATACAGCAGACAGGAAACCGATCCACCTTCCCATTCCGATCAGTCGTTACCTGTTTACCGACGATTCGACCTATCGTATGGAGGTAGAAGGCTACAACGTGAAAGCAAACAGTATCGAGGTCTATCCCCGAACCGTTACACAAACTGTCATTCAGCGGGTCGAGGTTCCCGGCAAACCCAAACGCTGGGGGATCGGCGTGAGTGCCGGGGCTGCTTTAACACCGCAAGGCATACGACCGTATTTGGGGGTGGGAATGCAGTATAATTTGGTGGTGTTTTAATTCTGGTTGAGATAGTCAATTACGCGCCTATTGGCTTCGTCTATCTTCTTTTGGTCGAAGGAAATGTATATATCGGTTACATCCTTTTTTCCATGTCCAAGCGCGGCCGCAATGGTTTCTTTGGGTATCTCCAGATAGGCGGCAAGTGTAGCCCATGTGTGCCTCGTGTAGTAGGTGGATAAGAATGGGAAGGCCCCCTCTTTATCTTTTTTGCCTCGTTTCCCCACCCTTGTGTATCCAAATTCTTTCAGGTTGCGGTTCATTCGATGCAGGTAGTTTTTATAGTTAGAGTAGCGCTCATTAATATTTAAGAGGAAGTTTTTACCCCGGTATTTATTAATGATTGCTTCTGCTTCAGGTTCTATTTTGATTGAGTATAACCTACCTGTTTTAGCCCTCCGGAACTCTACCCGCCCATTGTCTATTTTGGTTAGTCCGGCTAAGTCGATCATGTTAATGCCGCGTAGATAGAACATTAGCATAAAGATGTCTATATACTGCTGTTCGTGGGGTTCGCAAGGCCAATCCCGTATAGCTCGGAGTTGATCTATAGTAAGGGATCGTTTTCGGGTCTCTTCCGATTTTAGTTTGAATTTGCGGAATGGATATAGATTCTGTTCGGCCTTGTCTTCGTTTATCGCATCATTGAATACTGCTCGAATATTGCGGATGTGCAAATTGATGGAGTTAACGGACAGCCCTTGTCCTTTCAGAAACTGCTCGAATCCTTTTAGCCAGATTATATTAATATCAGAGAATGCCAGTTTTCCGGGCGAAAACAGCTCTATTTTCAATAATGTCTGATGATATATGTCTTTGGTTGATTCTTTTTCCCGAGTTGAAATAAAACGCTCAAAATGCTCGGAAAAGGTATACGCTTCATCTGCGACTGTCCCCAATGATGATTCCACATATTTTTTAATTTCAACGGGAGACATCCGGTTAATGGCTCCGGTTATTTCCAGCTTGAAAATGGAATTGGTAATGTCGAGGTAGCGCTGTTTGACGTATGTATTTAGGAACCGCCTGTTAGGGTGGCGCACTACTTCCCCATTTTCCCACTGATCTTCTCTGAGGGATATTTTTAGATTGATAAGGCAGCCGTCTTTGGCATTGAGCCCGATTTTGATCTTTAACGGAAAGGTCCCGTCAGCTTTGCGTCTTCTCGTGTCGAGGTAATACCAGATTGAAGCCATATTTCACCCTTAAATTTGCACCTAAATTTGCACGGTGTGTGGTAGCAAATATAGCAAAATGATAGTATTTGACGACGTTTTTATAGGGGATTTATATTGAAAAGGCCTTTACAGGACAATAAAAAAGCCTCAGAATTTCAGCTAATTGCTTGATTCTGAGGCTTGCGGTATGGACGGGACTCGAACCCGCGACCTCCTGCGTGACAGGCAGGCATTCTAACCAGCTGAACTACCACACCGTTTGTGTACCGTGCAACCGTGTTTCTCAATTGCAGTGCAAATGTAAGCTATTTTTTTTATTCTCCAAAATTTTGAGCAAAATCTCGCAAACTTTTTCTGCATGCGGCTTACGGTTCTTCCGGGCGTTCAAAAACCGAGAAGTTGACACTTCCGTAACAACGTTTCTCTTTAAATCCGGGTAATTTGCTTACATCCATATTTTTGGAGTGCTCGAAGATCAACCACCCGCCCGGTTTGAGCAGCCCTTTCTGCCAAACGAGTTCGGGGATCGTTTCACTTCCCTCGATGTCATAAGGAGGATCGGCGAAGATGATATCGAACTGTTTGGTACAGCTTTTCAGGTAGAGAAAGGCGTTCGCCTTTACCGCATAAATCTCGGAAAACCCGAACGTCTTGGCCGTACTGCGGATGTAGTTATAATGTATCGCGTTAATTTCGACCGAAACGATGCTCCCTGCCCCGCGCGATGCGAATTCGTAACTGATGGACCCCGTTCCCGAGAAAAGGTCGAGGACATCTACCCCTTCGATCTCCCAATGGCTGGTAATTACGTTGAACAGGTTTTCCTTCGCGAAGTCCGTCGTGGGACGGGCGCGCAGATTCTTCGGCGGCTGGATGATCCGGCCCCTGTAACGTCCGCTAACGATCCGCATCGAAACAGTATATTAAATTGTTGTGGTTTATTTCCTCGTTGCGCAAAGCTTTGGGAAGGCTAGAACGCAGCTCTTTGTCGACGAGGGTTTTGCGGTAGTATCCCTTCAGTATTTTGCGGATTTGTTCGATTCCCTCGCCCGTAATCAGCAGGTCGTAATCCTGCAGGTCGTATTGCTTGTTCAATTGCTGCAGGTAAAAGAGCAATTCGGCTGCTTCGGTGCACGGGAGAACTTCGCAGTATTGCAGCCGTACGTCTTTAACGGTGATATTGGCCCAGTCTCCTGCAAAATTGATTTCGACGGTCGGTCCCTGGTGCGTTTTGCGCGCTGCGATCTGTAACGGATGGAGTACCTGCATCCGTTGGCCGTACAAGGCTTGGAGTTCCTGCCATACCGGTTGCGGCAGGACGATGTAGGCGGCGATTCCCTGTACCGGATCGGTGCGGATGATCTGGTCGTCCTGTCCGACGGGAATACCATGCGCCTGCATGTAGGCCTGTCCGCCTTCAGGCGTTGTCAATTCAGCGGGGACGAGGCAAACCTTTTCGGTAACAGGGATGAGGCATATTTTTTTATAGGGTAGTCGTAGTACCTTTTCGTCCCGGATCAGTTGGCTGACTGTTGCCGACAACGGCAGGTTCGAATCGAGCCCGTACCTGGCGGATCGGATCGGCCCCTTGTCTGTAAGGATGCAGAACTGCAAGTCTTGCCCGGAAATTTGCAGGGCGAGCGAACGGACCGTAGCCTGCTCGGGTGTAATATTTTGTGCTTCGAAGGACATTCGTCGTGATTTTTCGCCTTGATTTTGTAAGTTTGTGACACAAATATCAAGGTTATTTTTGCCGGTAGAAACTATGCTTTCGGAACATATAGCGTCTCAAATTTATCGAAATTTTGCCTTCGAGCCAACTTCGGGCCAAAAAAATGTGGTCGAAGCCCTCTCGGGGTTCATGACCGATCCTGATTACAGTAAGATTTTTATCCTGAACGGATATGCCGGAACGGGTAAAACCACCCTGATTTCGGCATTGGTACGGACGCTTTCCTGTATGAAAATCAAGACGGTATTGCTCGCTCCTACCGGCCGGGCCGCCAAGGTGGTCAGCCGGTATGCAGGGCAAAAAGCCTTTACCATCCATAAGAAGATTTATCGCCAGAAATCGCTCGCATCGGCCGATGCCCAGTTTTCACTCGATTACAACCGCGAAAAAGATGCGGTGTTTGTCGTCGATGAGGCATCCATGCTGGCCAACTACTCGTTCGATCCGTCTGCATTCGGGTCGGGAAATTTGCTCGACGACCTGGTTCGTTACGTGCGTCAGGGAAGCCGTTGTCGGCTGATTGTCGTAGGGGACAGTGCCCAGTTGCCGCCGGTGGGTATGGAGTGCAGTCCTGCGCTCGATCCCGAAAAGATGCGCGGGTACGGCGACGTGACCTATGTGCAGCTCGAGGAGGTGATGCGCCAGCAGGATACTTCGGGCATCCTGTTCAACGCGACACTGGTGCGCTGCATGCTTTCGGCCGGGATTATCGATATCCCGATGTTCGATTTGTCGTTCGGGGATGTCGAACAGGTCGACGGCGGCGAGATACTGGAGCGCATTCAGGATGCCTATTGTAAATACGGTATGGAAGAGACGCTGATTATCACGCGTTCGAACAAACGGGCGAACCGGTTCAACGAGGGCGTCCGGCGCAATGTGCTCTTCGCTGAGGAGGAGATCGGATCGGGCGATATGCTGATGGTCGTCAAGAATAATTATCATTATACCGAGCGGGAGCAGGATTGCAGCGTCGATTTTATTGCCAACGGCGATACGGCATTGCTCTCCCGCATCCGCAGGTTCGAGGATTTTTACGGGTTCCGGTTTGCCGACGCGCAGCTCACGTTCCCCGATTACGATTCGTTGGAGTTGGATTGTAAAATCCTACTCGACACCCTCTCGAGCGATTCCCCGTCGCTGACGCGTGAACAGGGCAGCCAGTTGTTCCAGGGCGTGGCCGAGGACTATGCGGACATAACATCGAAAGCTAAACGCTACAAGGAGGTCCGTGAAAATCCCTATTTCAATGCGATGCAGGTCAAGTTCGCGTATGCCGTGACCTGCCATAAGGCACAGGGCGGCCAGTGGAAGTGTGTTTTCGTGGATAAAATGCTTTTCGGCGAGGAGGTGATGACGCGAGAGCTGATGCAATGGCTCTATACGGCGATTACGCGGGCGACCGAAAAGCTCTATTTTATCAATTTCGACGAGCGGTTTTTTGACGGAAAATAAGTACCTTTGACAAGCTTTCTTTCCGTAAAAATAATATGAAACAGACAGATATCTCCCCCGCTCCCGCTGCGAAACAAAAATACGTCGAAACTCCGCTGATGAAGCAATATTACAGCGTCAAGGCCGTGCACGGCGACGCGATCCTGCTTTTCCGCGTGGGCGATTTCTACGAAACTTTCGGCGAGGATGCGATCAAAACGGCAAAAATCTTGGGTATTACTCTTACCCGGCGGGCCAATGGGGCCGCTTCGTACGTCGAGTTGGCCGGATTTCCCTACCATGCGATAGATACCTACCTGCCGAAACTGGTGCGGGCCGGTGAGCGGGTGGCCGTGTGCGAGCAGCTCGAAGACCCCAAGACGACTAAAAAGATTGTCAAGCGCGGCGTGATCGAACTGGTCACGCCGGGGATTTCATACAGCGACAATATTTTGGCGAATAAGGAAAATACGTTCTTGGCGGCGGTGTATTTCGGGAAGAAAGCCACGGGCGTGGCATTCCTCGATGCGTCGACCGGCGAGTTCTATGCGGCCGAAGGGACTAACGGTTATGTGGATAAGCTGCTGTCGAACCTCTCACCCAAAGAGGTCATCTATTCCAAAGGTTACGAGCAAGAGTTCACCGAGGCATTCGGAAGTAAGTATTACACGTACCGGGTGGACGACTGGATGTTTTCAGAGGACGGAGCCCGCGAAAAATTGCAGAACCAGTTTCAGGTCTCATCGCTCAAGGGATACGGTATCGACACACTGCCCGGTGCAGTCGTTGCGGCCGGTGCGGTGCTCTATTACCTTGAATTTACCGAACACCGTCAGACCAAGCATATCGCATCGATCTCGCGTATCGATGAAGATAAATTTGTCTGGATCGACAAATTTTCGATCCGCAACCTCGAATTGTTCGCTTCGAACAGCGGACAGGAAGGCTGTTCGCTCTCCGAGGTGCTTGACAGGACGGCCTCCCCGATGGGCGGCCGCATGTTGCGGCGGTGGATTTCACTGCCGTTGAAGAGTATAGAAGAGATCAATGCGAGGCTCAATCTGGTCGGGTTGTTCGTGGAACGGCCGGAACTGCGCGAGGCTCTTTATGAGTCGGTGGCGCTGATCGGCGATTTGGAGCGGATCATCTCCCGTGTGGCTGTCGGACGCGTTTCGCCGCGCGAGGTGGTGCAGTTGAAAAATGCACTCTATGCGGTTGAAAAATTGCAAAACACGATGTGCGAGGCGGGACATCCGGCATTGGGAGCACTGGGAGAACAATTGGATTTGTGCCTGGAGGTGCGAGATAAAATCGAGCGTGAAATCTATCCTGATCCGGCGAACCAAATCCAGAAAGGCGGGGTAATTGCATCGGGCGTGAACCTCGAACTGGACGATCTGCGCAATATCTCGTCGAATGCGAAGGATATTCTTGCCAGTATCCAGCAGCGCGAGAGCGAAACGACCGGCATCCCGTCGCTGAAGGTGGCTTTTAATAATGTGTTCGGTTATTACATCGAGGTGCGCAACACGCATAAGGACAAAGTGCCTGCCGGTTGGATTCGCAAGCAGACGCTTACCGGTGCCGAACGGTATATTACCGCCGAACTGAAAGAGTATGAGGAGAAGATTCTCGGTGCGGAAAGCAAGATTCTTGCGATCGAACAGGAGATGTACGCTGCGTTGCTGGCCGAACTGACACGCTTCGTCTCCCCTATTCAGAAAGACGCGTCACTGGTGGCGCGGCTCGATTGCCTGCTCGCTTTTGCCATCCAGTCGGTAGAGCGTCGTTATTGCCGGCCCGAAGTGAACGATTCGCAGGTGATCGATATCAAGGACGGGCGTCACCCAGTCATCGAGACGCTGATGAGGGTCGGTGAGGAGTATATTCCCAACGACGTCTATCTGGACGATTCTTCACAGCAGGTCATGATTATCACCGGGCCCAATATGTCAGGTAAGTCGGCCATTCTGCGCCAGACGGCGCTGATCGTGCTGATGGCCCAGATGGGTTGTTTCGTGCCGGCTAAAGAGGCTAAAATCGGCGTAGTGGATAAGATTTTTACGCGCGTGGGAGCCTCGGATAATATTTCGCAGGGAGAATCGACCTTTATGGTCGAGATGCTCGAATCGGCCAGTATCCTGAACAATATTTCGAACCGCAGCCTGGTGCTGCTCGATGAAATCGGCCGGGGAACCAGCACATACGACGGTATTTCAATCGCATGGGCAATGGTGGAATACATCCACCAACATCCGTCGGCCCGGGCGAAAACGCTTTTTGCCACTCATTACCATGAATTGAATGAGATGGAAGAACTTTACGAGCGCGTGAAAAACTTTAATGTATCGGTCAAGGAGATTAATCGTAAAGTTATCTTTCTGCGCAAGTTAGTTCGTGGCGGAACGGAGCACTCGTTTGGTATCCATGTAGCGAAGATGGCCGGTATGCCGGGCCAAATCACCGACCGTGCTGAACGCATTCTGGCGGATATGGAGTCGGCACACCGCGGCAGTATGCGCGATACTACCCGCAAAGTACCTACCGTGGCGCAGTATGGCGGCGGCGGAATGCAACTCAGCATGTTTCAGTTGGACGATCCTGTGCTCAAGCAAATCCGTGATGAAATCAAGGGGTTGGACATCAATGCTCTTACGCCGCTCGAGGCGTTGAATAAGCTCAATGAGATAAAAAAGATAACGGGACTGTAAAGGTCCCGTTATCGTAATTATACTTGCGCCGGTCGATTTTTGTCCGGATCTGATTGATAGACTCAATTATTCCGTGTCAGCGATTTGATATTTTCGATTAGCATCTGTACCGCTACCGAATTGAAGCCTCCTTCGGGGATGATTACGTCTGCATGGCGTTTGGACGGTTCGACGAACTCGTCGTGCATCGGTTTGACCGTTTCGAGGTATTGACGGATCACCGATTTCATACTTCGGCCACGATTTTGTACATCTCGTAAAATTCTTCTTGCTAAGCGGATATCTGCGTCCGTGTCAACGAAAACTTTAATATCCATCAGTTTCCGTAACTCTTCGCATTCGAAGATCAGAATGCCTTCGACGATCAGCACTTTGGATGGAATGACCCTGACCGTTTCCGGCAGGCGATTGTGCTCGACGAAGGAATAAACCGGACGTTCGACCGGTAATCCCTCCCGCAACATTCTGATCTGCTCGATCATCAGGTCCGTCTCGAAAGAACGCGGATGATCGTAGTTGAGCTTCGTGCGTTCTTTATAAGTGAGATCCGGGTAGGCGCGGTAATAGTAATCGTGCGACAGGGTGGTCACCGCATCGGAAAAAGCCTCTTGCAATTTGCGTACGAGTGTGCTTTTGCCCGAGCCGGTACCGCCGGCCACGCCGATGACGATCGTTCGCTCCCCCATCGTCGGATTAAATGTCGATATTCGCGTACTTCGCGTGGCGTTCGATGAATTCGCGGCGGGGCGGTACGTCGTCGCCCATCAGCATCGAGAAGATGCGGTCGGCTTCGGCGGCGCTCTCGATCGTTACCTGGCGCAGGATGCGGGTTTCGGGGGACATGGTCGTTTCCCACAATTGATGTGCGTTCATCTCACCGAGACCTTTATAGCGCTGAACGTGCGCGCCTTTCGATCCGTATTCGGCCAACGTGGCTTCGCGTTCTTCCTCGGTCCAGCAGTAGCGGCTGTTCTTACCTTTTTTGACGAGGTAAAGCGGCGGCGTGGCGATGTAGACGTGGCCGTTCTGAATCAGGCTGTTCATGTGGCGGAAGAAGAAAGTCAGCATCAGCGTGGCGATGTGGCTGCCGTCGACGTCGGCATCGGTCATGATAATCACCTTGCCGTAGCGCAGTTTTTCCAGGCTTACTTCCTGTTCGTCGTCGGCATTGTTGTCTCCGCCGGGAACGATCCCGAGCGCTTTGAACATGTTGCTGATCTCTTCGTTCTCCCAAACCCGGTGTTTCATCGCTTTCTCGACATTCAGGATTTTACCGCGCAACGGCATGATCGCCTGGAATGTCCGGTCGCGTCCCTGCTTGGCGGTTCCGCCTGCCGAGTCGCCCTCGACGAAAAAGATTTCGGTTTTGTCGCGGTCGCGTGACGAACAGTCGGCCAGTTTGCCCGGTAAACCCGAACCCGAGAGGACGGTTTTGCGCTGCACCATTTCGCGCGCTTTGCGGGCGGCATGCCGGGCCGTAGCGGCCAAAATCACTTTATTGACTACTGAGCGGGCATCTTTGGGGTTTTCTTCGAGGTAATGGGTCAGTGCCGTGGTGATGGCCTGATCGACGGCTCCGGACACCTCGCTGTTGCCCAGTTTGGTCTTGGTCTGGCCTTCGAACTGCGGTTCCTGTACCTTGACCGAAATTACAGCGGTAAGTCCTTCGCGGAAGTCGTCGCCGTTGATCTCGAATTTTACTTTGGAGAGCATACCCGAATCTTCCGCGTACTTTTTCAGCGTACGTGTCAGTGCACGTCGGAAACCGGTCAGGTGCGTCCCACCCTCGATCGTGTTGATGTTGTTGACGTACGAGTGGACATTCTCCGAGAAGCTCGTGTTGTACTGCATCGCCACCTCTACCGGAACGCCGTCGCGCTCCGTGTCGATATAGATCGTGTTGTCGATCAGTGATTCGCGGTTTTCGTCGAGGAATTTGACGAACTCTTTCAGCCCGTCCGTCGAGTAGAATTCGTCGCGGCGGTAATTGCCGTTCTCGTCTTTTTCGCGCTTGTCGGTGATGTTCAGCCGGACTCCTTTATTCAGGTAGGCCAGCTCGCGCAGGCGGGACGACAAAATTTCGTAGTTGTATTCGGTTGCGATAAAGATGCTGTCATCGGGCTTGAAGGTGATGATCGTGCCGTGAGAATCGGTCTCGCCGGTAATCTCCATCGGGCCCAGCGGAGCGCCCTTACTGAACTTCTGGACGTGCACTTTACCCTGACGGTGCACTTCGGCGACCAACAGGTTCGAAAGCGCATTCACACAGGAGACACCTACTCCGTGCAGCCCTCCCGAAACCTTATAGCTGTCCTTGTCGAATTTACCGCCGGCGTGCAACACAGTGAGTACGACCTCGAGTGCTGATTTGCCCTCTTTTTCATGGAAATCCGTCGGAATACCCCGACCGTCGTCCTCAACCGTAATCGAGTTATCTTCGTTGATATAGACTTCGATATTCGAACAATATCCGGCCAATGCCTCGTCTATCGAGTTGTCCACCACCTCGTAGACCAGGTGGTGCAACCCTTTTACGCCGATATCCCCGATGTACATGGCCGGGCGCTTGCGGACCGCTTCGAGCCCTTCGAGTACCTGGATACTGGACGCCGAATATTCTTCTTCAATCATTTTTTCGTGTTCTGTGCTCATCTTCTCTGTCTCTGATGTCTTTAGGATGTATGCCTGCCCTTAGGCGGCAGGGTGTTTCAAACGTTCAAAGATACGGAAAATTACGTAATTTTCCAACTCTCTGCGCGGTTTGGAAGCCACTCGAACGGCCATTAATAACCAAGAATGGAGACAATGTCGATCTCCTCGATTTGTCCTTGATTAAAACGGATGGTGCGCGAAGGATATTGCTGGATGTTGCCGATGTTGTGCGTGGCCATGATGACTGCGCAGCCGTTGCCGGCAATTGCGCGGAAGAGCTGCATAATGCCGTCGGACGCGGCTGGGTCGAGGTTGCCGGTAGGTTCGTCGGCGAGAATCACCTGAGGGTTGTTCAGCAACGCACGTGCGATGGATAGGCGCTGCTGTTCGCCGCCCGAAAGCTGGAACGGCATTTTATACTCCTTGTTGACCAACCCGACTTCGTTGAGCACTTCGGCGATTTTGTTTTTGATCTCCATGTCGTTCTTCCATCCGGTGGCTTTCAGTACGAACTGCAGATTCTGGAATACATTGCGATCGGTCAGCAGCTGGTAGTCCTGGAAAACGATGCCCATGCGCCGGCGAAGGTACGGGATGTCCTTGCGTCGGATTTTGGTCAAGTCGAAGCCTGCGACCCACCCTTCGCCTTCGACCAGCGGCAGTTCGGCGTACAGGGTTTTCATCAGCGAACTTTTGCCCGACCCTACGCGGCCGATCAGGTAGACCAGTTCGCCGGGCCGGACGGTAAGGTTCACGTCCGAAAGCACCAAGTCGCAATTGTCCCGCTTTTTACGGAAGCTGGCCTCCTTGAAAGAGTCCCGGGTGTGGTAAATCGAAACGTTCCTGAGTTCGACGACGGCATTTGGTTCCATAATACAGCAAATTTGACTTTACAAAGATACCGAATAGTTCAGCTCTGCCCTGCATTTGTTGATGAAGTGTTGATAATTTTAGCAGACAATATTGAGGATTCATTGTGGCTGTTGACCTTTGGGAGAGAAAACAGTATCTGTATGATTGATTTCGAAAAAGTGATATTGCCTATTTTTACGTCTTTATTTTGTATTTTCGCTTTTCCATCCGATTTAATGATGAAAAACAGGAATCACTATGGCTGCATTTCCAAATACAAAGCCACACTATGAAATACTCGACGGACTGCGCGGAGTGGCGGCAATCATGGTCGTCTGGTTTCACATATTCGAAGCCTATGCGACCAGTCATCTGGATCAACGCATCAATCACGGTTATTTGGCGGTCGATTTTTTCTTCATACTGTCCGGGTTCGTTATAGGTTATGCTTATGACGACCGTTGGGGAAAGATGAAGATTACGGACTTTATCAAACGGAGAGTGATACGCTTGCACCCGATGGTTGTGGTGGGAGCGCTTATCGGGGGCGTTATGTTCTATTGGCAGGGGTGTTCGGTGTGGGATGTGTCGAAAGTGACTATTCTGGCCCTATTTATCGCCACATTTATGAACGCGTTGCTGATTCCGGCGACTCCCGGAACCGAAGTCCGGGGCTTGGGCGAGATGTATCCGTTGAACGGGCCCAGTTGGTCTCTTTTCTTTGAATATATAGGAAATATTCTCTATGCCTTGGTCATTCGTAAATTTTCGACCAAGGCGCTGGCCGTACTTGTTTTTGCCGCAGGGTGCGGCTTGGCAGCATTTGCTATCGGGGGGCCGTACGGTGATATATGCGCCGGATTTTCACTGACCGGGATAGAATTTACCGGAGGATTGCTGCGGCTGTTGTTCTCTTTTTCTGCCGGACTGCTCCTGTTCCGTATTTTCAAGCCGATTCACGTAAAGGGCGCCTTCTGGATCTGCAGTTTGTCTATCGTCGTGCTTTTGGCTGTGCCCCGTCTGGGGGGTGCCGAATATTTATGGGTGAACGGAGTGTATGATACGGTATGCTTCGCAGTGTGTTTTCCGCTTCTGGTTTATCTCGGGGCTTCGGGGAAAAGTACCGATAAGTATACGATAAGAATATGTAAATTCTTAGGTGAAATTTCTTATCCTTTGTATATGGTCCACTATCCGTTTATTTATCTCTATTATGCCTGGGTAAAGAATGGCCACCTTACCTTCCGGGAGTCATTGCCCGGCGCATTGGGTGTCGTCATAGGAAGCATTGTCCTAGCTTATATTTGTTTGAAATTTTATGATATTCCGGTTCGGAGATATTTGACGAACCGATTCCTGAATCCTCAAAAAGTCAAATAAACCGAAACCGTACTGGGATGTATGTTTGGCGATTTTTGAATGTTTCGGTTTCGTAAAATAAAAATAGCACTGATTATCAGTGCTATTTTTATTGTTTGTCAAGTGGAGCTGGAGGGATTCGAACCCTCGTCCAAACAAGGAACCCAAGAGCTTTCTACATGCTTATCCTTCGGTTAATCCTTCTGCCGTGACCTGGTCGAAGGCGACCCAGCCATGACCCCAGCCTGTAAATTTCGCGATTCGTTCCAGGCGCCTGAACCGCTATCCCAGTTCTGATGATACCCCGTATGCCTCTTGACTACCGGGCGGAGTCTTCGGCGGGGTACTCGTCCCTCAGCCTCCTTGGACCGCGGGATTAAGCCATTTTACTTGGTAAAATTAAGCAGCGAGTGCGTAGCTATTATTGCCATTTGTAGTTTGAGCGTTCACTTTAACGAGCCTCCACACAACGCTCGGCATGCTTACAATCAGACTCTACCTGCTGTCAAAACCGGTCAGCCCCTTTATTGCATCCTGACAAAGATAATGTTCTTTGTCAGGATAACGAAACAAATAGAGGAAAATTATTCAGATGTGACAGGAATATCGAAATATTGGTTACATTGTAATTGGGGCTGGGATAGCCGAGGAGACGGTTATTTCTTAAGCGAAGTTTTTTCACCGAGTACTCCGGAGGAATCGGATAATTTGATTCCGTTCGATGGAAAACCAGGACAATACAGATATGAATTGAAACAATTGACTGGCATCAGGCCTAAATAACCATCCTTCTAATAATTGTTGATTATGCGAAAGTTGTTATTAATCTGTGTATGCACGATGATGGTAATCGTTTCGTCGGCTCAGGAGCGTAAATTGGGGTTCGGTGTGAAAGCCGGGGTTGCCGCGACTTCCCTGACGATCCCCAAAGGTGAAAAAAGCCAGAGTTCGTATCGTGCCGGATTTACAGGAGGTTTCTTTGCGGATTATCGTTTTAATTCCCGCTGGGCGCTTTCAGCAGACTTGCTTTATGCACGTCAGGGTGCTGATATTAAGCTTAATGGTGATGGTGAAAACCGAATGAAACTGGACTATTTGCAAATTCCTGTTTTGGTTAATTTTTATCTGACCAGGTCATTGGCTGTCAAAGCCGGTATACAACCCGCCTTTTTTTTAGATGGAAGTGAAGTTTATAACAGCTCTATACGCTCCAGTTCAGCATCTACGGATTGGGCGATTCCTGTCGGACTTTCTTATGAATTGAATTGCGGGGTAATTTTCGAGGCCCGTTATAATGCGGGTGTAAAATATAGTGTGGATGAATTTGGTTTCCCCATGCATACCGTCGCATTTGCATTTACCGTCGGATATCGGTTTAGATAACGGACTATTTGGAACGAAAGAAATGAAGAGGCCCCCGGTCCCGGGGGCCTCTTCGTATTGAATACACAGATGTATTATTCCGTCCTGACGATCTCCAGCAGTTGTTCCGGTCGGTCGATGACAAACATCGCTCCGTTCTCTTCGAGTTCTTTGCGCGGGCGGAATCCCCACGTTACGGCTACTGACCGGAGCCCGCTATTGGCTGCCGTGCGCATATCGACGCTGCTGTCTCCGACATACAGGGTATCTGCCGACGTGAAACCGGTTTCCGTAAGGATGTTCCGGACGATCGTCGGATCGGGTTTGGGAGGGATCTCTTCACGTTGGCCGTGCACGGCGGCGAAGGTGCCTGCAGGAAAATAGCGGTCGATCAATTTTCCCGTGGCCGCCTGATACTTGTTCGAGGCGACAGCCATGCGGAGCCCCTGCTTTTGCAAGTCGTCGATCAACTCGGGAATGCCCGGATAAGGTTTGGTATAGTCCATATTGTGCATGGAATAATAGTCGACGAAATCCTGCCGTACCCGGAGGACTGTCTTTTCATTGCGCTGGTCCTCGGGTAGCGCCCGTTCCATGAGTTTGGTAATGCCGTTGCCGACGAAAAAACGGTAGGCTTCGGTGTCGTGTTGCGGGAATCCGTTTTGTGCCAATGCGTGATTTGTGCTGATGGCCAAGTCTTCAAGCGTGTCGAGCAGGGTGCCGTCAAGATCGAAAATAACCAGTTTTGTCATTTGTCGCAATTTGAATTCGTGCAAAAATAGCCAATCTTAAGTGAAATTGCCAGTCCAGGACGGTAATCCTCCATTTGTTGGAGGCAATGTGGTTATGTCCGGTCAGAACGGATAGCCGATAGCCAGGTGGAAACCGAGGCCGTCTTTGAAGCTGGGGATGTTGTAGTATCCGTGTTTCCCGGTATCGTATGGGGCGTGGATGCCGATACCCAGGTCGGCCCGGATCACCAGGTAACTGATGTCGTAACGCAGGCCGAAACCGGTGCCCAACGCAATTTCGCGCCCCAATCCTCGCCAGGTCAGTTCGGCTCCCGGGCGGTCTTTGTCTTTTTTCAACAGCCAGATATTGCCCGCATCTACGAATAGTGCGCCGTTGAGCTTGCCGATCATTTTGAACCGAAATTCGACGTTGGCTTCCAACTTGAAAGTTCCGGTTTGGTCGAGATAACCGTTTTTATTGTCTGCGGGCGGACGGTAACTGCCCGGGCCGAGCGAGCGGATTGTAAACGCGCGGATGCTGTTGGCTCCTCCGATATAGAACTGTTCGCTGTAAGGAATGACTTGAGAATTCGCATACGGATGCGCAGCACCGATCATAAAGCGGTAAGCCAGCCAGCTGGCCGATTCGCCGATCCGCTGATAGAACCGGACTTCGCTCGTCGCTTTGATAAATTGGGCGAATTGGTTGTTGAAAATCTTTTTAGGGCCTTTTTGTCCGCATAATTCCATAATGCCGTACAGCAGGTTGCCGGCCGAAGTGAAACTGCTCTGCCAGTACAACCGGTTGCGCGGATAGCTTTTGTCGAACGTATAGGTGTACGACATGGCCGGGATGAACTGGTTGCGGAAACTCAGCGCGATGGCCGGGTTTTCGTTCAGGGTGGAGTCGAATTCTGCTGATGTGTGCAGCAGCCGGTTGTACGTGAGTTTCAGGATCGACACCGAGTGATAGCTGTTCGGAGAACTCTGCCAGTCGTAACTGAGCGAGGTGCTGAACGAAATCAGCTTGAAGAACTTGGGACGGTTCAGCAGGTCTGCGCCGAGTTGGATGCGGGAACGTGACGGGTAAGCGGTGACTCGCGAAAAGAAACCGGGGAAGATCAGTTTAGGGAACTCCAGCGATGCGTTGAGCCCGAATTCGTAGGAGTTGAGCAGCGAGGCTTTCGTCCCTCCCGAATTCCGGTTTCCGGTCTGCCATTCGTACGAACCGTTCAGTCGGAGCGAGAGCACTTCCCCGCCCCGGAACAGATTGTTGTTGTTTATGCGCAGGGAGAGTCCCGGCCCGAGGAGGCTGTTCGATTTCGAGGTGACGTTCATTTCCAGTTCCGCCTCCAGCGGATAGTCGAAAGCGGCGGCTATTTCCACATCGAGCGTATCGCGTCCGTGCAGCGAATCGGGAGGCGTGACGCTGAGGTTTACCGAGCGGAATACGCCCAGTTTGTTCAGGTTGGTCAGGGTTTTGTTCTGGTCGGCTACCGTGAACAGCTTGCCGCTGTCGAGCGTGATGGCTTTGGAGAGTACTTTCGGGCGGATTTTCAGTTTTTTCTGGTAGATCAGCCGGTAATCCTGCAACCGAAGCGTATCCTGAATCCCGGGACGGATATTTTGCAGTTGTACGGTGAGGCTACCGGTCGTGTACGGTCGTAATGCCACTTCCGGAACGGTCGGCTTGACCTGCATGCGCAGCTGTACCCGTTCGGGGCGCTGTGTCGTGTCGGCCTGGTAGTCGATGTAGTCCGGACGGAAAAAATAGTAACCTGCGTTGCGCAGGATATTGCTGATGCGCTGCCGTTCGGCGGAGAGCGTGTCCATGTTGTATTGCGCGCCGGGACGGATCAGCGACGAAGCCTGCAACGTATCGAACGCCGCGCCGAGCGGTCCTGTGAGGCGGGGATAGGCGATACTGTCGTAGAACCACGGTTTGCCGACATGAATGTCATAACTGAGTTTTGCCTTTTTCGGGTTTTTGCGCGGCAGCAAAGTATATTGCGCTTCGGAGCCGAAATAGCCGTAATTGCCTAAAATGTCAGCTACCAGTTTTGTGCGCAGTTCGGGCTGCACTTTGGAAATCAGTACCGGGTTTTTGGCCAGGCGGTTGTATAGCCAGTGGCGAAACCCTTTTGTTTTGGGCGTGTACAGGTGGTTGTAGGCCCACAACCCGATGGGAAACGGAGTGCGGACATAGGGGCTGTACAGCGGGTTGTTCGGTTTTACCGACAGCGGATCTTTGACGGCCGATTCAATGCCCGGGGCAATCCGGCCGCTCGAATCGGTATTGATCGTGATTTTTTTGACGCCGGTATAGAGCACTTCGTCCGATGCCAGTCGTTTTGTGGTGGAACAGCCTGCCAACCACAGCACGGCTCCGCAACCCAGCAGGATGCGTGTCCAGGTACCGGTATGTCGTTGTCTGCTATTCATTAGCTGCGGTTTTGGCTGGCGGTGCGGCCTGTGTTTGGACTTTGTTCTTCATAAACCGGAACAGGTCGGTGATCTTGAGCATCTTTTTGCGGATCACGAAACCGACTCCCGTTTCGATTACTTCACCTTCGAGGATGCTTTCGTAATCGGTATGCCGGAACAGCTTGACGAACATATTGTCGCGTTTGGTGACCATGTATTCCAGTGAAATGTCGTCGATCAAGTTTTCTTTAAGGTTCTCGGTCGGGTCCGCATCGGTGCTGAACTTGCCTCCGATCACCGCGCGGACACGGTTGTTGAAGAGGTTTTTCGAGACTTTGTACGAGTAGTCCGTGCGCTGCGTTCCTCCGTTGGCGGTCTGGTCGTATGTATCCACGCCGAAGCTCAGGTCTACGCCTTTGAGGTTGTTCTGCGCCCACTGGTTCAGCTCTTTGGCGATGAAAGTGTTCAGCGGGTTCGACGAATTGACCTTCGCGGTGGTGCCGGGTCCCGTGTAAGTGTTGTAGATTAGCAGGCTCATCGCCTGGCTGGCCCGTTGTTCGGCGGTCAGCGACGAGAGCTGGTTCTGCATGGTCAGGTCTTCGGGAGCCGAAAGGTCGAACGTGACAGCCAGATCGCTCAGCGTATTACGAAGGTTGATGCTGATGTCAAACGTAACGGGACGCCCACTGTCGCTGCCGTCGCTGGTGACGTTCGTCCGCACTTTGTCGACGGCGGTCAGGTTGAAGGCCGGGTCGAGCATCTCCCCGCTCCATTCGACGTAACTGCCCGCGACGATGTCGAACGATTTTTCAGAAATTACGGGCGGTTTATAGCGCACGAACCCGCCGGAGACTTCGTATTTACCTGAAAAACGGCTGTCTCCCAATTGGTTCATCGTATAGGTGAGGTTACCCCCTCCCTGCAACTGGACCCTGTTTTCTGCATCTTCCGACAGATCGACGCCCAGTTTGACAGAGTTGTTTACGTTGACATTTACCTGGATATCCAGCCCGTTGATCTTCATCGGGCGGATCGAATCGAACTGTTCGAACTCGGTGGTATCGTTGAACGAGACGAATGTAACGATATTCTGGTTCTGTTGTTTCACCTCCAACGGGGAGTCCTGCATGACGTAGTTCACCTCCGTGCCGCCCAGCAGCGAGACGTCTCCCCGGACGAACAGATTGTCGAGCCTGCCTTTGACTTTTGTATTCAGATCCATATAAGCTTGTCCGTACACCATCGACTTGCGGCTTTTAGCCACGTTGACCACCTGGAAATCGGATGCGGTGAGGAGCAGGTCTGCCGTGATGGCGCGAAAGTCCCGCAGGTTTATTTGTCCGTCGATCGTCAGCGGCTTCTTGTTCGGTGCGATAATCTGGAAGTTGCCGAACCGGACGAGACTGTTGTCGATCGAGATCGGGCTGGGCGACAATGTGAACGTAGTCCCGATCATACCCACTTCCACGGCTGTTTCCGCAAAGGCAAGGCTGCCGTCGACCGATAAATTCTGGAAGGAGCCTGTTGCGGCGATCTTCCCTTTCAGGGCGCCCGACAGCTGTGCCATGCCCGGTGTTAACAGTGCATTGACGGGGGTGAGCGGCAGTCCCGGCAATTCAACCTTCAATTCGAGCGGCCGCTCCGGCAGCGTGTCGGTATAGCTGCCTCGGGCGGATAACACCTCCGTGCTGTCCAGCGAGAGTTTTGCGTCGAACTGCTGACCGCTCCCCTTCTCCATCCGGTAATCGAAGCCGAGTCCGATGGTCCCGATACGCCGTTTATCATATTGCAGGTCGGTGACGTTGACGTTGCCTCCGGCCTCCAGCGAAGTACCCGTCGTATCCTGCTGTTGCAAAACGATGTGCGTATCGAAGCGACCGTCTATGGGGGGAGGGGTCGGAAATAATGCCAGGGTCTTACCGATATCGATCCCGGCGATGTCCAGCGCCAGCGGGCCGTGCTCGGTGTGGTCAGTCGTGCGCAGTGAAACGCGTTGATTGTCGTGTGTGAGCAGGAAATCCGCATGGATGTCCTTGCCGATGTGATACACGATGTGGTTGTCCGGATTGACGCTCCATTGCCGGGAGCCGAATGTCGGATTTTCGGGGAACATGCTTATCGTAACCGTGCTGTCCGAGAGTACGCCTTGTAGTCCGAACCGGAAGCCTTCTTCGCCGGAACGGCTTTTTTGCAGGCAGTTCAGGATGGCCCGGTCGCCCGCAATATTGCCGTAGAGGGCGATCATACCCACATTATCCAGGTTACCCGGATGGTTTGCCAGCCGGAGCAGGTAGTTGAGTTGCTTGCGCTGTTGGTGCAGGCTGAAAGTCAACGTGTCGAGCCTGATACTGCCCGAGGTCAACTGGTAGACGACCATCCGGGCGGAAAACGGTGTCGAATCTTTGAGCAGCGCGTCAAACGAAAATGTTTTAAAGCTGATTCCCTGTAATTTTAGGTAGTTGTTCAGGATGTTTTTCCTCCCTGCCGTTGCCTGCAACCGGAATGGCGGTAGCTGGCTACTGATGGTATCCATGTTGAAATCTTCATTGCGCAGTTGTTCGGAGAACAGCTTTACGCCGCGGGCGAAACGGGCTCCAAGGGAATCGGCTCCGACGCGTGTTTCGAAGTCCAGCTGCAGGTCTCCCGAGCGGATTCCGGCTTCTACCCGTTCGGGAGCTGACAGCAATGTGAGCGACGTCGGCCGGATTGTATTGGTTTCCCATTTGTTCCAAAGAACGATTTTGTCGAGGGCCAGTGTCGCGGTGTAACTCTTATCCGCAGTTGCCGAAGCGGTCAGGTCGATTGTGAGGGTACCCCCGATCCGCTCCCGGGTCAGGTGCATGCGGTCCAGGTGGCAGCTGTCTACGACTCCCCGGATTTCGGCCTTTTGTATGGTTTCTGTCAGGTGGCCTTGTAATCCGAGATCGAGTTGCAGCGCTTCGTTTTGGCTGGTCAGCCGCCCGGACAGGTTTTGTTCCTTTAATACCGCTTCCAGTGCGATCCCGTTGTACGGGAAACCGAGGTAATCGAACCGGTCGATTTGCAGCTTCAGCTCGCTTTGTGTCTTTGCTACAAGCGGATCGAATCCTTTTCCCCGGGTTTCCAACTGCAACGTAATGCGCCCCAACGAATCGGCCGGCAGGAAATCCTTTGCCGGGAAACTATCGCAAGCGAGCGTCAGGTCGTATTGCTGGCTTTTGGGCGTTAGGTGTCCTTTCAGTGTAAGCGTGCCGGAATCTACAGCCAATGCGAGTACCGGTGCGAACGCTCCGTTGTGCATTTCGATGCGTCCGTGGAGTCCGATGTGGCCGGGAATGCGGAGCCGGTTGCGTAAGGTCGAATCGGGCAATAATTCCCTCAAGAAGTCCGTCCGGCTGAATACGCCTTTGATCCGGGCCTGGCCGTTGAGTTTTGCGGGGTCGGTTGCCGAAGCGAGAAGGCCGTTCACGGAAAGATTGAGATGATGCGGAATCGCTAGGGCGATTTCGGAGGAGAACCTGCCGACGGTACCTGAAAAATTGCTGTTAAGCGTAACCGTTTTTCCATTCAGGGCTTTTCGTATGGCCGGGTCGTCCCTGAAGGGCGTCAGCGGCATGATCTCTTTCAGGTCGATGTCTGCCGCCAGATTCATTTGCAACGGACTGGCCGGATCGAGTTTAAGTGCCGAGGCGGCGGCTTGCAAGTCGATCCGGATCGAAGAGAACGGAGTCTGCACATTGAAATCCGACAAAAAAATCCGGCTGCTATCCATTCCGAAACTTCCGCTGAGCCGGTCGACCGCCAATCCGCTACGTTCTCTCAAAGAGAGGGAGGCAATTCGGCCGCGAATCTCACTGCCCCGGTTGTAGAGCGAGTCCGCTACGAAATTCAGGCCGGAAACCGCGATGTGCGATGGATCGAATCCCGGGGCGGGTATTCCGTCAATGCGGCCGTACTCGGCCGCATTGTTTTGGAGTTCAATGCGGTTTACGGCAATCGTCCACGGTTGTGAAGCAACATTTGAGGACGCATCCTGTACGGTTTCCGTGTCCGTTCTCTTTTGAGATGTGGTGTCCGTCAGGTAGGAGTAGTTGCCCTGTTTCAGCAGAATCCGATTGACACGGACCTCTTGCTTACCCAGATCGATTTCTGCATCTGCGATGTCACCCGCTGCCAGGCGTACAGCCAATCGCGTCACTTGCGGCCGGGTTTCCATCCTGAAATTGATCTGATTGAGCCGCAGTCGTTTGGCTTGAATGGTCCAGGGGATTGTTGCCGTATCTTTGGCGGTGGTGTCGGCCGGGCTCTCCCCGGTCGAAAGGCTTACGTCGCCTTGCGACAGTTCGACAGAGGTGATTCCGGCCACACGACGCTTCAGGTCGATGTCGTCGGCTTTGAGGATCAGCTTACCGATCTGGGCCCGCAGCCCGAACTGGGCCGCCGTGTCGAGGTAGTTCGCTGTGGTTTGGCTCAGCGTGAATTTCCGCACGGTGACTTGTTTGCGCAGTAACGGCAACAACGCCACATCAGCCTGCAACCTGCCGCAGTAGAGCAATGTATCGTTGCCCGGTTGGCTGACCAGTGCCTGTTCAATCACGAGGTTTAACGGGAATGCCAGCCGGATGCGTCGCACGGACAGGTTGAATTCTGTCTGTGCGGAGACGTAATCTTCCGCTTTGGTGCGGATGAAGTTTTGGATGGCCGGGATATACAGCAATGCAGGCAGTACAATCAATACAGCCAGCGTGCAGAGCAGCCCCCGCAACAGGTATTTGACAATCTTTTTAGCCATCGATCTCGGACACGTCGATTAGTGTGGTGATCACCAGCCAATTTCGCGCCAAAGTTATAACCTCCGCCGGTTTTAAACAAAAAAAACAGGCCCTTTTGTAAGGGCCTGTCCTGTGACGCTGGAAGCGGGATTTTAGAATCTCCAACCTGCCGTTACGGCGAACACGCTGTTGCGTATTTTGCTGTCGTCGCTGTATTCAGCCTTGGCCACCTTGGTTACTCCGATGTTGTAGCGGGCATCGAGGATCAGGCCGCAGTTGAAGTCGTATGACACACCTACCGGAACTGCGAGGTCGAATGTTTTGAAGGCATCTTTCATGCCGTCGTTGGCGCCCAGCAGGAACCCGGGCTGTACGCCGGCTTTCACGGCCAGGCCTTTAACCAGGTAGAAGTTCGCGAGGATAGGAATGTTCAGGTTGTCCGTTTTAATTTTCGCATCATCGCCTTTTGCACCCTGACGCGAGTAGAGTACGTCTGCCGAAAGGGCGAACAGGTTGCTGAAACGGTAATCGGCGAAAATACCTCCGGTGAATCCGACTTTGTAATTGCCGTCGCTGTTGGTCAGATTGGCGATATTGATACCGGCTTTAACACCATAACCGAATCCGGTGTCTTGGGCCGAAGCTGTGAATGCGAAAGCGGCCACGGCGAGGATAGAGAACAAAATCTTTTTCATAGTTCTTTTAATGTTTTTTAGTTTGTAAAGCGCAATCAATTTTGTCTTTGAACCAGTTCGATCATATAACGCCGGGTCGGATGTTTTGTTACAGCTTTTTTTGCGTGCAAATATGTCTTATGTGGTTATGTGTTTTGTAATAAGTGTTTTGTGGTGTTGTGAATTACCGTTTTAGAACAGGAGAACTGTCACGGTAAAATAAAAACAGGCGCTAAAAGCGCCTGTTTTTATCAGATAAGCAGGTACCGACACTTAAAATCTCCATCCGGCCATAATCGAAAACACCCCGTTACGGTATTTATCCTGTTCCTTGAATACGTTGGAAAGCCCGATTTGATAACGTACGTCGAAAAGCAAACCGCATGAAAACGTATAGGACAGGCCGACAGGAACGGCGAAAGTGACCGTGTTACATCCGTCGGTTACCGGAGTATCGTCGATTTTGGCTCCCATTACGAATCCGGGCTGCAGGCCGGTTTTGAAAGCCAGTCCCTTCGCGAGGTATAAGTTTGCCAGAATCGGGATGTTCAAATTGTCTGTTTTAAGTTTTTCACGGGTATCGTCTCCTCCCTGTCCGGAATAAAGTATATCCGCAGACAGTGCAAAAACTTTGCTGAACCGGTAATCCACGAAGATACCTCCAGTAAAACCGACTTTTGAGTCGACACCCATGTTGGTTACTTTGGCGATGTTTACACCGGCTTTAATTCCGTAGCCAAATCCTCTTTCCTGTGCATATGCACTCGTTACGAAAAGTGTACAAACCACCACTAATAACAGATTCTTTTTCATAAATCAATTTTTGAGGTTTAGTATTGTCAGGTTAATAGTGTTCGGAAGATTAATATAGATGATCGTCGCTTTCGATTTCCTGGCGAGTGATCGGTTTGCGGTTCATCGCACGCCACGAATACCAGATATAAGCCACGACGAACGGAATGAAGATCGATACGATACTCATCGCTTCAAGCGTGAAGAGGCTCGAGGAGCTGTTGTAGATGGTCAGTGAGCTCTGCATGTCAGAGAGGGAAGGATAGTAAGCCGTATTGTTGAATCCGGCCAGCAGCAGGAGCGAAAGCACGGTCAGCACGGCCCCGCCGCCGCTGAACCAGATGCTTTTGCGCGAGCCTTTGAAGATGCCGGTGCCGATTCCCCATAATACGGCCAGGATACCGACTAACAACATTGCCGTTATCACAGGCATTGCCAGCAGATTGTGCAGGTATTTGAACGGTTCGACTGAGATAACCCCTGTCGAGGGATCGACGGCCCAACCGTTGGCGAAGAGCAGGCTGATGAGGAACGTCAGGAAGCAGGCCAGGAAAGGAATGGCATTGTATACCAGATGTTTCCTTGAACGCGAAGCGATCGTGGTGTCATCGATGTCGTTCATGAAATATTGCAGGCCCAGGATTCGTGACAGGAAGAGCACTGAGAACCCCAATGCCCAGTTTCGGTAGTCTGCCAACGCATCCAGCCCGCGCCATGAGTTGGTCCATTGCGAAATAGTGTTCACTCCGTCGTAATTGCCCAGATTCATGCGGTCGACCGTAAAATTGGCGCCGGTAAAAAGCGTTCCTACGGCAGCGCCGAGCAGGAATGCGCCTGCTACTCCGTTGATGATCAGGAATGCGTTGTAGCTCTTTTCCCCGAGGAAATTATCCGGTTTCCGCCGAAATTCGTATGCGACCGCCTGAATGACGAATACGAACAGGATCAGCATCCATACGTAGAATGCACCGCCGAAACTGGTGCTGTAAAAAAGCGGGAACGAGGCGAAAAAAGCACCGCCGAACGTGACCAGCGTGGTGAACGTGAGTTCCCATTTCCGGCCGAGCGAGTTGACGATCATGTTACGTTCCTCTTCGGTCTTGCCGATCGTGTAGAGCAGCCCCTGCCCTCCCTGGACGAAGAGCAGGAAAACCAGCAGTGCGCCCAGCAGGCTGATCAGGAACCACCAATAGTGCTGTAACAGAATATATGTATCCATAGCCGTGCAGTCTTATTTATTCGGTTTGTCGGCCGGGGCCGTTTCGTCTTTCGGGCCGATCTTGATCTGTTTGGTGACGATCATCAGTTCGGCGATGAGCAGTGTCGTAAAGAGCGCAACGAAGATGAAGAAGGTAACCATCACCGACGAAGCATTGATGCGCGATACGGATGCGACCGTGGGGAGCAGGTCCTGGATTGTCCAGGGTTGGCGGCCCACTTCGGCTACGATCCAACCCGAAACGGATGCGATATACGCCAGCGGGATCGACCATACCAGTGCGAGCAGCAGCCAGCGGCGCTTGTCGATTGTATCCCGGTAAACCAGCGCCAATACCACTGCGAACAGGAGGATGAAGTAGCATCCCAGGGCAACCATGATCCGGAAGGTGTAGAATACCAGCGGGACGTTCGGGATCGTGTCGGTCGGGGCATTCAGGTAGCCGTAGCCGAAATATTTGAAGTTTTCGGCCAGGAAGGCCTTGCCCTGCGGCGTGTCCGGGTTGAACAACGCCGTTACGCGCGCGATTTCGGCAGAATCTTTTTCTTTGAGCGCCTTGTGGTAGATTGCGAGTTGTTCGATGGCTACCCTGCCCCGTTCGATTTTCTCTTGCGTCGAAAGGATGCCTTCGGCCTCGTTGCCGTCGATCAGGTCGTTGATTCCGGCTACATAGGCTTTGCTGTCTTTGAAACTGAGGATCGAAAGCAATTTGGGAATGTCTATTTTGAAATAGTAGGCATTCTCGTTGTCGGTTCGTTCGTTTTCGGGCTTGAGTATGCCGATGACCGTCAGTCCCGCACCGCGGCTGCCGTCGTATAAGGCTTCCATCGCAGCCAGTTTCATCGGTTGGGTTTTGGCCACCTGCTCACCCGAGCCATCGCCGGAATAGAGCAAGGCCAGCGAACTGACCAGCCCGAAGATGCCGGCCACCTTGATACTGTCTTTGGCCATCTGCCCTTCCCGTTTGCGCAGCAGGAACCATGCGCTGATTCCCACGACTACCACAGCGGCCAGTACGTAGCCGGAAGTTACCGTGTGGAAGAATTTGTTCAATGCGACGGGTGACAGGAGTACGTCCCAGAACGAGGTCATTTCGTTACGGGCTGTAGCGATGTTGAAGGTCATCCCTACCGGATACTGCATCCATGCGTTGGCCACCAGTATCCACAGGGCCGAAAGGTTCGCGCCGATGGCTGTCAGCCACGTCGCCGTGAGGTGGAATCCTTTGGAAACTTTGTTCCAGCCGAAGAACATTACGGCGATGAAGGTGCTTTCCAGGAAGAAAGCCATAATGCCCTCGATGGCCAGCGGGGCCCCGAAAATATCGCCTACGAAGTGCGAATAGTTCGACCAGTTGGTGCCGAATTCAAATTCGAGAATGATTCCCGTTGCTACGCCGATCGCGAAATTGATCCCGAAAATCCGCATCCAGAACTTCGTCGTCCGTTTCCAAAACTCGTTGCCGGTACGGTAATAGATGCTCTCCATGATCGCGCAGATGATGCCGAGACCGAGGGTCAGCGGCACGAACAGCCAATGGTAAATGGCTGTCATCGCAAATTGCGCGCGCGACCAGTCGACCACTTGCATCCAGTCGGTAGTAGATAGTATCATAAGCAGTCCGTTTTTAAATTGGTCATAATCAGGTTAAGTGTGTGAAATGAGCAAGGATTCCGACGACCGATCCAAGGATCAGTGCATTGGTCGCGATAATGGGTACAGGCTTGCGGTCGTCATGCCCGACCTGAATTAACATCGGAACGGTCAGGGCCAGTGCGACGATGCCCCCTTGAAGCCACCACGGTACCTGGGGCAGGTCGAGATGGATAATGACGATCGTAATGAAAAAATAGTGTATGAAAGCCGATACGGTAGAATATTTAGGTAGTTTTTGCACCATCATCGGGATGATGTCAATCAGGCCGATGAGTAGTCCCAATAATATGGAAAATAATAATTTATCCATTTTATATTGAAGTTATGGTTTTACTTCGATAAAGCGTTCCCGGACATACTCCCCCTTCTGAATGTCGTTTTGGAACCGGCCGAGGATGTCGGGAAAAAAGAAAAGCCGCAGGATGGCGAACATGATGAACAGCTTGATCAGGATCACGGCCCAGAGCGTGCGCCCCAGCGTCATGCTGCGAAATCCGTC
>ENA-UONZ01000489-UONZ01000489.1-human-gut-metagenome-genome-assembly--contig:-C93old-NODE-489-length-64568-cov-8.290515_pt1 | contig 64568 bp, 36 predicted proteins | sample MGYA00242468_ERZ724015 | MGnify/ENA metagenome assembly ERZ724015
ATATCAGATAATTACAGTCGAGCCATAAATACATATCTCTCGCAAAAAGACCCTATCTCTTGATAAGAAACGGGACTTTTACAATTCAAATATCCGAATTATATTTTTAACAACCAAACTATCTTAATCCTTTAGAAGTCTTTTTTGTACAACTAATACATTGTTTTTCATTGTTATACAATGTAGAAAGCTGGACAGATTCAGGTACTTATAGTGTCTGGAGGTTTATAATCCGGCTCTCATCACTTATCTCAATATTATAAATACAGATCGTATGTTGCGTATTCATTCAACCTTTCAATTAATTCAATGTGTTGATATATCTTGATTTATGACGCAAAATTATTTCTTATCAAGAAAGAGGAAAGATTTTAAAAGAGTAGGCTTCTTCACGTCGGTCTTGTCTGGATATTTATCGGTTGGACTGTGTTGATCATTTGCATTACAAAATACAGCATAAGATAATTTACAAGACATATAGCAACAGTTTAGGAAAGGGAGATGATTCTAGCCCAAACGTTTTTGTTTTCACCAAGTGACATCTGCAATCTCAAATCGTTGCTTCAATCATTCCTTCACATTGTTTTATGTGTAATGTACCCACAGGGGTATAAGGCTGTTTTTATGTGATAAGTGAAGGGGACTGCTAAACCTCATTTTGTATAGATTATTGACCGATTAGTCTTTTTCATCGGCTTAAGACGATCGGTCTCATACACGAATCGTACACTTGATAACTGCCGATTGACAATGTCCGTTTTGCAATGAAGGGGTAGCAAACGCACTGCGTCTCGAGTTAAATATAAGTTTCATACGGGCGTACAAGCAACTGCTCATCCTTTTTTTACTGCATTATTATCAGGTATTTATCCTTTTAATCATCTGAACAACCTAGCTGTTTTAGTGCTATTATGGCTCTGTTTGTATTTCGTAAATTAACTTGAATGAGCAAGTGACGATAAAAACAAACTTTTTCCAAATGCAGTAATAGCGTGGCGGGTCGTCTATGGGTGAAGTGTTACAAGGTATTACCACACAGAAACCGAGGGAAAGCAACTACACAAGGATTGTCAAAGCGTATAAAGGAATGGAAAGCGAAATAAACGTATTAATTCCTACAGACAAGCTTCGAACTTCAACAATCAGGGAATCGGCCCTTTTTTATATGCGGAATTTGCGCAAAAATAATTTCCCCCTATCACATACGCGCGTGTAAGAGGGTATTAGTATCGGCCTGCAAGCCTATTCGGTCATCACCGCGCGCATACATGTGCAAAAAAGGCAAACCTATCGAGAAACCGATTTGAAACTTATCCGGAGGGCCATTTACCCATAAAAAAGAATAGGAACTACTTAAAGTAGTCCCTATTTTAGTCCCTCACACCGATAAACTTCTGACTATCAGAATTAATTGTTGACCCACCAGGATTCGAACCTGGAATGACAGAACCAAAATCTGCAGTGTTACCATTACACCATGGGTCAAGCACGCTGTTCACGGGGAACAGGACTGCAAAGATAAAGAATATTTTTTGATCTGCAACGGCGTGGTTTCAGCTTTTCACAGCAGTCCGGCCCGATATTTCAATTCCTGAGAACCTACCGCCCCATTTCAGGCTCCATCGTCTGTCGTCACACGATGCCGAACCTACCGTCATACCCGGATTCCTGCAATAATTTGCCCGGTCGCCCCCTTGTGCGAACGGACATACTCGGCGCAGGCACTGCTGCTCCTCTGATATTCCGCCGCATCGCCGCGCAAAATACCGAACCAGTCGGCCAATTGCGCGTAGTCTGAAATACTGCGGGCACCCCCGACCCCGATCAGGTCGCGCGCCTCCTGAAACTTTTCATAATTGGGCCCGAAGGCGAGCGGCAGGCCGAACGTCGCCGCCTCGAGGGTATTGTGGATACCCACGCCGAATCCGCCGCCGATATAACCCCATTTGCCGTAACGGTATACCGACGAGAGGATGCCGATCGTATCGATAAACAGCACTCCCCCACCGGCCAGGTCGCTCTGCGGCGTCAACTGCGTATAACGCAGACAAGGTCGATCGATCTGCGCGATCATTCGTTCGATACGGGCCGGATCTACCTCGTGCGGCGCCAGAATAAACTTGACATCCGGATTCGCATTGATCAACGCCAGTAACAATTGTTCATCCGGCGGCCAGGTACTCCCGGCCACGAAGACTTCAGCACCCTCGGCGAAACGCTCTACCTCCGGAAGCGCTTTTGCCCCCTGTGCAATGGCATAAACGCGATCGAAACGGGTGTCGCCGGCCACTTCGGCATTTACCGCACCGATCCCTTGGAGCAACTTCAGCGACTCTTCGTTCTGTACGAACAACCGGTCGAACGTACCCAGCACCCGGCGGAACAGCCCCCCCCACGGTTTAAAAAACGACTGCCCGGGCCGGAAAATCCCGGAGATCAGGTAAGCCCGCGCACCGCTGCGCTGCAATGCGAACAGGTAGTTGGCCCAAAACTCGTATTTGACGAATACGGCGATCTTCGGACGGAAAATCGAAACGAACCGCCGGGCATTGCGCGGCGTATCGGCCGGCAGGTAAAAAATGTAGTCGGCTCCCGCATAATTCTTGCGGACTTCGTATCCGGACGGAGAGAAAAAGGTCAACAGTATCTTCCAGCCGGGATGCGCGGCCCGGAACGCTTCGATCACGGGACGTCCCTGCTCGAATTCACCGAGCGATGCACAGTGGAACCAGATCAGGTCGGTTCCGGCCGTGCAATGATCCGAACCGTCCCCCGTTCTTGTACGTTCTTTGGCCTCGGCACCACATACGGAAAGCGTATCCGGACACCCGTCCGCCCCGCTCCTGCCCGCAACCGCCTCCGCCATCCGGGAGAAAATACGACGGCGGCCACGGCACCACAGCCGCGCCTTATCGTTAAACATCCCCGCCGCATGCAACCCGGCATCGAGCAGATAAATCCCCGTATTGTAAAACAGACGCATGCCGGTTATTTAAGAATATCCCGCAACCCCTGCGGGTTCAGCACGACCACGCTGTCCCCGTCACGGCGCACGAGGCGCTTCTTCGCCATTTCGTCCAGCACGGTTTGCAAAGCGCTTCGCGTAGCATCGAAATAAGAGGCGGTTTCGGCAATGTCGGGCATCAGCAGCGCGGAATTGTCCGCATGGGTATGGTCGAGCAGGTAATTCGCCACCTTCTCCCGGAGCGACCGGAACGAGAGGTAGTAAATCTTCTTCGACCATACATTGGCACGGTTCGAAAGAATGTCGACGAAATTGGACATGATGACCACATTGTTCTGCATCAATTCGAAGATATAGCCGCGGTGGATGGTCATGATCGTCACATCGCCGTCGGCGATCACATCGATCGGCAGTTTGTTGTAGCCGCCGAAAAGAAAGGCCGGTGCAATCAGTTGCGGCGCTTCGATCGGTTCGATGTCCGCACTGCGCCCCGATGCATAGGTCATTTTGCCGTGTACTTTCCCCTTGATGATAATCATGAGCCCCGAGTAGGCCGTGTCGCGTTGTGCGATCAGATCGCCGTCACGATACTCGCTCAGGGCGTATTTACCCTTGTCGGCGAGAATATCCTCTATCTGTGCCGCCGTCAGTCCCCTGAACAGCGGACACTCTTTCAGTATCGCATACATAAGCCCGTATATTGATATTACATAGTTTTCCTTTAGGTAAAGATAGTTTTTTTCCGGCAATTAACCAAGTCCGGAAAGCATACCGACCCGGCAGCAACCGACAGGGACAAAACACCTGCATCCGAAAGACGGGCCTCGCCGTTCCCCGGTTTCCCTCTTCCCCATTCCACTTACCTGAACAAACCGGCTGGCTGGCAAACCGGCAGACAAAAGAGAAGGGCTATCCGAATGGATAGCCCCTGCACTTATCGGAACGCACGATCAGAAGAATTTCACGCGGTTGTCTTTCACATTTGCAGCTTCGACGAGCACCTGCGAAACGCGCTCGGAAAGGTACGACAGGCCCATCGACTCAAGACGTGCACGCTCGCTTTCGGGTGTCACGTTGTCGGTATTCTGGCGGCCCGTTACGTCGAACAGGTAGACGCCGGCCATTCCGACCACCGGTTTCGAAAGCGCGCCGGGTTGTACCGCGCTCACCGCACCGATCAGGGCCGGTTCGACACCGACGCCATTTACATAGAACGAATTGAAATCGACGTCGCCGGCCTCTTTGACCTCAGCTCCCACCTTGGTGGCCACAGCCTGCAGCGAAGTACCGCCCGACAGGCTGTCGGAAAGCATCTTGCCTTTGATCTGCTGGCGCAGGATGGTGGCGATGTTCTGCGAAACCGCAGTCAGGGGTGCGATTCCGTCCTCGCTGACGCCGGTCAGCAGCGCAACCACATAGTTGCCGTCGACTTCGGTGACGGGCGATACGTCGCCCTGTTCCGCATTGAAAGCCCAGCGCACGATTTCACGCGAGTTGTCCATGCCGCTGATATTGCGTTCGGTGTTGTGGATGCGGGCCACACGTTTCGAGAGCGCATTGTCGGACACCGCTTTCGCAAAGTTTTCGGCCGAACCGTTGGCTGCCGCGATAAACTGGCTCACCTTGCCGTAAACAGCCTGCTGCGTCGCTTCACTCGGTTCTACTTTGTCGGTGATCACCGCGAGCTGCACCTTTTTGACCGGCTTGCTCTTGGAGGTTACCTGACCGATATGGATACCGAAACGGGTCGTCGTTTCGAAAAAGTCTCCCTGTTTGGTATCGAGCGCCGCCTGCGAGAACTCTTCGACCATCTGGTCGGGAGAGAAGACGCCCAGATCGCCGCCCCGGAGTTTGGCCTGGGGGTCGATCGAATATTTTTCCGAAAGCTCGGCGAACGAAGCGCCGCCTTTCAGCGCGGTCAGGATGCTGTCGGCCTGTGCTTTCTTGTCGGCCGGAAGGAGGATGTGGCGTGCGCCGATCGAATCGGGCAGCATCTTCACATCGGCAACGCGGGCCATCGTATAAACGTCGTTATCGAGTACCGGACCGTACATCTGCTTGCTGTCGGGACCGAATGCATAGCCTGCCAACGGAGCGGGCAGCTGATTTTCGGTCAGGTAACGTTTTACCGGGGGTATCTGCGAGTTGAGCGTTGCGAACTGGAACGGATTCTCAGCCGCAGCGAACTCGGCGGCCATCTCGTTCACCGTTTTCTCTACAGCCGCATAATCGTCCTGCGAAGGCAGCACGTCGAAGACCACGTATTCGATATCGCGCGAAGCGCTCTGGCGGAACATGCGTTCATGCTCCTTGTAATATTTGCGCACATCGGACTCGGGCACAGTCACCGTCGAATCGGGAATCTGGCTGTATTCCTTGAGGATGTAAGCGATGTTGCTGAGGCTGTTGGCATTGTTCACGCCCTGTTCCACTTCCAAATCGGTCACATAGATGCCTTTGCTCACCAGGCCCACATATTTGGTGAAGAGGCGCTGCTTGACCATCTGGTTCTTCATATAGTTCCAGATCATACCCGCTTTGCCGGTAGGATCCTGATCCATGTTCGAAACGAAATTGCGCAGCATCGCGGGATCGTAGACCCCCGTATTGGGATTGACGAATGTGCCCGTGATCACCGGCGAAATGTAGTTGCCGTCGACCATGTCGACCTGCTCGTTCTCCGACACGAGAATACCCGCATCCTCGAATCCGGGTGCAAGCACGTACTTGTTGAGCAGGTTGTCCCACGCGAAGTTCTGCACCTGCATCTGCTCTTCGCTGCTGAGTGCGTCCTTGCCGGTCATCGTCTGCTGGATGCCGGTCAGGTAATCGACCTGCTCGGTGTACTCCAGATAACCGATCTTGTTGCCGTCGATCTCGCCCACCCGCATCTTGCGCGCATTCATCATGTTACCCGCAGAGGAGAGGTCGCCCAAAAGGAAAGCCAGCAACGCGATACCGATCACGATCGAAACGATCACGCCGCCCCGCGTCCTTAATGTGTTGAGTGTTGCCATATTTGAAAAGCGATTTGTTTTTGATTCTCTTCCCAGAGCCCCGCCGCCAGCGCAGGAGCCCGTAATAAGGTCCAAAGATAATAAAATTCCCCGTTACACATTACACGGGAGGCTAAAAATTTAAGCCTGAACGCTCTTTTGGGACGAAGTCCCGACCAGCGTGATACGCAGCAGCTCGATTTTCGACGACTCGGTGCGCAGCACGCGAATCTTGCGGCCGCCGTCGAGAATCGTCTCGCCCGCGGAAGGAATACCCTGGTAACGGTCGATCACATAACCGGCCAACGTATCGTATTCGTCCGATTCGGGGATGTCCAGATGATATTTTCCGTTGATGTATTCGACCTCGAGCCGTCCCGAAAAGATGAACTCGCCGTCTCCCATCTGTTTCTCTACCAATCCCGGATCGTCGTGTTCGTCCTCGATTTCACCGAAAATTTCTTCGAGGATATCCTCGATCGTGATCATGCCCGCCGTCCCGCCGAACTCGTCGATCACCACCGCCACCGAATGACGCTTTTTGATGAATGCGGTGAGCAGTTTCTGCACCGGCATACTCTCGGGCACATAGTCGATCTGCTGAAGGATTTCGTCGATCGTCGCAGGCTGCCTGAAAAGGCTTTTGGTGTTTACGTAACCGATGATCCGGTCGATGTTCTCCTCATAAACCGGCAACCGAGAGAAATGCGTATCGATAAAGCGCGAGGTGAGCTCCCGGATCGAATCGGTCCGGTCGATCGCCTCGATATCGACCCGAGGCACCATGCAGTCGCGCACGAGCAACCCGGAAAAGTCGAGCGCATTCTGGAACAGGCGGATATCTTTCTCGTTATCGTACTGTTCGTCGCCCTCGGATGCCTCGTCGATCAGGTGTGCCAGATCGATCCGGTCGAAGGTTTGCGCCCCCCGCCGCGTATTGACCGGCAACCCGAAAATACGCAGGATCAGCGTCGAAATGAAAGTGGTGATACGCGCCAGCGGATAAAACAGCAGGTAAAACAGGAAAACCGGCACGGCGAAGGTACGGTAGTACAGATTGGGATTGAGCCGCACGACGGCTTTGGGGATGTACTCCGCGGCAAAAATGATGATAATCGTCGAAAGGACCGTCTCAAGCAGGAACGACCCGCCGGAAAGCAGCCCCCACCCCGTGAGCGAAAGCAGCGTCTGGATCAGCAGGCTCATCTGCAGCGAATAGATCACCAGTGCGATGTTGTTGCCGACGAGAATCGTCGTAATGTACTGCCCCGGATGACGTGAAAAAAGTCCGGCGATGTAAGCGAACGCATGGCTGCGGCTCTTCTCGATCTCGAGTTTGAGTTTGTTCGACGCCAGGAACGCGATCTCCATCCCCGAGAAAAATGCGGAGAAAAGCAACGCGAGCAATACGACTATAACGGTAGAGAGAATCATATTATCGATGCGACCCCAGATCGCAAAGGTTAAACAGGCATCCGGCCGTCAAAGGCCCGTGCATCGTTGATCAGGATTTCGGCTTGGCCACCGCCTCCCCCTCGCGGATCACCGGCAGCGACGACCCGGCGGCAGCCTGCCCCGAACCGGTCGAATCGGCCCGCTCCTTCGGGGCCGTATCGACGGCCACCTTGCCTTTCGGACGGCGGAAAATGAAATCCTGGAATTGTTCGTCGGACTCGAAACCCTCGCCGAGGATCACACCGTCCTTCTGGGTCACCTTCGAATCGACGTTCGAATAAATGCGTTTGCTCTTCTGATTCCAGAAAAGCTGCTCGGTCTCGAGCTTCTGACCCTGTGCATTGGTCGCCACTACGTTTCCCTTGGCCTCCCACAATTGCTGGTTTTCAAGGAAAATCGCATAATTGGCCGTCAGCGTCGATTCGACGAGGTGCGTGGTATCGTTATACGTCTCGACTTTGACCCCTTTGCGGAACTCCATGTAGGGTTCCCGCGCCAATTCGTAGCGCTCCAGCAGCGGCGTTTCAAAACGGTACGACAGGTTGCCGTTCTGCGAATAGACCAGCCGCAGGTTCTCGCTCTGCTGGGTCATCATGTTCTGCACGTCCTCCTCTTTGGCGCTCTTTTTTCCTTTGCAGCCAAAAAGCAAGATAGCACCCGCTAAAAAGAGGAGTGCTACCGAAAGGCGTATGGGGTCGCGGCGTTTCACCCGGCAGATGCGTTTACTGATACTTCTGTTTGAGGAACCAATAGTCTTCGCCGAAGAGCGTCAGCTCGACCGAAACACGGAAATAACGCTCGCGCACCATCTGGTAGGCCCGCTGGCTGGTAAGCCCGCCGGGTTCCGAAGGCGGTACCGTGTAAATTCCGGAAGCGGTCATGCCCCGCTGCCCGAAATCGAAACCGACATTGATGCATGACAGCCCCTGGCGGATCGGGAAACCGAAACCGAGCGTGATCGCTTTATCGTCGATATTGTGGTCGTTGATATTCATGTAGTAGCTGTTGTACCGGAAACCGACGCGGTAGGTACAACGGTTGAAATACCGCCGCACATCCTGCGCGTTCGGCGTAAACTGCATACCCACCTTGATAAAGTTGTTGTTGCGGTAACGGATACCGTCGATCAGGTCGGACTGGTTAATGCCCTTCCACTTTTCGAACGTATAGTCGAGCCCCATGCCGACCTTGCGTGTCTGGTAATACAGACCCGCCGTGAACGTAGAGGGCAGGTAATAATCGGAACGGGAGATCTTGTAATCGACCGTGTCGATAAAGACGTCCTTGGCCACGATCGTCCGGGTCGTTTCGGGCCGGAGATTGACGCGCGGCCGGAAAGTCGCACCGAAGGTAAACGACCGGTTGTCATTCAGTATGAAATCGTACTGAATGCCCAAAGTCACACCGGCCTGCGAATAGGTCTCACGCTGGGTGCCGAGCATACTGCGCTGGGGCTTCTCCTCGATCATCGGCGAGATAATCGTATTGAAATTGCGCGTGATCACACCGTGATAATAAATTACGTCGGCACCGAAAGAGAATCTCTTGAACGGCGACCATCCCAACCCGAATTTGAACTGCGTCGTATTGCCTTCGCCTTCATAGTCGTAAACGATATTACCAACGTTGGCAAGCATGAACGGATCCATTTCGGTCATCTTGACACGGTAACCCACATCGCTCAGCGGCGTCATGCTGAAACCGAAGCCGAGCCGTTTGGCCAGCGGAATCTGCATACTGACATCCCGGACATTAAAAGTGTTATAGCTGGTCTTCGAATCGGCCGTCTTCGCATAGATATTGTACATCTCGCCACCGACATTGAACAGCACCGAGCGGGGATTGACCGCCGAATAGGAAGCCGGGTTCAGGTAATTCATCCGTCGGCCGTTGGCATACGCGACGCCGATACCGCCCATCGAGCGGAGAAATGCCGGGCCCTGCACCGAAAAATCGCCTAATCCGTAGAACGTGTACGGAGAAAATGCGCTCAAACTACTGCCCTGGGCGAATGCGGATGCGGGAAGGATCAGCAGCAGCGCCCCGATCGCGCCCAGTAAACGATTTCTATTTCGCATTGTACTCTAATATTCGGTTCAGGCCGTAAGCGACCAGATCATAAGTTGCAAATATCGGTTTTTTTACCCGTTTGGCAAAAAAATTACTGTCGCCTCCGGTAAAAATTATACGCAGGCCGTCATATTTCCGCTCCAAGTCGCGGATATAGCCTTCGACCTCATAGACAATGCCGTTCACGACGCCGCCTTCGATAGCGCTCACCGTGTCGCGGCCCATGAACACTTCCCGGTCAATCAGTTCGCACAGCGGCAGTTTGCGTGTGAAGTGGTGCAGCGCTCTGAAACGCGTTGCCGCCCCGGGCGAGATATTGCCACCGAGAAATTCCCCTTCCGCCGAGACGAAATCGAACGTGATCGCCGTTCCGAAATCGACGATCAGCACGTTGTTACCCGGATAGAGCGTAGCCGCCCCGACGGCGGCGGCCAGACGGTCGGCACCGAGCGTATCGGGCGTCGCATAACCGTTGCGGATCGGGACGGGAACACCGTGACCGAAACGAATGAAACGCCCCAAACGGCGCCGGAGCAACGCCTCGATGGGCGCATCGGAATCTTCGTGCACCGAAATGAGGATCGCCCCGGTAATATCGGGAAAATTCTCGAGCAGTTGCTCGAGGTAGACTTCCGACAACGTGTCGGTTTTGAAGAAATCGACCACCTGCCCGTTTTCGATAACGGCCAGTTTGGCGCATGTGTTTCCGATGTCGATGGCTAGATTCATGCGGTCGGCTGTTTTGCGGCCTCGGTCTCCAGTTCCCGGAGCGTCGCGGCGGCCGCTGCGATATCTTTAATACTTCTAACTACCACAGAGAGCTTATTATTGTTCTGGCGGAAAATAAATTTACTGCCCGGCCGCGTCGAAACCCGCAGGATTCGCCCGAAAAGTTCACTTTTATAATAGGCAGATTTCTGGTTGTGAACGAATTGCAGAATCATGATGCCGTTTTTAACGATCGCCTTCTCGAATCCGAGCCGGATACAGATCCACCTGAGCCTCACGATGTCGAACAGCTCGTGCGTCGCAGTGGGAATGTCGCCGAAACGGTCGGTCAACTGCGATTCGAACCGGGCAAGGCGCTCCTCATCGGTAATACTGTCCAACTCGCGGTAGAGCCGCAGCTTCTCGCCGGCACTGCTCACATAACTGTCGGGAATCACCGCCTCGCGATCGGTCTCGATCTGACAGTCGGAAATATAGGCGACGGTCCCCCCCCCATCTTGCGGGGATGTCACGCCAGGGAATGCCGAACCGTTCATGTCCGCCTGCCCGGCTATGGAACCGCCCGGAACCGAATGCACAGATCCGCCCTGCAATGCAACGTCGCCGGAAGCAATCGTCCGGCCGGCCTCGGCCGCTTTGGCAAACTCCTCTTCGCGCAGTTCGGCCATCGCTTCCGAGAGGATTTTCTGGTAGGTCTCAAAGCCGATATCGGCGATAAATCCGCTCTGCTCACCGCCCAACAGATTGCCCGCCCCGCGGATATCGAGGTCCTGCATCGCAATATTGAAGCCGGCCCCCAGGTCGGAAAACTCCTCGATGGCCCGCAGCCTCCGCCGTGCGTCGCTCGAAAGCATCTCCTCGGGGGGCGTGAGCAGGTAACAGAAAGCCTTGCGGTTCGACCGCCCCACACGGCCCCGGAGTTGGTGCAGGTCGCTCAGTCCGAAGTTCTGCGCGTTGTTGATGATGATCGTATTGGCATTGGGCACGTCGACGCCCGACTCGACGATCGTCGTAGCCACCAGCACGTCGAACTCGCCGTAGATAAAGTCCATCATCAGCTTTTCGAGTTGCTGGGCCGGCATCTGCCCGTGTCCCACCGCCACGCGCGCCTTCGGGCAAAGTTGCCCGACCATGCGGCGGACGTTGTCGATCGTCTCGACCTTGTTGTGCACGAAATAGACCTGCCCGCCGCGCTGGAGTTCGTAATCGACCGCCTCGCGAATCAGCTCCTCGTCGAACAGATGGCTCTCGGTTGAGACCGGCTGTCGGTTGGGCGGCGGGGTCGAGATGACCGACAGGTCGCGCGAACCCATCAGCGAAAACTGCAGCGTACGCGGAATCGGCGTAGCGGTCATCGTCAGCGTGTCCACGTCGGCCCTCAATTGGCGCAGCTTCTCCTTGGCCGCCACCCCGAACTTTTGCTCTTCGTCGATAATCAGCAATCCGAGGTCCTTGAACCCGACATTCTTGCCCAGAATCTTGTGCGTGCCGATCAGGATGTCGATCCGGCCGTCGGCCACATCCTTCAATATCTGGTTGACCTCTGCGGTACTCTTCGCGCGGCTCAGGTGCTCGATGCGCACCGGGAACTCCTTGAGCCGCTCGCTGAAAGTACGGTAATGCTGCAATGCAAGGATCGTCGTAGGCACCAGCACGGCCACCTGTTTGGAATCGGTGACGGCCTTGAAAGCGGCGCGGATCGCCACTTCGGTCTTGCCGAAGCCCACATCGCCGCACACGAGCCGGTCCATCGGCGTGCGCGCCTCCATATCGGCTTTCACAGCCTGCGTCGCAGCCTGCTGGTCGGGCGTGTCCTCGTAAATGAACGACGCCTCCAGCTCGTATTGCAGAAAGCTATCCGGCGAAAATGCAAAGCCGTCGCTCGCCTTGCGCCGGGCATAAAGCGCGATCAGTTCGCGGGCAATGTCCTTGACCGCCTTCTTGGTGTTCTGCTTCATGCGCTGCCATGCGCCCGAACCCAGTTTGTAAATCTTCGGCGGCTCGCTGTCCTTATCTTTATACTTGCTGATGCGGTGCAGCGCATGGACGTTGACCAGCAGCACGTCGTTGTCGCGGTAGACCAGTTTGATCGCCTCGTGAACCTTGCCGTTCTCGACCGTACGCGTCAGGCCGCCGAAACGTCCCACCCCATGGTCGATATGCACGACATAGTCGCCAACTTTCAACTCATTAAGTTCCTGGATCGTGAGGCTTTCGCTGCGGTCGATCCCGCCGCGGATCTGGTAGCGATGGTACCGGTCGAAAAGCTGGTGGTCGGTATAGAAACAATACCGCGAGGCGTGGTCGATAAAACCGGCGTGCAGCGTAACGCCGACCGCCTCGAACGGCACGTCGCGCTCGCCCATCGAGTTGAAAATGTTGCGCAGGCGCTCGATCTGCGCCTTGTTCTCGGTAAGCAGGCAGGTGGTATAGCCCTTTTCGCGGTTGTCGCGGATGTCGTCGGCCAGCAGTTCGAACTTCTTGTTGAACTGCGGCTGCGGCGAGGTATGGAATGAGATCGTCGCATCGGCGGCGCGCTCCTGGCAGTTATCCTTGAGCAGTACCATCGTTGCACCGGCCGTATCGGCTAGGAATCCCTTACGGCCCGTTACCAACGTATCGATCTGCGCCGGATCGTCCAGCTCACCGAGCAGTTTGGTCCGGATATCCTGGAAACGCTTCAACGTATACTCGCCGTCGTCGAGCCAATAGGTCGCCCCTGCGGCAAAAGCCGGAAACGAAACCCGCTCCCGGCCCGAAACGGCATCCTTGAGGTTGGGCACGACCTCGATCTGCTGCAGGCGGTCTACCGACAACTGCGAGGAGAGGTCGAAATGGCGGATCGAATCGACTTCGTCGCCGAACAGGTCGATTCGGTAGGGCTTGTTATCGGAAAAAGAAAAGATGTCGACAATTCCGCCGCGCACCGAATACTGCCCCGGTTCATAAACGAACTCGACGCGCTCGAAACCGTTATCGGCGAGAATCTCCTCGATCGTCGAAGTCGACAGCGTATCGCCTACACGGATCGTGAGAATGCTCTCCCGCAGGCGTTGCATGCCCACCACCTTCTCGACCAGCGCCTCGGGGTAGGTACAAATCGCCAGGTAACCGTCCGTAAAGTTCTTTACCGCATTGAGGGCAGCGGTGCGCTGCACGATGCCCGAAGGATCTTCCTGCCCGAATTGGATCGAACGTTTGTAGGCGGTCGGGAAAAAGAGCAGCCGCTCTTCGTCCAGAAAAGGGGAAAGGTCGTTGTACAGGTAACCCGCCGCATCGCGGTCCTCCATCACGAACACATGGACGCCGCCCCGCTCGCGCACGGTACCGGCAGCCACGAGCGAATATGAGGAACCGACCAGCGAATCCAACCCGACGGTCGTTCCCCGGTTCTCCAACTGCCGCAGCAACTCCCGGTAGGATGGCTGCGACAGGAACAGTTCCTGTAACTGCTGAGCGGTCATTCAATCAATCTGGCGACAAATAATCGGGCGGCAAAACCCAGCGCAGAGCCGAAAAAACTTTCAGACGAGCTCCTTGTTCCGCCGGTCGAAGAATTTGGTTTCGATAATTCCGGTATGGCTGTTTGCGACGATGCGGATAAAGCATTTGTAGCGCATCATCCAGCGCAGGCGCAGCGAGAAGAGTCCTTTTTTCAGGAAAGCCGCAACCACGGGATTCACCCTCACGCGGATATAGCGCTCCCCGCGATCCTGTGCGAAATAGGCGATCTGGTTCTCGATCTGTTCGTCGAGCAACGCCGCGGGAGTCACCGTACCGGTACCGTGGCAGGCCGGACAGACCTCACGCATATCGACCTGCGTCTCGGGCCGCACCCGCTGGCGCGTAATCTGCATCAGGCCGAACTTCGACAGCGGCAGGATCGTATGCTTGGCGCGGTCGGCAGCCATCAGCTTGCGCATCTCCTCGACCAACGCATTGCGGTTTTCACTCTTGTGCAGGTCGATAAAGTCGATCACGATAATCCCTCCCATGTCCCTCAGCCGCAACTGGCGCGCGATCTCGGCCGCCGCCGCGAGGTTCACGTCCATCGCCGTGCGCTCCTGGTCGTCGTCGACCTTCGCACGGTTGCCGCTGTTGACATCCACGACGTGGAGCGCTTCGGTGCGCTCGATGATCAGGTAGGCACCCTTGCGCAGCGATACATACTTCGCAAAGAGGGACATGATCTGCTTCGACACGTCGAAGTTGTCGAAAATAGGAACGTTGCCCTTGTATAGTTTTACGATCTTCTCCTTTTCGGGAACGATCGTGCGGATATAGTCGCGGACCTCTTCGTAAGTGGCCTGGTCGTCGATATAAATATTGCTGAACGAACCGTTGAGCAGGTCGCGGATCATCGTCGTCGTGCGGTTCATCTCACCGAGCACGAGCGAAGGCGCATTCTGCTGCTTGAGGTTCTCCATCGCCTTCTCCCACTTGTGGACGAGTGCGAGGATATCCTGTTCGACATCTTCGGCCGGATGGCCTGCGGCGGCGGTACGGATAATCACGCCGTAATTGTTCGGCAGCACGCCCGAAGCGATCTTCTTGAGCCGATTGCGCTCTTCGTTCGAGCGGATTTTCTGCGATATCGAAATTTTGCCGGAGAACGGGATCAGTACCACGTTGCGACCGGCGAGCGAGATGTCGGAAGTGAGGCGCGGCCCCTTAGTCGAAATGGCCTCCTTGGCCACCTGTACGAGGATCGTCTGCCCGCTGGCGATATGGCTCGCTATTTTGCCCGACTTGCCGAGCGGTTTTTCGAGTTTGAGCCCTTCGAAATTGATCGACCGCTTGTTGTTGGTGAGGATATTCACCATCTTCTGCAGCGAGGTGAACTGGGGCCCCAGGTCGAGGTAATGAATGAAACCGTCCTTCTCGTGACCGACATTGACGAAGGCGGCATTCAACCCGGGCATGATCTTCTTGACCTTGCCCATGTAAATGTCGCCCACCGCATAGCCCGAACGGGACTGCTCCTTGGTCAGCTCGACCAGCTGTTTGTCTTCGAACAGCGCAATGGTTATTTCACTGGCAGTTACATTGATTATTAACTCTTTATTCATTGTTTCGTTTTGTACTATCAGCAGCACGGCCGCTGCGGAAGGTCATCCCCGCCGGGAACGAACCTCTTCCGGGGTTCTTCACTGGCGTCCGGCAAGCCACGGCCCGGAATCCGGGCTCCGACAGGCCTGCGTTGCAATGGCATGGGCCTCATGCGTAATGCAAATAAACCTAAAGCCCCGAAAGCGGCACTTTAGGTTTATGACTGTCTTACATAAGTGAGCTACCTACTTGTTCTTTTTGTGTCTGTTCTTGCGCAGGCGTTTTTTACGCTTGTGGGTAGCCATCTTATGCCGTTTTCTTTTCTTACCGCTTGGCATAGCAATTTTGTTTTAGTAAACCGAATAATTATTTAGTGTGAGTTTTCACCTTGCCTGCAAAGCTCTTGGCCGGTTTGAACGCCGGGATGTTGTGAGCAGGAATCGTAATCGTGGTATTCTTAGAGATGTTGCGGGCCACTTTCTCGGCGCGGCGCTTTACGATGAAAGAACCGAAACCGCGCAGGTAAACGTTCTTGTTGGCCGTGAGAGAATCCTTGATGGATTCCATGAAAGATTCCACGATCTGCTGCACCTGGGCTTTCTCCACGCCTGTGCTTTTCGAAATTTCGTTAACAATATCCGCCTTTGTCATGATTGAAATATTTTAAATTATTTGATCCTTTTTGCGCCGCCTCTCCATCGTGCCAAGTGGGAGGAATTGCAAATATATACTATTATTTTTTATAAACTGGCACAAAAGTAATATTTTTTTAAAGAAAATCCCGGGCTAACTCTTTCAATTTTATCTTGTTCCTACGCTGGAAAGAGCCTCAGCAAAAACCGGCCCAAAATTTTCACACGTTTTATTTAAAAATAAACACACTGATATACTGTATTTTACAATCCCAGCACGCATATTAAGCCGCTCTTCTGCAACTCGTTTAACAAACGTCGGGATATATCGTTTTATTATCTAACAAAAAACCGGCCAACCTCCGTCGCTCAGCAAAATACCTCTCGCAGGATACGCAGCGACTGTACCGAGTGAATCGCATCGAAATGGTAACCGAAAAAAATCAGCATCGCCTCCATAAATTCGAGGCGCTCACCGCGTCCGAGCCTCAGAGAGTCCAATTCGGCGGCTTCGCGCTCCATCAGCCCGCCCAGCAGCCTCGCCGAGGCCGGCCCCATACAGGTGCGGTGCTGCGGCATGGCGTCGCAAAACAGTCCGCTGCGGATGTCGAACCATCCCCCGTCGCGGTACTCGTTGCCGGGATAGAACCCCAGATAAGCCGACAGGCGCACCAGGAACCAAAGATGGAAATTGGCCACCCCCTGTTCCATCCGGTCGAGCTGCTGCACGGCGGAACAGATAAAATCGAAAAGCGGTTCGTTGGCCTCGACCTCCCGGATCAACCGGTAAAGGACCTCGGCCATGAAGAGCGAAACGGTACTTTTGCGTACATCGAACGGGACGCTCGAGAGCGGCACCAGGTTGCGCACCTCCTTCATGCGGTGCATCTCCGCGTGCGGCTGTTCGACCCCTTCGAACTCGAGCAGGAACATCGGCTGGAACAGCGCGGCCTTGTTGCCGCGCCCGCGTGACGAACGGACCCCCTGGATCATGTAGGTCTGCCGTCCGCCAACGTCGGTAAAAAGATAAGCCACCAATGAGCTTTCGCCATACTTGACCGTGTGCAGCACGATTCCGCGCGCCTTATAACTCCCGGCCATCCGCTAACGGGCCTCCTCCCCGCGCAGGAAAGCGGCCAGCTTCGCTACGGCACGGCCGCGGTGGCTGATCCCGTTTTTCGCCCCGGGAGACATCTCCGCGAAGGTGGTCGTATAACCGTCGGGAATGAAAAGCGGGTCGTAACCGAAACCGCCGTCGCCGTGCGGTTCGGCGGCGATTACCCCTTCGACCGTCCCTTCGAACAGGTGCTCCTGCCCGTCGACAATCAGTGAAATCACCGTACGGAAACGGGCCCGGCGATTGGATTTACCATCTAGATTCTTGAGCAACAGCGCATTGTTGTCACCGTAACTGACATGCTCGCCCGCATAGCGTGCCGAATAGACGCCCGGGGCACCGTCCAGAGCCTCGACTTCGAGGCCCGTATCGTCGGCGAAGCAGTTCAGTCCGGTATGTTCATAGACATAACGCGCTTTTTGCGACGCATTGCCCTCGATGGTGGGCTGCGTCTCGGGAATCTCTGCGGTAATCCCCGCCTCGGCAGCGGTCACGAGCTGGAAAGAAGGCCCCAGCACGGCCCGCACCTCCTCAACCTTGTGCCGGTTGTGAGTGGCGAAAACTATCTTCATTTCATATAGAATTTGCGTAGGTTCTCATCGGAGGCGATCCGGTCGATAATCGCGTGCACGAGGCGGTCGATCGGGCGGTCCACCCGGTAGTCGGCCGGGCAGACGTAATTGACCCGCTGGTCGTGCAACAGCCGCTCGCTCGTCTGGCGGTTGCGCTCCGAAGAGGGATTGTAAACGGCGATCGAGTGTCCTCCCTGCTGCTTGACCAGCCGCATACAGGGAATGTCGGTGGTTCCGTCGCCGAAATAGATCATACGACGGAACGGCACGGGCCGCTCCTCCTCCTCGATATACTCGTTGATGCGGTGGCTGTCGTAAACGCTCTCGATCCCCTTGTTGATCTTGAAAATAAACTGGGTTTTATTCGTATAGTTGACCGCGACGGCAGGCCAGTAGGCCACCCCATCCACATCGTAAAGGAACGAGCAGGCGTAAATCTTACGGAATTCGTGCGCGATCGGGGTGCCTTCGATCATCTCGCGCAGGCCAGACGAGTTGATAAAATGATGAATTTCAAGCCCTTTCGATGCACCGTAGGCATTGATCCGCGAAAACCATTCGCGCACTCCGTCGTACAGCCCGATACGCGCGCCCGACTGCACGAAAGCTTCGTAGCGCAGCGACTTGCCGGAACTTTTCGCCTCGTGCAGCATGCGGTACATATAAGCGAGAATCGGATCGCCGTCCTGCTCGCGCGCGGTCTCGTTGCTCTCCTCCCAGAACTCGCGGTTGCTCTTGCCCACCGCAGGGATGAAGTCGTACTCCTGCATGTTGCCCGGCGACAGGGTGCCGTCGAAATCGTAAATGAGTGCCACGATGGGCCGTTGCTCGTGTTGTGCCATAACGGTAATTTTAACGATGAACCGGGCGCTATCCCAAATTATTTGGTCTTGAACGGCAGCCCCGGAATCTCACCGGGTTTGACCGGGGTATCCGGAAGTACATTGTATGCTTTCGCGGCGCGTTCGAGTTCAGCCTGTTTACGGGCCTCCGCAGCTTCCCGGGCAGCGAGCCGTTCGGACTCGAGGCGCCGGTATTCATCCGCAGGGATCACCACGAGTTTGGAAAAAGCGGTAAAATCGGGGTTGTCGCTGCGTGTCGAATCTACGAGCATGCATCCGTAATCCCCTTCGAGAAGCGCCTCTGCAGACTGCTCCTCGGCCGCCGCCAGCCTGACCGCACCGAAATCCAGCATCGCACCGTCGCCGTCCACGCTTTTCAGGTAGCAAACGGTATCGGCCGCCGTCACCGCACCCGAGGCGGGCGTTACCCGGAGCGCAATGCGGAGCGTACGGGAAGGATAATCCCAGCCGGCTACCGTCGCCCCCGCAACCTCATACCCGGCCTGCGGAAGCGCCTCACAAGGCACTTGGCGCCCTTCTACCTTTTCCATCTCTTCGGCCAGCCGTTTCTCGACGCTCTGCGCGATTGAAATTCGGGTAGCCGCATACCTGACCCGCTTGTCCGGATCGAGCGTCTCTTTGTCAGCGGCGATCAACCGTGTCCTCGCACCGGCCTCAGCGGCGCAGAGAGCCGGAATTTTCCCGAAGATTCTGTTGTTCCTGCCGATCTTCAGACTCTCCTGCCGTGAACAGGAACCCATCATCAGCAGCATAACGAAACATCCCGTCAAAAACAGATACGATTTCATCTTTAACAACTTACATTTAACCATTGTTTACTACCGTCGTCGGAGGGCGCCCCTCCCGGGAGAATGCATGTACAAAGAAACAAAACCTGACGCAATGATGCAAGGGCGCCCGCCGCGAAATTTCACCGTCCCCGCCGTTTGCCGATCTTCCGGCAAAGGCGGGCACCGTGTGCGTCGAGGGCCGGGGAGCCTGCATCCATCAGCATGCGCACGCTCTCCTCGAGCTGCTCGTCGACCCACGGCAACGCAGGGGCAAGGAGGAATAAAATCTCCATCGACCACACTTTGACCGCGGGCCGCGCACGGGGATCGATCATCCGGTCGAAGGCGGCCTCGGCGACCTGCTGCATCTGGGCGGACGAAAGCGTAATCCGGCCGGAGCGTATCAGGTTTTCGAGCACCTTCGCATAATGGCGCTGCGCGCTCGTACTCGCCGCCGTCAGGAAGTTGGCAAGGAACTGTTCCTGATAGGGTCGCAACCCGTCCGGATTGGCAAAATAGGCATACTCGAGCGCAGCCGAGGCACGGAACGCCACACGCGGATCGGGATCGTGCGCCAGCTGCAGCGCCGCCCGCCAGCCGTCATGCCCGAGCACCCATTCGCACAACCGGCCGGAAAAACCCTTCTCCAGCGGTGCAGCCAACAAAACCCGGAAATCCCCGGCCGTTCCGCCATCACCTCCCGCGCCGTCAAAGATCGCCGGCTTTTTCCTATCCCGCTTCCCGACCTTGCGCACGAACGCTTCCTCGGCAAACGGCACCGAAGAGATGACGCCCATACCGTCGGCATTCGGACCGAGGTCGCTTTCCCCTTCCGGTTTTTCGATATACTGATCAATAGAGTCCATACCCGATGATGCTACCTTCCCGATTCTAATATACAAAGATAGACGGATCGGCCGGATTGTCCGCAAAAAAACCGGCAGACTTTCACAGCCTGCCGGTCGCCCGTTGAAGAACCGCGTTTACTGGCGCACGCAACGGATCGAATGGCCGCTGGCCCGGCTCGCATACGGCTCGGTCATATTCACATGTCCCTCTTGAATCTCCGCACGGTACACTTTACCACTACCATCCAGCGATGAAGACCAGTAAAAACCCCCGGTAGGCGGATTGCTGTAAGTTCCGTTGCTGCCGGTAATATAGCCCGCACCAGGTAGTTCGAACACTTCGGTCGCCGCAGGCATCGCCGCGAACTCCCCTTTTACCGTGTTCAAATCTTTATCGGTAAAGGTCGCCGCCGCATCGGCCGGCCAGCGACTGATGCGCAGGTAAGACTTGCCGGCTCCGGTAGTCAGGTACTCCCATTTCATATAACAGGCCGAAGCCGTACCTTGATTTTTGATACCGTAAAGGGCTTTCGCGCCATTGTCGCCCCAATAATGTGCCGTCATACTACCTCCGGCAACGGCCTCACCCGTTTTGACGGTCATCGAGCGCATATTGAAAAGCACGCCAGAAGCCGGGAAAATGCCCTGCAGTTCCGCATTCGTCGGCATGCGGTACCCCTCGGGACAAGGCTGCGATTCAGGGGTCTGCCACAAGCCGTTATCCGAAGACGAAAGCCAGTCCTTAAAACCTCCCGCGATAAACTTATCTTTGTTGACATCGCTGTTCGCCTCGTCGAGGCCCGAGAGCGGCCCCGACACGGTGGTAAATCCGGTGGCCGCGAAAGCGGTATTGCGTCCCCATTGGTAAAAACTGCCGATACCGCCGTCCCAGTCGATCCGGAAATCGGCCGTCGTCGCACCCAGGTTGCGGTCCATCCACTTCAGGCCGTTAAAGGTTATATCGCCTCCCGTGGAACCGTCCCCGGTAATCGTTCCGGAGATATCGCCGCCCAGCGTCCACTCCTCGACGGTGCTCACAGTAACGGACAGCTGAACCTCCTTGCTCTTGCCGTCGAGCTTGACGGTGTAGCGGTAGTTGGGTTTGACCCCCTGGGGAGTGCCCGAAACATCCTGCGGCTGGATGTCGAGCGTTTGGGCGAATGCTTCGCCGTGCAGCGTTCCCTCCACCAGAAGCTGCATCTTTTCGGCTTCGGGCACAGGTAACACATAATAGGTGGCATCAATGCCCGGCGTCGAAGGAATCGCGGCCGGATAATCGACCCGTGCATCAGCTTCGGATGCATTGTAGCCATCTTTGAACAGGTAAGCGTGCGCAGGCACGCTCTGCAGTTGTAGCTTCGAAACGACCAATCCTTCGGACGCGTCTCCCGGCGTCTGGTTGACGATGTCGAACCGGGCCACTTTGCGGCAGAGCGAAACCGTTACGGAACCCGTCCCGGTCTGCACATCGTTCGCATAACCCGTCATCACGAACGGAGAAGAGGGCGCTCCGTTGCCCTCGGGCAGCCTGACGACCGATTCGAGCATCTGTGCATAAGTAGTGACACCCGCCTCGAGCGAAGCGGGCAGTTCGACGCGGTTGGCGGCAGTGTTGGCGATAGCCAGGATTTTTTTTGCTCCCCCCTTACCGAAAGAGAGCGACACGTCGCCCACTTTTTTCTCTCCAGCCACACCGGCGTCCGACGGAGCCTTCGCGGGAATGTCGCGTTGCATTACCTCCAGCAGTCCGCTCGCGGCATCGAATGCAAAAAGGTCGATCGCAGTCACCTTATTTTCGTCGGAGAGCGCCGCCGACTTCACGACGTTCAGGTCGGTCATGACGTGGAAATCCACGTGCAACGACGTGGCATCGGGGGCCGCGCCGCCCTCTTTGTTGCAGGCGGACAGGCCGGCTGCGGCACCGAGCCCCAGCAGGAAATATCGAAAAATCTGTTTCATCTTCAATCTGATTTAAGTGAGTAAGTTGTAATAAAACAAAGGCGAAACCTGGCCAATAAAACCGGACGGGATACCGGCAGGAGCCAGACGGGAAACGGAAACGTGCCCGCCGCCGAAAGCGCAAAAACGCCGGTACGGATACGGACAAGACGGCCCGTCATGCAACGGCACGACGGGGATAGTTGGAGGATCGCTCCGGTTGTGTGTTTGCATACTTTTAACTTGAATAGTTTGACAATTAAGTTAAAAGCCTTTCTCAAACGTCACAACACTCACCATTAAGGGAAATGTAGCAGGCCCGTCTCCCGACGGGCGGCGGCAGACGGATTGACACAAACTTTTAATGCGAAAGCGTTGTCACTCCGTTACAGCAGGTCTCCTGGCTCGCACAGCGCCTGTCCTCCTTCCCGTCCCCGAAACAGCCCTGCGGACAGTGGAGATAAATGACAAACGCCTTCGATGTGCTTACAGTTGCGCAACAGCCCGTGAATTTCACACGGTTCCCTATTAATTCCAACAAGTGGAAACTGCAACGGTACAAAACAGAAAGAACTTTACAAAAACAAAGATAGCTTTCCCCGGGGAGAATTCCAACGGAAGCGTAAAAGCGAACATGCCATTCGCAACCCGCGTGCGGTATCGCCCCGCAGGTCCTGGCCAAGGCAACGGCAAAAATAACACCCGAAACCGCTTCCGCTTCTCGTCGCAACGGACAAAAAAAACGGCGCACCTTTCCGGTGCGCCGCAACATATCTGTTTTCGGATTCCTCCTGCTCCGCACCCCTTGCCGGGACGATGCGGGAAAAAGATCCGGACTATTCCAGAACCAGGTTCCAGCCGTGCGTGTCGGGCTCCTCGCCGTACTGGATCGCACGCAGCTTGTGGTAAAGCTTCTTGCTCCACTCGCCCGGTTCGCCGTTGTTGTAAGTGTAAGTGTGGTTCGTCTCGGGATCGTAAATACTGCCGATCGGCGAAATAACAGCGGCGGTACCGCAGGCACCCGCTTCGCTGAAAGTCGAAAGCTCCTCGGCCTCAACGGGACGTGACTCCACCTTCAGGCCCAGATCGGCCGCCAGCGTCATCAGGCTCATGTTCGTAATCGACGGCAGTACCGAATGGGATTTGGGCGTAATGTAACGACCGTCACGGATACCGAAGAAATTCGCAGCCCCGCACTCATCGATGTGTTTTTTCTCCTTCGCGTCGAGGTACAGCACGCTCGGATAACCTTTGTCGTGCGCCTCTTCCGACGAAATGAGGCTCGCGCCGTAATTACCGCCCGCTTTGATATGTCCCGTCCCCAGCGGTGCGGCACGGTCGTGGTCGCGGTCGATGATCACCCGGATCGGGTTGAAGCCCTCTTTGTAGTAAGGGCCCACCGGCGTAACGAAAATAATCAACAGGTACTCGTCCGCCGGCTTCACACCCACCTGCGGCCCGCTGCCGAAAAGCACCGGACGGATGTACAGCGATGCGCCCGTGCCGTAAGGCGGGATAAAGCGCTCGTTGGCCTTCACCACCTGCTTGACCATATCGATGAACAGTTCGAGCGGGGGCACCGCCATGCGCAGGTATTCGGCCGAAGACGCAAGGCGTTTGCCGTTCTCGTCGGCACGGAAGATGCGCACCTGGCCGTCCACGCCGCGGAAAGCCTTAAGCCCTTCGAACGCCTCCTGCCCATAATGCAGGCCGGTAGCGGCCATGTGCAGGTTTACCGTCTCGTCCGAGGTCATTTCGGGGGTCGTCCATGCGCCGTTACGGAAGTAGCTGCGTATGTTGTAATCGGTCTTCAGATAACCGAAGGAGAGATTTTTCCAATCCAAGTCTACAGTTGTTGCCATAATATCATTGTTTTACAAAACGCGAAAAATGATCTTGCGAAGAATATCCGTCGTACATACCGTCATAACCCATGCACCGGCTATTCTGCATCTCAACGATGCTTCCCATATCTTAAACCAAAGAACGTTATACACATTCCTACGAAACACGACAGAAGATCAGCCCACGATCGTTCCGCTGCCCACTTTGTCGGTCGGCGAGAGCAATACCAGCTTGCCGGTGGCGTCCTGCCCCATCAGGATCATACCCTGCGAAAGGACGCCTTTCAGTTCGCGCGGTTCGAGGTTGACCAATACGAGCACCTGCCGTCCCACCAGCTCCTCGGGCGTGTAATATTCGGCAATGCCGGACACGATCGTCCGGGTATCGATACCGGTATCGATCGTCAGCTTCAACAGCTTCTTGGTCTTCGCGATCTTCTCGGCCTCTTTGATCGTCACCACGCGGATATCCATCTTGCCGAAATCGTCGAACGAGACGACCTCTTTCTGCGGCGTCACCTCCTTGCCCATTTCGGCGGCAAGGTTGGCCTGTTTGGTAGCGGCCAGCTTTTCGAGCTGCGCCTCGACCACGCTGTCTTCGATCTTTTCGAACAGCAACTCAGGCGTCCCAATTACATGCCCAGCCTCAAGCAGTGCGGTACTGCCGAGTTCATCCCAACCCGGCTTGCCGATTTGGAGCAGTTTCAGCACTTTTTCCGCAGTGAACGGCATAAACGGCTCGATGGCAACGGCAATGTTCGCCGTGATCTGCAACGCGACGTTCAGGATCGTCTTCACACGTTCGGGATCGGTCTTGACCAGTTTCCACGGTTCGCTGTCGGCGAGGTACTTGTTGCCGAGGCGCGCGAGGTTCATCGCATCCTTGAGCGCTTCGCGGAAACGGTAGTTCTCGATATTCTCTTCGAGCGATTTTTTGATAACCGGAATTTCGGCGACCGTCTCCCGGTCGTAAGCGGTCAGTTCGCCTGCAGGGGGAACGGCCCCGCCGTAATATTTCTGTGTCAACACCAACGCACGGTTCACGAAGTTGCCCAGCACGGCCACCAGTTCGTTGTTGTTGCGGGCCTGGAAATCCTTCCACGTGAAGTCGTTGTCTTTCGTCTCGGGCGCATTGGCACAGAGCACGTAGCGCAACACGTCCTCCTTGCCGGGGAACTCTTCTAGGTATTCGTGGAGCCAGACGGCCCAGTTGCGCGAAGTCGAGATCTTGTCGCCCTCGAGGTTCAGGAACTCGTTGGCCGGAACGTTTTCGGGCAGGATGTACCCCCCGTGCGCACGCAGCATCGACGGGAAGACGATGCAGTGGAATACAATGTTGTCCTTGCCGATGAAGTGTACCATCTTCGTATCCTCGTCCTTCCAGTACTTTTCCCAGTCGGGAGTCAGCTCTTTCGTAGCCGAGATATATCCGATCGGCGCATCGAACCAGACATACAACACCTTGCCGTCGGCCCCTTCGACCGGAACCGGAATCCCCCAATCCAGGTCGCGGCTCACCGCCCGCGGCTGCAGGCCCAGATCGAGCCAACTCTTACACTGGCCGTATACGTTACTCTTCCACTCCTTATGGCCATCGAGAATCCATTTGCGCAGGAACTCTTCGTACCGGTCCAGCGGCAAGAACCAGTGCTTCGTTTCGCGCAGCACGGGCGTCGACCCGGTGATCGCGCTTTTGGGACCGATCAGGTCGGTGGCGTTGAGCGTACTGCCGCACTTTTCACACTGGTCGCCATAGGCGCGTTCGTTCTGGCAATGCGGGCAGGTGCCGACGATATAGCGGTCGGCGAGGAACTGTCCCGCCTCCTCATCGTAATATTGCTGCGAAGTCTGCTCGATAAATTTACCGTCGTCGTAAAGCTTCCGGAAAAAGTCCGATGCGGTCTTGTGGTGCATCGGCGACGTGGTGCGCGAATAGATGTCGAACGACATGCCCAAACGGCGGAACGACTCCTTGATAATGCCGTGGTACTTGTCGACGATATCCTGCGGGGAAACCCCCTCCTGGCGGGCCTTTATCGTAATGGGTACGCCGTGTTCGTCCGATCCGCAGACCGAAATGACATCCTCGCCCCGCAGGCGCAGGTAACGCGTATAGATGTCCGAAGGAATATAGACTCCGGCCAGGTGGCCGATATGTACGGGACCGTTGGCGTACGGAAGCGCCGAAGTAACCAGGTAGCGTTTGAATTTCTTCATCGTAAGGATCAGCTAAAATATTGGAGCCTGCCGCTTTACCCTCTCCTGCGGGCACATAAGGAACAAGCTCGGGCGCCCGGTTAGAACGGGCGAAGTTAACCTTGCGAAGGTACGTTTTTCAGCGGGAAAACACAATAAACCACCCCGAAATTTCTACAATGCCCAAAATGCAAAGGACAATCCGCATCACTGCGGATCGACATCGGGAATCAGCTCGACGGCCCGGTAAGCCTTGTCGCGGTGCAGCGTATCGAACAGTCCTGCAAGCAGTCGTTTCGCTTCGGCCGCCGAACTCTGTTTTTCGATTTTGAGCAGGAAACGGACGAGGTATTGTCCGCGGATACGATCTACAGGAGGCGCCTCGGGCCCGAGCAGGCGGCGGCCGAACACGCGGCGAAGGCTGTCGCCGAACCGGTTTGCCGCTTCCCAAAGCAAAGTCCTATCGCGGTGCCGCAACGTCAGCGAGATCAGTCTGCAATAGGGGGGATAGAGGAACGACTGCCGCTCGGCGAGCTGCATGCGGGCCATCGCCTCGTAATCCCCGCTGCACACCTGCGCGAGCACCGGATGCGACGGCTGCCCGGTCTGGATCACGACGGTACCCTGCTCGCTGCGCCGCCCGGCTCGCCCCCCGACCTGCATCATCAGTTGGAAAGCACGCTCTCCCGCCCGGAAGTCGGGATAGTTCAGCAGATTATCGGCATTGAGGATCCCGACCAGAGACACATTCCCGAAATCAAAACCCTTGGTAATCATCTGGGTGCCGATCAGGATATCGGTTTGGCCGCGTTCAAAAGCCGAAATAATGCGCCGGTAGCCATGCGCCGTGCGCGAAGTGTCGGCATCGAGCCGGTCGATCACCGCATCCGGAAAGATTTCTGCGAGCGCCTCTTCGATCTTTTCGGTGCCGAACCCGCGCGGTTGCAGGTCGTCGGCTCCGCAGGAGGGACAGCGCGGCGGCAGCGGCGTGTGGTAGCCGCAGTAGTGGCAGCGCAGCGAACCGTCGCTTTTGTGGTAGGTCAGCGTCACGTTACAATCGGGACACGAGGCGGTCCAGCCGCAGTTTCCGCACTCGACGAACGGGGAAAACCCGCGCCGGTTCTGGAACAGCATCACCTGCCGCCCCCGCACGAGGGCCTCCTCTATGCGGTCGAGCAGCAGTTTATTGAAATGGGAGCGTTTCTCGCCGCGCCGGGCAGCCCGCAAGGTATCGGACAGCAGCACCTGCGGCAGCGATACGCCGCTGTAACGTTCCGTGAGCGCCACCAATACATATTTGCCGCAAAGCGCATTGTAGTAAGACTCCATCGACGGCGTCGCACTGCCGAGCAATGTTTTGGCTCCGCAGAGTCCCGCCAGCACGACCGCCGTATCGCGGGCCTGATAGCGCGGCGCGCTGTCGGCCTGCTTGAAGCTGTTCTCATGCTCCTCATCCACGACAACCAGCGACAGGTGCGGCAACGGCAGCAAGACCGACGAGCGCACGCCGACGACCAGCCGCCCGCCCTGCGAAGCGAGCAGTTCGCGGTAGACTTCGGCCCGGCGGTTGTCGCTGAGACGCGAATGATAAACGACCACCCTATCGCCGAAATAACCGCGCATCCGCTCGATCAACTGGGCCGTCAGCGCAATCTCGGGAAGCATGTAAAGGACATTGCCGCCTGCGGCGAGCCTTTCGGCCATCAAATGAATATAAATTTCCGTCTTGCCGCTGCCCGTCACCCCGTGCAGCAACACCACCTCCTTCCCGGCAAATCCGCTGCGGATCGCCTCATACGCCTGCTGCTGGGAGTCGGTCAGCACCGGCAGCGGAGCGATCACGGCACCCTCTACGGCAAAAGAATCCTCCCCGCCCGGCTGCCGCTCCAGATCGACCTGCCGGAGAATCCCGCGTTCGACCAGCGCCCGGATCACAGCAGACGAAACACCCAGCGCCGCCCGGGGAACCAGCGGAGCCTCGCCGAAAGCGAATCCACCTTTCCCCGGCGTTCCAACCGGAATCTCCCCGTCCGGAAGATCTCCTGCAGGGTATTGCTCTGCCGGAGACGCCTCAGGGGATCGAGAATCATCCTCTTCCCCGGGCAAAAATCCCGCGCGGGCCAGGTATTCCACTACCGCACGATGCTGGGTACGCGCACGCGACAGCGAATCGAGCGCGACATGCAACTGCTCCTCGCTGCCGACAGCCGGATGCAGGCCGATGTACGGCACGAGAGGCGCCCGGTAGCCACTGCGCAGCGTCTCGTCCTCGGAGTAACCGTCGAGTTTGAGTTTGGCCGGCAGCGCCGCACGCATCACCATTCCCGGGGGACACATATAATAAGAGCTGATCCACTCCCACAGCCGCAGCTGTTCGGGCGTGGCCGCTTCGCGCTCATCGACGATCCGGACGATGGGTTTAATAGTTTTGTACGCCGGCGGTTCGTCATGCAACCGGCTGACGATTCCGGCGTAAAACTTCCGCGCACCGAGCTGTACCATCACCCGCATGCCCGTCCTCAGGCCGGGACGCATCGCTTCGTCCACCGCGAACGTCATCGGCGGGGTGGCCAGCGGAAGTATTACATCGGCATATCGCATGAGCTTCAACGTCAAAAAACGGCACGGGACAGTTTCCTGCCCGGATCGGACAAAGATAGCCCATTTTTTATCAATCCCGGCTGTTAAATTCTGTTACAAACCATTGCCGTTTTGAAAAATCTTGCTGATATTTGTCCCCGCAAACCGAATCGGCTTTTACGTTATGAAACAACTGGATAGACAGTCCGTTCTGAGAACTTTCAAGGAGTATTTCCTCATCTCGGTGGGACTGCTGATGTACGCCTTCGCCTGGATATGCATCCTGATGCCCGCCGAAGTGATGGGCGGCGGCGTGAACGGGGTGGGACTGCTGATCTATTACGGGACCGGAGGCCCGAACGGCGGCGTACCATTGGGTATCACATTCCTGGTAATCAACGGACTGTTCGTACTGCTCGGTTCGCTGCTGATCAGCCTGCGGGTCGGAGCCAAAACGATTTATGCGATCCTGTTCCTTTCGGCTTCGCTCGGCTTCCTGCAGGGCGTGCTGCCCAGCGACCTGCTCGGCCTGGCTAACGATAAGATGCTTTCGGCAATCCTCGGCGGCGCAGTGGCCGGCGCAGGAGTCAGCATCTGTTTCATGCAGGGCGGCAACTCGGGCGGCATGGACATTATCGCGATGATCATCAATAAATACAAGACGATCAGCTACGGCCGGATCCTGATGACGATCGACATGATCACCATCGGCTGTTCGATTTTCGTCCTCGGTGAAGTTTCGGCCGCAATCTACGGTTTCGTGATGGTCGCCACCTTCGGTTATACGATCGATGCGGTGATGGCCGGCAACCGCCAGTCCACGCAAATCCTGATCGTCTCGCAGAAATGGGAAGAGATCGCCTCGCGCATCTACGACGCGATGCACCGCGGCGTGACGCTGATCGACGGACAGGGCTGGTACAGCAAAAAACCTTTAAAATTGGTAATGGTGGTCTGCCGCAAAAACGAATCGAACATCCTTTTCCAAGTCATCAAAGAGGTCGATCCCAACGCATTTATGACCTTCGGCAGCGTGATGGGGGTATACGGGCTGGGCTTCGAGGCGTTGAAAAAATAGCCTCCGGAGAAATGTCGCGGGATAGCGTTCCCGGGCCGGTTCGGATCCGAAGCATCCTACCTGTTTTGGGGGCCTGGCTACCGTTTTCTACCGTGTAATCATTTACAAAATAGACAGTTCAGCCGGGAATGCCTTTCGGTTGGACATCCGGTCGGATATTTCGGTATTACGATCCGTTGGGGGTACCTGCAGGTTTTGCAAGCGTCCACACGAACCGGCATGATGCGGGCGCACGGTAGCGGCAAAATTCCCGCCATCCGGCAGAATCAGGGAATCTTTTCCTATCTTTGTTTCAGCGAAGAGAGTTTTATTCATCAAGGCAATACGTACACCGCTTAGAACGGGTATTGTATTGGTGTACCCTATACTGCTCATCTCAACGATGCCCCCGCCTGGGGTGTATCGTTGCAAAATGGCCTGCTGTATGGAACTTTGAAAGTAAAATTCTCTTCGCAGAACGGGTGGAATGCATCGTTATTCTTATTATTATATCCGGCAATCCAAACAACCTTATCCTACCGTGCCCAGTTACTTCACTGAAATTTTCCGGCTGTTCTTTCCCGAACGGTGTGCCGCCTGCGGCAACGTACTGCCCGACGGGTCGTACCTGCTTTGTCCGCACTGCCGGTGGGACATGCCGCTGACGGGCTATTGCGGCGTGCACGACAATCCCGTATACCGCAAGTTCGGCGGCCTGCTTCCCGTCGCCGAAGCCTCTTCGTGGCTTTTCTTCGTCTCCCACAGCCGTTACCGCGACATGATCCACTCGTTCAAGTACCGGGGCCAATGGGAAATCAGCCGGAAATTGGGTTCGCTCATGGGCGACGCATTGCATGAAAGCGGCCTGTACGACAGCGTGGATGCGGTTGTTCCCGTACCGTTGCACTCCATGCGGCGGCTGAGGCGCGGCTACAACCAGGCGGAATACCTCGCCGAGGGAATCGCATGCGGATTGGGCAAACCGCTCTGCACGGGAAATGTGGTACGCAGCCGCCACAACCGTTCGCAAGCTTCGACCCGCGTACGCGACGAACGTTGGGATAACGTAAAAAACATCTTTTCTGTCAGGCACCCCGAAGCGTTGGACGGACGCCACATCCTGCTGGTCGACGATGTGCTGACGACGGGCGCTACGCTGATCTCGTGCGCGGAAACCATCCTACACGCATGCCCTTCCTGCCGTATCAGCGTCAGTACGTTGGCCGTATCGGCTCACGAGCTGTTCGGCCGTCACAGCGGGGGCGGACTCTGAACCGGGCATTCCGCCGCATCCTACGACCCGGGGCGGGATCTCCCGACGCGGTACTTAGCGTAAAAACTCCGCTATTATGCCGGCATCCCGAAATGACAAAAAACGAAGTATACTATCCGGCTCAATAAGCTCCAGAAGCAGATAAAATGCGTGTCTTAGCGTAAAAAAAAGCTAATTAATTTGGAGATTCAGCTAAAGCGACGTACTTTTAGCCCAGAATTATTAATCCTTAATACTTAATACCATGCAGAAATTAATCGAACAGATCAACGAGCAGATCGCCCTGTTTACTGAAAATGCTAAAGCCCAGGTAGAAAAAAATAACAAAGCCGCAGGTACCCGCGCACGCAAGGCCGCTCTGGAATTGAGCAAGCTGATGAAGGATTTCAGAAAGGCATCTGTAGAGGCTTCGAAATAATCGTTTCATCCGATATTTCCTCCCAAAAAAGCCGGCCCTTACGGGTCGGCTTTTACTTTTGCGCGGAGTCTTCTTTTATAAACGGGTCACGCCGTCTTCCGCAACCGCATAACGCGTAGTAACCCCTCCGGCCGTGCAGGCGATCACCGGTACCTTGCCGCTGCGCTCCAGGGTATAGACGGCCCCCGCAGCTTTCCGGGCCGACGGATAAAAGACCGTCCCGATCACATTCATCTCCGAGGGAGCCGTTAGCGTCGTGTACAGACAGGGATGATACTGAACCGGATCGTTCTTCACGATACGGAAGCTCATCTGCTTCTCGAGCGTCGTCCGGTAAGGGGCTTCGCTAAGCGTCTGCATGTCGACGGACGCATGCTTCCCGGTCAGCGTAACCGATTCCCCGTCGTGAACGGTTGCATCGACCAGCGGATGAAACAGCACCTCGATCTTCGCCCCTTTGGCACATCCCACCCGGTCGAGCACCAACACCGCGTCGGTCTGTTTGTCGAGGATCACGGTACGCTTCCACGATTTGAGTTTCTCACCCGGATAGGCCTTCGTCGCATCCATCACCACATAGTCGAATGCGGGTCCGGTGACGAACTTCTCGATCCGGCCGCCCACGCCGGGCTGCCAGGGCTGGTCCTTATGCTTGCCCGAAACCTGCTCCTCGCCGTCGACAATTACCGTATTGTGCCCCGAGCTCTTGACATAGAGGTAATCCCAGCGCATTTCGTTGAAAAAATATTGGTCGTAGTAGCGCTGGGGCACTTCGCCGACGAACGTGTCTCCCATCCAGGTCAGGTTGACGGACCCGGCATCGAGGTGTCCATGGTGCGGGTCGTCGGCCAGAGCGCATTTCGCCGCCACCTGCATACAGCTGTCCGAAAAATCGCGGCGCATAAAAGCCCAGTCGATGCTGGGAAAATATTTCGAAGCCTCGCCGGGCTTCACGGCAGGGATATCGGTAGGACGCGGCCAGATCAGTTCCCACATATTTTTAGCGCGGCGATCTCCGTTCAGATAGGTCTCGAGGTAGTACATCGCGGTCGGATCCTGCGACTCTTCTACCAGTTTATTATAATGGTACGACGTTCCGATCGGGCCGGCCGCCTCGCCGTCGTTGAAACTGCCGGTCAGTCCGAACAGCGCGAAATCGGCCGGATGCTTCAATCCTTCGGTGTCGAACAGGTCGATCTTCCCGCCCGACACCTTTTTAATCGCATCCATGAAATAGATCGACTGCCCCAATCCGTACCCGGCATACCCACGGCCCTCGCCCCAGCCGTTGTCGGCACCCAGATGCGCAAACATCCCGGCGACCCCTTCGCAACTGCGGGCCAGTACATCGATCAGGCGCGGCTCTTCGGTCAGCAGCGCCAGGGCCGCCATACCCACACCCGAATGACAGATCCCCGACCAGTTGCATTTATAGGCCGTCGCCCACCACTGGTACTCGTAGTTCCCCCTGACGCGCGTGATCGCCTTTTCGAGCAGGGCACCGCGGATACGGTCACGCTGCGGTTTGGCGAGCGCCGGGTAGAGCCAGTCGTAAACCAGGCCCACGACATAGGCGCAGTCGGCTACGGAAATATCGTAAGAGAACGACACCTGATCGTCGGGGACCCCGTAAGGCCACACCCTCGGATAGATGATTTCGAAATAGTGTGCGCTCTGTACCCAGGTATCCATCGCGCAAAGCTTGTTGACGAAATAGAACGCCCGGTCGGCATACGCCTGCTCCCCGGTCATCTGGTACAGGAATGCGAGGTTGTAGGCTCCGTTCAGGTAGAACATCTGGTAATCGAGGTAGGGATTGGTCTCGGTGTAACGCGCCGCCGGATCGTTGATCGTCAGCTCCGGCTCGACGGTCGTCAGCATAGAACGCTCCCCGTAATGCTTGAGCAACGCCATCACTTCGGCAGCGAACGGATCGGTCCTGACCCGTTCGAGAATCTCTTTCTTGCTCTCGTTGGTAAAGACCAAGTAGGGATGCTCCAGCTTCTGCTGTAAGATTCCCCGGCAGATTTCCAGATAATCGGGCTGAACGGATACCGGACCGGCGGTACGTTTGCCAGCTGCACGACTGACGCCGTTTCCGGCGATATTTCCGGCTGCCTCTCCGGCATAATTCACAGAATGATTCGTGGAACCGTCCACAACCAGCGGAAGCATCAGGACGGCGGCCGCCCAGGTCCATAGTTTTTTCTTCATCGTTTCCAGTTAGTTATTTAAAGTTTAGGAATTCAACACCATCAACAGCGCAGCATCCGGGTAACGGCATCCCCTGCCGAAAGAGGCGCACGAAAATTGTCCGCGCGCCCCTTCAAGTCCCCTCGCTACTCCATCGTTCTATTTGGGCAACGTACATCCGATCTTGTCGACCGGAATCGCCTCGAAACCGGGAATATATTTGAAGATGGCCGCATCGGGCTTCAGGTTCCAGTTTCCGTTTTTTTCATCCACGAATCCGGGTTCGTCGAAACCCTTGCCGCTCCAGGTAATCCAGTTGTCGTACATCTCCATGTACGCACGCTCGTAGGGCCGTTCGCCGGGACAAATCAGCAGTTTCGAAATATCGTAGAAAAGGTTGCGCTCCGCTACGTTGCGCTTCGGAGTGGCAATCCCTTCGCTGACATAGTTCGCTGCCCACGGATACTTTTCTTTGAACGGACCGCTCTCGTAGTTAACCATCTCCAGCCGCTCCTTGATAATATCAATCGTCCCTTTCGCCCAGTTCTCCAGACGGTTATCGACATAGAGGCCGTAAGGCGTACCAATAAAGATATTATTTTTATAATGGTTGTCCGAGCCTCCCCCCAACAATACCGGCTGTAAACCGGCTTTGTAAAGGATATTCCCGTAGACATACATCCCGCACGCCCCATCGTCATGGTAGAACCCGGTCACGCGGTGTTTGGCACTCAGGTCATGCACATAGTTAAACATCAACTTGTTGCCCTGCTCACTTTGGTCACGGCCGTAATACACCGCCCCGAGGTCATCGATCTCGTTGCAGACGTTATGGATATCGCAATATTCGACCAGGTGGTCATTACCCTGGATGAGGATAGCCGACGACGGCGCATCGAAAATTTCACAATTCGACACCCGATTGCCCGCACCTGTCAACTGGATTGCCGGACGGTATGATTTTTCAACGCGGTTGTAGCGTGAAATCCGACAGTTCTGCACGTAATTGCCCCCGGGTTCCAGTGTAATCCGGTTACCGCCGCCCATGTTGATGCCGCCTGCACCGACCTCTTCGATCACACAATCCACGATGCCATTGTTACGGCCTGCCTCCCGGTCGAATACCGGATTCTTATAAATATATTGGGCCAGGTTGCCGATCATCCGTGAAACCGGAATGTTCGTCTCGCCGGTATGGGCATACTGGTCGTAAGGTTTGACCCCTTTGCCGATACAAACGGCTGTCGCACCGAGATTATGGAAACGGCAACCGCGCAATATGACATTCTCGGTACGCTCCATATAGACACCCATGCCCCGCGAGCACTCGAAGTCGATATGCTGCACCTCGACATTTTTCACCCCTTCCAACGCCAGCATCGGTTCGGCCAGCAGCGACAACGACAATTTTTCGATCTTCTCGGACGGATACAACCAAAGAGTCATGTTCGGATAGTCGATGTAATACTCGCCCGGCACATCCACCTCTTCGAGCAGGTTCACTACATACCAGCGATTGTAATCGGCGCCGGAGATCAGGCCGTACATCACCGCTTCGTCGAGTTTAATGGTCTTATCGGTCGTATCGATCTGGGCTATACGCACCATGTCGTCGGCATAGCCCCATGCGAAATAACCCGCAATCCATTTCGGATCCCCGCTCTTCCATTGCGAAGGCCGGTCGCCGAAATACCGGAATGTACCGCCCCTATTATCCATTTCACCGTTACGCGGGATCGAGCCGGTCTCAACGACTTCCCCCATCAGGGCCATCGTATCGTTGGGCCATCGGGAAAGTTTCTGGACCTGATCGTTCACAAACACTTCGGTCCACGCCGGGACTGCCGGGCGCGAAAAACCGGAATTCCGCAACTCGCCGAGCGAAGTGATTCCCGCCTTGCGCAGATCCACTTTGACGATTTTACCACGCATCTCGGGACGGATGCGGCTTTCCGAAGCGGGAGCCTGTTCGATATATTGCGCAGGAATCTCCACCCCTCCGTAAAAAATCACTTTCGCGCCGTCCAACGGACGCACAACCAAACTGCCGGCGGTCAACCCCAACTCCCTGGCTGTCATCTCCAGCGTTTTGTCAAGCCGATAAGTACCTCCAGCCACAAGCAACGTTACATCGTCGCCTTTCTGCTTGTACTTCCCGGCCAACACAATTCCCTTTTGCAACGTAGAGGCAATTACGGCGCCTTGAGGTGCCTCGGCCCGGTCACGGGTTACACATACCACCCGGTCGGCCGCCCAAACGCTACTGCTGATCCAGCAGCAGAGAAAAAAAGTCAACAATCGCATCATCACTGTCAATTTCAGGTTTTGCAGACAAAGATACACCAATTCCTGAAACCACCTCCCTACCCGCTCCAAAAAACACCCTCCAAACCATCCGGCCGAACCGGAAATAGCCATCATCCTTCAGTATCAAAAATAGATTCCGAAAGAGATGGGATCGGCCATAAAAACCTTTTTTAAAAATAGCATTTTAAATCCGAATAATAACACTTTTAGTCACGCCAAAAACAGCCCGTTTTAAACGAACGATTAATTCGATGATATTAGCCACTAAAAGCTATATATCATTCAGTTATCGGCGTATTTGTTATTAACCTTAAACAATTAATTATGAAAGGAACTCTACGATTGTTTTTAACGCTGTGTATGGCAGTGTTAAGCATGACGCTGGTTCAGGCGCAGGAGCGGACTTACTCCGGCGTGGTGAAGGGCAGTGACGGGCAACCGATCATCGGCGCCAGCGTGGAAGTGGTGGGTACCACCGTAGGTACTTCGACGGGCTTGGATGGTGACTACACCATCAAAGCCAACCAAGGGAGCAAAATCAAATTCTCTTTCCTGGGTACGAAGTCCGTGACGGCTACTGCGGGAGCCAGCACGACTATTAACGTCACATTGGAAGATGACGCACAATCTCTTGAAGATGTAGTTGTTGTTGCGTACGGAACTGCGAAGAAAAAGGATCTAACCGGTTCGATTAGTTCCATTGATTCGAAACTTATCAGTTCACAAGCCAATTCAACGTTGTCTAAAGCACTTGAAGGCTCAATCCCTGGTATTCAGGTATCTTCTGTAGATGGTCAGCCGGGGCAGGATATGGCTATCCGTATCCGCGGTATCGGTACTGCCAACCAGAATAACTCGAATCCGTTGATTGTAGTCGACGGTGTACCCTACAGCGACCAAAACAAAAATATCCTTTCGACGATCAACCCGAAAGATGTGGAATCGATATCAGTCTTAAAAGATGCGGCATCGACCTCTCTGTACGGTTCGCGTGGTGCCAATGGCGTCGTGGTCGTAACCACTAAAAAAGGTCAGCAGGGTAAAGCTAAAATCACATTTGAAGGCAAATGGGGCATTAACATGTGCGGGCAGTCGGGATACCCCGATTTGATTGATGATCCGCAGAGTATCTATGAATGGGCTTGGCGCTCAATTTACAACTCCGCCCGTTATGCTAGCAACGACCTGTACACAACTAATGTGCAGAATCCGAATATGTCGCACGAAGAAGCGGCCAAGTTCGCCAGCCAGCACCTGTTCAACTATACGGGAAGCACTACGGATTTCAGCAGTAAGAACGATTTGGGCAACTATCTGTTGTACAAAGTGCCAGGATTGACCGATGCCGGTAATCTGACTACCACGGGTACGGGCACAGCGGCAAGCTCTACAATGAATAATACGTTCCTGGTAGGTACAGACGGTAAACTGAACCCGAACGCTCAATTGCTTTATTATGACAATTGGCGTGACTACTTTCTGCAAAATAAATTCCGTCAGGAGTACAACATCTCGGTCAGCGGTGCAACCGATAAAACGGATTATTACATTTCAGGCGGTTACCTCGAAGATCCCTCGTACATCATGGGATCAAAATTTAACCGCTACAATATTCGTAGTAATATCAACACGCAGGTCACAAAATGGTTGAGAGCCGGTATCAACATGTCGTACAGCCGCCGCGCAATGCAGTCGCCGGGTACCCGTTGGGGACGCAACCCGGGTGATACGAACGAGAATATTTTTATCTGGTTCAACGATGACAATATGCTGGCTCCCATTTGGCGATACAATGAAAACGGCGAGGTATTGCGCGATGATGCCGGAAATAAGCTGGTCAACGACCGTACCGGGGTGGTATATTCTCCGCTGGGTCAAACGGCTCCGCCGATGGCCAACCAGTACGACCCGATTAAAATCGCTCATGATAATATCAACGAGAGCATTTACAACGATATTAACATGAACGGTTATCTGGAGGCCAAATTCTTGAAAGATTTCACTTTCCGCACCTCTTTGGCTGTTGACGAGACTTATATGATGAAATCTCGCTATTTCAACAAAGAGACGGGGCGTTACCGCACATCTGGCGGAGGTTTCGCCCGCAACTACTGGGATTACATGAATATCAACGCTCTCCAGACTTTGAACTGGAGTCATGATTACGGGAAACATCATGTAGATGCCTTGCTCGGTCATGAATTTAACTGGACCCGCAGCTCCTCATTGAACTATGTAAGTTCAATGAGTTTGATTCCTAACTTCAATACATTCGCCAACTTCATCGCATTGAATACTTCGGCTGCGGCCCAGGCTTCACTGGGTAGCAACGGTGGCGGTGAGGACCAGATCGCTCTGGAGGGTTATTTCCTGCGTGCAAATTACAACTATGATAGCCGCTATTTTATAAGCGCCAGTGTCCGTACCGACGGGTCTTCGAAATTCAAAAACGTATCGGACCGTTGGGGATGGTTCTGGTCATTGGGAGGTGCCTGGCGTATCTCGAATGAAGAATGGATCAAAGATGCATCCTGGCTGACCGACCTGAAATTACGTGCTGATTATGGCACTACCGGTAACCAGAGCGGCATTGGAAATTATGCCGGCTATACGACATGGGGATACGCTGCAACAGGCTGGCTGAATTCAGGTGCGTCGATGCCTTCGGGTTGGAAACTGACTCAGAATGCCATGGCCAACTCATCGCTGACCTGGGAGACGAAAAAGACATGGGATGTAGGTCTGGATTTCCGTCTGTGGGACCGTTTCTACGGTACGATCGACTGGTATCGCAGCATGACCGATGACATGCTGTGGAATGTTCCGATGTCTATCGAAAAAGGACAGACCACGATCGCTGCAAACTCCGCTAAAATGAAAACATGGGGTATTGAGTTCGATTTGGGCGTGGATATCATCAAGACTCCGGATATCCTTTGGTCGTTCTCCGTAAATGGCGGACATTATAAAAGCACGATGGCCAATACCCCTGAAGGCGTAGGCGATCCGAAACTGAATAACTGTTGGACTGCAACTTCGGACGCATGGAGCATGTCCGGCGTGGGCGGTGGTGCCGGTATCATTTATTTGCGCGGGGAAGGCAAACCCTACTACAACATTTATCAGGTAAGATACATGGGTGTTGACCAAACAACGGGTTTGCCCCTTTATTCGCATTACGTAACTGCAGCAGAAGCGACTGCCGGGACTTTCGGCTCCGCTAAAGAGGGTGATTTGGTTGGAACGACCAACTACTCGATTGCCGACCGGGTCGAACTGGGCGATGCTACTCCTGACTTTATCGGCGGCTTCAGTACTAGCTTTACTTACAAAAACTTCGATATTGCCGCAACATTTGCATTCCAGATCGGAGGTAAATTCTTCAGTGCCGATTACGGTTATGATGGCTGGTATAATAACCAAAAGATAGGTAAACCCGTTTCGGCAGATATGAAGAATAACACTTGGTCGCCGGCCGGTGCCAATGCCAATGCCACCTACACGAATACGGGCGCCAAATTCCCGATGCAGATTTATGCCAATCCGAACGGTGCCAGCTGGCCTGCCAGCGGTATCGCATGGGGTAGCTCATGGCAATATACCGATATGTCGTTGTTCAATGCCTCATACTTGAGCGTCAAGAACATTACGGTAGGCTATAATTTCCCGCAACGGTGGATGGACAAGATCGGCATCGGCGGCATCCGCGTCTACGCATCGCTCGACAACATGTGGCTGATTACCAGTCAGTCCGGCATTGACCCGCGTATGGATATCACCGGAGGTTGGGCTGTCGGTCGAGGAACTTATCCTTACATGAAGACCTGCTCGCTGGGTGTTAACGTAACTTTCTAAAACAACACAATTATGAAAAAATACTTAATAGCACTTTCATTGGTGGGGTTAGTCACCTCTTCATGCTACGAAAAGCTGAATATTGCTCCTCCCAACGCCATCACCGACGAACAGGTAAAGGAGTTACTTGCCACCGCGGATGATGAAACGATCGAAGTCATTTTGGGCGGAGTCGCTGGCGGACTGCCTACAGAGATACTCAAAAACAATTCCAAGGGTGGAGCTTTGGAATATCGTTATGGCTCGTATTTCGGAATGTTGCCCATGCGTAGCTTCGAAGGTAATGATGTCGTGTTCGGACAACAAGCGACCGCAAGCGGGTTTGGCCGCGACGAGTATGCTTTGACGGATTTCCGAACTGCCAATTCAACCAGAAACTATCCTTACTGGGAACAAGGTTGGGTTTGGGTAACTGATGCCAACAAAGTGCTCAATGTCGTTGATGACAAGACAGTAGGTAACAATGCGACGATGAAGAAGTACCAAGCTTGGGCTTATCTAATCCGGGCTTATGCCTATAACTGGTTGGTGGATAACTATCAGCAAGCATATATGGCTGGAGGCAAAGACAAACTCGGCGTTCCGTACTATTCTTACTACAATCCTGCTCAGCCCTATCAGGCTCGTGCTTCTCTGCAAAACTGCTACGATTCGATCAACAAAGATCTGGACAAAGCGATTGCCGGGTTCACGGCCGACGGGTCGAACGGTTTTACCGAGGCTAAAGACGATCTCGATGCCGGTGTAGCCTACTTCCTGAAAGCTAAAGTAGCGCTGGCTACAGGCCAGTGGAGTACGGCTATTCATGCGTGCGACCAGATCATCGCCGTATATGGGGCTCAATTTATGTCGCAGGGACAGTATGTGGCCCAGAATATTCCGGATGCGACAGGGAAAGCCCAATACTATGCCGTTAATTCAGGTTTTCTGTCACTAGCACAGAATCCCGAATGTATTTTAGGATGGCCTCTTGCCCAGACCAAAGACAAAGCTTACCTGGTTTATTTTTTCAATACTTACGGATGTTGCAGCGGCGGTTCGGGCGGCAATTATGCCCGTATCGACGATCGCCTCTATGACAAGATCAACGAGAATGACTACCGCAAACAGAATTTCTGGGTAACCGGTTTACCTGATACAGATTATGAATATGCTAACGGAACTTCTACCAAAATCCTTCCGTACTCGAACCTGAAGTTCGCCTGCACCGTGGGAACAGGCGGCGGGACCGATCCGTCTCAGGCGAAAGCGACCTCATTTTTTACAGACGTTATTCTGATGCGTCTTTCGGAGGTTTACCTCATGAAAGCGGAAGCGGAAGCGCAGAGCGGCACAGGGAATGCAAAAGCTACGTTGAATATCCTATTGGCAGCTCGTACCAAAGAAGGAGCCACGCCATTAACCTGCGATTCCTACACAGAAATGAAAGGCCTGTCTGCATTGGAAATGGTTCAACTTCAGACCCGCATCGAAATGTGGGGTGAAAACGGTCTGGAATATTACAACAACAAACGTTGGAATAAGCCGGTAGATCGTAACGGATCCAATGTACACTGGATTAAAGCCACGACCCTGACCGTTCCAAATATGGCTTTGCAGATTCCGGAAGAATCGACGAATTATAATGATCTGATTGTACAGGATAACTAATAAGTTGACCTTTAAAATCAATCAACGCGTCAACAAATCGTAAGTTTTAAGGTCTGCGACAGAATTGGGAACGAGAAAGAGCAGAGGAGAGCATATCATTATTCATTTGTCGAACCCAGTTCTGTCGCAATTCTGCTTAAAGTCAGCCAACCTTAACACATCAACAAACTTAAATAATTTAACAACTTTCATTCTACTTTCATTTTGCCTAACCTTTTTTACTTCTCAAATAATTAATAGGTTAGATTAATCAGTCTCACAGCTGGCCAGGGCGGAACCGCAAGTTCCGCCCTGGTTTTTGTTTAATAAGTCCGGGTGTCTCCGCAACACGACACTCCGACAAAAGCCGGAAGATTCAAGCCGAAGGTTAGTAACTGGAAAAGCTACTAACCTTCGGCTTGTTTAATGCGTCTAAATACGATACAATCCGGACTTTTTAAACTATATAATAATATTGTTTTTAGGTCTTCAAATACGCTATTTAGGCGTGTCGAAAAGGCATGCTTCAAACGAACGATTAAAACACACAAGACACTGTATAACAGCTTGTTAAATAGCGGTTTAATCGGCGTATACCTTTTTATTAACCTTAAACAATTAATTATGAAAGGAACTCTACGATTGTTTTTAGTGCTGTGTATCACAGCATTAAGCATGACGCTGGTTCAGGCGCAGGAGCGGACTTACTCCGGCGTGGTGAAGGGCAGTGACGGGCAACCGATCATCGGCGCCAGCGTGGAAGTGGTGGGTACCACCGTAGGTACTTCGACGGGCCTTGACGGTGACTACACCATCAAAGCCAACCAAGGGAGCAAGATCAAATACTCCTTCCTGGGTACGAAGTCCGTGACGGTTACCGCAGGTGGCAGCACTACCATTAACGTCACCCTCGAAGACGATGCGATGGGCCTGGAAGAAGTTGTGGTTCAGGCTTTCGGTACCGCCAAGAAAAAAGACCTGACGGGTTCAGTCAGCTCGATCGACTCGAAACTGATCAGCTCACAGTCTAACTCGACGCTGTCCAAAGCCCTGGAAGGCTCTATCCCGGGTCTGCAGGTATCTTCCGTCGACGGCCAGCCCGGTACCGATATGGGTATCCGTATCCGCGGTATCGGTACTGCCAGCCAGAACAATGCGAATGCGTTGATCGTAATCGATGGGGTGCCCAATACAAACTCCAATGTACTGGCAACCCTGAACCCGAAGGATGTGGAATCGATCACCGTTCTGAAGGATGCCGCTTCGACCGCCCTGTGGGGTTCGCGCGGCGCCAACGGCGTCGTGATGGTAACGACCAAGCGCGGCCAGCAGGGCAAAGCCCGGGTTACTTTCGAAGGTAAATGGGGTATGAACATGATCGGCAGCAATCAGGCAGAACTGATGGACAGCCCTGCTGATATTTATGAGAATGCCTGGCAGGCGATTTACAATTCGGCTCGCTATGGCAGCAATCAGAACTACACGACCAATGTGCAGAATCCGAACATGACTCACGAAGAGGCAGCCCTCTTCGCCAGCCAGCACCTGTTCAACTACACCGGAAGCACAACGAAGTTTGACGGCAAAAACCCGATGAGCAACTGGTTGCTGTACAACGTTCCGGGCCTGACCGCAGAAGAGAACCTGATCAAAACCGGCTCCGGATCCAATGCCAGCTCTACTTTGAAGAATATTTTCCTGGTAGGAACCGATGGCAAGCTCAATCCGAACGCCACCCTGATGTATAATGACGACTGGGAAGACGCCGTTTTCCAAAAATCTTTCCGTCAGGAGTATAACGTTACCGTCAGCGGTGCGACCGACAAAACCGACTATTTCATTTCAGCCGGCTACCTGTCCGATCCCTCTTATTTCGTTTCGTCTAAATTCAACCGCTATAACTTGCGTTCCAATGTCAATACGCAGATTAATAAATGGTTGAAAGCCGGTGTAAATATTGCTTACAGCCGTCGTGCCCAGCAATCGATGGCTACCCGTTGGGGACGTAACCCGGGTACGACCGTACAAAACGTCTTTTATTGGCTCTATGCCCGGAACGCCTTGGCCCAGATGTGGCAGCGCGACAAGGACGGTGCGTTGATGTACGATGAAAAGACCGGCGAAAAAATCTTTGTCGGAAACAACGGGCAACAGTACTCTCCGCTGGGATACGTCAATGCGCGTTATCCGGCCAACGGTTACAACCTGATCCAGCAGCTTCAGGACGATAAGGATCAAACGATCTACAACGACTTGAACATGAGCGGTTATGTAGAAGCCAAATTCCTGAAAGATTTCACGTTCCGTGCTAATATCGCCGTGGATGAAACTTTTGCGATGCGCGAACGCTATGCCAACAAGGAAACCGGAGCTTCCAAGTCTTACGGCGGTACGATGGGTCGTAACTACAGCGACTACATGAACATCAACAGCCAGCAATTGCTGACTTGGGCACACGATTACGGAAAACACCACGTAGACGCCCTGATCGGTCACGAGTTCAACTGGAACCGCTCTTCTTCGCTGAACTTCAAAAGCGCGTATTCACTGATCAACGGGTTTGACACGTTTGCCAACTTCCTGTGGCTCAACGGTGGCGATAGCCCCTTCTCAGGTGGTGGCGGCGGCGAGGACCAAGAGGCCCTCGAGGGTTACTTCGCCCGCGCAAATTACAACTTCGATAACAAGTACTATGTAACGGCTTCCATTCGTGCCGACGGTTCTTCGAAATTCCGCTACAACGACGACCGTTGGGGCGTGTTCTGGAGCGTGGGCGGCGCATGGCGTCTCTCTTCGGAACCTTGGCTCGCAGATGCTACCTGGCTGACCGACCTGAAACTTCGTGCCGACTACGGTGTGATCGGCAACCAGAACGGTATCGGCCGTTATGCAGGCTACCTGACCTGGAGCTACGGCTCAACGGGTAACAGCACCCCGGGCAGTTTTAAACCCGACGGTTGGAAGATCTCGCAGGGTAGTGCGGCTGCCGCTCTGACCTGGGAGAAGAAAAAGACCGTCGACGTAGGTTTGGATTTCCGTCTGTGGGACCGTTTCTACGGTACTTTGGACTGGTACCAGACCAATACCACCGATATGATCTGGAATGCACCGACGAACTATGCCGCTACCGGTCAGTCTTCGATCGCTGCGAACTCGGCCGAGTTGCGTACGCGCGGTTTCGAATTCGAACTGGGTGTGGATATCATCAAAACACCGGACATCCTTTGGTCGTTCGGTGTAAACGGGGCGCACTATAAGACGATCCTGACGAAAGTGCCCGAAGGCACCGGTTCGGACAAACTGAACGGTATGTGGGAAGCCAATCCCGACGGCTGGACTGCAGCCGGTACCGGTACGATCAGCAACGGTGCGTTCTACCTGCGCGGCGTGGGTAAACCCTATTACAACGTCTACCAGTATCTGTACGGCGGCGTTGACCAGGCTACCGGTCTGCCGCTGATCTCTTCGACGGTAACTTCGGAGAATATCGAGGCACTGCGCGCATCGCACTATGTCGGCGACCTGAAAGAGGGCAATATGGTATACACCACGAACCACTCGCTGGCCACCCGGCAGGAGATCGGCGACGCTACTCCGAAACTTATCGGCGGTTTCAATACCTCTTTCCGTTGGAAAGACCTCGACTTCGCGGCTACTTTCGCATTCCAGATCGGCGGTAAATTCTTCAGCAATAGCTATGCGCTGTATTACTACGATGATACGACCCCCGGCTATTTGGTTTCGGAAGATTTGAGAAACAATACCTGGACTGCGACCAATACCAGTGCGAAATACCCGATGATGATGTATGCCAATCCGAACGGTGACAGCTATACTTACGGCGCATCGATCGGCAGCTGGGCTTACACCGACATGTCGCTGTTCGATGCTTCTTACCTGAGTGTGAAAAACATTACCGTGGGCTATAACTTCCCGCAGAAATGGATGGACAAAATCGGTATCGGCGGTATCCGCGTATACGCCTCGTTGGATAATATGTGGCTGATTACCAGCAAGTCAGGTATCGATCCTCGTCAGTCTTTGGTCGGTGGTATGGAGGTTGGCGCTATGGGTTATCCTCAGATGCGCACCTGCTCGCTGGGTGTTAACATAACTTTCTAAAATAGAGTGATAAAAACGAGAGAATTATGAAAAAATATCTGATAGCACTTTCGTTGGTAGGCCTTGCCACGACCTCGTGTTACGAAAAACTGAATATCGCTCCCCCCAACGCCATTACCGATGAACAGGTACAGGCACTGCTGAAAACAGCGGACGAAGCGACTGTGGTGACGATATTGGGAGGTATGGCCGATAACATCCCGACCCTCTTCAAAGGCGGCGGTTATACCACGTTCAACAACCAATATTTCTACAACTACCAGGCACAGCTCCTTTGCCGCAATATAACCGGTAACGACTTGGTAACGAGCGCTTCCGATTATACGGCTCCGAGCGGTGACCACGGTAACCTCTATGCGGGTATCAACCTGAACGGTGCTTCCGAGGAAGTCTCTTCAGCTTACTGGACTCGCGGCTACAGCCTCATTACCAGCACGAACAAGGTTATGAATTACCTGACCGACGAGCTGTTGAATGAAAATGCTTCGCTTACGCTCCGCAAGTACAAAGGCTGGGGCCAGGTGATGCGGGCATACGCTTACAACTACCTGATGGAGTGTTATGTTGACTCGTACACCAACGGTGGCAGTTCGAAACTCGGGTTGTCCATCTATACCAAGTACAGCATCAACAATCCTCCGGTGGCGCGTTCTTCGGCCAAGGAAACTTACGATTCGATCCTGACCTGGGCGAAAGACGGCGTTAAGCTGCTTAAGGACGCGCAGGTGGGTTACACCAAAGACGATCCGACCGATATCGACCTGGGCGTTGCCAATTTCGTACTGGCACGTGCGGCCCTGTGCGCCGGTGATTGGGCGACCGTGATCAGTGCCTGCGACGAGATTCTGGCCGCTTACCCGACGCTGATGAATGAGTCGCAGTACGTGGGTGTCAACGAAGCTCCATCTGGCGCCGATTACGTTGCTTACTTTGCCGAGCACAAAGGATTTACCTGCCTGCAGCAGAACCCCGAAGTAATTCTGGGTTATCCTTACAACAACAAAGCTTACGGCTCGGCAAGCTACTGGACGAACAACCTGGCAACTCCGAATATCGCCAGCATCGACACCCGGTTGTATGACAAGATTGCCGAAGGAGACTACCGTAAGGATAATTTCCACAAGGATGTTTGGGGATCGTATACCACTCCGCTGAACAAGATCAACGACGGTACGACGTATCAGATGGGACCGTATATGAACGTGAAATTCGCGGCCAACGTCGGTATCGGCCAGACGGTCGAAACCGCGTCGAGCACCTCCTTGAACATCGACTACTGCATGTTCCGCGTATCGGAGGTGATCCTGATGAAAGCCGAAGCTTTGGCACAACAGGGTGGCAGTGCGAATGCCGCTTTGGATCCGCTGATTCAGGAGCGTACGAACGGAAGGTATACGGCTGCCACCTATCCTTATCCGTCGGACGTGACGACGGAATTGCAGAAGGTTCAGTTGCAGACCCGTATCGAGATGTGGGGTGAGAGTGGCCTCGAGTGGTTCAACAACCACCGCTGGAACATTCCGGTAAACCGCCAGGGTTCTGCGAACCATTGGAATCCTGCCATGCAGTTCTCCGTATCGCAAATGACCATGAGCATCCCGATGCAGGAGATCAATACCAATCCTAATCTTGTACTGGATTAATCAAAGGACTGTGGCTGGGATCGTGCAAGGAGGGCGTGGGAGAGCCAACAGTTGTTGTTAACGTCTCCTGCACGATCCTGCTACAGGACTTAAAACAGTAACACCTTTTACAACAGTTTTGCCTAACCTTTTTTACTTCTCAAATAATTAATAGGTTAGATTAATCAGTTTCACAGCTGGCCAGGGCGGAACCGCAAGTTCCGCCCTGGTTTTGTATTATAACCCTAAGCTATGTCAGCAGGCATATCTAATACAAATTCACTGATTATTAAATTAATGTATACTTTGCTATTCTCGTTTAAAAACGAGGAGATGATAAAATTTTAAATTTCCTACAAACCGGGAACAGATATCGAGTGCAGGTAAAACAACAATACAAAAACCAAGGCGGAACTTGCGGTTCCGCCCTGGCCAGCTGTGAAACTGATTAATCTAACCTATTAATTATTTGAGAAGTAAAAAAGGTTAGGCAAAACTGTTGTAAAAGGTGTTAAGGGTGTAAATTGGTGTTGATCTTGTTAATACAGATCTGTGGCAGGACCGTGTCCGGAGAGGTCAACAACAAACTGTTGGCTCTCCCACACCTCTCCTTTCACGATCCCGCTACAGTTCTGTAAGAATCACGGATTCTGCGGACCGAAGTTCGGGTTCGAAGAGATCTCCTCCGAAGGCACCTTCATAGTCATCTGTGAAACCGGATAGGTCATCGCAGGATTCCAGTGTACCGTAGAACCCTGACGGTTCACCGGAATGTTCCAGCGGCGGTTGTTGAACCACTCGAGGCCACCTTCACCCCACAGTTCGATGCGGGACTGGAGCTGCACCATCTGCAGAGCGCTCAGTCCACTCATGCCCTGATAGTTGTCGCAGGTCAGCGGAGTAGCTCCGGCTTTGGTACGGGCGTTCAGCAACGTGTTCAGCGTATTTTTCGCCCCTCCTTCATCTCCGGTACGGGCTTGAATTTCAGCCTTCATCAGGTAAATCTCGGACAAACGGATAAAAGCGTAGTCAACACGGTTGCGTACGGTTACATTCGAGTTGCCGACTTCTCCGCCGAGACCTACGTTGTTCGTGAATTTCGAAGTCCAGTAAGTCGGAACTTCACTGGTACCTCCGTCGATAAACGAGCTGGCACCTGCATAAGAGATCGTCGGGAAGTCAGCAGGACGGTCTACGTGGAAGTTATCCTTACGGTAGTCGTTCGGATCGATCTTGTTGTAGAGCCGGTCGTCGATACGGTACGAACCACCCCATGTATTGGCATAGGTAACGATCTGTCCGCCGCCGCCGTACTGCCAGCCGAAACCGTAAAGCGCTTCAGGGTTCAGCTCGAAGTTCATGAAACCGCTGGTCGCAGCTTTCCAGACAGGATAGTCGGCCCCTTCGATCGTCGTAACGCCGGACTGCTTTTGTACATATTGCTCTTCGGTCATCAGAGACGCTCCTGCACCCAACATCTTGTCGCAGGCGGCCGATGCCGTTGCGAAATAGGTGCTTGCATTCGCCCCTTCGGCCTCGACAGCCAGCAGCGCGGCACGGGCGATGACGTAATTGGTCAGGCCGCGGGTCAGGTCACTGGCCGGCGTCGCTTTGAAACCGACTCCGGCAGCTTCGAAGAGGGCATCCGCGCGGGTAGCCCACCGGATTACCGAGTCGAGGGTCTCTTTGGCCGAAGCACGGGCCACTGCCGGCTGACTGATATCGTATTTCGTATAGATCGGCATACCCAGGCTGTTGGTCCCGAAGGTCTCCTGGGCATAGAGATACCCGAATGCACGGATAACATAGATCTCTCCCAGGTACTTTTTTAACAGATTGCTCGGGTTTTCCGCAATCAGCTCTTCGTTGATCATGGTGGCCGCTTTGTTGGCGGTCGTGGTCATTCTGAAAGCCCGGTGCCACCAACTCGGGTTGTTGGCATTGGTTTCTCCAGTGATGTTTTCACCGTTGTAATAGTCATCCCCAGGGTTTTGCCAGTTACCTTCTACGATATCGTTACCGCAACTGAGGCGGGCGATGAACTGTCCGCTCCAGGTTCCGTCGAGGTTACCGGAGTAGCGGAAATTGTATCCGCTGCCGTACATCTCGGGTTTCAGCGTGTTGGCGATCGCCCCCAGGATGGTTTCGATCGTTTCATCGTCCGCCGTTTTCAGCAACTCCTGCACCTGTTCGTTGGTGATGGCGTTGGGCGGAGCGATATTCAGTTTCTCATAACACGACGTGGTCGCGAAGGCCAGCGCGGAAAGTGCTATCAAGTATTTTTTCATAATTCGTAAAATTTAGAAAGTTACGTTAACACCCAGTGAGCAGGAGCGCATCATCGGATAAACCATCGGTCCGATGTCGAAACCGCCGGTGATCGAGTTGCGCGGATCGATACCGTTTTTGCAGAACAGCCACATGTTGTCCAGCGAAGCGTATACGCGGATGCCGCCGATGCCGATCTTGTCCATCCATTTCTGCGGGAAACTGTATCCCACGGTAATGTTCTTCACACTCAGGTAAGAAGCGCTGAAGACCGCCAGATCTGTATAGGTGTTTCCGCTACTAACACGGTTACCGCCCAAATAGGTATTACTGCCGTTAGGCGAATATTTCATCAGCATCGGGAATTTGGCGTTGGTGTTCTCCGCATTGAAGGTATTGCCGAGCAATTCCTGTGAAAGGTTTCGGTTACCCATACCCGATACGTCGTATGCATAGTCGCCGTACAGGTGGCTAAAGAACTTGCCTCCGATCTGGAAGGCGAACTGGGCCGAGAAGTCGAGGTCTTTCCAGCGGAACGAGGTGCTGAAACCGCCCATCAGGTCGGGAGTGGCATCGCCCAGATCGAACATGTAAGCCTCCGAATAGTCGGTCGTAGCGACGACCTCACCCACTTTGGCGTTGGGGAATTTGCTCTGGTTCGATTCGGTTACCAGCGCGCCGAACAGCGGCAGACCGGTCGTTTTGTCCACGCCCATGTATTTGGCGGCGATGATATTGTAGTAATCGCCTCCGATCCAGCGGCGGTAAGCGGCCGCAGAACCCGAACCGGTACCGCCGGTAGCGTTCCACGCATCGGCGGTCGCATACCACCATTTCTGCGAGTGCAGCGCGTCCTCCTGGTTAATCATCGATTCGGGCGCCTTCATCATCTTGACTTTGTAATGCGCACCGTTTACTGCAAACGACCAGAGGATGTCCGGCGTTTTGATGATGTCTACGCCCAGGTCGAACTCGAAACCGCGGGTACGCAGTTCACCGACGTTTTGCAGCAGCGAGTTCTGTCCCGACATGGCATACGAGATCGGAGCAGCCAGCAGCAAGTCGGTCGTGTTGGTCTGGTACCAGTCCAACGTACCGTAGAAGCGGTCCCACAGGCGGAAGTCGAGTCCGACATCGACCGTTTTCCTCTTCTCCCAGGTCAGGGCCGTGTTGGGAGCGGCATTCTGGGTCAATTTCCAACCTTTCGGAGCGTAAGAACCCGGTGTGGTGTAACCCGTCGCACCGTAAGACCAGGTCTGGTAGCCGCCGTATCGTCCGATACCGCTCTGGTTGCCGATCACGCCGTAGTCGGCACGGATCTTCAGGTCGGTCAGCCAGATGGAAGCGCTCTGCATCCAGTTTTCGGCCGAGATACGCCATGCACCGCCGACGCTCCAGAAGACGCCCCAGCGTTTGTCCATCTCTTTGAACTTCGAGGAACCGTCGGTACGGAGCGAAGCGGTCAGGTAGTATTTGTTGTCGTAGATGTAGTTGGCGCGGCCGAAGTAACCTTCCAGGGCCTCCTGATCCTCGCCGCCGCCGACGCCCGAGAAGGTACCGCCGTTGTTCAGGTAGATGAAGTTGGCGAACGTGTCGAAGCCGTCGATCAGGGACAAAGAGCTCTTGTAGTTCAAATTCTGGTAATTCATCCAGTCGAATTCATGACCGATGATGGCGTCTACGTGGTGTTTACCGTAGTCGTGGCCCCAATTCAGGGTCTGCTGCGCGTTGATTGTGTTTGTTTGATGATAGTTACGTCCCATCATACCCTGTTCGGTGCCGGCCGACTCTCCCCATTTCTTGGGCAGGTAGATGTAGCGCATGCCGTAGGATTGATCGTAGGACATGCGGGCATTGAAGGTGAAGTCCTTGAGGAATTTGGCCTCCACGTAACCGATCGTCGAGATGTCGTTCTGAATGTACTCCGTTTTGGAGTTATCCATCTGGTATTGCAGGTCATAACCGGTGGTTTTAGAAGTACCGCCCCATTTCGGCACGACGGGACCTACCGGAGAGTACTGCTGATCGTAATAGTGGATCACCTGTTTGTTTCCTTCCTCATCGTACATCATGTTACCCTGCGCGTCGCGCTGGTAGATCGATGCCAGCGGATTGTAGATATTGGTCCAGGTAAATACGTTCTGCACCATGGCGCCCGGGTTACGGGAGCTGTAGCGGCCGTTCTGCATCTGGGTCGACCGGCGGCTGTAAGACATGTTCAGTCCGGCTTTCAACCATTTGGTCACCTGTGTATTGATGTTTGAGCGGACACTGTAGCGGTTGAAGTGCGAGTTGTCGATGTAGGAGGGGTCCGACATATAACCGGCCGAAAGGAAGTAGTCGGTTTTGTCCGTGGCACCGCTGGCGGTCACCGTGTACTCCTGGCGGAACTGCCGCTTGTAGACGAGGTCGCGCCAGTCGTCGACATTCCACAGTTTCCTGGCATTGGCATTGATCCTGCCGGTGGCCGGATCGATCAGGTAGGCGTCCATCATGGTGGCCGAGGTGTTGGTGCCCGTACCGGTGGTCACGTAGTTGGCGCCCGGGACATCGTAATACATCCAGTTGCCGAGGGTATTCCTGGCGAATGAAGTCGTACTGCCGTTATAGTCGAACAGGTGCTGGCTGGCGAACAGGGCCGCATCCTCATGGCTCATGTTCGGATTGCTGAAGTTGGTCGTGTACAACTCCTTGCTGCCGTAACGTACCGAGTTGTAGATACCTTCCCACATCATCTCGTAGTTGTCTTCCACGCCGCGGATCAGGTTCGGCTGGTTGTCTGCGATCATGTTGATACCCCATTTGCCTTCGAAGGTGATCTTCGCTTTGCCCTGCTGGCCGCGCTTGGTGGTTACCATAATCACACCGTTGGCACCACGCGAACCCCACAGGGCGGTCGAAGCGGCATCCTTCAGAACCGTGATCGATTCCACATCTTTCGGGTTCATCGTTGAGAGGACGTTCTTGCCGTACCCGTAAGTATTAGCATAAGGCACACCGTCCACAACGATCAAGGCGTTCGCATTGCTCTGGCTGGCGGAACCGATACCGCGGACACGGATACCCATATCCAAACCCGGCTGACCGTCGACAGAAGATACTTGGATACCCGGGATGGCTCCCTCCAATGCATTGGACAGCGTCGAGTTAGACTGCGAGCTGATCAGCTTCGAGTCGATCGTACTGATGGAGCCCGTCAGGTCTTTTTTCTTAATCGTACCGAAAGCCTGTACTACAACCTCGTCCAATGCCGTGGCATCGTCTTCGAGGGTGACGTTAATGGTGGTACTACCACCTGCGGTAACCGTCACGGACTTCGTGCCCAGGAAGGAGTATTTGATCTTGCTTCCCTGTTTGGCTTTGATGGTGTAGTCACCGTCAAGGCCCGTCGAAGTACCTACGGTGGTACCCACCACTTCCACGCTGGCGCCGATGATCGGTTGCCCGTCACTGCCCTTCACCACGCCGGAGTAAGTCCGCTCCTGCGCCTGAACCAGCGTCATGCTTAATGCTGTGATACACAGCACTAAAAACAATCGTAGAGTTCCTTTCATAATTAATTGTTTAAGGTTAATAAAAAGGTATACGCCGATTAAACCGCTATGTAACAAGCTGTTATACAGTGTCTTGTGTGTTTTAATCGTTCGTTTGAAGCACGCCTTTTTAGCATGCCCAAACAGCGTATTTAAAGACCTAAAAACAACATTATGAAGTGTCTTAAAAAGTCCCGATAATAATTTATTTAGGTGTGGTGAAAAGCCGGAGGGTAGTGGCAGTAATCGCCACTACCCTCCGGCTGATTTGGCGGGATATGCAGATTCGTTAAATCTGGCGGAGTGATCAAACAAAAACCAGGGCGGAACTTGCGGTTCCGCCCTGGCCAGCTGTGAAACTGATTAATCTAACCTATTAATTATTTGAGAAGTAAAAAAGGTTAGGCAAAATTTGTTGTAAAAGGTGTTAAGGGTGTAAATTGGTGTTGATCTCGTTAATACAGATTCTGTAGCAGGACCGTGTCCGGAGAGGTTAACAACAACAGTTGCCTCTCCCCAACCTCTCTTTTCACGATCCTGCCACAGTCTGTAAGAATTACGGATTTTGTACGATCAAATTGTTGGTATTGATCTCTTGCTGCGGGATTTGCAATACTAACTGTGCATATGGAATTTGTCCTGCAGTATGGTGAACGGTCGAACCGCTGCGATCTACATTGACTTTCCAACGCCGGTTGTTGTAAAATTCCAACGAATGCTCACCCCACATTTCGATACGGGTTTGTAATTTTACCATATCCAGTGCACTCATACCGCTCATGCTCGGATAGCTGTCGCAGTCCAGAGCCCCGTTGGTGCGGGCACTGATCAGGATGTTCAGCGTGGCTTTCGGATCCCCCTGACCGCTCTGAGCCTGAGCTTCAGCCTTCATTAGATAGGCTTCCGAAACACGGAAGAGGCTGTAATCGATAATACCGGGTTGCGATACAGTAGTATTTCCGATCTTCCCGCCGATACCTACATTGGCTGCGAATTTGAGATTGATGTACGATCCGATGTCATATTCGCTACCGTCGGTTGCAAAACCATTCGTGCTCGGTGCAATGAATTTTCCGAAAGCTGCTTTCTGGAAGTTTGCCTTACGATAGTCTTGATCCGCAATCTTCTCATAGAGTCGGTTGTCGATACGGGCTTGTTTTCCGTTGGCCATGAAATTCAGCCAGTAGTTAGCGGATTCCCTGCCTTTATTGGCATCGTCCCAACCCATAATACATTCCGGATTAGCCTTTAGGTTCGTGAATCCCCGGCTCTCTGCATAATAGACATACTTTTCTCCGCTTTCCCCTGGTTCGTTGCGGGCCACATACTGATTCTCGTTCATCAGGGAGTAATTGGCGATCAGTTTGTCGCAAGCAGTGATTGCGGTTGCCCAATCCTGTTTCCAGAGCGCAGCGCGTGCCAGCACGTAATTCGCAACACCCAGGTTCAGATCGCCGTTAACGTTTTGAGAGTATCCGATCCCGGCCGCTTCGAACAGCGATATGGCTTTTTTCGTCCAAAGGATAATGGAGTCGAACGTCGCGGCAGCTGAAGCACGAGCCTGAATTTCCTGGGCCAGGGTGTAACGCGTATAAATGGGAACACCCAATTCATCGGTTCCATAGTTCTCCATCAGGAAGAGATAGCCATAAGCACGCGTAAGGTAGGCACGGCCCTGGTAATCTTTTAATTTGACATTGCCATTGGTTTCAACCAGTTCGTCGGTCAATAGGTTGAAAACCTTATTTGCGGCTTGGACCAAATCATAACCCCGGATCCAAAACGGTTCATTAGTGACATTATCGGAAGTCCGAAGGCTGGTAAAATTATACATGGCCAAATCATCTCCCGAAGGCGGTTGAGCGGACAATACCATATCGTTACCCGCAAAACTGCGGTTGACATCGAGCGCCTGGGCATAAGTGTAATATTCATTGCTCCAACCGTTCAAAGAACCGGTATGCTTGAACTCGGCATTCAGACCGTCCGCCATAGCTCCCATAATGGTCGTTACGGTTTCGTCATTGCCATTTTTCAACAACTCCATCACTTGCTCGTTTGTAATTGCGTTGGGAGGAGTGATGTTTAGCTTTTCGTAGCATGAGGTGGTGACCAATCCCACCAACGAAAGTGCTATTAAGTATTTTTTCATAGTTTTCGATTTTAGAAAGTTACGTTAACACCCAGCGAGCATGTACGCATGTACGGATAAGGCATGGCTCCCACATCGAGACCGCCGGTCAGCGACATGCGCGGGTCGATACCATCCTTGCAGATCATCCAGAAGTTATCCAACGAAGCGTATACGCGGATACCGCCGATACCGATCTTGTCCATCCATTTTTGCGGGAAGTTGTAACCTACGGTGATATTCTTGACATTCAGGTAAGAGGCTTTGAACAGAGCGAGGTCCGTCTTCATGCTCTCATCGCTACCGATATTTGCACCGTGTACTTTGCCGGTCGTGGAATAGGCGAATACCATCGGGAACTTCGCGCCGGTATTGTCCGGAGTCCAGGTATTGCCTTTCAACTCTTTCGACAAGTGCGAACTGCCGATACCGTCATTGTTCTGGGGATTGTACCACCAGTCGGAATAGCTGGTACTATAGAAATAGCCGCCGAGTTGGAAAGCAAAAGTCGCCGCGAGATCGAAGTTCTTATAACGGAACGATGTGCTGAAACCGCCGACGAAATCCGGAGTCACATCGCCGAACTCCTGGCGGGTTGCCAGCGAATAGTTCGTTGTGTAGACCGTATTGCCTTCCTTGATCTCTCCGTACACATGCTGAGCTTGCTGCAATTTTGCGATATTGTCCTTCGACACGGTAGAGGCATACAAAGGCAGACCGGTATTTGAGTCCACGCCGCCGTATTTGTACATATAGAGGTTGTAATAGGGCTTGCCGATTCCACGTAGATAGATGACCGGAGCTCCGTTCAAATAAGCGCCCTGAACATCCCATTTGTCGATGGAAGCGGTCCAGTTTCCGCCGTATGCGTCCGATCCGGTGCCATCAGGAACATCGAGTACAGTCGTGGTATACGTGCCGCCGTTTACACTGAACGACCAGAGGATATCCGGAGTTTTAATGATATCCACACCCAGTTCCAATTCGAAACCGCGGTTGCGCATCCGGGCCGAGTTCATCGGCAGTGTTTTCTGACCGGTCATTGCGTATGATACCGGAGCATCCCAAATAGCGTCATCGGTAATCGTCTGATACCAGTCGAGCGTACCGTAGAAACGGTCCCACAGGCGGAAATCGAGGCCTACATCGACGGTCTTCTTCTTCTCCCAGGTCAGATTTTCATTGGCAAAAGCATTTTGCGTTAATTTCCAGCCTTTGGGCTCATAAGAACCCGGCGTGACATACCCTGTAGCACCATAACTCCATGTCTGGTAGCCTGCATAACGGCCGATACCGTTCTGGTTGCCGATTACACCGTAATCGGCACGGATTTTCAGGTCGGTCAGCCAGGTGGCATCCTGCATCCAATTTTCAGCTGAGATGCGCCATGCACCACCTACGGACCAGAAGGTGCCCCAGCGGTCGCTTACATTCCGGAACTTCGAGGAACCATCGAAACGGAGGCTGGCCGTTGCATAATACTTATTATCGTATACGTAGTTCGCACGGGCAAAGTAGCCTTCAAGGGCTTCTTTGTCTTCACCTCCACCGACACCGGAAAGTGGACTTTTGGATCCGTTGATATTAAGGAAGTTGGCAAAAGTGTTGAAGTTGTCGATCAGCGAGTAAGAGGCTTTGTAATTCATACTGGAAGTTCGCATCCAGTTGAATTCGTGGCCGATCAGGGCATCCACGTGATGTTTTCCATAGTCGTGCGCCCAATTCAGGGTTTGCTGGCTGTTGATGTTCATGTAGTCGCCATAGATACGCCCCATAGAACCCCGCTCAGCGACACCTGCGCCGTGAATCTTGTTGTTGTAGCGATCGCGGACGGTAAACGATTCATCGACAGCCAAATTGGCGTTAAAAGTGAAATCTTTCAGGAATTTAGCCTCGACATAACCGCGCATGTTCAGGTCGTTGTAGATCGTTTGATCCTTATCGGTCTTCAACTGGTAAAGGACATCGTATGCATTGGCACGCGAAGTGACGGGGTAGCGGCCCAATACGCTGCCTCCGGTCGGATCCAGCGGAGAGTACTGTACGCCGGGACCGTCAATAACGATTTTGTCACCGGTTTTTTTATCGAGTACGTAATTACCCTCTTTGTCACGTGCATACATCGAAGCCATTGCCGAGTACCCGTTTGCCCACAGGAAGGCGTTCTGTACGGCTGGTCCTGAGTTACGGCCATAGCGCGTTGCAGGAGATTGGGTCGAACGGCGGCTGTAACCCATATTGATACCGGCTTTCAGCCATTTGGTGACCTGTGTGTTGATGTTGCTGCGTACGTTATAACGGTCAAAATGCGAACCTTCGATATACGACGGATCCTGCAGATATCCGGCAGAGATATAATAGTCGGTCTTGTCGGTTGCTCCGCTGACGGAAACGTTATATTCCTGACGAAAAGCTTTCTTGTACAGCAAATCTTCCCAGTCGTCGGGGTCGTAGAGGCGGCGGGCGTCTGCACTGATTCTCCCCGTTGTAGGATCGATCAGATAAGCACCTGTCATCGTTGCCGACCTGTTGACGCCTGAGCCGGTACTTTCATACGTCGCTCCCGGAACGTCATAATACATCCAGTTGTATAGTCCGTTACGGCCGTCGAAAGAATCCGTCTTACCCGTGTAGTTGAACAGGTGTTGGCTGGCGAACAGCGCGGCGTCCTCGTGACTCATATTAGGGCTTTTCAGGTTGGTCGTATATTGATCCTGAGCTCCGTAGCGAACCGAATTATAAATGCCTTGCCAAGCCATTTCGTAGTAATCAGCCGGATCACGCATCAGGTCGGGTGAGCCGTTGCTGCCGATCATGTTGATGCCCCATTTGCCTTCAAAGGTCACCTTGGCTTTACCCTGCTGGCCACGTTTGGTCGTTACCATCACGACGCCGTTGGCACCACGCGAACCCCACAAGGCGGTCGAGGCAGCATCTTTCAATACCGTGATCGACTCGATGTCTTTGGGATTCAGCGTAGCCAATACGCTCGAGTTCGTGTTAGGCACCCCGTCGATTACAACCAATGCATTCGAGTTGTTCTGCTTGGCGGTACCGATACCGCGGATACGGATACCCATGTCGATACCGGGCTGACCGTCGACGGAAGATACCTGCAGACCAGGAATGGAACCCTCGAGCGCACGTGACAGCGTCGAGTTAGACTGTGAGCTGATCAGTTTCGAATCGAGCGTACTGATCGAACCGGTCAGGTCCTTCTTCTTGGTAGAGCCAAAAGCGACCACAACCACTTCGTCCAGGCCCATCGCATCGTCTTCGAGGGTGACATTAATGGTAGTACTGCCACCCGCGGTAACAGTTACCGACTTCGTACCCAGGAAAGAGAATTTGATTTTGCTTCCCTGTTTGGCTTTGATGGTGTAGTCACCGTCAAGGCCCGTCGAAGTACCTACGGTGGTACCCACCACTTCCACGCTGGCGCCGATGATCGGTTGCCCGTCACTGCCCTTCACCACGCCGGAGTAAGTCCGCTCCTGCGCCTGAACCAGCGTCATGCTTAATGCTGTGATACACAGCACTAAAAACAATCGTAGAGTTCCTTTCATAATTAATTGTTTAAGGTTAATAAAAAGGTATACGCCGATTAAACTGCTATGTAATAATCTGTTATACAGCATCTTGCGTGTTTTAATCGTTCGATTTATCTGGATAGGGGCTTCGGCTGGTTTTAGGCAGGATTTCAGGCTGAGAAAATCGGGGGAAAAGTGTACTGTTTTTGGGTTGGCCAATTCCTTTCGAAAAATTTGTTGTCACTTCGAATGACAAATAGGATTTTTAATGCCAGGAGAAACTTTTCAGATGTCAAAAACAAAAGGGTCGAGACAAAAATGAAAGGAATATTTTAGGGCTAAAGTGTTGTTATAAAAAAAAACTTTTATATTTGTAATTAGAAAACGAACGATTAATTCGATGATACTAGCCACTAAAAGCTATATATCATTCAGTTATCGGCGTATTTGTTATTAACCTTAAACAATTAATTATGAAAGGAACTCTACGATTGTTTTTAACGCTGTGTATGGCAGTGTTAAGCATGACGCTGGTTCAGGCGCAGGAGCGGACTTACTCCGGCGTGGTGAAGGGCAGTGACGGGCAACCGATCATCGGCGCCAGCGTGGAAGTGGTGGGTACCACGGTAGGCACTTCGACGGGCCTTGACGGAGACTACACCATCAAAGCCAAACAGGGAAGCAAAATCAAGTACTCTTTCCTGGGTACGAAGTCCGTGACGGTTACCGCGGGAGCCAGCACGACCATTAACGTCACCCTCGAAGACGATGCCACGGCATTGGACGAAGTCGTTGTACAGGCTTTCGGTACCGTTAAGAAGAAGGACCTGACGGGTTCAATCAGTTCGATCGACTCGAAACTGATCAGTTCTCAATCGAACTCGACGCTATCCAAAGCGTTAGAGGGAGCCATCCCCGGCTTGCAGGTATCTTCTGTCGACGGTCAACCCGGTGTCGACATGGGTATCCGTGTTCGTGGTATTGGCACATCCAGCCAGAACAACGCCAATGCGCTGATCGTAATCGACGGGGTACCGAACACGAACTCCAATGCCTTGACCATGATGAACCCGCGGGATGTGGAATCGATCACGGTATTGAAAGATGCCGCTTCGACCGCCCTGTGGGGTTCGCGCGGCGCCAACGGCGTCGTGATGGTAACGACCAAGAAAGGCCAGCAGGGCAAAGCCAAAGTCACGTTTGACGCTAAATGGGGCATCAACATGATCGGCAGCAACGGTAAACCCGATTTGCTCCGCGATCCGGCCGATTACTATGAAATGACCTGGGAGGGCATTTACAACTCGGTTCGTTACGGAAGCAAGAAAAACTACCAGACCAATTATCAGAATCCGAACATGAGCCACGAAGAGGCGGCCCTGTTCGCCAGCCAGCACCTGTTCAACTACACGGGTAGCACGACAACTTTCAACAGTGCAAACAATTTGACAAACTGGATGTACTATGACGTGCCGGGGGCTAAATACGAATTTACCGGTTCAGGTACTTCCGCTTCGGCTACGATGCTGGACGCCTACCTGATCGATCCGACCACCGGCAAGATCAATGCCAATGCCAGGAAACTATGGAATGTCGACGACTGGGAAGACATCGCATACAACAATCAGTTCCGTCAGGAATATACGGCAACCGTTAGCGGCGCCACGGACAAAACCGATTATTACATTTCCGCCGGTTGGCTGGATGACCCGTCGTATGTCGAAGGATCGATCTTCAACCGTTACAACCTGCGCACCAACATCAACACGCAAGTCACCAAATGGCTGAAAGCCGGCGTCAACGTAGCGTACAGCCGCCGTGCCACGCAGTCTCCTGCAACGCGTTACGGCCGTAACCCGGGTACCACCGTACAGAACGTGTTCCAGTGGGTCAACCTGTACATGCCGCTCGCTTCGTATTATGCGCGGGATCTCAAAGGTAATTTCATGTACGACGACAATGGGAATAAAATTGTTGTCGATGGTCCCGGTGTGCAGCCTTCACCGCTGAATCCAGACGGTAGCGCCGTCCTGGGCCGTTATCCCGTAACCAGCCGTACTTCAGCATACGACCTGAAATACCAGTTGGAAAACGATAAGGACGAAACGATCTACAACGACCTGAACATGCGCGGATATGTGGAAGCCAAGTTCCTCAAAGACTTCACATTCCAGGCTAACCTGGCCGTCGACAACACCTGGGCGATGCGTTACCGCTACATCAGCAAACTGCACGGCGCAGGCGTCAGCGAAAAAGGCGCTTTCGGACGGTCGTATACCGACTACCAGAACATCAACAGCCAGCAGACGCTGAACTGGGCGCACGATTACGGAAAACACCACGTAGACGCCCTGATCGGCCATGAGTTCAACTGGATGCGTACCTCTTCGCTGAACTACAAGGCCGCTTACAGCTTGATCGAGGGCTTCGATACGTTCGCCAACTATATTTTCCCCAACTCGGGAGGAACTTTCTCCGGTATTGGTGGAGGTGAAGATCAGGAAGCATTGGAGGGTTATTTCCTGCGTGCGAACTACAACTACGACAACAAGTATTATGTAACAGGCTCCGTTCGTGCCGACGGTTCTTCGAAATTCCGTTACAACGACGACCGTTGGGGCGTATTCTGGAGCGTAGGCGGCGCTTGGCGTATCTCTGCCGAACCTTGGGCCGCGGATGCTACCTGGCTGACCGACCTGAAACTGCGTGCCGACTACGGTGTGATCGGCAACCAGAACGGCATCGGCCGCTATTCGGGCTACCAAACATGGAGTTACTCTGCAACCGGTTATACCACTCCGGGCAGCTACAGCCCGGCAGGCTGGAAACTCTCTCAAAATGGCTTCACGACCCCGTTGACCTGGGAAAAGAAAAAAACTGTCGACGTAGGTCTTGACTTCCGTCTGTGGGACCGCTTCTACGGTACGATGGACTGGTACCAGACCAATACGGATGACGTAGCATGGAACGCTCCCATCTCTTATGCAATGTCGGGTCAAACGACTCTTGCTGCTAATAGTGCCAGAATGCGCACCCGCGGTTTCGAGTTGGAGTTGGGCGTCGACATCATCAAAACTCCGAATACATTGTGGTCGTTCAACGTGAACGGTTCGACCTACTATACTACGATACTCGAAGTTCCGGAAGGAACCGGTTCTGCCCAACTGAATGGTTGCTGGACGGCACCGGCGGATGCCTGGAGCATCGCCGGCACAGGTGGTACCAGCAATAATATTACCTATTTGCGCGGTATCGGCAAACCGTATTACAACATGTACATCTACAAATACGGCGGCGTAGACCCGGCTTCCGGCCTTCCGTTGATTGCTTCGACCGTATCATCCACCAATATCGACAACCTGAAGAAAACGTCGGGGAACGTATACGGGGATATCGTAGAAGGCAACACGGTTTACACGACCGACTATACGCTGGCTACCCGCCAGGAATTCGGCGATGCGACTCCCGATTTCATCGGCGGTTTCGGAACTTCTCTCAAATGGAAAAACCTCGATTTCTCGGCTCAGTTCGCATTCCAGATCGGCGGTAAATTCCTGTCTGTCGCCGATGCGAACCACTACTATCGCAGTGATCAGACCGGTTACTATCACATGTCTGCCGACCTGAAAGGCAATACCTTCACAGCTTCCAACACCGGCGCAAGGTATCCGATGGTCATCTTGAACAACCCCAACAGTAACGGTTATACGGGAGGCTCTACCATCGGCAGCTGGGCATATACCGATATGGCCCTTTACAGCGCTTCGTACCTGAACGTGAAGAACCTCACCCTCGGTTACAACTTCCCGCAGAAATGGATGGACAAGATCGGTATCGGCGGTATCCGCGTGTATGCTTCGTTCGATAACTTCTGGATGCTTACGACTCATAAAGGCATCGATCCGCGCATGTCGTTGGTTGGTGGTATGGATGTCGGTGCTATGGCTTATCCGTATATGCGTACCTGCTCTTTAGGTGTTAATGTAACTTTCTAAAAATCGATAAATTATGAAAAAATACTTGATAGCACTTTCGTTGGTGGGCCTCGTTTCGACCTCATGTTATGAGAAGTTGAACATCGCTCCCCCCAACTCCATCACCAACGAGCAAGTGATGGAATTGCTCCGGACGGGTAACGACGAGACCGTCACAAGCATCATGGGTGCATTGGCGGAAGCTCTGCCCGCCCAGATCAAAGGGGGCGGATACGTTACCTTCAATCAACCGTATTATGCATACAACTACCAATCGCAGGGAACTATCCGTGAAGTGAGCGGAAACGACGTCGTCCTGGGACGTACCACGCCAGGCGGCGATATTGGTAACCTGTACAGCTGCACTAACTTGACCAATCCTGCGGGCGACGACCTTCTGGGCTATTGGAAACGCGGTTACGCGCTGGTCCATGCGGCCAATAAGGTATTCAACATTTTGACCGAAGAGATGGTGGACAACAGTCCGAGTAAAGCCCTGAAATCGTATGCGGGGTGGGGTTATATCACTCGCGCTTACGGGTATCTCTGGCTGATGGAGAACTTCGCCTATCCCTACGATCCGAGCAATGCGTCGCAGTTGGGCGTACCCATTTACACCGTATATTCCGATGCCCAGCCGCTGAAAGCACGTGCGCCTCAGACCGAAGTCTACGATTCCATTTTCAAATGGCTGGATAAAGGTATCGCTTACATGAAAGAGGGGGCTGTTGATCAGGGAAATAACTTTACCCAGAACGGCGAAGGAAAGATCAACCTCGGTTTTGCCTACTTCATTCAGGCCCGTGCCGCATTGTGTGCCCATAAATGGGATGTAGCCGTTTCGGCTTGCGATGAACTGATCAAGAACTATCCTAACCTGATGACTGAGGATCAGTATGTCGCACAGAATAAAAACGACGATACCGGTTATCCTTTCGTCTATTACGCAAGTAATAGCGGTTTTACGTGCCTGAATGCGAATCCTGAAAATATTTTCGGATATACCAATTCGAACAAAGCCTACGGTTCTCAGAACTCGCTGTTCAACGTGATGCTGGGCAGTTACCAGATGCGTATCGACAACCGGTTGTACGATCTGATCGATGCGAATGACTATCGGCGGGCTAACTTCCAGGACTTTGACGGCATGGAATACGGCGCGCCTTCATCGACTGGTTTTACAGAAGGAAATCAACTCACTCTTAGCAGTTACCTCAATGTAAAGTTCGCTGCGAATGTGGGCGTGGGGATGGCAATCGGCAATACCACCGTATCAGATCCTAGCATTATCGATTACTCCATGTTCCGAGTGGCAGAAGCCTACCTGATGAAAGCAGAGGCATTGGCTCAGCAGGGACAGGATGGACCGGCTAAGGAAGTATTGAATCTGTTGTTAGCCAAACGTGCCAAAGCCGGAGCTCTGTTGACGTGCGATAATTACTCCTCTATGGCCGGAATGACCGCATTGGAGATGGTACAACTGCAAACCCGTATCGAAATGTGGGGTGAACGCGGTCTGGAATGGTACAACAACCGCCGTTGGAATATTCCGGTCAATCGCTCCGGATCGTTGGATCATCACAATCCGGGACTCACTTATCCTGTATCGGGTATGACCCTGCCTCTGCCGGACCAGGAGACTCAGACGAATCCTTTGATTGTACAAAATTAAAATGAAAGAATATTGTAAATAGGACTAGTAATGAAAGGAGGGAGAGTAACACTTAATCTAAACAAAGTGTTAACCTTTGCGGAACTGGTTCTATTTACAATATTCATTTTCCATCAGGTGTACGGAATTCCTAAACTCTCACAGAATTGTGGCAGGATCATGAAAGGAAGGTTGTAGGGAGCCACTAAATAAATTAGGGTTAATCTTTCTCGACACGATCCTGCTGCAATTCTTACAAGTATCGCAAACAACAAGTATAGGACATTGTAGTGCTCTTTATTAAAATTCATTTTTGCCTAACCTTTTTTACTTCTCAATAATTAATAGGTTAGATTAATCAGTCTCACAGCTGGCCAGGGC